>Ga0265338_10000802_pt1 | contig 53087 bp, 52 predicted proteins | sample 42126metaG_FD_193579 | JGI IMG/M metagenome (GOLD analysis project Ga0265338, IMG submission 193579) | Rhizosphere microbial communities from Carex aquatilis grown in University of Washington, Seatle, WA, United States - 4-21-26 metaG | ecosystem: Host-associated > Plants > Roots > Rhizosphere... | reverse complement strand
TGACTTTCCGTGTCAATCGGGATCGGTTTTCGTTTTCCTTCCATAAGCACATGAATTTCCTGAGGGCGGCGTAGCAGTAAGTCTCGACGGTGGATCACACTGATATCCGCGGGTTGGTTACCGCATTACAGAGTTCCGCTCCTTGAGCCTGCCGCTATCTAAAGCCGCAAATCGGATGATATCCGTTGCATAGTCCAATCGCGGGTTGCTCGGTTGCCGGGCTACGCCGCCTTCAGGAAACTCCTCCAAGTAGCTGTTCGTTAGTGGGTGTCAAAGCGCGGTGCTCGGTACGGCGAGCGACATCGCTAGCCGGCCGATGTCCCAAATGAACCCCGCCAGCTCGCGGGCAACTGCGACCACCGCGATGTTCACGTTCTTGCCGCGTGCCGCCAACTTGCGATATCGCCGGCAGAGTCGAACCTGTGCGTCCCAGGCACGATCAATGATGGCCTTCGGGATGCCATCGTGGCGGCGCTGGATATCCGGGCTCACGCGCGCCGGGTACCGGTAACTCCAGGCTGCCTCGACGAGGAGCTTTCGGGCGTAACTGTTGCTGGTCTTTGTAATGCTGCCCTGACGGCGCCGCTCGCCCGAAGAATGTTCTGATGGCGTCACGCCCAGCCAAGCCATCAACTGGCGTGGATGCTCGAAGCGCGACAGGTCTCCTAATTCGGAGAGCATGCCCACGGCGGTTGTGAACTGAACGCCACGCATGGCCTGCAAGCCCAGCACGGCTGGATAGAACCGCCATTGGATTACCGCCTCGCGCAGGGCTGCTTCAAGACGGTCGCATTGCGAGAGCCGGTCCTCAATCGTGCGACGACATTCATCAAACGCCAGTTGCTGCCAATGGTTACCGAACGAATACGTGCTCAGCCAGCGCCGGTGCGCCGGCCCCCAATTGGCACTTCCGGTATAACGCACACCGTGCGAGAGCAGAAACGACTTCAACCGCTGCCGCGCCTGCTTCAGATCGGTTTTGGCAGCCGCCCATGCGCGAGCCAGATCCCGGGATGCCTCGTCTTCGACCCCCGGCACGTACACCGCCGACAGGTCACCGGCACGCAGCGCACGCGCCAGCTTGAGCGCATCGCGCCGATCTGTCTTGACTCGCTCGCCTGGTTTCCTCGGAATCAGCGACGGTGCACACACCATGCAGTCGAATCCTTTCTCGACGAGTTCCCGGTAAAGCCCATAACCACACGGCCCTGCCTCGTAGACGACGCGTACGTGTCGCGCCTTGGACCGCAGGCGCGTGCACAGGCGATCGATATCGGTCTTCGTCGTACCGATCTTGCCCAGTAGTTCGACTTCGCCCATGCCGATCGCGTAGGCTGCTGTGATCGACTCCTTGTGAACATCAAGTCCGACGTATACCGTGCTATCGTTTTCCATGCTGGCCTCCGTGCTGGAAATCGCCGGGTGTGGCGCTGTCCACACCGTGCGGCTCTGGCAGTAATGCTAACCCGCGTTTGGTTCCTCACGGCGGGCCAGCCTCTGCCTCACGGAAAGTCATACTGCCTAAACCGCTCGCGCGGTAAGGGGCTCCGGCCGGCGGTAGTGGTAATGGAAAGGAAACCGACTCTGTTTTCATATCAGGACATCCTGTAATGCACCCTGCCACCACACCCTTTCTCGCGGTGCGCGAGCTCGCGCAACGGCTCAACGACAACGACAGTGACTATGATGCATTGCTGGAGATGGCGCGCGAACGCGAGTTCGTCTTACTCGGCGAAGCATCGCACGGCACGCAGGATTTTTACAGAATGCGGGCACAGATCACGCGGCGCCTGATCTCCGAGGGCGGCTTCGACGCCGTCGCGATCGAAGGCGATTGGCCGGACACCTGGCGCGTGAACCGCTTCGTGCAAGGCGAAGGAGACGCCGATGCCAATGCCGCACTCGAGGATTTCAAACGCTTCCCTACGTGGATGTGGCGCAATCGTGAAGTGCGCGACTTCATCATATGGCTGCGTGACCATAACGCCTCGCTGCCGCCCGCAGAACGGGTCGGAGTTTATGGACTGGATATGTACAGCATGTACCAGTCAGCCGACGCAGTGATTCGCTATCTCGAGCAGGTTGATCCTCAGCAGGCCACGATGGCACGCGAGCGGTACGCGGCGCTCGATCACGTGCGTGAACCTCAGGCCTACGGGTATGCCGCCGCCGTCGGTGCCCGGCCGGATGCGCGCGAAGGCGTAGTCGCCCAGTTGCTGGAACTACGCGCGGACGCACTCCTGCATCTGTCGCAAGACGGCCTTGGCGCACTTGATGCGCAGTTCTTTGCGCAGCAGAATGCCGAGGTCGTCGTCGACGCGGAAAACTACTACCGATCGATGTTCGGGCGGCGTCTGAACACCTGGAATCTGCGTGACACGCACATGTACCGCACGTTATCTGCTCTCGCTCAGTACCGGGTGCGACGTGGTGGACAAGGACGCATCGTCGTCTGGGCGCACAATTCGCACCTGGGCGACGCACGTGCGACTGAATCACATCTGCGCGGCGAATTGAATCTTGGTCAACTGATGCGTGAAGCAGTCGGTGAAAAAGCCCTGCTGGTAGGATTTACCAGCTACACCGGATACGTATCGGCGGCTTCCCAATGGGACGGTGATGTCGAGCACAAGTGGGTGCGCCCGGCGCAGCACGACAGCTATGAATACCTGTTCCACAGCACCCGGCTGGACCGCTTTTTTCTGCCACTCAAAGGAATTGCGTCGGAGCCGCTTCGTGAAGCCATGCTCGAACGCGCGATCGGCGTGATCTACCTGCCCCAGACCGAACGCGAAAGCCACTATTTCTGGACATCACTCTCAAACCAGTTCGACGCGCTGTTTCATCTGGATGAGACGAGCGCCGTGGAGCCGCTTGATGCACCGCCTGACTGGCACCGGCGAGAGGAGCCCGAGCAGGCGACTTAATCGCGACGATACGAGGTGGAGGTGCCCGATGCACGAGATTCAGATGGAAGATGTATCGATACCTTCGAGCAGTGTACTGCTGGAAGGCATACTCGCCGTGCCGGGAAAATCGCGGGGGGTGGTCGTATTCGCGCATGGCAGCGGCAGTAGTCGCTTCAGTCGCCGCAATCAGGATGTTGCTAGGGTACTTCAGCAGGCAGGGCTGGCGACCCTGCTATTCGACCTGCTGACAGCCGACGAAAGCAGTCAGGATGTGGAAACGGGCCTCTACCGTTTCAACATCCCCCTGCTCGCGCGACGCCTGACTGACGCAATCGACTGGCTCGCGGCCCTCCCGGCAACCCAAACGCTCGACGTCGGCCTGTTCGGCGCCAGTACCGGCGCGGGCGCAGCGCTGATCGCAGCCGCAGCGCGCCCGGCGCGGGTGCGAGCTGTCGTGTCCCGCGGTGGCCGCCCAGACCTCGCCGACGATGCGCTCCCGCGCGTACAGGCGCCTACACTGCTCATCGTGGGTGCTCTGGATACACAAGTGATCGAATTGAACGAGACGGCTGCGCGCCGGCTTGCATGCGAGCATCGCATGACCCTCGTGCCTCGCGCGACACATCTGTTCGAAGAGCCTGGCACGCTTGAGGAGGTCGCACGGCTTGCGGCCGATTGGTTCTCGATCTATATGCCCCAAGCCTAGCCAGCAAACCAAAATGCGCGCGATCCGGCGTTGACCCAGATCAAAACAGGAATGGACCTCGTGTCGCACACTGTTTTTTCCATCGTCTATTCGACGATTTTGGTCTTGCCTGAAGGTGTCGACGCCGACAAAATCGACACAGAAGGCCGAAAAGAGTATCAGTGTAAAGGTTGGTTGAGCCTGCGGCTTCAGTCAGGCGGTCGCCGGCTCATGACAATGACAGGGGTGCGGACCGCCGGTTTTCGCGTGCCTGATTCTGTAGACACGAAGAGGTTGGGTACTCAAAATAACGACTGGCCACTGCGGTTGCGCCCACGGTCGTGTTCTGTCGAATCTCTCTATGTAACTGGGTAAATGATCATTCTGCGGGAGCGATATCTTGGACCGAGCTGATCCAGTGAAAAACCGGTTGCTTGCGGCGCTTCCGGAAGCCGATCTTGCGCGAATAGCACCGCATCTCGTGTTGGTCAGCCTGTCGTACGGACAGACGCTCTATGAGCCCGCTACCCTATTGCGGCACGTTTATTTTCCGACGAACTCGATCATCTCGCTGATTTCTGTGACGCAGGAAAGCGCTCCGACCGAACTCGCAATTGTCGGCAATGAAGGGGTCGTCGGCGTCGCGGTGTTCATGGCGGCAGACACAGCGGCGGGTCGCGCGGTTGTGCAAAGCGCAGGCGAGGCGTACCGGCTTGATGCCCGTATCCTGAAAGAGGAATTCCGCCGCGCCAGCGCACTGCAGCGTCTGCTGCTGAGATACACGCAGGCATTAATGACACAGATTTCCCAGACCGCCGCATGCAATCTGCACCATTCCGTTGAGCAGCAGTTGTGCCGGTGGCTCCTGCTCAGTAATGACCGTCTCCCATCGACTGCACTATCGATCAGCGAAGAGATGATCGCAAACATGCTTGGCGCCAGAAAGGTCGACCTTGATGCCGCCCTTCTGCACCTCGCGCAAATGGGACTGATTCGCCACAGTCACGGCCGCATCGAGTTGCTCGACAGACCCGGGCTCGAAGCGCATGCCTGCGAGTGTTACCGCGTCGTACAGCTGGAGTTCGCCCGGTTGCTACCAGCATAGGACGAAGTCTTAAGCAGGCTCGCAGTCAGTGTGCAGAGCCCGGAAGTCGCAGTCAGTTAGTCGGCGTTGGACTGGGCAGTTGGCCACGTCATCGCAATGCCAATCCCGCCGCGCTGTGGGATATTGATGGTGCGCATGCGTTGCACGCCATCGGAGCGTGCGGTCATATGGTAGCTCCCGGGTGGAGCCGGCTTGGCCCATTGGCGTTTGGGCCACAACCCAAGCCTGCCTCGCCGCGTTCCCACCCCATCCCCATGCCGGTGCCGCCACGCCCCATCATCCCGCCGCTCCGAACATTGCCTGAGCGCTGCCCTAGCCTCACAGGCACCGGGCCCGTTGCCCGCAGACCAAGCGCGGATTGATCCAGGTCAAGTTGCGGTATCGTCGCCAGCGTAGCCTATTGACTATCACGCGTGAACTTCAGGTGCGACATGGACATCAAGGAAGCGATTTATAGCCGGCGTGGGGTGCGCGAATATACGCCCGAACCGGTTTCTCAGGCTACGCTTGAACAATTGATCGACGCGGCGATACAGGCGCCAAGCGCCGTCAATCAGCAATCTTGGTCATTCTGTGTAGTGAGAGACCCAACTATTCTTGCGACAATATCGCGGCAGGCGAAAGCGTATCTGCTCCGTACCTCCGAGGTGGGTTTGCTGTCACATCATTTTCAAGAGATACTGGGTAATCCAAATTTCGACATTTTTTATAATGCGCCCGCTCTGATCTTGATTTCGAGTGTGACGGACAGCCCGTGGGCCGTCGAGAACTGCGCTCTCGCCGCACAAAATTTGATGTTGGCCGCGTGTGCTGCCGGGCTGGGAACATGTTGGATCGGTTTCGCGCAAAATTGGCTCGGGACCCCGGATGGAAAGGCCACACTCGATCTTCCCGCCGCCTATGTTCCCGTTGCACCGATTATTGTCGGGCATCCAAAGTCGACACCCCCCCCTGTTCCTAGAAACAAACCGGAAATACGCTGGATTGGCTCTTAATGTGTCTATGTGTCACACATGTGCTGGGGCGCTGTCGTCAGGCATTTTGCGCAGTCAACACGGAGTCTTATCATGAATCAGAAGGTCAGATCCCTCTCGCCTGCCGCCTCCGTGAATCGGCTTCTCCTGTGTGTGGATTCGAGTCTCGCGTCCATCCACGCCGCTACCTACGCTTGTCAACTCGTTGTCGCCGGCGCTCAGGTCCGTGTCGTGAGTGTGCTTGATACCCCGCACGCGATACTCTCCGCGCACTCGACGGCCGGTCGCAATATCGGAGCCGTTTCAGACGAGTTGCGAGAATCTGCGAATGTCGCGCTATCGGGGGTTCGAAGAATTTTTGAAGAGCATGGTTTGGCGGTGGAGGACGAACTCATAGACCTCGCTACGTACGGGGGCGATGTGTCCCATGCACTGGCGTCGGAGGCGCAGAGGTGGAATGCGGACATGCTTGTTCTAGGGGCGAGACAACATCATGGTCTGTTGCGATGGGTTGAGGGCGCCGTCTCAGGCCCCGTGGCCAAGCTGGTGAAATGCCCCGTACTGCTGGTCCCGGAGAGCTACGGGGGGCAACTCCAGCATGGACCGACAAATATTCTCTTCGCTGTTGACGGAAGCCCAGCGTCTCATCAAGCTTTCCTGACGGGCATAACGCTCGCCGCAAAAGGGGCGCATTTAAGGGCGCTGTTTGTCGTAGATCAGACCGTTAGATTCACCGACATGGTTCCTGTGGATGTGCGGAAGGAAGCGCTTGCCGATCAGCGGGAAGACGGGAACCGGGCTCTCGCCACGGTGGCTGGAGTATTCACCTCGCTTGATCCGAGTTTTTCCACAGACTCTGGATTTCTGTATACGAAACGGACCGGCGACGATATCGCGCACGCCATCGTTCGCGAGGCTGCTCGCTGGCCGGCAGACTTGCTCGTCATGGGCACGCATGGGCGGCGCGGCGTTGCAGGCTGGGTGCTCGGTAGCGTGTCCAACCGCGTCGCGCGTATCACCGCAACGCCGCTGCTGCTGGTTCGAGCAGCAGGCGACCAGACAGTGGACCATGGAGAGGCCGATGCCCCGACAGTAGAAATCAGATCTTTGGGGAGCCATTCCTAGCGGAGATGGGTCGGCATCATTTTTACGCGAGAGGTTTCATAGCGGTAATGTATGCGACTCGATCTACTGAAACGGATTGGCCAGATTCGATGGTCGGACGAAGAATCGATTCAAAAAGCTTTCGTTCTTCAATCGTAAACCGTTCAGTGAGAATCGTTTCGTGCGTTGGAGCCCAGGGATGGGGCGAGTTGCGCAGGAAAACCTCCCACGACGTGATGAGCGTCGGGAGTATGTCGACGTGGAATTCCATGTGAATTCCCGTAAAACCTGAGTTTTGCACAAAACGAAGCAGGTCTCGCTCGGAATAATTTGTGATCGGATTGTTGGCAATATCCTCTTGCGTATCAGGAAATTGTGCAGATTTCCAGCGATGCAAGAGAGGTAGGATAGGATCCAAGGTCTCAATAGAGGTGGTGTCCACAACGTGCTTCAAGGCACGTACGGAGAACGCGTCATCCCGGAAGACCGGCTCCGCGATGGATAAGCGACCACCTGGCTTGAGAACGCGCTGAAATTCCCGCAATGCCTTGCTCTTGTCGGTCACGTAGGCGAGAGCGGCGCGTGTGGTCACAATATCGATCGACGCATCCGCAATGCCATCGAGGCTCTCTGCGCCACATTTAAGAAAAGTACACTGGGGCAGTACATTGCGTTGAGCTGCGAGCGCCTCTGCATGGCGCAGCATAGGTTCCGAAATGTCAACAAGGAGAACCCGCAGCGACGCACCGACTCGATCGATGGCGCGCAACGCAACGAGACCGTCGCCAGTGCCAATGTCGGCGACCGTCATGCCAGGCGCGAGTCTTGCCCCGTCGAGAACTCGATCGGCGTATCGCTCGATCGCAGAGCGCACAACTTGCTCGAGGTCAGGGTTATCCGCATGACGGCTATGCAGCAACCAATCGGACCATTCATCTGATTGAGCGATTGTCTTGTCGAGATTTATCGTGGCTTCTTTCGGCATTCGCTTTGTCGCTTGAAAAATGCTATGTAAACGCTGCAGGCCTTACACCCTTACGAGCGTCTTAAGCTTGCAGTCCTAGAATCGGTTTGCATAGCGAAACGAGTGAAAATTTTTCAACCGGGATTGGCGTGCAAGCTTGCCAAACGACTCCGGTACCCGTATCCGCGCCGATCGCAATTATCCGAGCGTTGGCCAATCATTTCTCAACCGTCAGCGATGTACGCATTCCCATTTCATAGTGCCCAGGCATATTGCATATTACGTCGTAGTGTCCGGGCGCAAGCGTCAGCGTCAAATTTCGCGACCTTCCCGCCTTCAGCCCGCTGACTTCGCCCACATTTTTATACTTGGCTTCTTCAACACGCGCCCCCTTGACTGGCAGGTTGCTGGCATCCAGATCGCTGCGCAACACAACCATCTCGTGAGGCATCTTCGTGGTCGAGGTGTTGGTCACATCGAAGGTGACCAAGCCGGGCTTGACCGTTTTGACGTCGAGTCGAATCGCGTTATCAGTCAGGATGGCCTTGATCGTTTGCGGTTCCGTTGCGGCAAAGGCCGGTAAGCAAGCACCACAGAGTACCAAAGCAGGCAGTAAACGTAAGAATCGCATGACAGTTCCTTTAATTGAGGAGAACAGACCTCATGATGCCTGCTCTGGCTGAAGGGATCCTTAAGCGTGACGTAAGCAGCGTTGAGCTAATCCACTATCGCGACCTATGCGTTGATGATGGATACGCTCCCTGATACTTTGGGGTTGTTTGATGCATCTGGCTCGGCTTCTGGCCAAAGGACATGCCGGGCAACGCAAGTGCAGTGATAGCGGCGAGAACCGCAAGCCTCGCTACGAACCGCGACAACTTCCCGCGGCCACCTCATGCGCCCCTGCTTGCAAGCGAAACATTGACGTGTGTCAAACGACAACGGGAGCAACTGGAGATAATTAGGTACTGACGCCAGCGGGATTATACGTCGTACGGAGACCGGATCGTGACTACATCGAGCACTGATGGCATTTCCAGATGCAGAATCAAGCGGATACTCATCGCGGTTGATTCGTCATCCGAGTCCGCGCGTGCAGCGGCGTACATTCGCTACATGGCGGTGTCTGGAGTGCAGATCCGTATCGTAAGCGTCGCCGATAACCCTCGCTCCCTCTTGCCCCTCGAATTCCTGACCGATGTCGAACTCGAGGCCGCACGCATAGAACTGTTTCGCGACGCCAGTGACGCAGTGGCTCAAGCGAAAGCAGCGTTCGCGCGCGGCAACGGCGACATCGAGACGGACGTGATTGACCTTTCCAGGCAGGGCGGCTACGCCGCTAACGCATTGATCGATGCCGCCACCTCATGGAAAGCGGATTTGCTTGTTGTGGGGGCGCGTCAACATCACGGCATATCGCGATGGGTCGAAGGAACCGTATCCGAGTTTGTGACAACGCAAGCTCCCTGCTCGATTCTAGTCATGCCCGCCAGTTATGGTGCCGAGATACGCGAGTCTCCGCGCCGCATCCTGTTCGCACTTGACGGAAGTCCATTGTCTCTGGATGCCTTGCGATTCGGCCTGCAGTTTGTGACACCGGAGGCTCATCTGCGTGCCATCTACGTCGTCGACCGTGCTGTCAGGCTAACCGACTTCATGCCTATTCGCGTCCTTGAGGACGCGTTCGTCGAAGAAGGTAAGAACGCACTGGCCAATGCAGCCGCAATCTTCGCCCACTGGCCGAACCCTGTCGAGACGAGACTTCTTCGCACAAAACCGACGAGCGATGACGTGTCGCGCACGATTGTCCGCGAGGCAGCGCGTTGGCACGCCGATCTGGTCGTAGTCGGCACACACGGTCGACGCGGTCTCGCTCGCTGGCTTCTCGGAAGCGTCGCAGCCCGCACTGCACGCATCACTCATACGCCCCTGCTGCTGGCGCGCCAGACGCGGAACTCGTGACCCTGACATAAGAAAAATCTGATTCCCTTTTGAGAATCGTGACGTACTGGCGTGGCGAGCACCGTGTCGTATCAAGCGCGTGTATCTCGTCCCGGCGTCGGACGCCTAAGGCGCAACCGGTGCTCGTTAAGGGCAGCGTTCCAGTCGACCCGCATCAGAACGAACACGAAGCCCAGCAACGCAAGTTGAGTAACGATGAAGTAGACGCCCAGGTAGCGGCCGTCCAGATCCATTTCGGGGTCCAGATATGAGTGCGCGATCTGCGCGAAATGGGCCCAAACTGCGTAGCTCGCGAGGCGTCCAAAGAAGAAAGGCACGCCGATGAGCCACAGTCGCAACCTGGTTAGCCCGTATGCGATGAATAGGTAGTTCGATGGAAACGGGCTGAATGCATAGAGGAGCAGTACGCCAGCAGTGATGGCCTTCTTTTTTTCCAGCCAGACCTTCACCACGTCGATGTTTTGCCGGTCCGCCTCGCGCATCAGATGTCCCCGTACGAGCCAACCCGAGCATTGCGCGAGAACCAAGCGCCCCATCGTGGCCGCAACTGCGGCGATCACGGCGAGCAGGAGCGGGTTATGTTCGGGCAGGTTAAAACCTATCCACGACATCGCCATCCAGGTGGGGGGTGCGAAGGCCGGAATCAGGTTGAGCAAAAAAATGGCCGCGAAGAGGACTGCCATCGTCGTCATAGGAAGGCTCTCCGCACGTCGGCTTTTGTGGTGCTGTACGCTCGCATCAAGGGCTCAGCAGTGCAACCAGGCCAAAAAGCCGCGCGAGGGCGGGAACGGTCATCAACAGCAGCAGTGCCACCGCGGTTGCACCCAGAACAACCCAAAGATAGTGGTTCTGCCGAGGCGCCCGGGCACGGTGTCCTGAGTGCGGCGACATGCGGATCACAAAGATCAACGCTACGTTGCAGACCACAAGTACCATGAATGCGAGTGTGCGAGCGAAGGGCAGTTCGTAGTCGTGAGCCAGCAGGCCGGCATACAGCCCCAGCACCATCATGGCGACCAGTGCGCCTGCCGCCGCTCCTCGAGCCCACGCGCCATTCGACAGCAGCGGCGCACCAACGCGGCGCGGTGGCATACGCATCAGATCCTCGCGCGCCGGTTCGTTCTCGAAGACTACCGAACAGACAGGGTTGATGATCAGTTCGAGAAACACGATATGGATGGGCGCAAGCATCAGCGGCCAGCCGGCAAGAACCGGAATCACGATGGCGGCAATCATCGGAATGTGAACCGCGACCGTGTAACTGATCGCTTGCACGAGATTGGCGTAGATACGTCTACCCAGCCGGATCGCCGACACGATGGGCGCGAAGTCGTCACGCAGCAGAACCAGCGAGGCGACCTCGCGCGCGACTTCGGCGCCGCGCAGCCCCATCGCAATTCCGATATGCGCCGCCTTGAGCGCAGGCGCATCGTTCACGCCATCACCCGTCATGGCGACTACCTCGCCGCTTTCCCTGAGTGCGTTGACCAGCCGCAGCTTTTGCTCCGGCTTGACGCGGGCGAACGTGTCAACTTTATTTACGGCCTCGCGAAGCTGTGCGTCATCCATTCCAGCCACTTCCTGGCCCGTCACGACGCAAGCGGCATCGATACCGACTTCACCCGCGATGGCCTGCGCTGTCGACGGGTAGTCTCCGGTAATCATTACCACGCGGACGCCCGCCGCATGGCACGCTGCGATAGCACCCGCGACCTCCGGCCGCACTGGGTCCAGCAGACCTACCAGCCCGACAAATGAAAACTCAAAATCATGCTGCTTTTCTGGCCAGTCTGGAGGGTAATGTCGTGCCTTGGCTACCCCAAGCACCCGCAGCCCGCTCGACGCCAACTGCGCGGCATGAGCCAAAATAGTCTGCGTTTCCCGCTCGCCCAGGTGACACAGGGAGCAGATCGCTTCCGGTGCGCCCTTGCAGGCGACAGCATGATGATCGAGTTCTGGCGTGTTCCAGACGTGGGACATGGCGGACAACTCCGGTGTCAGCGCGTACTCCCGAACGAGTGACCAGTCGCTATGGAGATGTTCGGTGCCGGCCAGGCACGACTGGCCAGTCTCGTGAAATGCGCGCTCCATCGGATCGACCGGCTCAATTTCGCTGGCGAGCACCAGATATTCGAGGAGTTCGTGAAACGTCTCGTCGATATGTTGGGTAGTGGCATCGATGAGCTGCTGCTGTCCTCGCGCGAAGAGCACGCGCACGGACATGCGGTTTTGCGTCAGCGTGCCCGTCTTGTCGACGCACAGCACAGAAGTCTGGCCAAGGGTTTCGATCGCACTCATACGGCGCGTCAGCATGCCTTCGTTGGCGATGCGGCGTGCCCCCAGTGCCATGAACACGGTCAGTATCACCGGGATTTCTTCCGGAAGAATCCCCATTGCCAGTGTGATCCCCGCTAGCACGCCGGGAATCCATTCCCCCGATCGCCAACGATAAGCCACCACAAGCAACAGACACAGCACCACCGCAGCCAACGCAAAGCGATTGACCAAAGCTCTCGTCTCCAATTGCAACGGCGAGCGGGCTTCGGTGATGCCGGTTAGCGACTTTCCGATGCGACCGAGCGTCGTATTCAGCCCGGTCGCAGTAACGATCATTTGACCCTGCCCCTGCACTACCGTCGACCCAAAGAAGAGCCGTCCGCCAGATTCCTCATCCAGATGTGTATCGGGTCGGGCCACCGCTTTGTTCACCGGAACGGACTCGCCTGTCAGCAGCGACTCATCGACGCTCAGTTCATGAGCGTCGATCACGGTACCGTCGCCAGGCACGCGTGCGCCTTCGTTGACGAACACCACGTCGCCGGGCACCAGTTCCGCCGCGGAAACAAGTTGTCGTTGCCCGTCTCGTAGCACCTGGGCGCGCGGCGCAGACAGTTCGCGAAGTGAGTCCAGTACCCGCGCGGTGCGGTGACTTTGAAAGACCGTCAGACAGACGATGGCGCCGACAAACGCGAGCAGCGTCAGTGCTTCCGACACATTTCCGAGCAGAAAATAGATGCCGGTCGCACCGAGGAGTAGAAGAAACATGGGCTCGCTGAGCACTTCCCGCAGCGTTTGCCACCAGGTGCGCCGTGCCGTTGAATCCACGACGTTGCGGCCGAAGCGAGCGCGCCCCTCCTCCACCTGCGCGCTCGACAGCCCACGCCTCATGTCGGCGCGCTCTCCCGGCGGCGTCGGTTCGACTTGATCCGCGACTACGTCCGGGATGGGTTCAACGGGATGGGTCTGCATTGTGGCGTCGATCCATGCATGCATTGCGCAGCGGCACAAACCGCTCAGCGACGGCTCGTATCTGGACAGCTTTTACAGATACGCATGACTCCATGGCTATCCGGATCGTCCCAGTAGAAACGCAAATCAATATCGCCGCGTGCCGGCACTTGGATCGTTCTAGTTTCCGTGATCTGACGCATTTGCGCCCCGATCCGATAACGTCCGGCGGGTAACCGGACAAACAGGAAAGGCCCCTCTGTATGAACCGTCATGACTGACTGGCCGGTCGCTGATGTAATCGTTACATCGACGTCGGACAGATAACTCCCCGTCTTCAACGCGAAGGTCATGCGAAGGTTGTATCTCGGAGCAACGGTCCTGAAAGCCTGAACTTCATCTTCGCCAACCCCTCCGGTTACATAGGAGATGCCGTTTTGCGATGCCGGTTGCGCTAACGACTGCGCAAGCGCAGCGCCGCTCGTACATGCGAGGAAAAGGAAAAGTACAGAAAAGCGGGCGTTCCGGAACATGGCAGTCCTCGATATGCAAACTTGCTAACGGCGGCGGTGGCCAGAACCGTGGCGTGTTAGCGACTGAAGATAAGTGTTCGGTCCGGCACCGACAGGTACTCTGCGCGGACCACGTCTGATTAACAATGACGCTAGGCGAACACATAGGTGTTGACCTAGGTCAAGTATCAGGTTGCCTCGGTGAAATAGCCTGATATCAGCTAGCCTTTGCTGCGACCTTGGCGACAGAAGATTTGGTTGTCGGACATCCGATGGTGGTGGATGAGCAAGCTGTTTCCAGGGCGGGTGGGCATACTGAGCGCGCTGCTGGTATTTTCGTTTCCCCTATTTTTGCAAAAGGGCTTGCATCCATCCAAACACACATGACATGTCCAGAATAATCACGGCAATTGTCCTGCAAGGCGGTGGGGCACTCGTTAGGTGAAGACTTAAGCTTTCGTAAGGAGAGGTCATGTCAGTTCGACACAAGGAGCAGCACCGTCTCAAATCCATAGGCTGGTTGCGTGCCGCTGTACTTGGCGCCAATGATGGCATTGTCTCGACGGCGAGCCTCGTTGCCGGCGTGGCATCAGCGCACACCGCTCACGGAAGCATTGTGCTGACGGCAGTGGCAGGCCTGGCCGCTGGGGCCATGTCGATGGCGACGGGGGAATACGTATCGGTCTCCTCGCAGGCAGATACTGAAAAGGCATCCTTGTGCCAGGAACAGGTCGAACTCGCTTCCGACTACCCACGCGAGCTGAAGGAGTTGACGGCAATCTACATGCAACGTGGTCTCGATTTACCGTTGGCCAAGCAGGTTGCCGAAAAGCTGATGGCGCATGACGCCTTGGGTGCTCACGCGCGTGATGAGCTGGGCATTTCCGAGGTCACTTCTGCGCGGCCTCTTCAAGCCGCGCTGGCTTCCGCCGCCAGTTTTTCGGTTGGCGCCGCGCTGCCCGTTCTCGTTGCTGCGTTTGCGCCCGAATCGGTGCTGCTTCCCACCATTGTCATCTCTGCCTTGGTTTCGCTTGCTGCTCTAGGCGGTCTGGCCGCGAAAGCGGGCGGCGCGAAAGTGGGTCCAGGTGTTATCCGCGTGGTCTTCTGGAGCGCTTTGGCTATGGGCGTGTCATCAGGCGTCGGCGCTTTGTTTGGCGCGGCAGCCTGAGGCACAGGAGGCCACGATGCGAAGCTAACGCAGAAGCGGACTTTCCGCATATTTGAAAATAGCATGTGATGGTTCCTGGGAAATGGAGGTTATCGCGACGCATGGTTACGCCACCACAACCAACGTCGAATGATTGCGATGGAGCATAGGGTCGGCCGTCAGCTACAAGAGTGGCGACCAATGGAGTATGCCGTCGGCCGTCGCGCGGCAAATGAGACTAGGCGACGACGCACGGGAAGGCTACTGGACCGTGCGTCAGGGCATTACCGCCGCTCACCGCCACGGCGCCATTGCCTGGAACACACCATCGCGTCTAACCAGTGCGTGCAAAAGTGCCGCCCCCAAGTGAATCACGATCAGCGCGAACAAACACAGCGCGAGAAACCTGTGCGCGTTCCAGAGCAGCGTGTGCAAGCTGTTGCTATGCGGCAAGATGAACGGCAAACGTACCCCGAACACCACTACGGGATATTCCGCGGCCGACAGCATGCCCCATCCGATCAGTGGAAGCCCAATCATCAGAAGGTAGAACGCGAGGTGGGACAGATGGGCGGCGAGCTTCATCGGTACCGGCATCGACTCCGGCAGCGGCGGTGCGCCGCGCGTCAACCTGACCACCAGGCGAATCAACGCCAGCACGAGTATCACGATACCCAGCGGCTTGTGGATGGATACCAGCGAAAGATAATCCGGGTGAACGGTGGACACCATCCCGACACCGATGAACAGCATCGCCAGAATGCAAATGGCCATGAACCAGTGAAGAGCACGCTGCAGCGGTGTAAAGCGGTCGTGGATCGGGGTCATTGAGTAGCTCCTCGCGCCGGAGCGTGCGGATAGTATTTATCCTCAGCGGTCCGCCGATCGAACGAGACGGCATAGGCGGCTGACCGCGCCGCGGGAAATGGATCGTCCGAGACGTGCATGCCGGGCGGCAGGACGGTGGGATCGAAGTTGAGATCGCGACACGGCCCGTCAGGCTCGGGTTCGATCGCGCTGACCACCAGCGTCCCCGCCTCCACCTTGCGGCGATCCTCCGGCCACGCTTTGCTAGGGTCAGCGGTCGGGTCACCGGGATTGGCGAGCGTCACGACCAGCGTCCATTTTTGCGGCGCGCTTTGCACCCGCTGCGTAATATCCGCGTCGAGGAAGTTGTCGCCACGCGCCTTCAACTGGTCAACGGGCACAGCTTCGGCCTGCGCGGCCGGCACGAAGGACCAGCGCACCGTCTGCTCCTGTCCCGTAGCACTCGTGAAGACGAAGCTATTGATACTGTTGTACTGTTCCTGTGCAAACGAGCCCGTCCACGGCGCGCTGCCGGCCCACCCGACAAAAGCGCCGAATTCCGGGTGCGCGGCGGCAAAATTCTTCATTGCGTCCGGATCGCTCGTGTCGGCCGAGGCCTTGAGCAGATCGTAGAAAGCCTGTGGTGTGGCAACCGGGAAGAATGGAAGGTTGATCATGGCCGTGCGCCATTCCCTCCCATCCGGCGCGACAATGCGTAGTCCGACGCCCCGAACCTGAACCGTGGCGTCCGGCGCTTTGGGGTCCGGCGTACCGAGATTGAAACGTCCCGTAACCGGATATGAGCCGCGCGCGAACATCGGCGCCTCGGACAAGTCCGCAGCCGCGCCATTCGATTCGAAGGTGCCGGTAAAGCAGATGCCCTTGGCGTGATTGCGCCGGAAACCGAGTGCTGGGCCGCCCGGCGGCGCCAGAGCGTTGACGATCTTTGCCGGCGTCAGGCGCTCCGGCGTCAGCCAGCCGGCCGTAAACGCGATGGCCGCGACAAGCGCGACCATGACGACTGCAATCAGAACCAAGGAACGAAATGGGGACGCGTTGGAAGTCGGTCTGTCGGTCATCGATCTCTCCCGATCAATGATTCGCTTGAGTAGAATCTAGCAGCTTAGCGACAATATTTCAATTAGACGGTGGACATCCCGCAAGCGCGGCGTACGACCACAGTTTCCGACTGACCTCACCCACGCCAGATGTGCATTTCCGGACGCCCGTTTCAGGTGTCAGGTCGCCGAAGCGGCTGCCGCGGAAATCGCGAAGCTCAGCGCGCTACCGTTTGTCAGTGCACCGAACAAGTTCACCGTGCAGGGTGCTCACGACGCACTGGTGCAGCTTTCCGGCACTTTCCGCACCCTAGCGGTGTCGCTCTACAAGATCGCCAACGACATACGGCTGATGTCGTGCGGCCCACGGGCAGGATTCGCGGAGCTGTTGATCCCCGAAAACGAGCCGGGCTCATCGATCATGCCCGGCAAGGTCAACCTCGACCCAGGCCGAGGCACTGAAACCGCGACATCGTTTGCCATCACCTGCACGCAGAGCACGATCGCTGATGCTTGTCACCGCGCTGGCGCCTGTGATCGGCTATGACAAGGCGTCGAAAATCGCACATCACGCGATGGACCGCGATCTCACCCTGAAGGCTGCGGCGCTACAACTCGGCTTTGTCACGGAGGCCGAGTTCGATCGTGTCGTCGATCCCGCCAAGATGGTGAAACCGTACGTCGCGACCGATTGACCGGAACTGCCGGCATTAATCATGCCGCTATTGATCGTCCCGCTATTGGTCAGCGTACCCACCGCCGAATTGGCCTGGACGGCGGTAACCCCGGTCGCGGCAATATTTCCTGTGCTGGTAATCGAGCAATTTCCCGACGACCATATTACGGCGCCTGTATTTCCAGAAATCGTTCCACCGCTGACGCAATCCGCTTTGGCCGCCAGCGGCGTCATGCTTGCCAAAGCGGCTGTCAAAGCCAAGGTAAGCGCCGTTTGTTTAGGATACTGACCGATTTGTCCCATACTAGGCGCCCCCATTATCCAGATCAGTGCGTACAGCATTTACTGCCGCCTGTCTTTATTTAACGACTAATTAGCTGCAGACCGATTCTGCCATGAAGCCGCATTAAGCTTAATTTCTTTTTATAATCATCGAATTTCCACATTTTTAATAAAAATTTAAAATTAAGTATCATGAGTTTGTCACATGCGGCTGTAAGCATGCTCGGGCTTCAGGGCAACTCGCCCAAATCGAGAGCTCGTCAAACAACAACCGCAGAGTGGACTATGAAACTTCGTGTACTGACGCTGGCCTGCCTGGCAGCATTGACCTCCCTGGCCGGCTGTGGCGGAGATAATTCCTCCAGCAGCACCGGTCCATCCAGCCTCAGCATGTCGGGCATAGCCGCGAGCGGCATGCCGGTGGTGGGCGTGACAGTGACCGTCACGGACAGCACCGGAAAAACCGCGCAGTCGAGCGCCACCGATGCCAAAGGCCGATTCACCGTCCAGCTGGTCGGCACGGCCCCGTTCGTGCTGACCGCGCCGTTCAACGATAACGACGGCGCGCCCGCCATACTGTCCGCCGTGATTAATCCGCCGCCGGCGGGCAGCGGTAGCACAGCTACCGTGGTTGCCGACTTGAACCCGCTGACCTCGTTATTGACGCAGCGGGTGTTGGGAATGGTCCCGACCGCGCCACCGAGCCCCGCCCAGATCGCCGCGGCCCAGATTTCGACAGCCCGCATCGCGCAAGCCGATAAGGACGTCGTCGGCGTGTTGCAGCCGTTGTTCTCGGCGTTCAATATTCCGCCCAGCGTGACCGGCGACCCGATCGGGGACGCGACTTACCAGGCGAACGCCAACGACCCGCTCGACACCCTGTTTGATATCGCGCATTTCACCGTACACAACGGCACCGTGAGTGTCGGCACCGATACCAGCCGCGCGGTGGTCACGATACCCCCCACCGGCGCCGTGTCCGGTGCGGTGCCGGCCGCCGCAGTAACCTCGGCCGTGGCCTTGAATAACGGCCCGACCACCACGCCGATCCAGAACGTGATCGTGATCGTGGGCGAAAACCAGACCTTCGACGGTTTGTTCGGCGCCTACGTCCCGCCTACGGGCCAGACCGTCAAGAATTTATTGTCTGAAGGCATCATCAATGCCGATGGTTCGCCAGGACCCAACTTCAGCGCAGCCACGCAGAGCCAGGGCGGCGCTCAGACCGCCTACACCATCAACCCGACCCGCTCGACGCCATTCGCCGTCTTGCCGCAGCCTGAGCAGATCGGCGAGTTGAGTCTCACTACGTTCCAGACCGCTGGCGGCACGCCGGATACGCGCTTCCCGGCAAGCTTGCCCAATGGGCCATTCCAGATCACCAAGTTCGTGCCCTACACTTCGAACGCGGTTCCCATCATGACCGGTGACCCGGTGCATCGCTTCTTCCAGATGTGGCAGCAGACCGGCGGCGACAACAGCAAGCTCGATATGTTTACCTGGGTTGCCACCACGGTCGGACAAGGCGGCGACACCACCGGCATTACACCGTCCAATCCGTCGCAGGGTGGCGAACTGATGGGCTTCATGAATATGTCGGCCGGCGATGCGCCGTTGTTCAATTCGCTGGCGCAGCAGTATGCGGTGAGCGACAATTATCACCAGTCGGTGATGGGGGGCACCGGGGCCAATTTCTTCTCGATTGCCACCGCCGACGAACCCTTCTTCAATAACGCAGGCGCCGTTGCCGCGCCACCCGTGAACCAGATCGAAAACCCGAACCCGATGGCCTCGACGCCGAATTTCTACTCGGCTGACGGCTATCAAGGCGGCTCGTATGTGAATTGTTCCGATACCAACCAGCCCGGTGTCGGCAACATCCTCGGTTTCCTCGCGAAGAAAAACATCCCGAGCAACTGCGATGCCGGCAAGTTCTATTTGGTGAACAACTACAATCCGGGCTTCGACATGAACGGCAACGTCCTGCCGATCGGTGCGAACAACTTCAACTATCCGCCGCAGACGGTGCCCACCATTGCCGAAGCGCTCGCTAACAAGGGCGTGTCCTGGAAGTGGTATACCGGTGCGCGCGAAACCGCTGACGTGACGGGCGATGCGCAAGCCTTGCTCGGCGGTACCACCGCGGGCGACCTGGCGCTCGCGCAGTCGGCCCAGTACAACGTGATCGGCGACCCGCTGGTGGGGTCCGCCAACGTGATGACGACACCGGCGCTGCAGGCCAACCTGAAGGGATTGACCACCTTCTTCAACGATATCTCGGGCGGCACGCTGCCGGCGGTTTCGTTCGTGGTGCCGAAAAACCTTTCGAGCGGCCACCCGGGCTACTCGGCACCGGCCGACTATGAGGCTTTCCTGCAAACAGTCTTGACCGCTGTGCAAGCGAACCCGACGTTATGGGCGCATACCGCGATCCTGGTCACGACGGACGAAGGCGGAGGCCGCTTTGATACCGGTTCGATCCAGAACCTGGACTTCTTCGGCGACGGCCCGCGTATTCCAATGCTGGTGGTCTCTCCGTATGCCCGCACGGGTATGGTTGACCATACTTACTACGACCACGCTTCGATCCTGAAATTCATCGAACGCAACTGGCGTTTGCAGCCCTTGTCGACCCGCAGTCGCGACCGTCTGCCCAACCCGGTGGCCATGCAGCAGAACCTGTACCAGCCGGTCAATACCACCGCGATCGGCGACCTGATGCCGATGTTCAACTTCTGAGCATAGTCTGAAACTGCGCGGGTACGTCGCCGCGGCGGCGACCCGACGCGACCCGATGGCGGAGCCTGATGCTCCGCCATTTTCAATGCGACACGATGCAGGTCCAATTGATTACACGAAACCGTTTCAGACAAGTGGTGGGCGTGGCCCTGGCGGGATCCGTGGCGGGCGGCCTGTGGGCAGCCTTTGCGGCGGGTGCCGGTGCCGTGGCGGCCACTCGGCCTCCCAGCCAGCCGGCCAGCCGGCCCGCGGCGGTTGCTGGCGCGTCGGCCGCCAAAGTATCGGTGCAGATGTGGGTGCGCTATCCGGCAGTGCCTGCGCAGTTGAGCACGCAGGCCGAGTTGGGCAAGCGGATTTTCTTCGATCGGTCATTATCGGCATCGGGAAAAATGTCGTGCGCGAACTGCCATAGCCCCGAGCATGCCTACGGGCCACCCAACGGCCTCGCGGTGCAACTGGGCGGCCCTGACCTGCGCCAGGCGGGTACCCGCTCGGTGCCGTCGCTGCGTTACCTGAGCTTCACGCCGCAATTCAGCCGGCATTTCTACACGCCAGCCTCCGAGGACAGCGAGGACGAAGGTCCGACCGGTGGTTTTACGCATGACGGGGCGGCGGCTTCGCTGCACGAACAGGCAGCGATCCCGTTGTTGAATGCAAACGAGATGGCCAACCAAAGCCAGGCAGCGGTGGTCGAGAAAGTGCAGCGTGGGCCTTATGCGCAGCAGTTTGCACAGGTGTACGGCGCACAGGTCTTCACGCATCCCGAGCAGGCATTCAAGAGCATCGGGTTGGCGCTGGAAGCGTTCCAAACCGAGGATGCCAGCTTTCACCCCTATACCAGCAAGTTCGATGCGGCAATGGCGGGCAATGCCGAGTTCACGCCGCAGGAACTACATGGCTACGCCCTGTTCAATAATCCGAAGAAAGGCAATTGCGCCAAATGCCACCTGGACGCGCCGGGCCCGGGCGGGCGCCCGGCCCAGTTCGCCGATTTTTCGTTCGCGGCGCTAGGCGTGCCGCGCAACCCCGAGATCCCGGCGAACCGCGATCCCAAGTATTTCGACCTGGGTTTGTGCGGGCCGTATCGCCACGACCTGTCCAAAGAGCCCGAGTATTGCGGGCTGTTCAAATCACCGACCTTGCGCAACGTGGCGACGCGCTCGGTGTTCTTTCACAATGGTCGCTTTCATAACCTCGAAGACATGATGCATTTCTATGTCGAGCGCGATACCAATCCGCAGAAGTGGTATCCGAAGGTGGCGGGCAAGCTCGATAAGTTCAATGACCTGCCACCTCGCTACCAGGGCAACATCGACTATGCCGATGCGCCGCTGGATCGTCCCTATGGAGCGCCACCGGCCCTAAACGATGTTGAAATCCGCGATGTGATCGCGTTTCTGAAGACCTTGAACGATGGCTATTCGCTTACTGCCGGCGCTGCGAAAGCGGTTCGTTGAGGCGTCCGGGACGAAACTCACCGGGTTCATTGCGCCGGCCCTATGCACAGCGGGGTGACGCGCAACAACGCGGGCCACAACCGGCTCCAGTCGCCGTCATGCGCCACGTCAAGGACCGTACGGGCCTGCGCACAGTGTTTGCCGGCGGCATCAACAAAGCGCTGCGCCACCACGGGCGGCACTACCGTGTCGACCGTACTGCTGAAGTGAATCTGCGGAATCGCCGCAACGCGCGCCGCATAATCGATGGGATTCTCCGACGCCGGCATCGGCGACACTCGATGCAACTGGTTGACAAATTCGTCGTCGAGATTGCCCGCTACAGTGCGGATCGAGGCGACATCGGTGCGGCGCGCTGCAATAAGCACGACCAGCGCACCACCACCCGAGTAACCCACCAGGTTGATACGCTGCCCCGGCACGCGCGCAGCGAACTGGCTCACCGCCTCGTTCATCGACGCGACGACCTCCGGCGCAAAGCGTTTGCCCGTCCAGTACGGCACGCCGCACCGCGAATTCATCGTCATCGGCGTGAACTGGCACGGACGCGCCAGATACACGACGTTAGCAGCCGGGTCCGCAGCCGCGAGCGCGAGACCGGTCGCCTCGCGCGGTGTGGGGTCCAGCGACGGCTCGCTGCGCGAAATCCATGCAAGGCCGTCGCCCTCGATATAGAGGTCGAGCGGTTCGCCGGGTTTGGAGATCCGCGAGAAGGCTGTCAGCACGAAGCTGTCCGTGTCGATCAGTTCACGGCGCAGGCCGGCCGGTCCGGCCTGCGCATTGGCGTGAGCATCCCGGTCGAGCGTCGCGCAGCCTGAGATCAGGCTGACCAGCAGCAGAACGCCCGGCAGCGCGCCGGCAAACAGCGTCGCTCGTGTCGATGCCGGGCTCAGCATGCGCATCGCCGCCTCACGCGGCGAGCCGGGCAAGATCCATCGCCATCGCTGCCATCACGCTGTCCCAGTCGCCGCGCGACGGCTGGCGGAACAGCCGCGTCGCCGGATACCACGGTGTATCGCGACGATCGAGCAACCAGCGCCAGTCCGGCACCGACGGCAGCATCGCCCAGACCGGGCGCCCTAGCGCACCGGCCAGGTGAACCGGCGAGGAGTCCACCGAGATCAGCAGATCGGCGATGCTGAGAATTGCGGCGGTATCTTCGAAATCGCTGATTTCATCGCTCAGCGACACGAGCGACATCCCCGTCGGCGGGGCGCTCGCCTGAGTCTCGGCGGGTCCTTTCTGGATCGACAGGAACGTGACGTCAGGCCGCGCCAACGGCGCGAGCTGAGCCAGCGTCAGCGAGCGGTTCACGTCGTTAAAATGAGTCGGCCGCCCAGCCCACACCAGCGCGACCAACGGCCGCGGCAAACCGGCGAGCCGCTGCCGCCATTTCGCGACGCGCGGCGCGTCGGGCGACAAATAGGGTATCGCGCCGGGCAGATCGGACAGCTTCAGGCCCATCGCCATCGGCAGGCTCATCATTTCGCAATGGACGTCGAACGCAGGCGGCAGGCTGCCGCGCACCACGATCTCGTCGAAACCTTCACTACGCCGTGCAAGCGACAGTGTTTCCGCGTTGACTTCGAGAATCACGCGCGCCGCGCTGCGCGCTTTGGCCCAGGGCACCATGCGTATGAACTGGAATGTGTCGCCGAAGCCCTGCTCGTCATGGATGAGCAGGGTCTTGCCGGGAATGGGCCGGCCATCCCAGCGCGGCCGCTGCACCTTGCGCTCAATGGCTGTGGTATGCGCGAGGCTGTACCGGTAGTGATATTCGCGCCAACCGCGTTCGAACTCGCCCAGCAGCAAGAGCGTTTCGGACAGGTCGAACCTCGTCGGGAAATCGCCCGGCGCGTGGGCCACCAGCATCTCCTGGATGGCGCGGGTTTCGGCAATCCGTCCCTGCGGACGGATCGCCGCCGCAAGCAGCTTCCACAGCGCGAGCGGCCCGCTGCCCGAGGCCAGATGCGGACGCAGCAGCGTCTCTGCCTCCTCGAAGCGTGCGGCCGCGATCAGCGGGCCGACCTGGCGCTCGATGGCCGGAATGTCGGGCACGGTGTTGGACATCACTGAGCGTCGATCCCGAGCGCAGTGAGCAGCGGGCCGAGATGATCGGCGTAAGCCTGCCAGCGGCCCTTCGAGGTCGTGTAGATCGGCTGGCGTACTTGGTTCACGCTGGCGGTACGCACCACCCGCCGGTTCTCGTAAAACTTGACGCAGGCATCGTCCCACGGCAGATCGAGGAAATCGATCAGGCGCCGTGCCTCGCCCTCCAGGTCGTCCACCACGGCCTCGTAGTCGACCTCGATGAAACGGTCGACTGGCAGTACCGCGCGCCAGTGTGTCATCAGACGTTCGTAGTGGCGATAGAACTCGCCCAGTTCGGTCTGGTTGTACGTGAACTGCTGCTCGCCACCGAAAAGTTTCGTATAGCAGGACAAACAGGTATCAACCGGGTCGCGCCGCGCATGGATGATGCGTGCGCCCGGCAGGATCCGCGCAATCAGTCCGGCGTATAGGAAATTGCCGGGCATCTTGTCGACAAGGCGTGTTCGTCCTTGCACCAGCGGCGCGATGCGCGACAGGTAGTCGCGTCCGAGTTGTCCAAAAAGCTCGGTGGCATCGTCGCCGGTCATTCCTGCCATGCGGTCCGGAAAGATGCCGCTGCCTTCGACCACGAGGCGCAGAGCAGACAGTTCGCCAGCGCCCGCCACCTGCGGGTGCGACGATATGATCTGCTCGATGAGCGTAGTGCCCGAGCGCGGCATGCCGACGATGAATACCGGCAGCGCGGAGTGCTCCTCTGTGTCGTGTGGCCGAGCGAACAGCGCGGGCGTAAAGCATTCGGCGATGCGCTCCATCCATCGGCCGGTCGCGAGGGAATCGTAGGTAAAGCTGGCTCGTTTCAGGCGATTGCCTGCATCGAAGTGGTCGAAGGCCAGCGCCGGATCGTGGATATCGAGGTACGCCTTGCCGAGCGAGAAGTGAGCCGAGATCCGATCGTCGAGCGAGCGGCGCTCGCCTTCGGCGAGGCAATCTTCGAGCGCTGCGATGTCGGGGTCGCCGGCCTCGAAGGTTCGTGCATCGGCGCGGCTGGTCAGCGCCCGCACCGAACCCGGAAAAGCCCCGAGCGCCCGGTCGAAGGCCGCCCATGCTTCGTCCTTGCGGCCGGCTTCCATCAAGAGCGTCGCACGCCCGACCAGCGCTTCCTCAGCCACTGTGCCGGGGAGCCGCGCGGCCTGTTCGAACTGATCAAGCGCTTCGTCGGTCCGCCCAAGCGTTTGCAGCACCATGGCGAGTGTGTTGTGCGCCTCGGCGCTGTGCGGCGCTAGCGCCGCCGCCTGGTGAGCGAAAGCGAGCGCCTCGTCGAGGCGGTCGATCTGTTTGAGTGCCTTCGCGCGCGCGACCAGCGCCGCCGGATGCTGCGGCGCGAAGGCCTGCAGCATGTCGAGCGCGCGTAGCGCGAGGTCATGGCGGTGGCGGGATATCTCCACTTCAGCCAGGTTCAGATATGCATCGACAAGACGCGGACTGAGTTCGATGGCCCGCTGCGCAGCGGCGGCGGCCTCGTCGTAGCAGCCCTGGGATGAGAGCAGGAATGCCAGATTGCTGTGCGCTTCGGCGTACGAGGGATTCAGCGCCAGCGCCTGACGGTAATGCCGTTCGGCGCGGTCCATGCGGCCCAGGCGTCTGGATGTGTTAGCCAGATTGTTGTGCGCCTCCGCCCAATCGGGCTGGAGCGCAATCACGCGTTCAAGGCAGGCGAGGCTCTCTTCGAACTTGCCTGCCTCCTGTAGCACGATGCCGAGGTTGTTCCAGCCGGACACCAGCGCCGGGTCCATCGACACGGCGCGCCGCGCGGCCTCCTCGCCCTCGGTGAGTCGCCCTTTCTGGCGATACATTTCGGCGAGATTGCTGGAATAGACGGCTGGCGCACGCGGCGCCATGCAGGCCTGGCTCAGGCGCGAGATGGCGAGATCGAGATTGCCGTATGCGTGCGCCATCAGGCCAAGCAGGTGCAGCGCATCGGCCTGGCCGGGCCACGCGGCCAGCACGCGCTGGCAGAACTGTTCGGCCTGGTCGGCTTGGCCGGCGTTCCAGTGGGCATGCGCCCGGCTTAACGCTTCCTGAATGCTCAGCACCTCGGATGAACCGGACGTACCCGACATGCGTGGACTCCACAATCGTGATTGATTTCGACGCACACGCATCGTACTGCAAGAGCGCTTACTTCCTGTCGAGCGAGTATTTGCCCGGACCGGTCACGGTCAACAGCAGCAAGCCACCGATGATACTGATGTTCTTGTAGAAGTTGACCAGATTGGCGTACCGCTCCATGCCGGTCATGTTCCAGTAGTGGTGACCGATGATGGCCGTGCCGAGTGTGTAGATCGCGAGAGCGAATGCCAGCGGACGGGCGTAGAAGCCAACGACGATCGCAATACCCACAGCGAATTCCATCACGACGGCGATGATCGCCGCCAGCGTGGGTACCGGCGCACCGACCCGCGCCATATACGCAACCGTGACGGAGAAGTCCGTGAGTTTCGACCAACCAAACATCACAAACAGAATCATCAGCAGGATGCGAGCGACGAGCAGCAGTTCGTTCTTACGATCTTCAAACAGGGTGGTGTAGCGCATGTTTTTTCCAAAGCCTTAAAAGTCGATGTTGTGAATAAAACAACGTGGGTGCATGAGATGCGCTGCGTAAATCTCGACGGCATCCATCCCCAGGACATTCATGCCATGCGATATGGCTCCCGTGACTGCGCAGCATGGTACAGCATCGATCAGATGGATCAGATGGATCAGCCGATCATCATCACGGACTTGCCTAAGTGGCGACGCGATCGCCGACTTCCAATGCATGCACGTTCGAGCCCAAGCCGGCGATTTCGCCGGCCCCCTCCATGCCTAGCGTACAGGGCAGCCGCACCGGGTAGGTGCGCGAGCTTTTGTATTTGCCTTGCCGGGTATGGATGTCCATGAAGTTGATGCCGGCGCAACCCAGCCGTACCAGTACCTCATCAGGACCGGGGGATGGAATATCGACGTCAACTCGCTGCAGCACTTCCGGGCCGCCGTTAGCGATACCGGCCATTGTCCGCATCAGCCGCGGGTTTCCCCGCATTCGCGTGGTCCGGATTCTCATCCGCGTTCGCCCGCGCCGCCGCGGCAGCGGGATCGGCCCGATGCTGGTGCCGTCATTTGTTTCGCGCAGGAGGCCCATGATTGCCGTTGACTTTGATAACGAGGGCTGATTTATACCACTATAGTCCAGCGCAACATGCCAACCCTACGAATTGTGTGACCTTTTGAAATGTCCCAACTTCGGCGCAAAGCGATGGTTCGCCGCGACCGAAAATGTATGACGACATCGGTCGGATGCAGGTGCTACCCTTTTTGAACACGTCGTACAATATTTCGTTTCCGGCAGGTCGCGTTGCATCGGTGCTGGTTCGCCCAGGACTCGAAAGATCAAGCGTGCAGGGAAAGGATGAAAGACCGGGCGACCGGTGCGATCCAAGGAGGTGTGCCATGGGGAATAGATACGACCGCTCGCGTTTGTCGCGATCGTTCACGCACAAAGGTATCCAATACCATCCGGGCGAACTGGCGGTTCTCGCCATGCAAGTGCTCTGCTTATGCGTGTTTGCATTTGCGCCCGACAGCTTCAACCACAGCAAGTTGCTGTCCGCGGCAATCGCCTTCAGCCTGCTGTTCGGACTGCTTCTGTCGCTCGGTTTCTTCGGGACATGGCGTCAATTCAGGGACGAGGTCGGCTTGTGGACCTTCCTCAACACGAACCCGGTCGAATCGGCTGTCGCGATAGCCACAGCGGGCGAGGCCCTGGCGATTTTATTGGACGGCTAGGCTAGTGTCCGAACACGGCGCCCAAGTCGAGCTCATCGGCAACTTTCTTCAGTCGCTTGTCGCGCGTCCAGATGGTGATGCCGGGAAGCAGGCGAGCGGACGCCAACAGTGATGCGTCGACATATCCGATACCACGATTGAATAACCCTTCCCCTTCGATCAGATAAAACGTCTCTTCCGGCGTTGCAGTTGGCGCGCGCGGCAGATCTCTCAGCGCACTCAGCACGACTTCGCGGTCGCGCAGGCTACCGAGCGAAATTTCGCCAATGACATAGGGGTGGGCCAGCACTTGCTCCTCGACGAGTAGGCCAAACAGCATAGGATCGGAAGCGTTGAGATGGTCGATCCAGACTGACGTATCGACAAGAATCATTTGATGTCCTGCCGTCGACGTGGCGCTCCCTTGACACCCGGTTGAGTGCCGCCAAGATTCGCGAGCCGCCTCGCAGCTTCACGCTGGATCAAAGCCTTGAGCGCTTCGCGCACAAGCGCCGTTTTCTCCTCCAAGCCCGTATAGGCTTGCGCTTTTTCGATCAAATCGTCATCAAGTGCGATGGTAGTACGCATGGGAACCTCGGCAAGTTAGCGCACATATTTTAGCACCTTTTGATGCCTTTTATCGTGCCTACATTCCTCAGGGGCTACGCGTTGGCAGGAGAAGGCAGACCTACGGCAAACAGACCCGATACCTCGCCAGGAACGTCGCCACCACGCTGTCCACCGTTCGACAGACATCCTCTGGGCTGACGGAATAATCGAGAATGAACAACCGCGGGAACTAGAAAACCTCATTGAGCATGCCGATGAGCTCGGCGCGCGCGCTTCACATCAGCGATATCGAGTAGTTCTTGGTCCACGCGATCGCGCATCCAGCGATCGATCTGCGAGACCGCCTTCAAGGTTTGCCGTTGATTGTCGTCAGGTATTTCACCAGGGGTTCAACTTGTTCCTCCGGCAGCGGCGCGCCATAGACCTTGCGCATCTTGTTGACTTCGGCCGTCCATTCCGCCGAGTTCAAGGCTGGCTGACGCGTCACCATGCCCGCCGAGTGACAAATCATGCATTGGGCATTGGCTATTTGCAAACCAGCGCCCGGCGGGAAGATGTTATGGCTATCCGGCAACGTGACGCTGACGGTCTTGTCGACGGCCGCGAGCGCAACGGCCGACGGCTTTGCGAACACCACAGGGGAAACGGCCAGGCATATTGCGAGCCGGATGCCTGCCAAGGCTAAACGATTTAAGGCTAAACGATTCATGGTGCTTCCCCTTAAGCGGCGGTAACCGTAACCGACTCGACGACGTTGCGCATGAAGCCGCCCGGGTTCCAGGTTGCCGTCGCGGGTTGCGCCAAGCCATTGCTGTTAGTCGCTTTCACTTTCAACACGAACTTGCCTGCCTGAGACGGGGTAAAGGTCGCAGTCCATTGGCGGAAGCTGTACTTGCCGTGATCGGTCCCGAGCCGCGCCGGGGAAAACGTTTTGCCATCGTCGCTCGAAACCAGCACCTCCGCGACGCCGGTATCGCCACCGAAAGCAATGCCGCGCACCGTTTGCGGCTTGCCGACCTTGAGGGTCGTGGTGTCGCTGACATTCGTAAAGAACGAGCGAGGCACCATCTTGTTGATCGGCACCATCTTCACGCCGGCCTGGCCCACTGCAACGTTGGCACCGGGCGTGTCGGGAATCAGATAGGCCTTCGCCATCCAGAAGTTGTCGTCTGCCGTGTTCAATACCTGGATGTCATTGAGCATTTTGACCCAATACGTCGAGTACCAGCCGGGCACGATCAAGCGCAGCGGAAAGCCGTTGAGCAGCGGCAGCGCCTCGCCGTTCATCGCGTAAGCGAGCATCACCTCACCATCGAGCGCGTGATCGACGCTGAGCGACTTCATGAAATCCGGCGTGCCGGGCAACACCGCCGTCTCCATGCCGTTAAACCTGACCTGCACTGCATCGGCTTTCAAGCCGGCGCGCGCGAGCACGTCTTTGAGGCGCACGCCGCTCCAAAGGGCGTTGCCCATCGCGCCGTTGCTCCACTGGCCGCCGGCTACGCGCGGGTCAAACAAGCCGCGCGAGTTGCCCGAGCACTGGTTGACCGCCGCCATGTCGACGCGTTCGAACGTGGTCATCAACTCCTTGACCGACAGGCTGAGCTCCCGGTTGACCTGCCCGCGCACGGCCAGCCTGAACTTGGCGCCCTCGATCCGGGTGGGAATGTTCGAATTGTGCCAGCGAACGAAAAATTGCGAGTTGGGCGTAAATACGCCGTCGTCGAAGACCGACCACGGTGTTTCCAACAACGGTGGGCGCGTGCGCAACAGGATCATTTGTGATTTTTGCGGGAAATTGCTGACCAGCTCCCGCGTGCCGTTGGCAAACGGCAGTTCGACAGTCTGATTCGACCACGCGTTGGAGGCAAACCCACCAAGCGTGCTTGCCAGGCCGCCGGCCGTGACTGCACCGAGAATGCGGCGGCGCTCGGGGTTCACCGGTTTGTCTGAATCGTATTTCATACCCGTCTCCTGAAGCCTATCTGCTGTAATTTTTAGAATCGACCGGACATCGTGAGGTAGCCAGCGGCTCGATCCGCACCTCGCCTGCCTTGTCCAAAAACTACGCCAAAATGGACACTTGGATCATCAATGTTTACCCGAAACAGGGGCCGGGAATCTCAGCAGTCGAATGCGCCGCGTTTTTTTTAAACGGCTACCAAAATCGGCAACGCTAATGAAAATTTGAGATGGACTGCCAACGAAGCCAAACCGTCAATGATGAGATCATTTCAACTCCAGACTGGATCGCGAGTCTGGTTCGAACAACTGCTTGGGACGCCCGAACTGCGGAATACGTCGCACACCGCATATTCCGCGGTTCCGACTTACAACTTAAAAATAAGCCAAATCTGATCGACTTTCGATCCATGTTGCGGTATTTCTGAACGCGCTTCGCAATGACGCATATTCGCCACCTAACCGATTGCGTGACAACAACGATGAACCGACGAGGCATAACACGGGAAACCACGAAGAATGACCGAAGCGACAAACGAGTCTTGCGCCCTCTGGCACGCGATACTGTCTATCGCGCGCCATGCACCGTCGCCGCATAATGTCCAACCGTGGCGCGTGCAACTCACCTCGACCCACTGCGCCGAGCTGTTCATCGACGGCGCTCGCACGCTGCCGGACGAAGATACGACGGGCTCATTCCTGCTCTCGGCGATGGGGATGTTCATTGAAGCAATCGATCTGCTGGCCGCACACCACGGTCTGCGCCTTGAGTGGCGCCTGCACCGCACGGTGGCCGAACTCGCTGAAATGGTGTCCCGTCCGACGTCGCCGGGGCTGATTCCATTTGCGACGCTGCGACTCGTTGTCGACCGAGACACTCAGGATAGCTATCTGTCCGATTTTTTTCTGTCCCGTCGCACGTGCCGCATTTCTCTGCATCCGAAACCGGTGCCGGATTTGGCAATTTCCAGACTGGCCGCTCTAGCCGACGCATGGGGCCATCGCTATACGCACCTGTCGGACCCGGATGCAATTGAGTCGATTCTCGCCCAGAATATCGACGCGGTCTTTCACGACATGAATGTCGCCAAGTACCATGACGAGATCACGCCCTGGTTCCGCTTTACCGAACGCACGACCACTGAACACCGGGACGGCCTCGACTGGCGTTGCATGAACCTGTCCCGCGTCGAATTCTGGCTCTCCGCCAGATTGTCAAAGATCCTGCTGTTTGCGCCGACCCGCCAGTATTTGAAGCGCCGGTACCGTCGGCAACTGGGTCATGTTCCCGCTATCGGTATATTGAGCGGCGACTTCTTTAACCCGGCTAACGCCATCGATTCAGGCCGCTTCCTGCTGCGCTTCTGGCTCGAAGTGACACGCCTCGGTCTGTACCTGCATCCGTACGGAAACCTCGTCACCAACCCCAAGGCTGCCGCATGGCTTGCAGCGCGCGCACAGGTTCCCGGCGCGTGGCTCGTGTTCAAGATCGGTTTCTCTGACGCCCCCCCGCCGAGCCAGCGGCGCCTGCTTGCAGATATCCTCGTCCCAACTACATATCCGACGCTCCAATGAACATCGTTTACCGCCTCTATCTTGAGACCGTCCTCTGGACACTCTGGCTTTTCCGTCGTTTGATCAGTGTGAATGGGCGCTTCTACGTTTTTCTCAATGCGGCTGCGTTCCAGCCGTACCTGGCCGGTATTGGCCGCATGCGTGCTCGCGCAGCCTTTCTCAAGGCGAGTGCCGTCTGCCCCGCGTATTCGGATTTTCTCAAGGCCGAAGCGTACCGGCCTGGCGGAAAATGGCAGTTGGCCGATGTGCCGGTGATGTCCAAAGAGAACTACGTTAAGCGTTACTCGATCGAGCAACGCTGCTACGGGGGAGCGATTCCGCGTTCAGGCGTTGTGATCGACGAGTCGTCCGGATCGACAGGACAGCCGAACAACTGGGTCCGCAGCGCGGCCGAGCGCAGCGACGTCAAGCGCATCCTTCAATTGAACTATCAGTTGGTGTTTCGTGACTCCGGCAAGGTTCTGCTGAACTGCTTTGCACTTGGCCCCTGGGCTACAGGCATGAACGTCTCCATGTCTCTGGTCGATGTCGGCATCGTGAAGTCTATCGGTCCCGATAAGTCGAAGCTTGTCAATACGCTCAAGCTGCTTGGACCTGGATATCAGTACCTGATTTTCGGTTACCCTCCTTTTATCCGCTCGTTTGTCGACGAGTGTGATCTCGATCTCAGTGCGTATCACATCGATTTTATCGTCGGCGGAGAAGGCCTCTCGGAAGGTCTGCGCAGCTATCTTCTGCAGAAAGCCCGTACGGTCATCTCGTCTTATGGCGCCTCCGACCTCGAGATCAACATCGGTGTCGAAACACCGACCACCATCGGCCTGCGCCGGATGCTCCTGGGCCGCCCTGCGCTTTGCCGCGAGTTGTTCGGCCGCGACACGCCACCCATGATTTTCCAGTACAACGCGCTTGATTACATAATCGAAACCAACCCCGACGGCGAGCTGCTCGTTACCATTGGACGTCAATCCGGCGCCGCGCCCAAAATCCGCTACAACATTCGCGATTCCGGCGGCACCTACACATTCCGGACAATGGCGGCCCGCCTTCGCGCGCACGAGGTCGACCTTGCTGGCTTCGCGCCGTGCGCCAGCCATTTCCCGCTTCTGTTCGTCTACGGCCGCAATGACTCAAGCGTGCCGTTTTACGGCGCCAAGGTGTTCCCTTCTGATATTGAGCAAATACTCTCTGACGCACCCGCATTGCAAAGCGCCATCAGCACCTTCCAGCTTGCGACGACTGAAGACGGGCACCTCACCAGCTTTCTGGACATTCACCTTGAACGCGTGTCGGGCCCGAATCCGGCCCAGATGGACGAGACTGGACTACATGCTGCCCTCTTCGAGGGACTCAAGCGCGTGAACCAGGACTTCCGCGAAATCTCGCGGCTCGTCGATCCCGCGCAGGTCCGCGTTCATCTTCACCGCCACGATACGGGCCCTTTTCAGGGCCGCGACATTCGCATAAAGAACAAATACATCGCGTAAACGCAATAAGGCCACTGCTGCATGATACGGATGCACTGCCTCAGTCACCGATTGCGATGATCTGATTCAATTGCTCGCACGCCGATGAAAATACGTCCCCTGGAACACACTTCCACGCGTGTGCCTTGGCGCCGCGCGCACGCCAGTCGAAGGACTTCGGCTGGTGACTAAGCACGTAGCTCGTGACTTTCTTGGGCCCTTGAAACTTGATCGCGAACGGGTTCGTGTCGTTGTGAGCTGCGGTCGTCATCGGGAACCCGATCACAATGCCCGTACGTTCGTTGAACGCTTTGGGCGATAGCACCAGCATGGGATGCATGTCCCTCATCTCCCGTCCCACCTGCCGATTGCAATCGATCCAGATTATGTCGCGCCTGTCCGGAGCCCATGACGCAGCCGGCATCAGGATACCTCCGCCCCAGCCGGGCCGGACGATATCGACTCACCGCCATGCTTCGCGGGGTCAAATCCCGCAAGCTTTTCATCCAACGTCAACTTGCGCGGCCCCACTGGCTTGACGGTGACACCGACCTCATCGGTAGCAACCTCGACCTCCTGCCCGACCTCGAAGTGCGCGGATCGTGCTACGGCGGCGGGAATGCGCACAGCGAGGCTATTGCCCCACAGCTGGATTGTGAGCCGTGCGGCTTTTGCCATGATGTCGACCTCCTGTGACGTATCAACAAATATAAACGTAGCCGACGTAGGTTTCGACGCGTTTCTACAGTGCCGCGCTCTTATGGCCATCGGCACGCAGAACGCTCAAAACAAGATTCATGCTAGATTGTCTGCACGACGCGATCAAGGGAGCTGGCCATGGATACCCGTTCGATAGTAGGCATGATGCACGCCGAAGAGGTTTTACTGATATCCATCGTGCGATCGCTTCCGCCAGACATCAGAAGCCGGATCACCGACGATTTTCATGAGCAGGTCGAAATGTCGGAGGCTTCGCACTTGAGCACGACCGGCGATCGCGAAACCGGCGAGGCGCTCAAGGCTCACCTGCGCAGACTGTCGAATCTGCTTGCCGCTCTGTCTTAGCGGCTCCTTAGTGGCTCCGCTACTGCTTCTTAGATAACGCAAAACAATGCGTATCCAGTTACGCCAGGTCCAAGGCTTTCTCGCGACCGCGGACACCTTATCGTTTTCGCAATTGCTCCGCGAGTTCGAAAGCACACTCGAGGTCAAGCCGTTTGAGCGCAGCACGCGCCGTGCACGTATCACGGCGACCGGCGCACAGTGAGTTTCCCCGCCGGCGGCATTTTTTACCGACCTGCCCCAGGCGCTTTGCGCGCAAGCAATCGGCCGTGGGAGCACAATGGCATGTCGCTACCTTTAAAGGCCACGCAGGCCGCGCGCTACCGTATAGACAGCTGCTTTTAGACATGCCACTCTGGCGCAACTCAAAACCCATTGCCCACCATGACGAAGGCCGCTCTCACCATCGTTGCCCTGCTGGTTGTGACCATCATCGGATGCACTCCGGTGCCGGGCCGGGCCCACGCGCTCGACGAGCAACTTACCTGCAACTGAGCCCGCATGCGTTCATCAAGCCGCTTCTGGACAGTCAAGACATCGATCCGATGCCGATGCGTGTCGAAGCGAACTCTGTGAACGCTTTTCGACCGACACACGACAGCCATCTGACCGCTTTCGGTTATCGCGTCTACGCCGTCGTCGGATATGAAGAAGGAGACTCGATTTTCCAACAGGGAAGTGACAAGCCCATTGCGAAATCGGGGTATGGTGTCGTAGTGTTTGGCCCCTCCGACACTGTCAAAGCCCGGTTACGCGAAGCCGGCAGCGACGCTACCGTTCGCGAAGTCGTACCCCTGCTGATCACTGCCGTCTTCTGCAGCAGACCATGACGCACTGCACGACAGCATCCGTGCCCTAAAATTCGCCCATCGTCGGCGACGGAGGTCGACCATCGCCCACAACCTGAAGTCGTCCATCGTCCGTGTTGTCGCCCTGGCGGTACGCCGTCCGGTGCACGTCATCGTGGTTTCGCTCGTGCTTGCCGTTCTGAGCGGCTACTATGTCGCGCACCATTTCAAGCTCAATACCGATATCAGCAGCCTCGTAAAGTCGGACCAAGCCTGGGCCGCGCTTGACCACGCGATGGACAAGGCGTTCCCGCAGCGCGCCCAGACGCTGCTGGTCGTGGTCGAAGCGAATGCCCCCGAATTCGCCGACGCCGCGGCCGATGCGTTGGCTGCCAAACTGCAGACCGAACCCAAAGAGTTCGTCGCGGTCACGCAGCCGGCAGGCGGGTCATTCTTCGAGCACAACGGTTTGCTGTTTCTGCCGCCGGATCAGGTTCAGTCCACGACCGGGCAATTGGCCCAGGCTCGTCCCCTGGTCAACGCGTTGGCGAAGGACCCGAGCCTGACCGGCCTCGCCGACATGCTCACGGCGAGCCTGCTGCTGCCGCTGCAGATCGGCCAGGTCAAACTCAGCGACATGAGCCCGCTGCTGTCGCAAAGTGCCAACGTGATCGATCGTGTGCTGGCCAACCAGTTCGCGGCGTTCTCATGGCGCTCGCTGGTCGACAAGGATGTAAAAACCGATCCGGCGCGGGCCTTCATCACCGTGGAACCGGTCGTCGACTACGGCGCGCTTGAACCTGGCGCCCGCGCTTCCGCTGCGATCCATACTACGGCCGCTTCGCTGGGACTTGCCGCGCGCTATGGCGCGACGATCCGGTTGACCGGCCAACAGCCGCTCGCCGACGAAGAGTTCGCCTCGGTGAGGGACGGAGCGGCGCTGCACAGCACCATGGCTTTGATCCTCATGATTGCCATCCTGTGGCTTGCGCTACGCTCGGGGCGCATGATCGCTGCGCTATTCATCACGCTGTGCGTCGGACTCGCAATCACGACGGCGCTTGGCTTGATGTTGGTCGGCGCATTCAACATGATTTCGGTCGCATTCATCGTGCTGTTCGTCGGGCTCGGGGTCGACTTCGGCGTGCAGTTCAGTGTCAAGTACCGCGAGCAGCGGCATCGCGACGACCGCCTTCCGGCCGCGCTGGTCAAGGCCGCTCATAATATCGGCGTGCCGATCACGTTGGCCGCGGTGGCCGTCGCGGCGAGCTTCTTCTCGTTCCTGCCGACCGCGTACCGCGGCGTATCGGAGCTCGGCGTGATTGCCGGGGTCGGCATGCTCGTCGCTTATCTGACCACCGTGACGTTATTGCCCGCGTTATTGAAGGTATTTAATCCGCCATCGGAAGCGGTGTCGCCGGGCTTCAAGCAACTGGCACCGATCGACGATTTTCTTGACCGCCACCGCAAGCCGGTGCTGATTACGGCGCTCGTGCTGGTGGTCGGCGCGTCGCCGCTGCTGCTCCATCTGCACTTCGACTTCAATCCCCTGCATCTGAATGATCCCCACACCGAATCGATGGCGACGCTACTGTCCCTTAAGGACACGCCCGAGGCTGCGGTGAACAATGTACAAGTGCTGGCGCCGTCGCTCGCGCACGCGGACCGCCTCGCCGCACGCCTGAGGATTTTGCCGGAGGTCGGGCGCGTCACGACGCTGTCCACCTTCATTCCCGACGACCAGCCGAAAAAACTCCCACTAATCGCCAATGCCGCGCAAGTATTGTTGCCGGTGCTTAGCCAGCCGCCGGCCCCCCCCGCCAGCGACGCGATACGGGTTGCCGCACTCAAAGAGGCTGCCAACCAACTCGCACTCGCGGCCGAAGATCACCCGGGCACGGGCGCCGCGCAAGCCGAACATCTTTCCGCAGCGCTGCGCAAGCTCGCCGCGGCCGACGCGTCCGCGCGCGATCGCGCAGAAACTGCCTTTGCCCAGCCGTTGAAGATCGCACTTGCGCAATTGGCGGCGCTACTGCAGCCCAGCGAGATCACACGCACCAACCTGCCGCTAGCGATCGCCCGCGATTGGGTCTCGCCCGACGCACGCGCGCTCATCGACATCAGCCCCAAGGTCGCCCCAGGCGCCGATCCCGGCGACGACACCATGCTGCGCCGCTTCGCGAACGCCGTGAAGACCGCCGCGCCAGCGGCGATCGGCGGGCCCATCTCGGTTCTGCATTCGGCCAACACGATCATCGATGCGTTCATGCAAGCAGCAGGCTGGGCCTTGTTGACGATCACGATTCTATTGTGGCTGGCGCTGCGGCGTATCGACGACATATTGCGCACGCTGATTCCGCTGTTGGTGTCCGCGACCGTGACGCTCGAAATGTGCGTGCTGCTCGGTATGCCGCTCAACTTTGCGAACATCATCGCGCTACCGCTGATGCTCGGCGTCGGCGTGGCATTCAAGATCTATTATGTGATGGCCTGGCGCAACGGCCAGACCCATCTGTTGCAGTCCAGCCTTACACACGCCGTGATATTCAGTGCGGCCACCACTGCCACCGCGTTCGGCAACCTGTGGCTATCGCACCTGCCCGGCACCGCCAGCATGGGGCGGTTGCTCACGCTGTCGCTGGGCTGCATGCTGGTCGGCGCCGTGATATTTCAGCCGGTCTTGATGGGCAGGCCACGCCCGGCGGTCTTGGCGGGCAGGCTCAAGGCGAGCAGGAAGCCCGCTCCCAGCATCACAACCAGGAAATAGATACCGGCATCGTAGCTATCGAACGAGGTGCGCAGCCAGCCGACCGCGAAAGGCCCGACGAACCCGCCTAAATTACCGATGGCGTTAATAATGCCGCGGGTGCCACCGGCCACCTCCGCAGGAAACAGCATCGGAGGAATCGTCCAGAAGATGCTGGACGCGGATTGCATGAACAAGCCGCAGGCAACGAGGAAACCGAACGATACCCAAATCTGATTTTTAAACACCGTGGAAAGCAGGAAGCACGCCGCAAACAACAAGATCGGCAGCGCCGTATAGCGACGACGGTTTCCACTGCGGTCGGAAAACTGCGCGAACGCATAGAGTCCGAAGATCATCGCAATGTACGGGAACATCGACAGCAAACCGATGTTGGTCATCCCGGTCTTGGTCAATTCCTTGAGCAAGGTGGGCAACCACATGGCAAAACCGTAGATACCGACCTGATAGAAAAAATACAGGAAGATCAGTTTCCACAGGTTCGTATCGCGCAGCACTTCGCGATACGAGGCCGGTTCGGCCTGTTTCTTCTTCAGCGCAGCCTGTTCGGCAGCAAGCCGCTCAATCAGGTAGTCGCGCTCTTGCGCAGAGATCCACTTCGCTGTCGACGGCGAGTCGCTGATCAGCGGATACCAGATGAGTATCAGGCCGATCGAGAGTATTCCTTCACCGATGAATAATCCGCGCCAATCGTAATGGCCGATGATCCAGCCCGACAATGGCCCCGTGAGTATGGAGCCGAGTGCGAGGCTCATGATGAAGTACGCATTGGCGCGGCCACGCTCTTCGCTGGGGAACCAGTGGCTGAGAATGATCAGCATGGCCGGCCAGACGCCGCCTTCCGCCACGCCGATCAGGAAGCGCACAATCAGAAGTTGATTGGCGTCCTGCACAAAGCCGCATAGCACCGACAAGCCGCCCCAGATAAAAATCGAAATGCCGACGAATTTCTTGGCACTGTGGTGCTCGGCCCAATGTCCGCCCGGCACCTGCAAGACGATATAGCCGATGAAGAAAATGCCTGCCGCCAGACCAGACATGGAAGCCGTCAGTTTCAGTCCTTCATTCATGCCGCCGGCCATGGCGAAGCCAATGTTGGTGCGGTCCATGAATGAGAAGATATAGACGAGGATCGCCGGCGGAATGATGCGCCACCAGCGGGCGTTCGGTATTGCCCGTGCGTTGCTGAAGCTGCTGCTGCTCATGAAAATGTCTCCTGTTTTTTTTATAAGATTTTTTATTGCCGACAGCCCGAGTTACGTTATATGCAGTGCTGCAATTGCAATACCTCTGTTGCAATGGATCAGTGATTGTGCCGAGGCAGGACATTGCCGACGCCGCGATACTGCACAGCCAGTTCCATGCAGGCGCCCGACTCCAACTGCCCCACCGTGGCCCGGTAGATTTCCTGCCATGGCGTCTGACTCGGCGGTATCGCCGGCAACGCCTCGCTCTTGCGCTGCGCCAACTCCGCCTCCTCCACCAGCATGTCGCAACGACCCGTATTGAGATCCACCCGGATCCGGTCGCCCGTGCGCAAATAGGCCAGCCCACCGCCCACCGCACTTTCCGGAGACGCATTAAGGATCGACGGACTGTCCGATGTGCCCGATTGCCTGCCGTCGCCGAGAGTCGGGAGATTCGTGATGCCGCGCTTGAGCAGGGCGTCCGGTGGCTGCATGTTCACCACCTCCGCCGAACCGGGCCATCCCACCGGCCCCGCACCGCGTATCACCAGTATCGTGTTCTCATCGATGTTCAGCGACGCATCGTTGATCCTGGCGTGATAGTCGGATGAACCATCGAACACCGCCGCCGTGCACTCGAACACGCCCTCGCGGCCCGGTTCGCTCAGGTAGCGCGCACGAAACTCGGCCGAGATCACACTCGTCTTCATGATCGCGAAATCGAACAGATTGCCCTTGAGCACCATAAAGCCGGCGTGCTCCTTGAGCGGCGCCTGATAGCGGCAGATCATCTCGCGATCGGCACTTTCGCGGCCCTCCAGGTTGTGCGCCATGGTCTGCCCTGTCACGGTGGCACGCTGCGCGCGCAGCTTGCCCGCCTGCAGCAGTTCCCACATCACCGCGGGCACGCCGCCGGCCCGGTGAAACCGCTCGCCCAGGTATTTGCCCGCCGGCTGCATGTTCAGCAGCAGCGGTACGTCGTAGCCGTAGGCCATCCAGTCCTGCGAACTGAGTTCCACGCCTGCATGGCGCGCCATCGCCATGATGTGGGGTTGCGCGTTGGTAGACCCGCCGATGGCTGCGTTCACCACGATGGCGTCCAGGAACGCATCGCGCGTCAGGATCGTCGACGGTCGTTGGTCCTCATAGGCCATCTCGACGATGCGCCGCCCAGTCTCGTAGGCGATCTGCCCTCGTTCGCGATACGGTGCGGGAATCGCCGAGCACCCTGTTAGCGACATGCCCAGCGCTTCGGCCAGCGCATTCATGGTCGACGCCGTGCCCATCGTGTTGCAGTGTCCGGCAGACGGCGCGGATGCTGCAGCGATCTGCAAGAACTTTTCTTCGTCGATGGCGCCTGCGGACAATTGACGACGGCCCTTCCAAATGGCCGCGCCCGAACCGACTAATTCCCCATCCATCCAGCCGTCGAGCATCGGGCCGCCGGACAACACAATCGCCGGAATATCGACCGTCGATGCCGCCATGATTTGCGCCGGCGTGGTTTTGTCGCAGCCGGTGGTCAGCACCACCGCATCGAGCGGATAGCCGTGCAGGATTTCGACCAGCCCCAGATACGCCAGATTGCGGTCCAGCGCCGCGGTTGGACGGCGGCAATTCTCAAACACCGGATGCAAAGGAAATTCCATCGGAATGCCCCCAGCATCGCGAATCCCGTCCCGCACCCGGCGTGCCAGTTCCAGATGGATCCGGTTACACGGGCTGATATCGCTGCCGCTTTGCGCTATGCCTATGATCGGCCTTCCCGAACGCAACTCCCCTGCTGTTATTCCGTAATTCATGAAGCGCTCGAGATACAGCGCTGTCATATCGATATGGTCCGGATTCGCAAACCAGTCTTGCGACCGAAACCGCCGCGGCTTGCGCGCGTTATCCGTCATTCTGCGTTCCTCTTGTCGTGTTCGATGCTCATGCTCATGCTCATGTTCATGTTCAACATGCAGCGAGCAGCCCGCGGCGCGCCAGGCTGCGATACAAGGCGCGCACGCCGAACGTCCAGGGCGGGATGGCGTCGCTGCGTTGCACGTGGTTGACCAGTGCGCCCAGCGACGTGCTTGCGATGGTTACGCGATCGCGCAGGTGATGGGTGAATCCGGCGCCAGGAGCATCTCGGTCCTTGATCGGCGAAAACATCGTGCCGAGAAAGAGCATGAAACCGTCCGGATACTGATGGCAGCTTCCACCGGTCTGTTGGACCAGATCGAGCGGATCGCGACTGATCTCGCTCATGAGGCTGATGCCGTCGAGCTGAAAGCCGTCATCCTCGCCTTCAATGAGCAGCGTGACCTTTGCCGTGCGTAGGGTGTCGAGCGTAAAACGTTCGTCGAACAACCGGATAAATGGGCCGATTGCACACGAGCCGTTGTTGTCTTTCGCCTTGCCGAGCAGCAAGGCGCTTCGTCCTTCGATGTCGCGCAGGTTGACGTCGTTGCCTAGGGTGGCCCCCACCACCTGCGAGCGGCTGTTGACCGCAAGCACAATCTCGGGCTCGGGGTTGTTCCATTCGGATTCAGGATGCAACCCTACGTCCGCGCCGAAACCCACCGCCGACATCGGCTGCGATTTAGAGAACACCTCGGCGTCGACACCAATGCCGACTTCCATGTATTGCGACCATGCGCCGCGGCTGATGAGATCCTGCTTGAGCTTCTCGGCAGCTTCGGAGCCAGGTCGTATGGCCGACAGGTCGGAACCGAGCGTTGCCTGCATTTCGGCTCTAAGCGCCTGTGCGCGCGTAGCATCGCCTCCCGCCTGTTCTTCGATCACACGCTCGAGCAAACTGATGGCGAACGTGACACCGCACGCTTTGATCGCTTGCACATCGCAGGGCGCAAGCAACCGGGGCGCGTTCGGGCGCGCGTGAGCCGCCAAGGCGTCGTTGATCAAGGTCAGCACGGAACCTAGCGATTCGCCCTTGGCGTAACGGGCAATGTCCAAGGCATCTTCACGATCCAGTAGATCGGCTACCGTCGGTGCCGCCGAGGATATATCGAACACCTCCCCATTACGCACCACGACAACACAGGGACCGTTGATCGGACCGTCCCGCCAAACCCGGCCTATGAGCAAGGCATCGGACAAATCATCGGGCAATGCCGAAACCGCGGAAATCGATTGCATAGGACGCTCTAATTGGGGGTATCCAATCGATGGTAACGAGTAGATGGATACACAACAAATGAAATATTTGGCGAAAGCTATGTGAATTTTTATATACTTCCGCTAATCCGATTCTCCCCATTACGCAAGGCCCCCAATGAACGATCACGATGCGAACTCGCTGATCCGCATGCGTCTGAAAACGCGCCAACTGGTGCTGCTGGTCGCGCTGGACGACGTGCGCAACATCAACGGCGCGGCGGCGCAGATCAACATGAGCCAGCCGGCGGCATCGAAATTGCTGAAGGATCTGGAAGACGAATTGGGCGTGCTGCTGTTCGAACGCCTGCCGCGCGGCATTGCGCCGACCAGTTACGGCGAGGCGATGATTCGCCATACGCGCATGGCGCTGACCAATCTCACGCAGGCGCAGGACGAGATCGCCTCGCTGAAATCGGGACTCTCCGGACAAGTCAATGTCGGCGTGATCATGGGACCTGGCATGGCGCTCATGCCGCCGGCCATCGCTAAAATGAACAAGCAGTCGCCACTGCTGCGCATCGGGGTCCAGCAGGAGGAAAGCATCGTGCTGCTGGAAAGACTCAAGCGAGGCGACCTGGATTTTCTGATCGCACGCGTGATCGACCATGCCGACAAGACCAGCCTGCTCTACGAGGAGTTGTCGGATGAATCGATTTGCGCCGTCGTGCGCGACGGCCATCCGCTGCAATCACGCAGGCGCCTGAGCTTGCAGGAGCTGGCGACGCAGAGCTGGATATTGTCGCAGCATGGCAGCATCCTGCGGCACCGCTTCGACATGATGTTCCGTCGAAACGGTTTGGAACCGCCTACCCAGGTGGTCGATACGACGGCGACCATGGTCATCATCAGTTTGCTGCAACGTAGCGATTTCCTGCATTTGGTGCCGCGCGACATCGCGCGCCGCTACATGGATTTCGCAAAACTGCGCATCCTGCCCATCGAGCTACCCTTCAAGATGGATGGCTTCGGCATTATCACCAAACGCAACCAGTTGCTCTCGCCGGGGGCGAAGATTTTCCTGCAGACCGTGCGCGAGTTTGCCAGGGAAATTTACGGGGCAAACTTCCAGCAAACCTGATCGATAGTGCCAACGACCAACCAGCATAAAGGTCTTATCGCCGCGCTGCGGCGCACGCGTGTCGATCGGCATTTGTCTATGCCGATACCTGCGACAACACGTCAGTGCTTGAGCACGCGCGACAGAAACGTACGTGTGCGTTCATGTGTAGGTTGATCAAAAATATCGTCGGGCGCGCCTTGCTCCAAGACCTGTCCGTGATCCATATAGATGACCCGGTCGGCCACCTCGCGCGCGAAGCCCATTTCATGCGTGACGATAATCATCGTCATCCCCGATTTGGCCAACTCCCGCATCACTTCAAGAACCTCCCCGACCATTTCGGGGTCGAGCGCTGAAGTCGGCTCGTCAAACAGCATCAATCTCGGCTCCATCGCCAGCGATCGGGCGATGGCGACACGCTGCTGCTGACCGCCCGAAATCTGGGACGGGTACTTGTCGACATGATCGCGCAACCCCACGCGTTCGAGCAGTTTGCGCGCCGTCGCTTCGGCCCGCGCACGCGGCCATTTGCGTACGCGAATCGGGGCGAGCATGACGTTTTCAAGAACGGTCTTGTGGGGAAACAAATTGAAGTGCTGAAATACCATCCCGACTTCCCTGCGGATGGCTGCCAGCTCCTTCTTCGCAATGCCGAAACCGTCTTCGGACGGCGCCAATTCAAATCCATCGACCACAAGCCGACCGTCGCCAAACTGTTCCAGGCCATTCACGCAACGAATCAAGGTCGACTTGCCGGAACCGCTCGCGCCGATAATGACCACCACTTCGCCACTTTGTACCTGCAGATCGATGTTCTTTAGTACATGAAACGCACCGTACGACTTGTTTAGCTTAAGCATTTGGACAATCGCGGACATCTCCACTCCTTCATCTATGAGGTGACGGCTCGGCCCTCAGGATCGGCCTCAAGCCATTGCCGGACACGCTGCTCATCGAGCACTCGCGCCCATCTTCGATTCGATACGGCGGGCCGCGTACGATATGAGAGATCCGATCGCCAGGTAAGCGGCGAATAGAAAACCGTAGACCTCGTACTGCGAGCCGCTGTATTGCGGATTAGCCAATATTGTCTGACCGGCCTTCAGGAAATCGGTGAGTCCGATGATGAAGAGCGCGGGCACGTTATTGAATAGATCCAGCACGTTGCCGACCAGCGCCGGGATAACCGACTTCAGCGCTTGCGGCAGTACGATGATGAGGCTCTCGTCGAGCTTGCTGAATCCCAGCGACTGGGCCGCTTCCGCCTGCCCTCGCGCGACGCCTTGGATGCCTGAGCGGACATATTCGGCGGCATAAGCCGCGTAGAACAACACGAATCCGGCCACGCCACGCGCCAGGTCCGGGATATGAACCTGGGGTGGAAATACCAGCGGAATAATGATCCAGCACCAGTAGACGGTGCAAACAAGCGGCACCGAGCGCAGGCATTCGATATAAGCCGTGCACGCGTATCGCAGACTCGCAAACCGGCTGTTTCTGCCGAAGGCCAGCAGAATGCCCAAGGGCAGGCTCAGCAACGCGGCAATCGCGGTCACGAGCACACTGAGCAACAGCCCACCCCACCGGTCGACGCCGGCCGGCGCCAACAGCGCACAAATTGCGCCCAGGCCGATCACCCACAGCAAGCCTATGCCCAGGCCTACCTGGGGCCACCGTGCGGTGGCCACGCTCCCGGCCAGCGAAATCGCAAGGCAGCATAGTGCACCGGCGGTCCACTGCATATGCAGACCGTAGGCGACGGCGGCGCAAACCACTGACACCGCGGCGACCGTGGCGTATCGCTTCCAGCGTTGCGCGATCAATACCAGGCCGAGCGTCATGCCGAACAACGCGCACAACCCGGCTACGGCGAATATCGCCCGCCAGATCTGCTCCCTCGGAAACGTGCCTAGCAGTAATACCGTCAGGTTGTCCGACACGACCGACCAGTGCGCTACGGAAAACACCCAATGCGCGGCCAGGAATGCGATGTACAGCGTAAGCGGAATACTCACCACGGAAAGCAATCCGCTGACCGGCGTGGCGAACAGGTTATAACGCGTCCAGCGACCGATAGTCATAGCCATTTCAACGCGCTCCCTTCTTCATGACACGTCGGTTATACAAATTCGCAAGAGCGCTGATCGCAAAGCTGATCAGCAGATAGGCAACCATAATGATGAGCAGGCCCTCCAGCGCGCGCCCGCTCTGGTTGGCAACCGTGCCATATACGCTGAACATGTCGGGAAAGCCGATCGCGATCGCGAATGATGTGCTCTTGGCCAGAGTCACATACATATTGCCCAGCGACGGCAAGATGACACGAACCGCCTGCGGCAAGACCACAACCCACAGCGATTCGCGCTGCCCCAGACCCAACGCCGCAGCGGCCTCCCATTGGCCCTTGTCGATCGAGCCCACGGCGCCTCGCACGACTTCCGCAATGAACGCGGCGATGTAGACGCTCAGCGCGATAATCAGGCTCGCCATCTCCGGTGAGAAGCCGGCCCCTCCAGCCACCGAAAAAGCACTCGCCACCGGCATGTCGACACGCACAGGCCATCCGGCAACCACCAGACCCAGCAGCAAAAGCGCGCCACTCGCGATAAACGCCGCACGTCGTCGCGTGCGTGTGCGCACCACGCAGCCGAGCGCAAACAGCACGATCGCGGCTTGCGCAAAATATTCATAGCTCGCGGCCGCTGGGGTAGCCAACAGCCATGGGATGAAAACGCCCTGCCGGCTGGCGATCAACGCGCCGTGCAGCAGCGTTGCATCCGACAAACTGGGCAACTGCAACAACACTGCGAAATACCAGAAGATGATTTGGATCAGCAGCGGCGTGTTGCGCACGAACTCGACAAAGGCCCATGCCCAAGTCCTGACCACCCAGTTCTTGGACATGCGCCCGACACCGATCCATACGCCAAGCACGGTAGACAAGACGATCGAAATAAACGACACGACCAAGGTGTTGTACAGACCGGTTACGAGCGCCTGCGCATAGGTCTGCTGGGAATTGAACGGCTCCAGCGTGAGTCCGTTCGGCCCATGGGCGATCGTCAAGCCCTCGCTGATATCGAAGCCCGCCGGCTGGTTCAGGAAGCCCAGGCTGAAGCCGATGCCATGACTGCGCAAACCCGCCGCTATCAGCCCGAGAAAGGACAGTACCGCAGCGGCAATGGCTGCCAGGATGAGGATCTGGACGGCCGCCGCACGCCGACGCATCAGGCGCCGCTCCTTCACCGGCGGTGCAGCAGGCAAAGACGAACGCCCGAACGGCGCGGGCTCCCGGCCGGTCAGGTTCAATTGCGACACAATGCCATCTCCAATGACCTCAGGTTGCCCACTACGGTCGGACGATTGATTCAATTCCACATCCCTACTCCCTGCGGGCCGACGGCAAGTACCTCTGCGCCGGCCCAGCGCTACTTCAGTACCAGGGCGGCGAATACGTCAATCCGCCGTCGCTCCATGCCGCATTCAGAGAACCCTTGCGTTCGATGAAATACGGCGTCTTCGGGCCGATATTGCGATCGTAAATTTCGCCATAGTTGCCCACGGCGGCAATGACCTTCGGCACGAAATCGTTGCGCATGCCGAAATCCGTACCCAGCGTGCCGGACACACCGAGGAATTTCTGGAGGTAGGGATCCGAAGTTTTCATGAAGGTCGGCAGGTTCGCGGTCGTGATGCCATGCTCTTCCGCTTCAAACGTCGCATACACGATCCAGGTCAACGCTGCGCGCCAGCGCGGATCATCTTCGGACACGAAACCGGCCAGCGGCGATTTGTCGAACGCCTCGGGAAGAATCTGGAACGCGCTCGGATCGCTCGCGTTGCCGCGCCAACCGGCCAACGCGGATTTGTCCGTCACCATCGCGTCGCAACGTCCGGAATTCAAAGCATCGAACAGTTTGTTGGTGTCCTGGTAGGTGAGCGTCTTGGTCGAGGTTTTCCAGCCATGGGCTTTGTAATAGCCTGCCAACATCTGCTCGGTTTCCGAACCCTGCGTGGTACAAAGCGTCGCACCGTTGAGGTCGCTGATGTGTTTGACTTTCAGGGCAGTCTTGACGAGAACTCCTGTGCCGTCGTAGAAATTGGTGGGCAAGAAGGCAACGCTAAGTGCGGACGTCTCGCGCGTCGGGGTGATCGTGCTATGGGCGAAGATGACGTCGGCCTGGCCGGTACGAAGCGCACTGAAGCGGCTGCGGTCCGTGACGATAACGTATTGGACCTTGCTTGCGTCACCGAGCACGGCCGCGGCGACGGCCTTGCACAGATCGACGTCCATGCCCTCCATTTTTCCGGTTTTCGTGTTCAGATAACCGAATCCCGGCGTCGTGTTATCGGTACCGCAAAGCAAGGTGCCGCGCTGAGTCACGGTCTGCAGATGATTTTCATCGGCATGTGCCGCAGTCGCCCCGAGGGTCATGGCCGTGCAACCCATCGTCAGCCACGCCAACAGGCGAGCGGCATAAGATCCAGTCTTCATAACATTTTCTCCTGCCCGGAAAAGTAACGTCGACTCGCCTATTCCGGGCATCATCGGCACGACGTCAAGATCTAACTCAAAGATTTAACTCAAAGATTTAACTCAAAGGATCCAACTTAAATCCAGCATTACAATTTGCAGTCCATATCATCATTATCTGAGCGTCGTATGTGCCCGACGATTCTTAAGCTTACAAAGCGACGACACCGGTCTTGACCTGTGCGAAGCTGCGCAACGCTTCCGCACCTTTTTCGCGACCGTACCCGGAGCGCTTGAAGCCGCCGAACGGCAGTTCGACGCCGCCGGACGCGCCATAGGTATTGACGAAGATCTGACCCGCCAGCACGTCGCGGATCATCCTATGTGCGGTGCCGATATCGCGCGTCCACACCCCGGCGACCAAGCCATAGTCGGTGCCGTTGGCCAATTGCACCGCTTCGTCGACGTCGCGAAACGCCGTAACTGCCAGGACGGGACCGAACACTTCCTCTTGGCCGATGGGGCCGTTCGGGTCGACGTCGTCGATCAAGGTCGGCTGGAAGAAGAAGCCGTCACCGAACACGCCGCCATTAAGCGCATCGCCGCCCGCGACGAGCTTCGCGCCATTGCTGCGCGCCTGCTCGATGAACGACATCACGCGGCTGCGCTGAACCTGCGAAATCAGGGGCCCGAGCGTTGGGTCGCTCAACGCCGGCCCGATCGTCACGGCGGCGAAGGCCTGCGCAATACGCGCCACCAACTGGTCATGCACGCTCTCGTGCACCAGCAAGCGTGAGCCGGCCGAGCAGGTCTGCCCTGCATTTTGCAAAATCGCATTGACCACGCCCGGTACCGTACGCTCCATGTCCGCATCGGCGAACACGATGTTGGGCGACTTGCCGCCCAATTCCATCGTCGCCGGAATCACGCGATTCGCCGCCGCGTGAGCGATGAGACGTCCCACCTCGACGGAGCCGGTGAACGAGATATGGTCGATGTCGCCATGCCCCGTCAACGCCGCGCCCGCAGTCTCGCCGTACCCTGTCACGATATTTAGCGCACCCGCAGGCAAGCCCGCTTCGAGCGCGAGCGCCGCGAGCCGCAATGCTGTGAGCGGCGCCTCTTCGGCGGGCTTTAACACGCAACAATTTCCCATCGCCAGCGCAGGTGCAATGGTGCGTGCAAAGATCTGCATCGGGTAGTTCCACGGAATCACGTGTGCCGTGACGCCATGCGGCTCCCATTGCGTGTAGATCAACGTATCCGCATTCAGCGGGATCGACGCGCCATAATGGGTTTCGATCGCGCTGGCGTAAAAGTCGAAATACCGGCTGGTGATTTCGGCGTCGCGGCGAGCCTGACGCAACGGCTTACCCGTTTGCAAAGCTTCGAGCTGTGCCAACGCCTCTCGGTCGCGTTCGATCAGTTGGCCGAGGCGGCGCAAAATTCGGGCGCGATCAGCAACCGCGACCTTGCGCCACTGCGGCGAGGCACGCCGAGCCGCGCGTACTGCGAGATCGATCTCTTCGGGACCGCAGTCGGCGGTCCGCGCGATTTCCTTTCCGCTGGACGGATCCAGCACCGCAACGGTGTTCGACGTTTCGATCGACTGCCCGTTGATAAAGGCCGCTTCCTGTTTCATTGCTTGACTCCTTGGTCGCTCGCGCAGTTGCCTTGCGTATGGATCGCGGCAGCTGCGCAGGAATGCGTGGCACTAGCGGGTATAACGCCTCGTACGAGGGAGCTATCGCCCACAAAACGCTTCGCATTCGTTAAAAAAATTATTTCAGGCCAAAAATTCGTGGGGGTTAACATCGCTTAACTGTTTTGTTAAGGTGGGCGTTAATGGTCTTGACAAAGCGGGTCTTGACAAAGCGGGTCTTGACAAAGCGGATCTCGACAAAGCGCGGCTGCGCCATAAAAACCGCGTTCAAGTTGTCGTGGGTCGGGCGAGCGTGTCGGGCCGAGGAACCGATGGATAAAGGAGAACCGCCGGTTTCAATTCCGGTAATCGGGTTCGAGTTTGTCGAGTTTTCGTTTGATGCTCTCGAGATGCACGCGGCCGCCTTCGTGCGCGACCGACTGCATTTGTTCGAAGGTCAATTGCGCGACCTCCGGATCGAGCGACTTGAACGGCACGCCCGTCGAAAGCGCCATGCGTTCCACCTCACAAGCGCGCTCGAGATAGTAGAGATCGTCCCAGGCCTGCCCGATACTCGCGGCAACGATCATCACGCCGTGATTCTTTAGAAAGATGACGTCGGCGTCGCCCATCGCGGCGGCGATGCGATCGCCCTCACGCTCATCGAGGGCTAAACCGCCGAACTGCTCGTCCACCGCCGTGCGGCCATAAAATTTCAACGATGTCTGGCCGGCCCACCGCAATGGCGGCCCTTGGAGCATGGACAGCGCCGTCGCGTTCGGCATATGCGTATGGAAGCATGCGACCGCACGAGGATGTCGCTGATGCACGCGCGCATGAATATGAAATGCCGTGCTTTCGGGTGTTCCGGTTCCCGCCAGGACTTGCCCATCCAGGCTGCAAACGAGCAGGCTGGAAGCCGTGATCTCGTCGAATGCATAACCGAAAGCGTTCACCAGGAATAAGGTCGGGTAACCCGGTACCAATGCCGAGAAATGATTGCACACGCCCTCATGCAGGCCGAGTCGCGCAGCCATCCGAAAGCAGGCAGCGAGATCCACGCGCGCCTGCAGTATGGCCGGCGAATTCAGCGCATCGGCGGAATACGAGTGGCGGCCGTCTACCATCCCCTGAACCTCGGCCATTGCGCAAGCACGTCACGCGATTCGGCGCGCACCACATGGTAGGCGTCATGCTGAGCACCGGTGGCACACGCATGATTGGGCAAGATGCGGACCTTGGCCCCGATCGGCAGATCGGGCAATGTCGCCGCGCTGCCGGGCCGCAAGGCGAGTATGCCCTGCTCCTGATTCGCTTCGACCATGATAAGGTCCGGATACGACCGGGCATCGACGTCGCAGACCAGGCCGTATCCCTGGTCGACGCGCTGCCGGGCGGTGCCGCGGTCGCGTGACATTGCCATCCAGCCGGCATCGACCAGTATCCAACCCTTGTCATGCTGATGGCCGATGACGGTTGCCAGCACGCTCACGGCAATATCGTCAGTCGCGCAAACACCCAGACCCGCCATGACGAGATCGAAAAACACGAACACGCCTGCGCGCATCTCGGTGACACCGGTCAGATCGCGCGCGAAATGAGCGGTCGGCGTCGAGCCGACGCTAACAACCGGGGCGGCAAACCCTGCTTTGCGCAACACCAGCGCGCAACCGACTGCGGCTGCTCGTTCACGTTCAGCCATCGCCGTTATTTCGTCGAGGCTTCGACAGCTATATGATTCGCCCGCATGCGTGAGCACCCCACGCAACTGAGCGCCACCGTCGTGCAACACGCGGCCGATCGCCACGAGATCGTCGGCGCGTTCGAGCGTTACCCCGGCGCGATGGCCATCGCAATCGATCTCGATCAACGTCGGAATCGGATCGCCCGTCTCGCGGGCTTTTGCAGCAACCGCTTGCGCGGCCTCGATGCTGTCCACCACGATCGACAAATCCGCGCCGCGCCGCCGCAGCGCGACGACACGGTCGAGTTTGCCAGGAGCGATGCCGATCGCATAAAGCAGGTCGCGCACCCCCGCTTCAGCAAACTGTTCGGCCTCTTTGAGCGTCGACACTGCAGCGGGGCCTGCGTTGGTGTCCATCGTGCGCCGTGCAACCTCGATCGATTTCGGCGTTTTCAAATGCGGCCTGAGCTGCACCTGCTGAGCGCCAAGGCGCGCGCGCAGGCGCTCGATGTTGCGTGTCATGCGTGTCTCGTCCAGCACCAGGCACGGCGTGTCCAGCTCTTCCAGCCGCTGGCGCCCGGCGTTCTCGATGCGGAATTCATTCGTGGCGTCACTCATTGCGCGCGACTCCCCTGCGCGACAGAAACAACGAGACCTGGAATGGCAATGCATGGGCTTTTCATTAATTCTCCTCACGGGCCGACCTGATCGGGCCGACATCATAGAGCTAACCCGACGAGCTAACCCTTCGACTAAGCTCGTCGGCCGACATCCGACGCTGACGCGCTCGGCGGGTCATCCCGGGTAATCGGATAGTTTCATCAGGCGAACAACCGGGACACGGCTGCGCCAGCGATGTGAAAAGTATTGCCCATACACTTAGTTCGGGGGTTAACATTGCTTAATTGTTTCGTTAATCTGTACCTTAATGATCTCGACCGAAGACCTCCTTTTTTTCATCACGCTGTCGACCGCCACCTCGCTGGCCGACGCTGCGCGCAAACTCGATGTCACGCCGCCTGCGATTACACAGCGGCTACGCCTGCTGGAAAAGCGGCTGGGCATGCGCTTGATCGACCGGTCGGGCCGGCATACCGTGCTGACCGACGAAGGCGAACTGCTTGCGGTGCACGCGCGCCGGATCTGCGACGACCTGGACAATTTGTCGGACACGCTCGCGTCGCGACGCGGCACAGTGACGGGGCATCTGCGTGTGATTGCACCGTTTGGCTTCGGACAGCGCTACGTCGCGCCCGCGATCGGGCAATTTCGCAGCCTCTACCCTGAAATCACGGCAAGCCTGATGCTGTCCGATCGCCCGACGCGCATTTCGGACGACATGTGGGACGTGATGGTGCATATCGGCGAGCTGCGCGATTCGTCGCTCGTGAGCCGCAGGCTCGCGCCAAACCAGCGCATCCTGTGCGCGGCGCCGCACTATCTCGCTCAACACGGCAAGCCGCAACACCCGAACGAACTGCACAAACACGATTGCATCGCGCTACGCGAAAACGGCGAAGACGTGACCATGTGGCGCTTCATGCCCCACGGCTCCGGCGCGGCGGAAAACATCAGAATAGAGCCGTTCCTGACCAGCAACGATGGCGGCACCGTGCGCGATTGGGCGCTAGCCGGACTCGGTATCATCGCGCGCTCGCAGTGGGACGTCGCCGAGCATCTGGAAGCGGGCCGGCTCGTCCCCCTGCTTACGGACTGGAAACTGCCGGACGCCGATATCGTCGCTCTGATCAGCTCACGACATGACCGTTCCTTGCGCGTGGCACGTTTTCTCGACCATTTGCACGCGGCGGTATCGCAACTACCCTCGTCGCGACATGCAAGTGGTGAACCGGCCGAGCCCGGCTCGGTCGGCCGTGACCAGCGTCAGCGAGGGCCGCGCGCCGGTTGATCGCTAGAAGACGACCGGACATCGCGCTGCCGAATCGTGCAGGATCGTCGAACACCGATCTACCGTACGTTACCCCCCCTCCTCTGGCCCCGAGAAGACGACAGGCCTGTCAGCCTCTGCCGCTTCGATCATCGCGAGCGCCATCCGGTCCTTCATGCTGCCAGTGCGGTTCTCGTTCTCCAGCTTCAGCACGATGCCGAGCGCCGTTCTTGGGATACCTCACAAACGGTATACTATATTCTAAACATTGATTACAATGATCTGACCGTCGAGCAGGCTAGCGGCGTATCGATAACCGATCCTCATGGGGA
>Ga0265338_10000801_pt1 | contig 53165 bp, 49 predicted proteins | sample 42126metaG_FD_193579 | JGI IMG/M metagenome (GOLD analysis project Ga0265338, IMG submission 193579) | Rhizosphere microbial communities from Carex aquatilis grown in University of Washington, Seatle, WA, United States - 4-21-26 metaG | ecosystem: Host-associated > Plants > Roots > Rhizosphere... | reverse complement strand
AAGCCAATCTAGGCTCAAACCAACCTTGAACCCGCCCAATGGCTTTCATAACGCAGCCAGTCCTCGCGCGTCAGAGGGCCATGGCGCAAGATTTTATCAATGCCCTCTACCACTGGTTTCTCACCGCGGTCGACGTTGCCCGCCAACTCCTCCCCATATTCCTAATCGCAGGGGCAGCCGCGTTAACCCTTTGGTTGGCCTATGAGAAGTGGTCGCCCGCTAGCCAGGAGAAAAGAGCAAATCGCCTGAAACAAGCAAGCGCCAAAACAGCCCAAATCCTCGCGCTCCTGCTAACTCTCCTCGCCACAACCGCCGTTCTGACCGAAGCTCACCAAATGGTTACTGCCCGGCGGAATACCCTCGAGCAGGCTCAAGCCAGCCGCCATAAGGAGCCCCAGCTTAGCGGCGTCGAGCAGTACGCGCCGCGGATCGGTTACGAGGCGGAGCGCACCTATACCCGGACCCTCACCCTGCCGCCGAGCTTCCTCGCCCGCGTCGGGGAGGAAGGCGTTCAGGTCCTCAGCCCCTACCTGGTCGACCCCAGCGCCGATGGCGTCGAGAAGCTTGCCGACACATTCCGGAAGTCCGGCGAAGACGTCGTCTTCACCCGGCAGCTCACCCGCCTCGACGAAATCACCATCGCCGCCGACTCCGCCGACGTCAAGCTCAACTTCGAAACCCACCGCACCAGCAGCGGCCAGCGGTACTACCAGGCGTACTTCGACGGCACCTACCGCTTCCACAATCCCAACCCCGCACCCGCCCCGATGCGCTTCATTTTCCCGCTCCCCCAAGGCGGCGGAACAGTTCAAGGCTTCTTCTTCGACGTCCAAGGGGCCCACGTCACCGAGCCGGACGAGCATGGAATGTACTCCTGGACCGGAACCGTACCCGCCCGCGCCAACCTCGCCGTCCACGCTCACTACGAAACCACGGGCGGCGGAAGCTATGCCTACCTTCTCGGAAGCGAAAGTCGGCGAATCGGCGACTTCCACCTCCAGGCCACGGGCGCCGAGCAGCTCAAGTTCGCCCGATCAGGCATCTACCCCACCGCGATCACCGGCGCCTCGGCCGATTGGAACCTGCACGACGTGCTCACCGCACAAAGCATCAACCTCGTCTTTCCTAGCGCCGACCTCGAGGCCCAACTGCTCGACAAAACCCTCAGCATCCTTCCCCTCGCGGCCGTCCTCTTCGCCGCAGGTGCTATGTGGTTGAAGCCAAAACGGGCGGTCCTCGGCCTTGCCGCTTTTGCCCTTGGGCTAACCGTAATCCCGGTGACATCGTCGTACGCGTCCCCGGCTATCGCAACGCTCGTGGGATGTATTGTCGCCGTCCTCGGAGCGGGGGCGGCACTGGGAGGGAAGGCCGGATGGGCGCTAGCCGCCCTCAGCGGCCTATTCTGCGCGGCATTCCTGACCGCCGAGCACGGCGCCCTCGTCGCGTGGGTTCTAGCCGCAGGGGTCGTAGCAGCATGGGGCCTGGTAAACCGCAACCGGCCGTTGGAGCCAAGCCCCGCGTAGCACGGGAGTGACCGAACAGGTAACAGGATCATCTTTGGTCGTTTCAATTGCCCCTTCGGTGGTTTTATTCCGGATTACAACCACAGAGTTCAAAGAAACCGTAGAACCCTTATTCGATGTCTTCACCGAGGGCCAAAGGCTAGAAAAGTAGAAAAGCAGTAAAGCAACACTCAGCCACTCAACACTTAACACTCCCAACCCGCCGAAACCACATCGTCCAATTCCACTCCCAACTGGCCCCGCCGTCCTCAGAAAGGGCCTGCTTCCAAATTGGCGCGTCGGGGTCCGTCTTGTCCCATTCGAACTGGCAGATCACTGGCCGCCCCTCATGGCTATCCAAACCAAAAAAGGAACCAACAGACCCCTCGAACGAACCAAACATAAGGTCGATTGAAACAGCTCCGGGGAAAGCCCCATAAATCGTCCACAGCCGGGTATCCGGGTCGAACATGCGCAAGGTCGAGCCGGACTCGTCCAGGTTGCCAAACCCGCTCAACACCGACCGGGTAGAAGTCTCAAAATCGAACTCGGTCCAATCCGCGCAGCCGCAAAGCCGGGACTTAAGCTTGCGGTTATGCACCGTCCAGCTTCCAACGAGAAAGTCGAAATCGGTAGAAGCCGAACCAGCCGAGGGAGTAATTGCCAGCTTCCCAAAAGAGTCGATTAGCGCCGCGCCCATAGAGCCATTATGAGGGTGTGCCACTGCATTTTGATGGATGTTCGCGTCGACGTCCGGAGCCTCCACTCGTTTCGCAGACCCACCGGCTTACCCGTGGAGAGGCTGTCGCACGTTGCCGGTTTTGCTAAATCGGACCTTCGGAAACCTAATGTCCGGAACCCCTCCCACCACCTTCGACAGGCTCGGGGTCTTCGACCGGTTCGGTACGAGAAGATGGACCGCGGCACGCGAATTTCCCACCAACACCCAATGCCTAAAGCACCAACCAATTGGTCAACGTATCGAGCCCAGCAGAGGGGTCCACGCTTTTGTTCACCAGGTAGTAGTACATGTCTTGAACGGAAGGCTTCGTCCCTGTTGGGCCGGCGTACTGGCGCGGGAACTTGAGCAGGTCGCCTAGGCCGTTCGCCTGTTCCCACTCGGCCGAGTAGGCCCCATCCTTACGGGTGTTGTATGAGAGGGGCATGGCCTTCACGTGCCCGTCGATCCAGGAGACGGTCGCCACACGCCCCACATGGCGCGAATGAAGAAACCCACGAGAAACCCCGTTCGAAAACTCCGAGTTGAACTGAATGATCGCGCGCCGCGTAACCTGCGGGCCTGCAACGTTTTCCGCGCAATCCCCGAACATAATCGTTTCCGCGGGAATCTCGACGTCCGAAGAGTTGACCGTATGGAAGGTGGGGTCGAAGGTCCTTAGGTTCACGGTGGTAATGCAGAGCTGATCGTTGAGACCGTAGCTCCGGTCTTGGCTGGAAAGATCGGTTATGACCGCAATCGAGGGGCAGTCGAAAATCCCGGTGTCCTCGATATAGGGGTAAAGAAGGCCGCTCCTCAGATCCACCGGCTCGGTCGCCGACTTCAACGCGCCGTACCAGCCGTCCAGCGGGTAGAGGGCAAGGTTCGAGAACAGGACGGGCGGGCAGAACGTGTCGTCGTAGTCGGTTGCATACAACGTGTACGCGGTGGACATGTTCTTCAAGTTGGAAACGCAGGCGCTCTCTTGGGCCGCCGCGCGCGCAGATACAAACACCGGAAGCAGCAAAGCCATTAATGCGGCGACAATTGCCGTCACCACGATGATTTCAATCATCGTGAACGCCCTAACCAACCTGACTCGATTGCGCATTCCTGAAGGCATGCTCTCCGACACCCCCCGAGTTCCATTAACGCTTACTGAGTAATTGTACGACAGAATTCCCCCAGCAAGCGATAGAGCTTTTTACGCCGCAGTCTCAAGCCTTGTCGCACAGAAGATAAACTTCGGGGACTTATTTTCGCGATACTGGTGTAGATGCCGCATATCGTCGCCTTCCCGGCTTGCCGGGTGGAGAGCGGGCGCCGAAGTGCTACGGCTCAATGATTTGGCTAGCTCTCCAAGTTGCAGAGCGCCTATGTATTCCTCCAAGGATCCGAGTTTTCGAGGCTTGCTGAGAAGGAGCATCTACTTTCCGATCGGGTTGATGACTCTGCTTTTGCTGGTGCTCGGGCTTCTCGTCCAGGTCACCACCGAGCAGACTCGCCACGTGAGCCGCGCCCATTCAGTAATTGAGGACGCGAACACCATTCTAACCATGATCGTTGACGGCGAGACGAGCATTCGGGGCTTCGAACTCACCAAAGATCCCAGGTTTCTGGAACCCTTTACGGCCTCCAAGGCCGAACTCCCCAAGCGCTTCGCCGATCTCAATGCACATCTCATCGGGGATCCGCAGCAGCAACAGCGGCTAAAGACGGTTCAGTCTCTTTACGACAAATGGCTTGCCACCAGCATGGGGGCGGAATCAGGTTCGCCACGGCTTCCCCGCGTCACCCTCGCCCTAAGCCAAAAGATGCAAATGGACCAAATCAGGGGAAGCGTAGCCGATTTGATTCGAGCCGAGCAGGAACTTCTCGACGTGGACGTAGTAAGGGAGAGTCGCTGGGCATTTGTGCTCCTCTTTGTACTGGGCGGAGGCGCCATCCTTGTGGGCGGGCTCGTGTCCTACCAATCCGCTCGCTCGATCAAGGAACTCAGCGGCCGGTACGAAGAGGCACTATCCGCGGTCAAGAGCCAGGCTGACGAACTGCGCGCTTCGCGCGATGAGCTTGATCGAAGGGTTGAGGAGAGAACGCGCGAGTTGAACGCGGCCAACAAGGAGCTGGAAGTCTTTTCCTACTCGGCCGCCCACGACCTTCGCGCGCCGCTAAGGTGGATCATCGCTTCGAACCGGATCTTCGTGGAGGACTACGGAAAGCTCGTTCCTCCCGAGGGACTTGAGGACCTCACCCGGGTTAGCGCGGCCGCTCTTCGTCTTTCGGACCTTATCGACAACCTTTTGGAGATGGCGAGACTTGGCCAGGTCGAAATTCATAAAGCCCCCGTAAACCTGTCGGAGATATCGGCCAAAGTAATCGAAGAGCTCCGGGGGCGCGATTGGTGTGGCGACCTCGACGTCGAAATCCAGCCGGACGTTCAGGCCGTGGGCGATCCTCTGCTGCTGACGGTGCTCATGCAAAACCTTTTGGAAAACGGCTGCAAGTTCTGTAGCAAGGCGCCCGCCGGTAAGGTCTCGTTCGCTGCGCACGAACAGGGTGGGGAAATGGTGTATTCGGTTACCGACAACGGCGTGGGTTTCGAAAATGAATACGCAACCAAGCTCTTCCAACCCTTCGAGCGCCTCCACCGAAACGACGAGTTCGCAGGCACGGGCATGGGGCTGGCAAACGCAAAGAAGATAGTAGAGCGCCACGGAGGCCGAATCTGGGCCGAAGGCAAACCAGGGGAAGGGGCGACCTTCTTCTTTACGCTGGGGTGAAAACCAGGTGTTGAGTGTTGAGTGTTGAGTGTTGAATATTGGGCCGGGATAAAGCGTAAAAGCGAGCCGCAATGAGCCCGAACCGGTAAAGTAAGGCAACGCGACCGGCATCGGCCTCAACACTCAACACTTAACACTCAATCCTCATCCAACCATGGCCACTAGCGAAGCAACCCTCGTCAGGATTCTCGAGAAAATCCAAGGAGACAACATCCGGGCCGCGAAGATGTTCGGCGAATACACCATCTACTGCGACGAGAAGGTTGTCGCCCTCATCGCAGACGACCAGATGTTCCTCAAGATCACCGCCGCTAGCCGCGCCGAACTAGACCCGAGCCACGAGGCCCCGCCATACCCTGGCGCGAAGCCTTTTCTGAAAGTTCCAGATGAGCGAATCCAAGACTCCGCTTGGATCACGAGTTTGGTTAATGCAATAGCTGCCGACCTCCCGCAACCAAAACCGAAGCGGCGGAAATCGTAATTAACGGTTGGATGGGGTAGAGGAGAGAGGGTAGAGGGTAGAGGGTAGAGGGTAGAGGGTAGAGGGTAGAGGGTAGAGGGTGGTGGGTAGAGGGTGGTGGCAACGGAACTGGCGGCAAACCATGACAGAGAGTTTTGGAGATGCTCTCGATCGTACGTAGTAACATTTGCATCGGGTTCGCCACGACCCTCTACACTCACCGATATGGACCCCACCGACGCAGAGCGCGAAGCGATCAAGATCCGGTTCCACCTCCAACATCCGGAGGCTCCGGCGGACGAAGGGCCAACGCCAGAGCAGGCCGACATCCTCCTAGAGGAGATACGGGAACGCGAAAGGGCAATAGAGACCAGCGCCCTCATGGCGCTGAGAAACGCTACTTACAACCAACCGTCTCGAAGCGGCATGAACAGCAAGTACATGCAAGTCTTCATTTTTTTCGTAATATGCCCGGTAGCAGCTCTTTTTCTACTCGCAGAAGGGGTTATGTGGCTGTTGAACGCCCTTCACGCCAAGTAACTGCCTGTTTGGTTCCATTCTTTGGGCGGTTATGCGGCACACTTTCCGCATCCGCCGTACGTGTATGGTGTGCAACTCCTTGTTTGCTTATCGGGTCTTCGGTACATCTTATTTTCTGTTTCGCCCTTGCAGGGGCTTCGGATAGGAGGAACGCCGCAACCCAGGCCTTGCGGCCTGGGCTGTACATGTGATCGGCCCCTTGGGCCGTCGCCCGCAGATTCTCGCACTCGCTGGTCGAGCGAAAACTCGACCGCTAGTCGCTCACCCGACCGAGTATAAATAACCATGTCTATTCGGCCCGTAAAGCGCATCGTCAAAGCCAAGCCCACCCTGGAGGGCGCGGGCGTGCATCTTCGCCGCGCGTTTGGGTTCGACAACACGTCCGACTTCGACCCGTTCCTCCTTCTGGACGACTTTCGAAACGATATCCCGGAGGACTTCCTTGCCGGTTTTCCGTGGCACCCCCACCGCGGCATCGAGACGATCACCTATGTTCTCGCAGGGACGGTCGAGCATGGGGACAGCATGGGTAACCGGGGCGCCATATCTCCTGGCGACGTGCAGTGGATGACCGCTGGCAGCGGCATCATTCACCAAGAGATGCCGAAGGGCGACGAGCTGGGCCGCATGCACGGCTTTCAGCTTTGGGCCAACCTGCCATCCGCCCTCAAAATGACCGCTCCCAGGTATCAGGAGATCAAGTCCAACGAGATTCCGAACATCGTCGATGACGACGGAACCCACGTCCGAATCGTGAGCGGGGAGTTTTGGGGCCGACGAGGCCCCGTCGACGGCATCGCCGCCGACCCCATTTACCTCGACGTGTCCGTGCCGCCCAGGAAGCGAAAGACACTTCCCATGGATACGCGGCGTCATGCCTTTGCCTACGTGTTCGCCGGTTCGGGAAAGTTTTGCAACGCCTCCGAGCCGCTGTCCGTGCCAACGGAAGGAGTGATGTGGATGGAAACCGCCGCCCCGCCGGTGGAAGCCGACAACCGCTCCCTCATCCTCTTCGACAGCGGCGACGAGGTCACGGTCGAGGCGGGCGAAGACGGTATTCGATTCCTCCTCGTCTCGGGCAAACCGCTAGAGGAGCCTGTCGCCTGGTACGGCCCCATCGTGATGAACACCCAAGAGCAGCTTCAGGAAGCCTACGAGGAACTCAGGGAAGGAACGTTTTTGAAGGATTGAGGAATCACCGGTCCTGAACCTTGCCGCCAACGATGTTTGATTATGGCGCTTCAAGCCTTTGCCCCTTGATCGCCTTAGCCATGAGCTCGGGGAAGTGCCCGGGGGTGCAAGCGAACGTTGGAATATCGATGCCAATCAGAAAGGCCGCGTTTTCGTGGTCGTAAGCGGGGGTGCCCTCATCACTCAAAGCGAGGAGGCATATCAGGTTAACGCCTTGGGCCTTGATTGAAGCAGCACGCTTGAGAAACTTCTGGTTGTCCCCTCCTTCTAGAAGGTCGCTGAGGAGGATCATGATCGTGTCGGACGGGTTCCGTACAAGCCCTTGGGCGTAGCGAAGGGCCTGCTCGATGTCGGTACCGCCCCCCAACTGAACGCTGAATAGCAACTCAACCGGGTCCGTTATGTGATCGGTGAGGTCCACAACCGAAGTGTCAAAGGCTACAACCTGTGTGCGCAAGGCCCGAATTGAAGCGAGAGTAGCGCCAAAGACGCCGGCGTAAACAATGGACGGAGCCATGGACCCGCTCTGGTCTAAGCACAAGATCACCTCTTTGAGCGACGAGCCTCTTCGCCCATGGCCGATTAGAGTCTCGGGAATAATCGTCCCGTAGTCCGCTTGATAATGGCGCAAGTTCGCTCGTATGGTCTGATTCCAGTCGATTTCCTGATATCTGGGTCTCCGATTGCGTATGGCACGTGAAAGGCTCCCAGTCACGGCTTGCCGGAGGGGAGCGCTAAGGCGGCGCTCTAAATCTTCCACGACCTTCCGAACCACCTGCCGAGCGGTTTCACGCGTGCGCGCCGGCATCACTTTGCTCAGTGAGAGGAGGGTGGCCACAAGATGCACGTCCGGCTCCGCCGCTTGAAGTGACTCGGGTTCGAGGAGCATTTGGTTAAGACCCAAACGGCTGATCGCGTCTCGCTGCATTACCTGAACCACTTCCTGCGGAAAGTAAGTTCGGATATCGCCAAGCCACCTGGAGACACTCGGCGCGGAAGGTCCAAGCCCTGCTCTCCTTTCTGAGTCGTACAGCGCCTCAAGCGTCTTGTCCCGCTCGATGTCCAACCCCCGCAACTCGCATTGGGTCCCGTCCGCCTTACCCCCGCCGAGCACGAGCCTCCAACGCCGTACTCTGTCGACTTGGCTCATTCCTTGACTCCCAAAATTCGGCGTATCACGGGCAATACGCGCTGCGCTCTTTCTTGGTCCCAGTCGAAAGAAGCTGTTTGAACTTCTTCGCCTCCAATGAGCCGCTCTCCCAATTGACGCCGCTCCGCGTTGCTGAAAAGGGCGAAGGTACGTCGAACGAGGGGCAAGATTTCGTCGAACGCGTCTGGACGTAACCCGGTTAGCCACTCATCTAGTGCCTCCCATAATTCACGGTGGTGGATTAGAATCGCGCCAGGACCTTCGAGCATGCCTTCAACGAAAGCCGCCGCGTGCAAAGCGCCAGCCCCGGCGGAGGCTTCAAGGCGCAAGCGGTCAGCCAGGTCTGGGCTCTTAATGGCGCCGAAATCGAACAAGAGTCTCGCCGCCTTCCCCAAAATTAAAGCGTGCGTGCCGCTTCCCGCTACGATTTGCTCCAATGTTGCGACCCACCTCTTGAGCTTTTCCTCGTCTTCCAGAAGACTCACGACGGCAGCCGCTTTTGCAAGACGTTCGGACATTGAGGATGCCGACTCGTCGTCCAATGACCGACAGGCTCCTGGCACACCCAGGCAAAATCTAGTGTAAACAGCGTTCAGTGCCGGGTCCAGTTGCGAAATGTCGATCTTCCTCACCGTGCCATAGCGAAGCATTGACGCCAAAGCGGGGAGGGCGTCCCCAAGGTCTCCGACGTCGGAAACCGTGGCCGACATGTTCGTCAACTTATCGAGAGCCGGCTCTATTGCTAACGGCAGCGCGGAAAAGAGGACTTCGCCGAGCAGCTTAGAAATGTCAGCCAGTGATTTCGACGCCTTGGACTTGTGGATTGAGCAGGCGGTGGCCGCATCTTCCACCGTGTTTCCCCAAACGCTGGCCTCGATAACTGAGATGGCAAGGTTCGGCCGCCAGCGGAGGTCCCAATGCTCATGAAACGTGCCTTGCTTTCCGCCAACATGTCGAATCGATCCCCACTCGATATCGAGCAGCCTGAGTCGGTGCAGCAAGTGGCTTCGCTCAAGGTCGGTTTCACCGCGCAGGTCCAGTTCAAACACCCGTTCTCCGTCATCCACCGGAATCCGGAGTCGCTTCTGAAGCCTCGCGATGTCATCTTGGAGCGGAACCGCTGGCGTGCTTTCAGGAACGGCCCCCATCCTGTCGCCCACGATCAACCTTCGCCCGATGAGCGACCAGATGGCGTCGTCTCGCACCAGCACCGCGTTAGCCGCTTCGCTCAGTTCGCGCAGCCCAGGTCGAGGACGATCTCGCAGAGCGGCAAGAGCATCGGCGAGGCGAACTGCCTCGATGACGGACGCCGGGGATGCGTCCAAATCCTCCTCCCTCATCAGTCTGGCAACAGAAAGCAGCCACCGGCGGGGGACCTCCTTCGGAGGCGTCGACCATACCAAATCATAGAAAGCGGGCGATCGGGCGCCCGCCCCGTAGCCCGAAGCGGAAGTCAGCAGATCGTAAGTCCATGGAACGATCGTCGAACCAACACTGCATTTTGGAAGCTTGACGGGAGCCGGTTTCTTGGATTCGGCCCTTAAAGCGGGAAGGTGCCAAGCGCCACATATCGCGGCTAACCGCTGGCAATTCTCCTTTGCCTGTCGAATCGAATCACGCATGTGGCCCTCGCGAAGCTCCTCCATTTGCGACCGTGGCACGGGGGGACGAGGGTCGTCATCCTCTTCCTCGTCCGGTTCTATAACTTCGACACCACTGTCGCCTTGTCGAAGTTCGGCCATGAGCGCTTCCAAGCCCTCGAATAGACTTCTCGGATCTTCCCTGGATTCGACGAGGTGCTCCCACCAGTCCTCGACGTCTTCGAATCCTGCTGCTTGCGCTAGTAGGTCTAATGGCTCTGACGATCGGTCGGCGATCACCTTAACCCCCAGTCGCGAAGCCGCCGGGAGGTCCATCCATCGAACGGGAACTTCGTTCCTTTTCGCCCAACGGATAGCTTGCAGTTCAGGCGAGAACTCGGCGAGCGGGTAGTAGCTGGCGTACCTGGGCGTCTTTGTGTCGTAAAACAGCATGGCGACAGGCGGCATCAAGGTGGGATCGAGAAGGTACGAAATGAGAGCATCCGCCTCCTGCGGCCCTTCGATCAAGATGCAGTCCGGCTTCCACGAGTTCAGGCCCGCGATAAGGCTTCGAGACGATCCCGGCCCATGATGACGGATTCCGAAAAGCTTTACCGATCCGCTCAGAGAAGCTCCCGGCAGGCTCGGTATAGATCCTTCCATCCGTCCCGCTCCTTGACCACTGTTTCCAAATACTCCTTCCACGCGAGGCCGTCCTGGTTGGCGTCTTTGACAACCGCTCCCGTTAGGCCATTCGCAATGTCTGAGGCCCGAAGCTTTCCGTCCCCGAAGTAGGCGGCCATGGCTAGCCCATTGTTGAGCACGGAAATCGCCTCCGCTGTGCTGAGTGTTCCCGAGGGGACTTTGAGTTTCGTCTTTCGGTCGAGGGTTATGCCTTCTCTAAGCTCACGAAAAATCGTCACCAAGCGCTGGATATCCTGAAGCGCGGGCGCCTCAGCCGGAAGCTCGAGTGCGCGCCCCATGGCCTCCGAACGCTGCCGAACGATTTCCGATTCTTCCTCCAAGCTTTCTGAAAGAGGCAGCACTACCGTGTTAAACCGCCGCCTCAATGCCGACGAAAGATCGTTTACGCCCCGGTCTCGGTCGTTGGCGGTAGCGATTACGTTGAACCCTTTCCGGGCTTGGACTTCGTCGGAGAGCTCGGGAATCGGCAGGGTCTTTTCCGAAAGGATCGTAATAAGGGCGTCCTGAACCTCAGATGGCATTCGCGTGAGTTCTTCCACTCGCGCGATCTTGCCTTCTCGCATCGCGTTCATGATTGGCGAAGGCACAAGGGCGTTTTGAGATGGGCCCTCGCTGAGTAGCCGCGCATAATTCCACCCGTAGCGGACGGCCTCCTCGCTGGTTCCGGCCGTGCCTTGGATGAGCAGGGTCGAATTGCCGCTAATTGCCGCGCTCAGATGTTCCGATAGCCATGTCTTGGCGGTGCCTGGAACTCCCAGCAGAAGCAGAGCTCGGTCGGTGGCCAACGTTGCAATCGCAACTTCCACCAAAGCCCGCCTGCCAATGTATTTCGGAGTTATTGCGAACCCACCGGGAAGCTTTCCCCCAAGCACATAGAGCGAAACGGCCCATGGCGAGAGCAACCAGTTCGGTGGTCGCGGTCGATCGTCGCATTTCGCAATTTCGTCAAGTTCGGTGCGGAAGGCTTGCTCCGCATGGTGGCGTAAGAGGGTTTCATTCATAGGCTTTCTAGGCTGCGCAGGAGTCTGGCGCGGAGATCGACGGTCTTTCGAAGTCGGTCGAGATTCTTTGTAAGTGTGTCGTCAGCGCCGTCAGGCGTCGACAAGCTTCCCAATGCTGAAATGTCTAAGAGGTATCCCAATTCTCTCCATGCGACGTGGCTGCTAGGCATCAATGGGAGAGCGCGAGCAATGGAGGTGGAGAGCTGCGGCGACAGGGGGCCTCCGCGATTTGACCCTACTGAAACGAGGAAAGGTCCAAGCTCACCGGCATCGAGCTTTGCGAACGCCACCTCGTCGAATACTCTTTCGGACACCCGCCTTACGAGGAGTGGCCAGTGTTCAAAGTCCATAAGGAACCCTGCTTGTCGCACATGGCGAAAGGTTGCGTCGATCCACTCCCGGTCCCCGAACCGCAAGCCCGCCTCCATCCAGCCGAACAGAAGGGCATCCGTATACTCGGTTTTCCCTGCCATGTCCATTAGTTCCGACGGTGAAACTTTGGCCGATTCCTGCCATGACGCGGGGCTCGTAAACCGAACAACGTCGTAAAGAGCCAGCGCCTTGGGACCGAAACCGGCGCGGTTGCCCGAGCGCGGGAGATTCTTGGGAAGACTATCTGGTTCCGGCGGTTCAACTTGGAGCGACTTACGGAACATCGATTTCGAATAGTTCAGTAGGGGACTTGCCAACTGGGAGATCTCTTGCGACTGTGACGAGCCGAGCACTTGAACCAGCGCGCTATAGGCCGCTTCTCGGACTTCCTTTCGCTTATCGTTGAGCGCAGCTTCGAGGAAAGGTACGTCCAAATGCGATAGAGAGATCGCCAAGCATCGAATCGCGTCTGCTCGCTGTTGCCAACTCATGCCTTCGTACTCCTGCGCCAGGAAGTCCCTAAACCGAGCTGGATCGGCCTGAGCTTGTTCGAGCAGAGTAGTTTCTTCCTCTTCAAGGTCGATCGCCATGAGCGCCGCAAGCCAGCGCCCGCGTTGGCCGAGCACCGGAAGGAGATAACCTCTAATCCGTTTAGGCGCCTGGATGATTCCAGGGAGGGCGAGGGGAGGCGCCACGAGGCCGCGCTTTTCCGCTTCTCGCGCCCACTCGATAACTGCGTTTGAATCCTCCGCTAGGGCTTCCAAGAGCGGTTCCGTTGATGCCACAGCGACTCGCCTGGTTTCGGAGGGGGAATCGGGGATGGGATCCAACCCTTGCGCCGAGTTGGCGCCCGACCGGAGCATGAGATCGATGGTCGCAAACTCCAGTAAAACCTTTTTCTCAACGCTGGCTTCCAGCTCAGCCGGAAGGTTCTGAAAATCGTCCACCTTCGCGCGCGATGAACCAATTTGAATGGCGGCGGCCATCTCTCTCAGGTTCATAAGGATGCGAAACCCCACTCCCCTACCGCGCTTAGCAGTCTGAGTTCGCCACCGTTCCATTCACCGAACAGATCACATGGGCTGCCGCCCGAAAGGGCGAGAGCCTTCCAGCACCCGTCACCACGGGCGATCAATGGGAACGCCGCACCGTTGCGATCCAGCGCGTACCAGCGCTCGCCTAATCTCGCCAGCAGCGCATCAGAAAGCAAGACCGGAACATACTCGATCCAGGGGTTCTTGGAAAGAGCGTCGCACAAGCGCTCTTGAGCTTCGGTCCAATCGGCCCCCTTGGGACGGCCCAACTGGCATGGCGCTACTTCCTGGAATGCTGCTCTCAAGGGCCAAGCCGAGGGGTAGAACTTGGCCAATGCCGCAAAAGCAAAGCCTGGCAAAAGCCGCAAAGAGGGAGCTTGCCCTGCCACAGAGAAGGCAAGGTGCATGGCCCAACGTCCAGTTCCCAAGCCCGCGACCCAGGAGCGGTATACAGTGAGCCTGTCTTCTTCCTCAACCGTTTGGCCAAGAACCGCCCACACGTCTATGACTGCCTCATCCTCTGACAAATCGTCCTCGCGCATCGGAATACCCAGCACGGCCTTAGTGTCGCTGGCGAGGCCCGGATCGAGTCCTTCGATGTTGCGGGCGGCCTCCATCACAAGGGTTATTCGCCCCATTTCACTTGCGGCTCGTATTCCCCAGTCTGAACCAACCCCAATCGTCGCCGCTATTTTGTGCAGTTTGCGCGCGATGCCTGGGGCCTGAGCATCCACCATGCGAGCCGCCATCTGGTTCCATGACCGTGCTGAGTGCATTGAAGTCAGACCCTGGGAAACGGCGTCCGCGAGGAATGCCTCGCACTCCCCAATGCCGGCAATGATGTTTGCCCAGCGTTTTTCCGTCCTCTTTGCCGCGGCTTTAGGGTCGGTTGCACCAGCCGCTTTATCTCGTCCTTTTGGCTCCGCTCTCTTTGTCAGCCAATCTGAGACCCATTCGGGCGTTTCCGCTTGCGATACTTCGTCTCGCGCATGGCGCAGAAGCAGACCGAGCGTGTGCTTGCATGGAAACTTACGGCTTGGGCAAGAGCATTTGTAAGCTACCTCTCTCAGATCGATTGCCGTTTGGTATGGTCGCGTCCCGCTGCCTTTTGCCTCGCCCCAGACCGCGACGTTCGAAACTCCGACCAAAACCCACTTGGAAGCACTGGCCAACTCCTTGCCTGCGGAAACGGAGGCATCGTCTGGGGCCAGCGCGAGTACTTGATCAACGGTCCAAGTTGACACTCCATTAGTTTTACTGCAAGCCGAAGGGCGATGGCCATTATTTCGCTCAAGATAGAGTATCCATGATCCTGTTCGACAACTGAGACGAGGGCACGGCCCATCGTGATGAATACTCAAGAGCAGTTCCAAGAGGCCTACGAGGAACTCAGGGAAGGAACGTTTTTGAAAGATTGAGGCTCAATCTAGCAGCGTTCGGTAGAGCTCCCACTGATCGGGCAGCCCCTTAAAGGTGTGGCTGCCCACGTTCTCGAACGTGATCCCCGCGCCGGCGCATATGTCCTTCACGGTTCGCGTCACCCAAACCTCATCCTTCGGCGTGCAGGCCACGGTGCGCGCAGCGATGTGCACGCTGATCCCGGCGATGTCCTCCGCTGTCACTTCCGCCTCGCCCGTGTGTAGCCCGGCTCGCGTACGGAGCCCGAGCCTTAGGCCCGCATCACGAATGGCGTGGGCGGCGCGAACCGCGCGCGCGGGTCCGTCGAAAATGGCGAGAACGCCGTCCCCGGTTGTCTTCACCAGACGGCCCTTGTGTTCGGCGAGAAGCCTCTCGATGTCAGCCTGGTGCTGGGCGAGCAGCGAAGTCCATCGTCGGTCGCCCATCTTCAGCGCGGTCTCGGTGGAGTCCGCGATATCCTCGAAGAGAATGGTAGCCAGCACTCGGCTGGCCGGAGCGGCGTGCCGCACGCCGGTGACGAACTCTCTTACCTCGTCGAGCAGTGAATCTTGGTCGCCGAAAATTGGGATATGGTCCGTCCCTGGAAGCTCCACAAGCTTAGCGCCGGGGATTTTCGAGGCGATGAAACGCGCCTCCTCGATCTTCGTGTCACGGTCTCCCACCCGGTTCAAGACCAGCGTCGGAACTGCGATCGCGGGCAGAATAGAAACCACATCTACCTCGGCGTTCATCCTGGCCAGTTCGAGCGCGGCGTTTGGGCTTGCGCTCATTCTAAAGTAGCCCGCCAGAAGGGAAGATGTCTGCGTCCCCGACACGGACGGAGCGAGCTTGTCGACATCCATTTCGCCCCACAAGTTTTCGATCGCATGAAAGGCGGCCTCGCGTTCCACGTCGCTCGGAGCCCACGGGTATTCCGGCGAGCGCTTCCGCTTCGCATAGGCTCCAAAGGTGACGAGGCCAAGAGTTCGCTGCGGATAGGTCGCGGCGAACAGCATGTTCATCACGCCGCCCTCGGAAACGCCGAAGAGGAACGCTCGCTCGCTGCCGCAGGCATTCATGACCGCGTTGACGTCGTCCATCCTCGTCTCAAGCGAGGGCGCCCCAACCATTCGGTCCGACATTCCGGTTCCGCGCTTGTCTAGCAAGATGACCCGCGAGAACTCTGCAAGCGAGTTCAGAAACCGCTCGGCCCCCGGCAGCGCCCAGATTGCCTCGATGTTGGAAACCCACCCGGGCACCACGACCAAATCCACCGGCCCTTCGCCCACCGTTCGGTAGGCAATATTGACTCCGCCGCTTTTTGCGTACTGAACAGGCCCGCGCACGAACTCCGTGTTACCCCAGCATGAAGCGCTCCCGCTGTGGAGTGCGTCCGATTCCTTCGCCGCTCTAAATCGCTGCTGATTCGGCGGAACTATGATTCGTTTGCATCCGCCGTCACGGGGACGGCGGATGTTCCTGCGTTGTCGCTCGCGAACCGACCTTAAAACTCGCCGTGAGAGCGGATATGGTCGTTGAAGTATGCGTTTGAGCCCTTTAGCGAGAACGAGTGGTCGCCGTCCTTGTAGGCGCAATCGATCGTTTTCCCCTGCATGATCGTCGGGTGAAGGGCGTCGTGGATGTTGTTGTATACCAGGGGAGTCTTGCTGTCACCGCCCAGAATCGGCACGGTCGTTAACGTCATGGTATTTCCGCCATCGACGGTGGCTGTGAACGCCCCACCATTTCCCGAGATGTCGATCTTTGCCTTTTTGACTGCTTCCACCGGACCGAAGGCGGCCAAAGCGCCCTTCATGAAAGCGCTCGCCGTATCGAACTTGCCATCTGGCGCATCGATATAGAGAACAACCCATTTCCCGGGTTCGAGCGCATAGGCAGCCTTAAACCCGCTAATATCCATTCCGTTGTACGAGGCCTTCGAAGCGTGGAAGGCGCCAACGCCCTCGCACCCCATGGCAACTCCCGTTAGCTCGCAGGGGCAAATCCCCATGCATGAGCACCCCTCCACGTATTCGCCCGTAAACTCAAATGATTTTCCCGAACTTGCGATGCCCGTCGGCAACGTCAAGCCAAGAATAGCTGCAATAACGAAATTCATTGGACTTCCCTCCTAGCCATCCCTTTGGGTGGCTCGTCGTCTCATATTACGGCAATTAGAATGAAGGTGAGGCGCCGAAAGCACTTGTACTCCATGGAATCTGCGCATGGGTAAGCTCGATCCCATGCCGGTTTCGAAGAAAAAGGAGAGCGCCGCGCCGCCAGAGAAAGTGGCCCTCTATGAGGAGTTGGTGGCCTCCTGCTCCGAAGCAGAGCGCAAAGGCGCCACGATGCCTTACACTTCTTTCAACGGCAACATGTTCAGCTTCTTGCATCCTTCCGGAGCGATGGCCTTGCGGTTGCCGAAGGGAGTTCGTGAAGACTTTCTCGAGAAGTACCAGACGAAGCTGTTCGACGCCTACGGCATTGTGCAAAAAGAATATGTCCTCGTGCCCGATGCGCTGATGGCGAAGATGGAAGAGTTGAAGCCGTATTTCGCATTGAGCTGGGAGTATTGCAAGACATTGAAGCCGAAGAAATGAGGAGCAGGGGATACTTGACACCGAGATGAGCACGACCTGGCCCGAACTATCGTCGACCAAAGGACGCGACACCTTTGCAACCGTCCATATGTGGACCCAGATAGTTGGCAAGATCTGCCTTGAGCTTACGCCCCTGTCCAACCATTACTGGAATATCGCCTTTCAGGTCGATTCGCGCGGTTTCACCACCCCTCTGATGCCATACGAGGGCCGGCCGTTCAGTATCCGGTTCGACTTCGTCGACCACCGCTTGGAACTCCTATGCTCGGACGGTGGGGTTCGTTGCATCCCGTTGAAACCGATGACGGTGGCGGAGTTCTATCGCCTCCTCATGGAGGAGTTGGCCGCAATGGATATTCGGGTCAAGATTTGGACGATGCCGGTGGAGGTCGTCGATCCGATCCGCTTCACCGAAGACGTTACCCATCGATCCTACGACCCGGCGGAGGCTCATGGCTTTTGGCGCGCTCTGGTCGCCATCAAGCCTGTGTTCGAGGAGTTCCGGTGCGGTTTCGTGGGAAAGTGCAGCCCGGTGCACTTCTTCTGGGGGAGCTTCGACCTTGCTGTGACCCGCTTTTCGGGCCGCCGCGCGCCCGCGCGGCCCGAAATGGGGGCCATGTATGCGGAGGCGTACTCTCACGAGGTCATCAGCCACGGCTTCTGGCCTGGCAGCGGTCCGGTTCAAGAGCCGGCTTTCTACGCCTATGCCGTTCCTCAACCGGAGGGGTTTCCTCAGGCCAAGGTTCGGCCCAGAGCGGCTTTCTATCACGAGGAACTGGGGGAGTTCATTCTGCCGTACGAGGCGGTGAGGACCTCCTTAGACCCGGAGGCCGCCTTGATGGACTTCATGAGCACGACCTATAATACGGCCGCCGACCTGGCGGGTTGGGACAGGAGGAGTCTCGAAAGGTAGATCTGCTCCTAGTCAGGACGCTTGTTTCGCAAGCCGCAAGGCGACTTCCATGCCACGGTCCCTGCCGGCTAGCATGTCTTCCACCGAACGCTTGACCGGAACGTCCGGGAGAATCCCCCTTCGCTTTGGTTCGCCGCTCACCGCCATGACGTACTCCATCAAGGGGACATAGAAGGTGACTCCAGTGTGGGGCAGGATCACCTGGGCTACAGCGCCGGAGTTGTTCCCGTAGAATGCGCCTCCGGTTTCTTCGCCGATAAAGGTTGTCTTTCGACGGTATCTCAAGTTCGACGTGAACTCACAGGTCGTTGAGAAGCTACCTCCATCGGCAAGCACGAAGAGCCGCCCGAGGAAGACGGGCTTCGCCGGGTCGTGAGTTCCATTATTCGGGTGGTGGAGGTTGTGATATTTACCGTCCGCGCCGAGCTCCGCAAAGTCCTTGGGCAGCTCTCTTGGCTGCTTTGGTGGGCCGTATTTAGTGAACTTGAACGTTATGTTGTTGAGGATCAGATCGGCGTAGTAGGTGAACGGCTTGTCGACCAAATGTTGGAGCAGTTGCATACCGGTTTCGTCCGAGCCACCGCCGTTTCCTCTCAGGTCGAGGATTAAGCGCTCCGTATGCTTGAGTTCCATTTGGGCAAAGGACTGCTCGTAAAAGGTTTTGAGGTCCAACTTTCCTTCGAGACTGGCAGGGCCGTCGAAGCTCCTAATTGTCATCACTGCGACCTTACCGTTGTCGGCGAACGCCAGTTCGGCTGGCTCTAGTTCTCGGTTGTCTTGGGGATACTTCGACTTCTCTCGGGTCATCAACTCGGACCTGAGGAATCCGGCGACCATTTCGTGGCTGGCTCGGCCATCCTCGTCCCGAAAATCCACCTCGTATGGGGGCGCCATACCGAGCACGGTAAGAAGGGATGTGTTGAATCTCCAGTTCGATTGCGTGGGGCTGGCGCTGAGTCTGTAGGGCTTGAGGCTCTTCACGTCCGCGTCGCACTCCATCGTGTTCTCTACCTTCTTCACGATCTCTGGCGTTTGCACTCCATTAATGGAACGGATCTCGGCGCCTGGGTGGGCCGGGGTGTCGGTAAGGTCACGATAGACGAAGGCTTTATTCTCTATTACGACCACAGAAAAGGGCAGCAAAGGGGTTTTTTCAACCTGCGCCCGGTCTGCTTTTGATGGGATGATTCTTGTGTGGCCGCACTTGACCGCCGATTGGATGGGCGCGATAAGCCGAAAGAACTCGAGGCTGGTCATCGGCGACTTGATCGATTCGTTAGCGCGATCAAACAGGGCGTCCATCTCGCGCTTTGGCGTGTACCGGTAGAGACCGGGATGTCCTTCTTCCAGGGCATGGCGGTAGATCGAGAAATCTTCTCTGAGGTCTGCGACCGAATACCGCGTTTGGTCCCCTTGGGCCAGATTCAAGGTGGCCAATGCAAGGACCGTTGAGAAGACAATCCCGTTGACCATTACCACCTGAATGTACCTACGTCTTTGCCGGAGCAGCGACCTTCGGCGGCAGATACCGCTCCGGCGGAGACGGTGGTTCCTTTGCAGGCGCGTCTGCCGTCAGCGGCGGCAGACCATCCTTCGTCAGAACCGCGTTGAAATCCGATAGCCCTTTGCCGCACAACGCGCGCCACTGGTCGCAGATGCCGTGGAGTTGGGCCCAGTCGTACCCATATTCCGATCGCATGCTATCCGTCGGAGCGATATCGCCGCCATCCCACACGCTCATTTGAAAGAGCAGGAACGGCACCAGGTTAGCGAAGCAGTTAGGTGGTGGCGGGCCGAAGATGGGGCGACCGCGGAAAATGGTTCCCCCGACTACCGCAAGCTTGTCGTCGTATTCCTTTGCCGCCTTCGCCACCGCATCGGTAGGTTTCGACGCCAGCACCTGCACGACCTTGGCTCGAAGAGCGGCAACCTGTTGGTAGCCGTCATACGCGGTTCGAGCGCCGTCGTAGCAGCCCATCAAGAGTTCCTCCTCCGAGCGCAAGGCCGATAGGGACGCCGGAGAGTGCGGGTCGGCCTGTATCCGCAATGGTTGAGTGTACGTCTTGCCGTCCACCATCAGACGTACGGTGTAGTCGCCCGGTAGTGCCATCGGTCCTATCGTTTCGTTCGGGGTCTCGCCGGGGTTCGCCTGCATGGTGTCCTGTGGATCGTGCACATAGGCGGGTGGTATGTCATATCGGACGTCCCAGTTGATGCGGTTCACGCCGACCTCGGTTGGCAGCGGCAGGCGCGGCGCTCTCCAGAAGTCAGGAATGGCAGTTGGCGGGTCGTCGTAAGGCTGGATCGGGTTGCTCGAATAATGTCGAACTACCTGACCCGACGAATCCGCGATTTCGATCCGAACTTCTCCAGAAGGCTTCTCGGCGAACGAGTAGTCGATGACGGCGCCGTCGGGCGGGTTTTCGGCATGGGGGACCTCGGGTGGCATCGGCGTATCCTGGTTCACGCTTCGCCGCAGCCGATAAGCGTCTCCCGGCTTGTAAAGGTGGGCCGGCTCGGCCAGGGTTGCTTCTGTGACTTCGCGCAGCGGCGAGTAGTCGTCCAAAATCCAGACGCCTCGTCCGTAGGTGGACGCCACAAGGTCGTTGCCGTGTACCTGGAGATCCGTGCAAGTCGTGGTCGGCATGTTCAGACCTAGGGACTGCCAGTGGTCTCCGTCGTCGAACGAAACGAAAATGCCCCCGTTGATACCAGTGAAGAGGAGTCCGGCTCTCTTCGTATCGGAACGGATCACTTGTGCCACACCGCCTATGGGCGGCTTTTGGGGAAGTCCATCTACAATCTCCGTCCAGCTCTTTCCGTAATCCCGGGTGCGATAGATTTGGGTGGCAGCTTGGACTCCTGCTACCGTCGCGTAGGCTTCCGCCGGATTGCGATGCGACGCCTCCATGCAGGTGACGCCGGTGGTTTTATCGAGGTTTGGAATCGTCGCATCGGTCCAGGTTTGCCCCCTGTCCCTTGTGACTTGTATGACTCCGTTGTTCGTTCCCGCCCAAATCGTGTTAGCGTCTGCGGTGCATTCGGAGAACGAGGAGATGGCCGCGCCGAATCGGCCGTAGAGTCCGGGAGTTCGAGTCCGAACCTTCTGCTTTGTCAGGTCAGGGCTGAGCTTGTTCCAATGACTCCCGCCATCGGTTGTGGACAGCAAGTAGTTGTACCCAACCATAAGTTCGTGCGGATTGGAGGGCGAAAAGGCCATCGGCGCGTTTTGGTCAATAAACAATGATTCGTAAGGGTTCAAGTCAGGCCCAATTTCGATGTACTGTCCGCTTGGATACCAGACCTTCATGAGAGCCAAGCGGTAACCAAGCGCGTAGACGTTATTCGGGTTGAGCGGGTCGGGCACGGTCGAGCCGGTTTCGAACCCTCCCTGCGGGCGCCAGTCGAACGGGGTGATCGCACCAAGGATTCCGCGGCTGGCGATGGCAAAATTCCCTGAATCCTGTTGAGTGCCGTAGACCCAATAGGGGAATTGGTTGTCGGTGGAGATGTGATAAATCTGGCAGGTCGGCTGGTTGAACCAGATGCCCCAGGTCTGGCCGCCGTCTACCGTGACGGTCCCGCCCTGATCGACGCCCAATAGCATGCGGTTTCCGTCTGTGGGGTCAATCCACATCTGCTGCGGGTCGTCGCCTCCGGGAGCGCCCTTGAATCCGAAGAACGTATTCCCTCCATCGGTGGATTTGAACACGCAGGTGGAGATAGTGTAAACAACGTCGGGGTTTTTCGGATCCACGTAAACGCCGCAACTGTAATCACCTTGGCCGTTGGAGATCCGGGGATCGTCTTTAGCCATTTGCCGCCAGTTCTCGCCGCCGTCGTCCGAACGATAGAGCGCGGTCCTTCCGATGATGTAAATCCTCTGGGATTGCGTGTTGTTCGCCACGGCCAGGCACCAGCGGCCTACTAGTGGCGGGAGGCCATTGGCGCCGAGTTTCTTCCAGGTAACTCCTTCATCGGTCGACTTGTACAGGTTTCCGCCTACCTCCTTGGTGGCGGGAGGGCCATTGAACACGGGAAATGAGGCCGGGTAGTGCTTCGAACTGACCGCGTAGACCACGCTTGGGTTGTCGAACGCCGACGCGATGTGCATGACTCCGGTTTCGTCGTCGATGAATAGGGTGTTGTTCCAAGTTTTGCCGCCATCTGTAGTGCGGAAAACGCCCCTTTGCTTGGTTCGGATGAGGTCGGTGCCGAGGCTCGCCAGCAAAGCGGTGTCGGCGTCGTGCGGATCGACGATGATCGCAGGAATCTGTTTAGACTCTTCGAGGCCGGGAAGGTGGTTCCAAGTCTTCCCGCCGTCTTCGGTCTTGTAGACGCCGTCCCCAGTGCCGCCGATAGCTTCGCCAGTGCCAGCGTAAACAATATCCGGGTTCGAAGGCGCCGCCTGAATGGAGCCGAAGCAGCTCACGCTCTTAATGGAATCGGCCACAGGATACCAAGTGACGCCGTTACTGGTGGTTTTCCAGATACCGCCATTTGGCAGGCCAATGTAGAAGGTGCCGGGCCGCCCAATGGCGCCGGTAACGCTTGAAACCCTACCGCCGCGAAACGGGCCAATGGATCGCCACTTCAGGGCGGCAAGCTTGGCCACGTCCTGCGCGTAAAGCGCGGCCGGCAATGCGGCAAGCAATAGGAGAGCGGGAGTAATTCTTCGGAGCATAGTAAAGTTGGGCCTCTTGATTCCCAAGATAGCTTCGCATTATGCCTGACGACAAGTTCCCGTCCCTGACAAGGTGTGCCCAAATCCCTATTTGACTCTGTGATCATCGGCTCGTTTTCTTCCGCTAGGAACTTTGGCCTTGTAAGCTCATTTGGGCCAACCCACGTATAATGAAAGGGATGGGCAACGAACTCACGATCGTTTTCGAACCCGCGGAAGAAGGGGGTTATACGGCTTTTATTCCCGAAGTTCCGGGGGCAATCTCTGAAGGGGAAACGCTCGAAGAGGCGCGGGAAATGGTTCTAGACGCGCTTCGCGAGCTGACCGCCTACCGGCGAGAAGCGGCCCTTCGGGCTAAAGGCCCTAAGTCTCTGGTTGAGCGTATCGCTCCCGCATTTTGAGCCTAGAGCCCTTTCGGAGCAGCCACCCCCAGATCCTTGCAAATTCGTCTGGCTGCGAGCCTGACTGGCCTTTAGGAGTAGCCGCTATCAACTCTTCTTCATCTGCGCCGCACAGTTTGCCACCAGCTCGCGAACCTGGTTTAGAAGCACCTCGCGGGAGTTGCTGTCCTTGAGCAATATCGTCTCCACGGAGCCATTGAGACGCTTTCGCTCCTCGGCGGTCAAATCCTTCGCGGTTAGAACCACTATTGGAATCGAATGCCATTTGGCGTGCAAACGGATACAATCGGCAAACTCGAAGCCATCCATCTCAGGCATCATCAGGTCGAGCAGAATCAGGATCGGACATTCCCGTTCCATGCACTCGATCGCCACTTTTCCGTTCTCGGCCTCGGTTACGGCCCATCCTTCCCTTTCTAAGATTCCGCGCGTTGTCGCTCGCGTGGCCGCGTCGTCTTCCACGAGGAGAACGGGGCAAGGCGGGTTCGGACCGGCGTATTTCCGGAGGGTCTGTGCCAGCCCCTGCCTGTCTACCGGCTTCGTCAGGTACTCGGCCGCGCCCAACGTGAAACCCCGGTCGGGGTCGTCCACCATGGTCAGCATGATGACGGGGATATCGCGCAGGTCCTGGTCTGCTTTAAGCTCGGAAAGAACGCTCCAGCCATCCATTTCAGGCATCATGACGTCCAAAGTGATCGCTATGGGCTGCAGCAGCCTTGCTAGGGTCAAACCAGTCTCGCCGCTGGCGGCGGTTCGCACGCAAAAACCTTCTTTGCTAAGGAATCGTTCCAGCAGGTCTCGCTGGGCGGGGTCGTCGTCGATCACTAATACGCACGTCGACGCTGGCGGCATCGACCCACCACTTGGATCGAGCACTCCATTTCCATTCGTAGGAGTAACGGGTACGCCAGGTTCAATGGGACTGGCCGTCGCTTCGGACTGGGCCTGCCTGACTACGGCTGGTAAGCTCATGGTGAAGGTGCTTCCTTCGCCGGCGACGCTTCTGACGGTCACGTCGCCTCCCATGATCTGGCAGAAGCGCCGTGTAAGGGCGAGTCCTAATCCGGTCCCGCCGAACTTGCGGGTGGTAGAAGCGTCCGCCTGGGTGAAATCCTGGAAGAGCTTGACGATTTGCTCGGGGGTCATGCCGATGCCCGTATCCGTCACCCGGAACTCGATCCAGTCCGCGCCATCCATGACTCGCCGACCCGCTTCAAGGGTGATCGTTCCTTCCTGGGTGAACTTGATCGCGTTGGACATCAGGTTGGATAGGCCCTGTCGAACCTTGATCTGGTCGGCGTGCATGAAGCCCAAATCAGGCGCCCGATTGAGTTGCATGGTGTTGTGATTCTTCTCAACCATCGGCTCCATATTGGAGACGACTTCGTCGATCATCTTGCCCAAGTCGAAGCTCTCAAGGAACAGTTCCATCTTGCCAGCCTCGATCTTGGATAGATCAAGAATGTCGTTGATGAGCGCGAGAAGATGCTTACCGGCAGAGGAGATCTTCCCTAGGTCCGCGCAGAACCCGTCGAGCTTCTGTTCCTCCGCCATTTCAAAGAGCATTTCCGAGTAGCCCAAAATGGCGTTGAGCGGCGTCCGCAGTTCGTGGCTCATATTTGCCAAGAACAAGCTCTTGGCGCGGTTGGCTTGCTGTAGCGATTGTTCGTAGCGCTTACGTTCGGTAACGTCGCGGGCGGCGGCGAACACACCTTGCAGCTTTCGGTCGCGGTCGTGGAAGGTGGTCGCGTTGTACGAAACGACCGTCTCCTGGCCATCCCTGGCCCGAGCGGTGAGTTCGTAGTCGGTTACCTTGCTTTCGCCCAGCACCAACTTGATTGCGGCCTCGGCTCGTTCCGGATCGGTGAAGTAATCCTTGAATGGGGCGCCGATCAACTCGTCGCGAGTACACCCGGTCAGCGCCTCCATCTGCTTGTTAACGTCGGTAATAATGCCGCGAGGATCGGTGGTAATCAGCGCGTCGATATTCGATTCGATCAATGAGCGGGTGTAGAACTGTTGATCCCTCACCCGCTGGTCGAGAACCATTCGCTCCGCTTCCACCTGCTTTCGTGCGGTGTTGTCGGTGCCGATCAGAAGGTAGCCGATGATTCCCTCTTGCTCGTCGCGCAGGGCGGTGACGGACACGATGGCGGCAAAACGGCTGTCGTCCTTCCGGATGTAGGTCAGCTCATAAATATCTTCAATTCCACGGTAAGCCTTGAACACCAGCGCCTCGAAACCTGGGGTGATGGTGGTTCCGAGTTCGATGCTCAATGCCTTTGCGCGGGTGATCACTTCTTGAGGATCCGAGATATCCGCGGGGGTGATCTTGTTCACCACCTCGGCGGCCGTATAACCAAGCATGCGTTCCGCGCCGACGTTGAAAATCTGGATGACGCCCTTTGCGTCGGTGGCGATACTCGAGAAGTTGGCGCTGTTGAAGATTGCGTTTTGCAGAGCGCCCGCTTTGGACAGCGCCTCTTCTGCGCGTTTACGCGCCGTATTGTCGGTCCCGATGAGGAGGTAGCCGATAATCGCGTCTTCCGCGTCGCGCAAAGCGGTGACGGATACCACCGCGGGGAACCTGCTTCCGTCCTTTCGGATGTAGGTCAGTTCGTAGATGTCTTCGATGCCGCGGGACGCCTTGAACACCAGCGCCTCGAAGCCTGGTGTGATGGTGGTTCCGAGTTCCACGCTTAAAGCGGTTGCTCGCATGATCACTTCTTGCGGGTCGGAAATGTCCGCCGGCGTGATCTTATTCATCACCTCCGCGGCGGTGTAGCCAAGCATGCGCTCCGCGCCGACATTGAAAATCTGAATGACGCCCTTTTCGTCGGTAGCGATGCTGGAGAAGTTGGCGCTGTTGAAGATTGCGCTCTGCAACGCGCCAGCCTTAAGAAGAGCTTCTTCTGCCGCCTTGCGCGCGGTGACGTCTTCCATGGCCAGAACCAGCAGTTCCCCGTGGTGGCCCGCTTCGAGTTTTCGGGCGTTGAGGAGCATGACGCGGCGGCCGATAACGGGGAAGGTGTGTTCAAGCTCAAAGTCGTTGAAAACGGAGCTCTTGGGAACGATATCTTCGAGGAGGTTCCGAAGGGCGGGAATGTCCCATTGGCCGTTCCCCAATTCATAGATAAGCTGGTTCTCGGTTTCTTCCAAAGTGACCTGGAAGGTTTGGTAGAACGCACGGTTTCCGGACCGGACTCGCAAGGTCGTATCGAGAATAAGCAGCGGCTCGCGAACGGTGTCGACGATGTTCTGGGCGTAGGTCTCGATCGCCTTCAGGTCGGCTTCGGATCGGCGTCGTTCGGTCACGTCTTCCATGGCGAGCACGAGCAGTTCGGCGTGGCTGCCGGGGCGCAGCTTTCGAGCGTTGAGGAGCATTACGCGGCGCCCGATGACGGGGAAGGTGTGCTCCAGTTCAAAGTCGTTGAACACCGAGCTTTTCGGCACGACGTCTTCCAGAAGGGTTCGCAGATCGGGGATGTCCCACTGGCCGTTTCCGAGCTCGTAAATGAGGCGGTTCTCCGTTTCCTCGGGGGTGACTCGGAAGGTTTGATAGAACGCCCGATTCGCGCTGATGACGCGCAGCGTCGTATCGAGCATCAGAAGCGGTTCGCGGACGGTATCGACAATGTCTTGAGCGTACGTCTCGATGTCTTCGGCTAGTGGTTTGCGTGTCATATAAGGGGGTGGGCGAGCCTTCCCCTTTGTTATGCGTCTACTGGCGGGCGATGGCGGCAATGGCGAGAAGATATGACTGAGACGTGACTGCTGGGGACAACATCATGAGCGAGGCGTTTAGATTCGGGTACCACGCGATCTGTAATTCGGAGGCTGGTCTCGTTTTGGCCGACCCGGGTTTGCACAGCACAACCGTTTTTCCCGGTGACTCCGTGCAGGGGTGCAAAGAAGTTAGCCCCGGGTCGAGCGCAGCGAACGCCCGGGGGAAGGCCACATCTCCGCTCCGGGCACCCCGGCAGGGGTTGCCAGAGATAATCGTACCGAGTGCGAATGATGGTATCTTCCCTTCGCGATCAGATCGAGCAAAATGAGGTTTGCGGCGTTTTCGATGCAAGAACGGTTTAGAGAATGGACAGATTAGCAATTAAGGCCATACATAACGAGGAGGACCATATAGCGGCGCTATCTAGAATAGATGAACTGTGGAATAGCAAGGCTGGTTCGCCTGATGCGGACGAACTGGAAGTATTGTCAATCCTGGTTGACGACTACGAGGACAAGCACCATGAAATCGGACCACCGGATCCGCTCGAGGCCATCAAGTACCGAATCGAACAGATGGGGCTATCGTCGGCCGAAGTCGCCGAGCTTTTTGGAGCGAGATCGCGGGTGAGCGAAGTTTTTAGCGGCCGTCGTGCCTTGTCGATCGAAATGATCCGCGCAATCCATGCGAAGCTGAAAGTGCCTGCCGATATTTTGATTCAGCCGATACAAGAGAAGGCGACAAGTCGCTAATGCTCTAACTTCCGCACCCAGTGACATTCCCTTCGAACGATGTTCGCCCGCCGGCCAAAGCTGCCTGTCACCCCGGACCAGCAGGAATGGATAGAGATTTCGTTCGTGCTGCTAACCGAATTGTTCGGCGCGGAATGGATTCGGGAGGCGCCTCTCGTCCTTCCAGCAGAGAAGTTCTTTCCAATGAAGTGGGCGCCGACGGAGGCTTGGGCCAACTTCGCCTTCGACCGCGTTTGCGAGCTAATGCGGGTTCAACGGGAGCGCGTGGAGTTGACCTTCGTCGAGGACTCGGAGGCAGCGTTGCGCGAATCTCTTCGAAAATCGGGGATTAACCTTGGCAGCTTAGCAGGCGTCGCCGGAACGTATCGTAAGGTCGACGTGGAGGATGGAGCGTCCCTGGCTCAGATTCAAATTAAGAGTTCGTTGTTTGACAAGCCCGAAACGATGGTCGCGACCATGGCGCATGAGGTTGCGCATGTTCTATTGCTTGGAGACGGAAGGATCCCTCGAGAACTTGAAAGGATGGAGCCGCTGACCGATTTGATGACCGTGTTCAGCGGCTTCGGCATTCTTAGCGCGAACTCGGCTTTCGTTCACAAGAGCGGCTCGGGGGGCTGGTCAGTCTCGCGCAGTGGGTATCTTTCCCCGCGCGAGTATGGCTACAGCCTAGCCGTTTTCGCCTGGACTCGCGGCGAGCACAATCTTTCCTGGGAGAAAGAGCTAACGATTCATGTGCGCCCATTTTTGCGGGATTCGTTGGCGTATTTCAAGTCTTCCGGACGGACTGTGTAAAAGGGAAACCATCGCCTTGCAGAAGCTTCCTAAAAGGGGACCGGATGAAACCTGAACGAAACCTTTTCTAGGCTAGATCGGCAAGTGTTCACCAAACAGCCGGTTAATCGCGGCGCGATACTCAGGGGCCCGGGCGAATGTGATTGCAGATCGGTAATAGCTGAACTTTGAAGCAATAAACTTGGCATCGGGGGAGAAATCGTAGCGAATCTCGGTCCGCTTATTTGGGTCGATATCGATGTAATGGATAAAATCGCTATGGTTATTCTTGTAAAACAAGGCATTCCCAAAATGGGAGTTGTCGAAATCATATCCATTCCGCACCCTGGCAAGGGTGAGGATGCCTGAGGCTGGCATGCTGGGGATAACCAACTGATCGTCCCGTTGAAGCTGGAGCATCCGCATTAGAATCCGATACCGATTCAAGATGCCGTCCTTCGGAGCCACTTCTCCCCAGAATCGCAGAATCCCGGCCGCTTGACTTCTGGCCCAATCTTCGTAGGGCGTGAGCACCCCATGGTCTATCAACTGACACCCCTCAAATCCCCAGCCCTGCCGGACCCTCCCTTTTTGGACCTCCGAGCGCATCCAGTCGACATTATTGGGGTCGGTCCAAAACACGGCGGATTGAATCAAAACTATCTACCTCGAATTCGAGTCTAGCATCCGTTTGAGGATGCCAGCCACTCCAATTGATCGCCTGGACAGCCGAACGCGAAATCGGCGAACCAGTTAGAATGAATCCTACGTGGATTTCTGGATTGGGGTTACGGACAACGATTGGTTCAACCATCTTGCCGCCATTGCGCCAGATGAGGTCGCTTTCTGGCATCCTTCTGGGCAGGGGTTCGGGGCGATCCCACAAGGCGCTCCGTTCCTGTTTAAGCTCAAGAGGCCCAACAATCACATTGCCGGAGGGGGCGACTTCACTGTCAGTGCCAGGAACATCCCGCTTACAATGGCTTGGGACGCCTTTGGAGAAAAGATTGGCGCTCCAACATTCGAAGTATTCCAAAGGCAAATTGCCTCGGCGCGAGGTGAAATGGCCGGATTTGGATACAATCCCGAGATCGGGTTGAGCGTGATTTCGCAGCCGTTCTTCTTCCCCCGGGACCAATGGATGCCGGCGCCGCCCGATTGGGTTTCGGGAATCCAAAAGGGTAAGCGCTACTCAATGGTGGATGAACATGGCGCATCGATCTGGCGCGAGGTCCGTGCTCGAATAGAGGGCGTCGCTGCTGACGGCTCGGCCCCCGTGCTTCATGAGCTAATCGGGACCGAGGGACCGACGTTCGGAATGGAATATCTGCGCCGGGCCAGGGTGGGTCAGGGCGCATTCCGCATGATGACGATAGAAAACTATAAGCACAAGTGCTGCATCACCGGCGAAACCACCGGTCCGGTCCTTCAGGCCGCTCACATAAAGCCAGTCTCGGCGGAAGGCAAGCACACCATCTGCAACGGATTATTGCTTCGAGCCGATCTACACATTCTCTTCGACCAGGGACTTGTAGGAATTGACCATGCCTACCGCATACGCATCAGTTCCCAAATCAAGGATCTGTATTTGAACGGCCGGGTCTACTACTCGCATGAGGGAGTCGTTCTCCGCTCACTTCCGACTACACGAGAGTTGCGTCCAGATCCTAAGCTTCTGGATTGGCATATGCAGACGATTTTCAGGCCGTAGTTCAAGTAAGTCGCATGTGGTAAAGAGGGACAGCGGTCGACCGGGCACACAGAGCTCTCCTTATGCTCGACGATTCGACCTTAGAACCTGCTCAAGCGCTGACGCGGCATTGGAATCCGCGGGGTGGCCCAGCTTTACGGTCGGATTCCGCTTCGCATAGACGGGGTCTGAAAGTATCCATCCGCCCCCAGGGGCCAGCATCACGTCAGAGATTCCACGTGTTTCGTGGCCCTTGACGGGCGTGTCATTTGAGATATCTAAATCGGGTCGCGCGATGGCGAGTTCTGCAAGAGCCGTTTCAAAAGATAGTTGAAAGGCTTGGTATTCCGAATCCGGAATAATTTGGTCAGCCAGTGTTCTTTCTGCGTTCTCAATATCGAGCCCGTCGTCCATCGCTTGACGCATCCAAGACTTCAAGAAGGGCTGCTCGTAAATGCGTCGCCCCCTAATGTCAGTCCCGAGAAATACTGTCCTTACGAAGCGATCAGAGAACCGAGTGCTAAGCCTGCTTGCGAGTTGGATGAGGACTTCCTTATCGCAGCGTTTCCCCCTGCTCTCAGCGCAATGGCCCTCACAGATAAGAACAATATCCCCTACCCGGTAGACCCAGGCTCCGGTCCAACCATGAGTAGACACGCCTGGCCGAAAATCTGGACTGATCAATTGCGCCAAGTTGAGCATGCCTTCGAGGATTTGCGCGTCTAACACCGCTCCTTGAAGACGATGCACTTCGTGGTTATGCTGTTAGGACTTTTCGTTCCCAACCCAAATCTGCGGTTAGGTCGGCCTGGGGCCAGCACCCTCGGAACCAGTGTGGGCGGCACTCTAAGTAAGCGAACATCTGCGCCGGTGTCCTCGTTGTTGCTCTTGATCTTGGAGCGCTCGCGTAAAATGTCAATCTAACGGCATGATTCCTAGGGTAACAACGGCTGGTCTTTCAGTTCGCAGACAGGAGCAGAAGATCCGGGAAAAGATCAGCGGACACGCGCTAATGCATAGCGAGTTAGTCAAGGTTACCGCCTCTTACTATCGTATCTGTGCGGCACTAGACCATATAGGTGATACCACGCTGGCACTATCTAGTCTCCCGACTGAAGAGGATGTTTCCAAGGCATCGGCGTATCTTGTCACCCATGGAACATTTCAATGCATCTCGATTCTAATGGGAGCCTGTAGATCTATCAGCAAGGAGGTTGGCTTCAAGTTCAGCTCAGAAATAATTGCTAAGGCCAAGGCTCTAGAAGACCTTAGGGTCCGTGTTTCGGGTCATCCGTACGACGCCAAAGCTGACTCTGTGACCAATCGTAAGGCAGGGAGTCATGGCATTTGTCGAATATCATTGTCGATGGAGGGGTTCGCTCTTCATTCATGGCATGATGATGGAACTGGTTCGATACAACATCTCAGCATTCTGGGGTCCGCACAATCGGCCCTGTTGGTGGCGGCTCAGGCACTGAGACAGCTCAATCGCGAACTAGATCGGCAGATTCAGAGTCTTGAGTCCAAATGGAGCAAGGCACCAGCTTCCAGGCACTTCGCCAACCTCGCATACACGCGCGAGAAACTATTGGCCTGTGTCCGTGGAGCGAGCGAAGTGCCATTACTTGATTGGGGCGTTAATCAGTTGGCAAAATGCGTTGCGTCAGCTGTCTCTGACGATTGGTTCATGGGAATCTGGAGGTCCGAGATCGAGTACGAGCTAGAAGGAGTCGCCACCGCCCTGCAGCACATGCGGGACTATTGCTCAGGAACAGAGAACTTGACAGCGGGCGACCTCGTGGTTTATGCCAGGCATGCGTGTGATAGGATTGATGCGCTCCACAACCTTGCCCGAGAAATAGACCTTCGATATTGTTCAAGTGCAGGATGGCGTGATGAGAACATCAGCACGGCCGGATATGTCCCGACCACTCATATAGTCGATGCAAGTTACAAAACCCCTGACGAGTGAGCCCAAGCCCATGAATTCGACGGCGACACGCTCGATCATATGAGAAGCAACTCTAAGCTTCGGGCCGTCCGCAGCGCTGATCTCGGATACTTCTATTACCCACGGCTCGTCGTTGCTCCACTTACAATCCAGGCCATGCGTGCGTAAGAGATTCTCAAATTCGATTTGGTCGATAAAGCACAGAAGTCCGACCTCCTCACGCACCAGGCGCCTCAATGAGGAGAAGTCCCTCACCGTCAAGCATGTTGGTTTGTTGCTTGGGTGCGTACCCAGCTTTGGATCCACCACTACGAACATGGATTGCTGACGCCAGAGCTCGAAGTCGCAACCTATGGCGTCCGTCGCCATTGAGGTGGCCAAGAATGAAAGGCCCGGTTCAACCGTTCGATAAGAGTAGGGTTGCTCCAAAGTGTTTGCCAAGAGTTCAGAGACTTCTGCGCGGTAGTGTGTCTCCGCCACGAGTCCCAGACGCGCGAACGGCATGGAATGGCCATTCAGAAGTTGCACCTCTCCAATGTCGGCCTCCACCCCTAGGGCCCAAAGCGACTTCATTTGAGCTAATTTTTGTGAGTTCGATCGCGCGCCCCCTTTTACTTCGATTATTGTTTTGAAGTCATGGTCCATTAGGGCTAGAGCGGTTATATCTCCTAGTCGTAGAACCGTTGTTATATCATGAAGAAGGGCAATCCAACATCGCGTCCTGAGGAGCTCGATGGACATCAGCTCGAAGCGAAGCCCGGCTTTACCCGATATGAAGCCCGCGTCCTCCTTGCACGCCATACGGGCAATGTCGCCGGCGGTTCAGATAGATATGCGCTAGACCGTCGCCAAAGGAAAGGAGAAGGCGGCGGACCGATTCATATTCTGATAGCCTCCTTTCAGCCATCGATAGTTGGCCTTTTAAGATACGGGACCTCTCGCGAGCGGACTCGCCATCTCTGGGTTGGCGTACGTCGTGACGGAGGGCCGCCTTGCTTCTCCTTAAGGTTTTAATTCGTTTTTCGACACGGATTAGGGACCTGACAAGGACGTACTGGAGCTCATATGCATTGCTGACGGCCGCACCAGGATCATCCGCCGCCGCGTGCAGTAGCCAATGAAGTTGGGAGAAGGTTCTTCGGTAGTATCCGATCATTTGATCCGTCTAACTATAATCTAGCACGTCGACACTTCATGGCTTCTTACATCAGATGGATGAGCGGGCGTCGCCCTAGATCGTTTGTCGGCTGAAGGGCGGGAGCCAAAAAACAGTTACCCGCGAAGGGATTGAGCCTCAGCGCCGCGGTGCCGAGCGACTGGGTCACAGGCAGAGGCCGCGCGAGTCGAGCGATCCAAGCTCCTTTAGTAGTTCGTCAGCTTCAACGACCTCCTCTGGTCTGCGCCGTCTAGCGAAAAATAGGCTAGGCGAAAAGAAGCCCAGGTCACCCCGATGCTTGGCCCAAAGTCGACATTGCTTCGAGAAATCTCGGACAACTGGTTCGTTCGACCGGATAAGCGCAAGTCCCTTTAAGAGCGTCATTGGCCATTCATACTCGATGGAATCTCGCACCATGTGCCGCCATAACAGTTCACGGAATTCAGTTCGCTTACAGGGGGAGAAGCGGACACCGGCGGCAATGAACATTGTCGCTTCTTTAGCTCGGCCTATGCCGATTAGTTGCTGAACAACAAACAACAACCTATCTGATGCGCGAAAGCGACCCTTGCTAGAATAGGCGGTGTTTCTCAGAGCCTCACCCTCCATCACGAGCATTCGATAGACATCACCGGATTGTCTCGCGCCTACGATAACTGCGCCAGCAAGCCGCTGGCCTAAGAACCCTATGACCCAGCCAAAGGGCCATATCCGGTAACGGTACAGTTCATTGGAGATTACCAAAAGGCCCACTGCCGCATGGTGCTCGCAACGAAGAGCCTTATCACGGTCCTGAGGCGTTGAGATGGACTTCGAAAGGCGGCGCACGCCAAGATACGCACGCAACGTGCTCACAAAGCCGAAAGCAACCAGAAAGCGTCTCTGATTGGCTTGGCATCTTCCGACATCGGCACGTGCTAGAGCGATGTCTAACGAATTAGTGCAGCTAACGATGGAGAGCCTGGCCGAGGCCTCAGCCAGAGCAAACTGGTGCCCCTGGATAAGTATTTGGCGGTCCAGTTGGCGCAACGTTTCCTCATGTAAATCTAAGCCGTGTCGCGTAGCTTTCCACGTGCCCGCATCTGCAATATAGTCGATGATCGACGCGAGGAACGCGGTGAGTTGCGCCCTGTTTTCGGTGAGTATCGGTTGCCCTACTTTGACTTGCCGTTGGCCAGCCGTTGGCCATGGAGTTAATCCTACAGCGGCCAAATACCGTTTTGCCAGAACTTTGAAGTCATGTGCGCACACTGCAGGTCGCTGGACCTGAAGCATTACTTGTCGCCAGTGCTCCCGTTCGTATGCGGCGAGAGATTCGTTCGGACACGCTGACCTCAAGCACTGAATGTCGAGCGCTGCCTCGCATGGGCCGCTCTCCAGCAACCCAGGGAAGATATCGAGGTCCCGGCACCCGTATCCGACCAGCATCATTGGCCTAGCATGACAAATGCTCCTTATGAGAGCGCGAACCTCATCCTGGTGGGGAAGTTGCCTCAAGTTGGTGACCATCGAGGAGCGATCCGTTAGAGAACCGTGGAGCTTTATCACCCTATTAGCCGGGTTCGAAATCGCCTGAAGCACCGTTGCTTCTTTCCAGCCAATCGCTTGTTCTAGAAGTGTATCGAAATTTGATGTCATGACGACCACGTTGCCTCGATGCGCAATATCGGCAATCATCTGAGAAACCGGCCCGGGAGTTCCGCCAACGAGATGGTCCGCAAGCCAGTCGTTCAGCTGCTCAGTGCCCGTGGCATCATTAAAAAATTGGAAAAATGCCTCGAACTGAACCTTACTAACACGATCGAGGATCCGCCCCAGCGAGTGGCGCACCCTGGGCGGCCAGCTCGAGTGCTGAGACAAAGCCTTCCATAACTCAGCAATGAAATCTTGTACGGACGGGTATCCTGCGTCGGCCTGAGAGACGGCGCTGCCAACAAGGATCGCAATGGGTTCCTGCTTTCGCCGCAAGAGCATCTCTAGTGCGAGGTCCGTCGAATCCGCAATGTTGGCCATGACCAGAATTAAACCGCTTCCCAAAGGGTACCTTTGACGCCACAGGTGAATCGCGGGGGCGACTCTTCATTTTCGATTAGTTGCATTCCCGGGTGGTCGGCGCCCCCGCCCTTTCGCAGCCCTTAGGGCTGGCAATTCCTAGAATCAAAAGAGGCGATCGAGCCTACTAGAGCGCTCGTTTCGCCGAAGGGCATCACACAATAAAGTCCTCGATCTTGATCGGCAGAGACCGGACCCGGACGTCGGTCGCGTGGTACACCGCTCTGGAAATCGCCGAGGCGACCCGGCTAGGCCGATCTCGCCTACGCAGCGGGCGCCTAGCTCGTTTAGGGCCTTTTCGGGATCGTTAAGAAAGTGGACTTCGACGTTGGGAGCGTCGGCGTTGGTGGCGACTACGTAATCGGCGAGGTTGCTGTTGGCGGGGGCGCCGGAACGGTTGTCGTAGAGGGTCTCTTCGAACAGGGCCATGCCGATCCCCATCCCCACGGGCGCGGCTTCCGCATTCTCAGGGCGAACTGGCTTTCGTTCACAAGGGCGGCCCCGGGGGCTTGGTCCGTTTCGCGCAGCTGGTATTTCTTCCTGGGAGAAAGAGCGAAAAGGTGGACCAGATGAAGAGTCTGCCCTACTGCGGCGTTCCGCCTTTAATTGAGCGATGGCCCGCTCGGGATGAATCGGGTCCTATCATTGGTTTAGAGTCAAATGGTGAGGGCAGGGCGCCAAATTGGGCGCCGCGGACACGCGAGTAGACGGCGTCGAAGACCTTTAGGGAACTCAAGTTGGCGACCCCGCCTACTCGGATCGGATCGTCTAAGTAGAGAACCTGAGGGTCTTGATTGGTGAAGCGAGGCCAATGCGGCAGCCCCGGGCCGTTTGGGTCACCGTACTTGGCGAAGTTCACCCAGTAGCTCGAGATTTCATTCTCCAGCCTGCGGTCCGAGGCGGTCCAGCGCCATGGCTCTTGTCCCAGGTGGTCAAACACGTACCAGAGTTCGGCGAAATGGCTGGCGCCCCAATGCGCTTTCACCGACCCGTCGGGGAAGGGCGGCTTGTGAGTGAAATAGTAGTAGTAGTCCCGCGATGGCTTGGCGGCGGACCCTCCTTCGGCGTCCAAGCGGGCCCACGACCAGATGTCCCACCCGAATCGGAGATCGCGTTCGAAATCCAGGCGTGCTCGCTGCGCTTCCTGATCGGTTTTGTGAGGATAGGGAGCGAGGAGTTGGATAGGAAGCGGACCCCAAGCCATCGCGATATCATGGACGAAGGTGGCCGCCTTTACGTCGTCAATGTGTGGGTTCATCGCGCGGGCCTCATCCGCGTTCGATCCAACAAGGATTGGAACATGGCTTTCCCGGCCTTCAACGAACTCCGCGTATGGGGAATTCGGAAGAACGTGGGGCTCGATAACCGGATGCGAGACCTCGCTTGCCAGGCCTCCCAAGAGCTTACGAGCGGGGAGTTTGCGCAAGGCGGCAATGGAATGCACACCCAGGGAACTGGCGTAGGCCACACCTTCGCGCTCCGCGTTCTTCAGTTCATATGTGGGCGCAAGTTGAAGGGATTCAAAAAGGCCGCCGCTCTCGGCGATCGCCCTCTGGAACAGCCCCTTGGCAAGGGGCGAAGCCATGAGAACGCTGACGGAGGTGGCCCCTGCCGATTGCCCCGCGATGGTGACGCAAGATGGGTCGCCCCCAAACGAGGCGATGTTTCGGCGAACCCATTGAAGGGCGGCGATTTGGTCGAGGAAGCCGTAGTTGCCGGTGGAATGACTTCTGGATTCCCGTGCGAGCTCGGGATAACAAAGAAACCCGAACGGCCCGAGCCGATATCCAAACGTGACCACGACGATTCCCTTTCGGGTGAGATTGTCGCCCCAATAAAGGGGCATGGAAGCAGAGCCGTTGGTGAAGCCTCCGCCGTAAATCCAAACCAAAACGGGCTGACGTTTGCGAGGGTGGCGTGCGCGGGTCCAGACGTTGACGTAAAGACAATCCTCGCTTACGGCGGGGGGCTTTTCTCCCGGCATGGAGACGCCTATTTGCATGCAGGCGGGCGCGAACTTGTTTGCGTGAAAAACTCCCTTCCATGGGGTTACGGGACGGGGTCCCCGCCAGCGGAGCTTGCCTAGGGGCGGCGCCGCATAGGGGATTCCCTTGAAGACGGTTAGATCGCCATTTCGGACGCCCTTGACGATGCCGGAATCGGTTCTTACCTCTGCCGGAGTCAGAGAAGTTAAACAGAGAGTCATTAATGCAACAGCGAGCGATGGGATCCCGGGGGCGGGTCTCCCTTTATAAAGAGTTGGGGTCAATGGAACGGGCCTACCTCTCTTACGCGGATTGGGCAGAGATTGCGGCTCGGGTTTGGATGATGTATCAGCAGGTTTATGACAAGAGCTAGGGGACGGATCGACCGGCAGATGGGAGAGTCTGCCCTACTGCGGGCCACGGCTTCTTGGTCGGCGCCGGACCTTGAAATCATCTTCCGCTCATATCCTCCGTTGTTGACGGTGTGATGACGGATCGGTTCATATACTCACGTTTAGAGAGGATCTATGAACTTTTTAACAATTGGCGGGCGCCGCCTTTCGCGCGAGGCGTTTTATTGGGCGGCAGGATTTGGAGTGGTGGCACTAGCGTTTGGATGCGGCGGGAATGGCGCATTTGGAGGCAATGGCGGTAACGGGCCTATGAAGGTGCTATCCGGAACCAACGTCGACGTTGCGGCCGGGGTGGTTATGTCGAAGGCGGCTACGGCCGGCGTAGCTGTGCCGTTCACGGTGTTGAAGGCTCTCAGCCCGGCGCTTCCTGGGTCCCGGCTGCCGCTGACCAAGTGGGTGCAGGTACCCAACATGGGCCTCTACGAAAGCAGCTCCGTTTCGGGAAAGACGCTCACCCTCAACTTTGCGACCGACAGCCTTGGAAAGAAGAGCGCTGGGTCGGTTACGGCAGTAGGCACCCAGACGATCGGATCGAGCTATAAGTATCCAGTCACCTTCGACGTGACCGGCGCGATTACGGGCGGCAGCATTCCAATGCAGCCGGGGTTCCACCTGACGCTGCTTGATGCCAAGGGGGCCAACACGCTCAAGGGCGCGTTAGTTCTCACCAACGACATGACCACGGTCGGATTCAGCCTCGCGTTGGACGACAACGGGAACGTTGCAAACGACGGGCAGATTCTGGCGACTTTAACCTACAACAAGGGCCCCCTTGCGGTTCCCCTAGTGGTCGAGTTCCTTGACCTATCGGGAACGCCATTGACAGAGATCAAGTCCAAGAACGCGATCGTGGCGACGGCCCTGGGCACGGGCTCGGGATCTGGCATCCTCGATCTCGTCAATGGCAGCGTGACGCTCACGATCTCGAAAGACGACCCGGGCAGCGACCTCACCGGTCTTGTGGCGACCTTGAACGGCGACAGCGACACGCTGACAGTTCAGGCGGCGGGCGGATTCCAGGACCTCATCGACAACGCGAGTACGTTTAACTTGGCGACTTTGCTGACGACCTCTACTACCACGGGAACAACGGGAACGACTGGTACGACTGGAACGACCGGCACTACCGGAACGACGGGCACAACGGGTGGGACCTATCAGGCGCCAGTGGCTATCAAGGGTACCGGCACCGTGACGGTGGAACAGACATTGGGCGACGGCGAAATGGTTGGGTTCGCACGTGACTCTTCCTACCGAACGACCGGCTACTATTGGTCAAATCCATCGGCTACACCGGTTGCCCTAGGCGCTCCGGCAGGTGGCAGCCATACAGCGGCCCATGGCATAGAAAAGGCGGGCGGGCTAACGCAGATCGTTGGCAGCTATCAGGCTACTAGCGGTATGCAGCAGCCTTGCCTGTGGATTCTTAAGTCGGGAGTCTGGCAGCCGAACGCGATCAGCACGGTGCTTCCCTACGGCGGAGAATTCGAGGGCATCAGCCCGAACGGCAAGAACACGATCGTCGGCTACTCCTATACGGCGAGCCAGGTGCAAGTGCCATTTGCATTCATTAACGCGACGGTATACCTGCTCCCAACGGACAACCGGTTCGGAAACCTTCGAGCAATAACCGTCGACGACAACAACAACGTTCTCGGCGCAGGCGATGGAAGCACACCGACGCCGGGCGTGTGGCCCCAGATCGCTGTATCGAGTGGTGCGATCAAGACTACATTCATGGAACTTCCCGCGCCGAACGGAATCGGCGGCGCCGTACAGGCTGTCCACATGAGCGACAACGGCGTAGTGGTCGGAAACAATAGCGTAAACGGCGTCTACTGGCAAAGCACGGACGGGTTCGCGCCGCACGTTCTGCCTCTCGGCTCTAACGCGGGGACGAGCGGTTACGGAGTGAACCATGCGGGAACCATGGCTGTTGGCCAGCTTTACGCCGCCAGCCCAGCGACGGTTTCGGACATCTGCCTGTGGCCAAGTTTGACCTCGGCGCCGGTGGACGTGTCGAAAGCGCTAGGCTCGAAGCAGGGTTCGATTCAGAACCCGGCTGGGTTCTTCCTCCTGGACGACGGATCGATCATCGCAATCGCGAGTTCGAACGCGGGAACGGCGTTCCTGTACGTTCAGAAGAAGTAGTGGGTTTGGGGGCGCTTTCGCGCCCCCAACCAATTTGGTGATGGCATAGCCGATGCCATACGGAAATCTGGCACCCCTCCGGGGTGCTTTTTTATTACGAGCCTCCTGCAGTCTTCGACTGCAGGCTACCGTCTTCGACCCCTCCGGGGTCACCCTTGCTCTCGGCCCGTTGCGGTTTTCGGTCGCAGGCTACCGTCTTCGACCCCTCCGGGGTCACCCTTGCTTTCGGCCGTTGCGGTTTTCGACTACAAGGCTACCGCTTGGGCCCTCCGGGTCGCCCTTGCTATCCGGGCTTTCGGCCGTTGCGGTTTTCGACTGCAGGCTACCGTCTTCGACCCCTCCAGGGTCACCCTTGCTTTCGGCCGTTGCGGTTTTCGACTACAAGGCTACCGCTTGGGCTCTCCGGGTCACGCTTGCTATCCGGGCTTTCGGCCCGTTGCGGTTTTCGGTCGCAGGCTACCGTCTTCGCCCTTCAAGATCACCCTGGCCAGGTTCTACCCCGCGATGGCGACGTCGAAGTGCGGCTCTGCTACTACTTCGGCTTCCACGACGCCTACGTACCAGTTCCCGCATTCCTCGACAGGGCGTTCGTGCCAGTCGTACAGGTATCCGCCCACTAGGTCGGCTTTCGCCAGATGGGCGGCTAGATTGTAGGTTGGCAGCCACAGCTCTCCTAGTACGGGATAAAAATCTGAGGGCATGGGCGGCTGCATCAGCCTGTAATCGTCGGTAACGTCCACGATTACCACCCGAGCCAAATTGAACTCCCAAAGCCTTCCGTGTAGCTCTGCCATCTCTATTTAGTCCTCCTGACTACGAATTGAGACGAACCTCGTCCGCCGTTAAGCCTTCGGGGATTCGTCTTTTCAGAACTGCGGCGCTTCGGGCCTGATGTCAGGGTGCGAAGGGCCCAAGTCTTCCTTGATCGATTTCTTTACGCCGGGATCGCCCAGAATCTTCTTGACGTCGTCGGCATGGGTTGTGTGGATCCAGATCGTGACCCGCCTGTTCCGCGCGTCGTACGGGTTGTTTGGATAAGCCAAATCGCGTTCGCCATTGCCGGTTAGGCCGGCAATCTGCTTTTGGGGTATGCCGTCCTCCTGAAGAGCGTGTTTGAGAGAGAGGGCGCGGTTGACGCTTAGATCGTAGTTGTCGGCGTATCCCGCATAGGGCCGGGCGTCCGTGTGGCCTTCGAAGCTCATCTCCATGTGCATCTTGGCGAGGGTGGGCTCGAGCGCGTCCACGTACCGGCGGGCGTCTGGCGTGAGTTCCGCGCTGCCTAGCTTGAAGAAGACGGTGTCGTTCGTTTCCACGAACTCGATTCGGATTCCGGTGGAGTCAAAGAAGACTTGTGTGTTCTTGGCAAGCTTCTTGAGCCCCTTGTCCTTCGATTCGATCTTGGTCAAGGCGTCTCCGATACGGCTTGCGCCGGTGGCCTGTTGGTCTCCGGGGGCCTTGGATTCGCCCGGCTTCGGGCTCTCCATGTTGGGCATCTTGATGATGTTCTTGCTCAAGGGAGGCGTCTTCGAATAGCCCATCGGGTCGTTAAAATAACCGGCAACCTGGGTGCGAGTGGAGTCCGAGAGACCCATTATCCAAAGGGTTAAAAAGAAGGCCATCATGGCGGTGACGAAGTCGGCGTACGCGACTTTCCACGAGCCGCCGTGATGGGCGTGCCCGTGCGCCTTCACGCGCTTGATGATGATGGGTGTTCCGTCCATCGCCATGGTTAAGCCGCCTTTTGTTCCTTGACCGCCTTCTCCATTTCAGAGAAGCCGGGTCGGAGGCTCGGTTCGATGTTTCGCCGGGCAAACTCGACACAGGTGATGGGTGATTCGCCCCGCGCAAAACTGAACAGGGCGAACCGGATGCACGCTAAATATTGGGCCTCCGACTTGAGCCGGAGTTCGATGGCTCTGGCCATCGGAGCGAAGATGCCGTAGGCGCACAGGATGCCGAGGAACGTTCCCACGAGGGCGGCGGCGACAGACTTGCCGATTTCGCCCGGCTCTCCGCCGATCTTGCCCATCGTGACGATAACGCCAAGAACGGCGGCGACGATTCCGAATCCGGGCATCGCGTCGCCAACGGTCTGAAGCGCTTCCTGGGGCAGCATCATTTCGGCGTGGGCGGTCTCCAGGTCGATTTCCATCATTTCGGATAGATCGTGGGGCCCGACAGCGCCGGTGAGGATCACCTTCATGGTGTCGCAGAAGAAGGCCTGGGCGTGGTGGTTGTGAACGAAGGTCGGAAACTTGCCGATGATGTCGCTGGTTTCAGGGTTCTCGATATGCTGCTCAAGGCCGAGCAAACCCTCCTTCCTCGCCACATTGAAGAGGAGGTACATCATCTTGAGCACGTCCATGAACGTCTCACTCGTGTACGGGTCGGGCTTGAGGAGGCTCTGAACGGCTTTGAAGGTCTTGCCTAGGTTCGCCATGCCGTTCGCGGCGATGAAAGATCCGGTGGCGGCGCCGCCCAGAATGATGAACTCATTAATCTGGACGAGGATCATGACGGGGCCATGATCCATAACGAACCCTACTATAATGCAAACGAGTACAACTACAATCCCAATGACTACTGACATGCGCGCCTTTGAACCAACCCTGACCGTTGTCGACGGATACAATTAAATGTTCGGCAACGTCTTGGATTTTGCTAGCCATGCCCACACTTTCTAGGCGAGTTTTTCTTCTCGACCCCCACACCGTGAACCAAATCGCGGCGGGCGAGGTGGTGGAAAGGCCCGCTTCGGTCTTGAAGGAGTTGGTGGAGAACGCCCTCGACGCGGGTTCGACCCGGATCGACGTGGAGCTTCGAGGCAGCGGTAAAGAGCGCATTCGCGTCGCCGACAACGGCTGCGGCATGACTCCCGAGGACGCCGAAACCGCCCTGCAACGCCATGCGACCTCTAAGATCAGCACGGTCGAAGATCTTGCCAAGGTTCTCAGCCTCGGCTTTAGGGGTGAAGCGCTGCCGTCAATCGCTTCGGTATCCAGGATGACCGTTTCCACCGCAACCGAAAACGGCCTTCGCCATGTTTTGACTATCGACGGCGGGGATTTGGCACCGCTGGCAACCTCCTCGGGCCCTCAAGGCACCGAAATCTGCGTTGAGGACTTGTTCTTCAACACGCCGGCAAGGCTCAAGTTCTTGAAATCCGACACCACCGAACTGGGCGCGTGCCTGGAACACCTTTACAAATATGCGCTCGGCTATCCGAAGGTTTCGTTCAACGTGACCCACAACGCCCAGCACGTGCTTACCACAAGCGGCTCGGGCGACTTGCTGCAGTCTGTATCCGAAATATGGGGCCCCGAAACCGCGCGCAGCCTCGCCGAGACGGAATCCGCCACCGCCGGAATATTCGTGCGCGGGCTTGTCAGCCCTCCCCACTTCACCAAGCCGACGCGGGCGTTTCAATACTTCTTCGTCAACGGCCGCCCGGTTCGGTCCAAGACGTTGTATGCGGCACTCGACCAGGCCTATCGCGACCTGACTCCGGAGCGCCGCTACCCCGTCGTCGTGCTCAACCTCGAAATCGACGCGGACCGGGTGGATGTAAACGTATCCCCCACTAAGAGCGAGGTGAAGTTCCAGCAGGAAGGGGCTGCGTTCGACGCCATACGCTATGCGGTTCGCAGCGCACTCATGGAGCACGGCATGGTGCCGGACGCGACCAAGGTGTCGCAGGCGAACGAGGCGCTTCAGGCTTCGCGGTCGGGCGAGTTCCAGTTTTCGATCCCTGGCGGGGTTTCCCAGGCTGGAATCAACGAGCTTTCTTTTCTTGCCCAGCTTCCGCTCGAGGAAGCGGTGTCGATTCCGACGGGCTACCTCGCAAAGCCGGCGGATACCACTCGTTATCCATTTGGTGAGTTGGTCGAGGGCCTGCGCGTTTTGGGCCAGGTCATGAGTACGTTTATCGTCGCGGAAACGCGGCGGGGCATCGCGATCATCGATCAGCACGTGGCGCACGAGCGCATTCTTTACGAATATCTTTGCGGGCTCAAGGGGGCGTCGGCCATCGAAAAGCAGGCCCTACTTACGCCGGAGCCGCTCCACCTAGACAAGCGCTCCGCCCTTCTTCTCAAGGACCGACTTGGCGAAGTTTCCGCGGTGGGGTTCGAGCTTGAGAGCTTTGGCGGCGACAGCTTCCTTATCCGCGCCGCTCCAGCGGCGCTCCGCGGCAAATCTCCGGTGAAAGTGCTTCAGGATATGGTGAGCGAGCTCGTCGAGGCATCTGTGGCCAAGCGTTTTGTGCCCACCCGGGAGCAGATATGGATCACGACCTCCTGCAAGATGGCAGTGAAGGCGGGCGATACCCTGTCAACCCCTGAAATGGAGAAACTCATCGTGGACCTTGCTTCCACCGAGAACCCCTACCTCTGCCCCCACGGGCGCCCGATCACCATCATGCTCTCTCAGGAAGAGCTGTTGCGCAAGTTCAAGCGCACATGATCGTCCTTGGCATCGACCCGGGACTGGAGCGTATCGGCTACGGCGTCATTCGAAGGGAAGGCTCCAGGCTGATTCCATTAGACTACGGCCTGATTACGACGCCGAGAATCGCTTTGCACGACCGGTTAAGGCTGATTCACGAAGAGATGTGCGCGCTGGTCGACCGGACGCAACCGGACGAGTTGGCGACCGAAAAGCTCTTGTTCTCCGTCAACGTGAAGACAGCCATGGACGTGTCGAAGGCGCTGGGGGTCGTTCTCCTGGTTGGAAGCCAGCGGGGCCTTCCTTGGAGCGAGTACACGCCGCCAGCAATCAAGCTGGCAGTGGTGGGAAACGGCGCGGCCGAAAAGAAGCAGGTTCAATACATGGTGACCAAGCTGCTCGGCCTAAAGGAGACGCCTAAGCCGGACGACGTGGCCGACGCTTTGGCGATAGCCATTTGCCATGGCATGAGGTGTAGGGCCTTGGCGGGGCCGGGCTCCTAAAAGAGCCAGAGCCCGCTTGGGGTTTTTTGCTGGCTTGAGCTGCTTGTGAGCCCAGGACTTCACCCACCCTGGCCCTCCCTGAGGCTGTCGGATGTTATTTGTTTTATCAATCGGACCTTCGGAAACTCGATGTCCGGAACCCCTCCCACCACCTTCGACAGGCTCAGGGTCTGCGACCGGTTCGCAAGCTCACCGACCTCCCCCACGGCGGGTTGAGGTTTGGTTTTGGTCGCTTTTCGCGGCGGTTGGCGCGGTACAAGAAATAACATGCGACAGCCTCTCCCTCAAGGGAGGGAATGAAGATATCAATGACTCAAAGACTCCAAGACTTACGCTGCGAGGGCGGCGCTGGCTTGCGACGACCATGTTACAGCCGCGTGGTATGCGTTTGAGACTTGCGCGGGAGTGAGACCCTCTAGGTGAACCGAGTCCCAGTCGCCACGCTCGTAAGCGGTTGCCATGGCGAGAGTGTGTGCAAGGTCTCCGCCTTCTTGCGGGCGGGTAAGGGCCGCGTTCAGTTCTTCGCTCAGGGGCAATTCCTTAACGATCTGCGGCATTGGCAAATCTAGCAGGGCGTCGAGCATGGAGAGCATTCCCAAAGTGAAGTACCGCTCGCTTTGCGGCTTCTTGCGCCACTGCGCGAGAAGCTCGCACATTTTTCCGCGAACGAGAGACGTGGTGAGCAACTCGTCAGGCTTGTCGGCGCTGCCGGCCATCGCCAGCAGGGTCGCCAGCGAGGAAACCGTGTTGACGCCCAGAAACATGAGGGCTTGATGGATCGAGGTGATCGTGCAGCTCAGGCCGAAATGCGCGCTCCGGACCAGCTTCAGCAGACGGAAGGTGAGAGCGACGTCCGAGCAGATGATCTCCTCTAGATCGGAATATTGCAGATCGGGAGATTGTATCTTTGCGGCCAGCCTGAGCATAGCCACCTGGTTGGCGCGCAGGCTGTTGCCGCGCATCAACTCGGGCTTGGCAAAGAAATAGCCCTGAAAGAGATCGAATCCCAGCTTCTCGCAAAACCGATACTGCTCCAATGTCTCGACCTTCTCGGCGAGAACCTTTATTCCCTTCCGATTCACTTGGGAGAAAGCTGCGCGTATGTCCTTTTCGGTTTGGTCCAAAACGTCCAACTTAATGAAATCAGCCTCGGCCATGAGCGGCTCGGTTTCTGGGCTGTAGCAGAAGTCGTCTAGGGCGATGACGAAGCCGAACTTGCGAAGCTGTTTCACCCGCTCGATCACCTCGGGGGTCGGGCGGACCGTCTCGAGGACCTCAATTACGACCTTCTCCTTCGGGAACATCATCATGGAACTGCTCATGAGCAGTTCTTCCGAGATGTTGATGAACGCTTTTGCGTTTCCGATAAGCTCGTTGAGTCCAATGTCGACGAGACTTGAAATAAGGGCGGTCGCGGCCTGCTCGTCGTCGATTTCGCCGGCGGTAATTTCGCCGCTTCTACGAAATAGTAGTTCGTAGGCAAACAACCCCATGCCTCGGCCGTAAATAGGCTGCCGAGCCATGAAAACTTCGGTCGAGCTGGACATCCATCGTTACTATCGGCATTAGCGAGACGGATATTGAGGCGCTCAGGGGGTTGTGGGTGAAAGGTGGAGGGTAGGGGGTAGAGGGTTTGGTGCGGCTTCCCTTCTACTTCGCTCAGGTCTCGCGAGCCCGCGCACTCCATATTCGGAATCGCCTTGCCCTTACCGCTCCATCTCCATCGCCGCCTCTCTTGCGCGGCGCGCGCTGTCGATGATATCGAGCGCGTCTTTGGCTGCCGCTTGCTCTCCTTCTTTCTTCGAACGGCCTTCGCCCTGGCCCATCACTTCGTTATCGAAAAGCACTTGGACCACAAACCGGCGGTTGTGGGCTACGCCATACTCGGTCGCCACGCGGTAGAGCGGGGTCTTCCGCCAGGTGGCTTGGGCAATCTCTTGGAGCTTCGATTTGTAGTCGTTTGGATTTACGTCGCCTCCGCTCACCAGGCGCAAATAGGGGTCGAGTTGCTCTAGGACGAACCACCGCGCCCGGTCCAAGCCCGACTCCAGATAAATCGCCCCGATGACCGATTCCAAGGCGTCGGCGAGAATGGATGGACGCGACCTTCCACCGGTCGACTCCTCACTTCCGCTCAGCTCTAGGAACTTGTCCAGCCCGATTCTCTGGGCGGCTTCGGCGAGGGGGCCTTCTTGAACCACGCTCGATTTAGCCTTGCTCAGCATGCCTTGGTCCCAGTCGGGGTGATGTTCGTAAAGATATTGGGCGATGATCAGCCCCAAGACGGAATCGCCAAAGAATTCAAGCCGCTCATAGCTATCCGCAACGCTGTCACACGCCGCCGAGCGGTGGCGCATCGCGCGTAGAAAAAGATCTTCGTTGACCAGTGGTATGGGCTTGGGTATCAAGTATCGATATTTTGGAGAGCTTCGCCGATTCGTCGCACTCCCATTTTGATGTTCTCCCTGCTTGCGGCGTAACTCAAACGCAAAAATCCTGGGGCCTCGAACACCGACCCGGGGATCGTTGCGACATGGGCTGTCTCCAGGAGATGCTGGGCGAGTTCGCCGTCAGTTTTAACTGCGCCTCCGAGGCGGGACGATATATCCACCAGCGCATAGAAGGTGCCGGCAGGATGGGGCACGCCCAGTCCCGGGATGCGCTTCAGCTCGCCGAGAATAAGGTCCCGCCGCGCCTCGAACTCCGAGCGCATGCCTTCGATGCTCTCCGGGCTGAGCTTGTACGCCTCGATCGCGCCTTTCTGGGCAAAAGAGGTGGGGTTGCTCGTTACCGCGTCCTGGAAGCTGGCGATGGCCTTGGCGACCTGGGGAGGAGATGCCGACCAGCCGATGCGCCAGCCGGTCATGGCAAACGATTTGCTACAGCCCCCGATCGTGACCGTCCGCTCGGCGACGTCCTGGCCGAGAGAGGCGACGCTACAATGCTCGACCCCGTAAACTATCCTCTCGTAAATCTCGTCGCAGACCAGCCAGAGGTCGTTTTTTAACGCCAGTTCGGCGATTTGGGCGAGGATGGACCGAGGAAAGACGGCGCCGGTGGGGTTGCATGGCGAGTTCACGAGGATGGCCTTGGTTCTGGGGCTCACCTTTTCTCGAACCGCGTCGATGTGAGGCACGAAGCCGCTTTCGGCGTGCGTTGGCACAGCTACCGGACGCCCGCCCGCCAGGAGTATCTGATCCGCGTAAGTCATCCAATAGGGCGCGATCAAGATCACCTCGTCTCCCGGTTCGACGAGCATCTGCATCGCGTTATAGACGCTGTGCTTTGCTCCGCAGCTAACCACGACCTGCTCAGGCTTTACGTGAACCTGGTTCTCGCGTGCAAGCTTGGCCGCGATGACTTCCCTTAGCTCCGGGATCCCGCTGGTTGGTGTGTACCGGGTGAACCCGGACCGTATCGCGGTGATAGCCGCCTCGCAGATGGGTTCGGGGGTGGCAAAATCCGGCTCGCCCGCGGCAAAGCTGATCACGTCTACCCCATCCGCCTTCATGGCCAGAGCCTTCGCGTTCATCGCCAAAGTCGGCGACGGCTTCGCAAGGGCCGCCCGCGACGACAGGTTGAGCGTTTTCACTACTTTGCTGTATACCCCGGATTAGGCTCGCCCACGACCCAAGGTATGTCGATGCGTCAAGGCGTAGGGTTCCGGATCGGGCCCTTAGTCTGGCTGCTGGTGAATCATCTGATTGTGACTTGGAGGTCACCCACCCAACCCTCCATCAAGGGAGGGCTATCTTGCCAGAATAAATAGAAATGTTTCGCGCCTCCGGCGCAAGACACTGCCAACCCAGATCTCCTTGCCTGGTTCAAAAACGGGGCTATCCACCGTACATCCGAGATCTGGTCTAATGCTCGGTATCATTGTTTGCGGTTGACCCATACGTTGCCCCTGTCTTTGCCTTACCATCACACATGCGCGCACGATCCATTGCCAAGTTACTCGGTTTGACCGCGCTCACGGCCGTGATCTTCCTCCTTCACGTGTTCGCCAGTTCCCGTTCGTTCGGGTTTCAGGAGATCCTGCGCGAGCTGTTCCGGCCTGGATTTGACGACCCTGCGAATAGAGTGCTCTGGGTCATTCGCATGCCGCGCGCCGTCTGCTGCCTGGTGGTCGGAGCTATGTTGGGGCTTGTTGGATCCGCTCTTCAGGCCCTGTTTCGTAATCCCCTGGCCGAACCTTATGTCGTGGGAGTGTCTTCAGGCGCGGCGGTTGGCGGAGCCATTGCTCTAGTGACCGGTTTTGGGACGGCTTGGACCGGCTTTGCTCAGGGATTGGGGCTCATGATCGCCGCGTTTCCGGCCGGGCTCCTTGCGCTTGGCATGGTGCTTGCGTTCGCGCGGCGGCGGGGCGTGGTCGACGTGCAGACCCTGCTGCTGGCGGGGGTGGTCACGGGGTCGATGCTCTCTGCCGTTCTCAGCTTCGTGCTGCTCATGGGCGGACAAGATACGCGGATGGTGCTGCAGTGGCTGCTCGGCAACACGAGCGCAGCGTTCTGGAACAAGGACGACCTTCTAGCCTTGGCCTTGGCGGGGGGCGCGTGCGTGCTCGTTGGCTATTCGAAACAACTCAACGCCTTCGCCCTCGGCGAGGACACGGCGCGGAGGCTTGGGGTGAACGTTGCCCGCCTTAAGGGGGTCCTGCTCGTCACCTCAACCGCCATGGTTGCGGCCTGCGTGGGCGCGGTTGGGATTATTGGATTCCTCGGGCTTGTAGCGCCCCACATTTCGCGCCGCACCTTGGGGGTGGACTGGCGGGTTTCGTTACTCGGATCCGGGTTTTACGGTGCGTGCCTTTTGCTTGGCGCCGATTTTATCGCGCAGCGGGTGCTGCCGGGAGGGGAGATACCGGTGGGGATCGTTACCGCGATTTTGGGGGCGCCTTTTCTTTTGGTGCTTCTCCGGAAGGAGGGGTAGACGAGTTCCAGGGAGTTCTGGAAAGGGGGTCGGTGCGTCGTGATCTGCGACCCCTGCCGGGGTCGGAGAGGGTATGGGCTTCCTCCCGGGGGTGTCGCTTGCCGCCTTCGCCTTGGGCTCGGCGGACGCGCTCCACACCCCGGCTACCTTCTTTGATCCCTCCGGGATCCTCCGGAACGCGGCCGAGGGGGTATGCGCTTGGTCCGGGGGTTTCGCTTTCCGCCTTCGCCATGGCGGACGCGCTCCACGTCCCGGCTACTTTCTTTGATCCCTCCGGGATCTTCCGGAACGCGGTCGAGGGGTATGCGCTTGCTCCGTGGGTATCGCTTTTCCGCCTTCGCCTTTGGCTCGGCGGATGCGCTCCACACCCCCGCTACCTTCTTTGATCCCTCCGGGATCTTCCGGAGCGCGGTCGAGGGGTTTGCGCTTCTTCCGGGGGTTTCGCTTGCCGCCTTCCGCCTTCGCCTCGGCGGACGCGCTCCACGCCCCGGCTACCTTCTTTGATCCCTCCGGGATCCTCCGGAACGCGGTCGAGGGAGTATGCGCTTGGTCCGTGGGTTCGCTTTCCGCCTTCACCTTTGGCTCAGGCGGACGTGCTCCACACCCCGGCTACCTTCTTTGATCCCTCCGGGATCCTCCGGAATGCGGTCGAGGGAGTATGCGCTCCTCCGGTTGTCGCTATCCGCCTTCGCCTCGGCGGACGCGCTCCAACCCGTCTGCCTCCTTCTTGAGCGCCTGAATGCGCTTCGTTGGCTTGGGAACCACGGTTCGTTGCGATCTGTCCGGTTCCACTTCAAGCGCTTGAAAATATTCGATTGCGCCAGCGAGGTCGCCTGTCTTCTGCAAAGTTTCGAGGTCGATTCTCAGGGCTCTTGCGTAGTTCTTCCTATCCGCGACAAACGCGGCAGCCAGACCCGCCACTAGCAACGGGGCAGCAGGCCAAAAGTTGTCGATTCGCAGGCACGCAAAGATGTCCAGAAAACTGCCGTAGAGCAAGGGATAGGCGACCCAAGCTGGAAAGCGGATGGCAGGCTCGGCGTTACGGGCTAGTAAGTCGCGTGCGACAGCGAAACGAAGGGCGGCAGGACTCAGTCTGGCCTTCGTCGTGCTCGACATCACAAGACCCTCCGATTCGTCGTTGAAGCGCTGAAAGGACTTCGCCGGATTGTACGTTCCCGCTGGCCGCGATTCCACGCCTAGCTGGGAGGCGACCTCAGACGAAAGCGAGGCCAGCTCCTTATCCGCTTTCGGCCTGCCACGAATGCTGAGCGCGCATTCGAACGCTCGACCAACGAGTATCGGCAACGCAGCAATGAAGACTTCGCTCCAATACCGGGCGTCCCTGGAGACAGGGAACAGAAGAACGGCGGACCAGGCGGCGAGCACGATGGTGGCCGCCACGATAGTAAGATCGGTTACCAGCGTGAGAGGCCAGATCACCACTTTCGGGAGCGTCTTGTCCGCGTTCACCTTAAGTTCATTGTACAGCCATCGGCGAAACGAGTTGATGCAGACCTTGGGAGGCGGGAGTTCACCCCAAACCTCCAGAGGCTGTTTCATTGCATTCTGCGACCCCTGCCGGGGTCGGAGAGGGTATAGACTTCCTCCCGGGGGTGTCGCTTGCCGCCTTCGCCCTTGGGCTCGGCGGATGCGCTCCACGCCCCGGCTACCTTCTTTGATCCCTCCGGGATCTTCCGGAACGCGGTCAAGGGGTATGCGCTTGCTCCGGGGGTGTCGCTTGCCGCCTTCACCTTTGGCTCAGGCGGACGTGCTCCACACCCCGGCTACCTTCTTTGATCCCTCCGGGATCTTCCGGAACGCGGTCGAGGGGTATGCGCTTGATCCGGGGTGAGGAAGTCCAAGAAGACGTCCTAGATGGATTTAGTATCGCCCCTTCTAGTCACCTGGCGAGTATAAACTGTTCTTATGAAGTCCGAGCAATTCGATTTCATTGCAATTGGCAGCGGGTTGGCTGGGCTTACTTATGCTCTTACGTCGGCAGAGCGGGGGACGGTTTGCGTTCTCACAAAGGCGGACGTGGCCGAGGGGAACACGAGCTATGCGCAGGGGGGCATTGCGGCCGCGATCGGCGAGGCTGATTCCTGGAAGCTGCACGAGCGGGACACGCTCATCGCGGGGGCTGGGCTTTGCGACGAGAAAGCGGTTCGCTTCCTAGTCCAGAACGCGCCCTCCGCCATCGAATGGCTGCTTGGAAACGGCGCCCACTTCGACGTCGATTCCTCCGGAGACCTCGAACTGGGACGCGAAGGCGGCCATAGCCGGAACCGCATCGTCCATCACTTCGACCGCACCGGGTTGGAAATCGAACGGGCTGTCGCCAATGCGGTTCACGAGCACCCCAACATCCGCGTGTTCGAGCACGCGTTTGTGCTCGACCTTGTTTTGGATGAAGGAAGGTGCGTGGGCGCGCTCGCAATGCTCGATGGTCCGGAGCAGCGACTTTTTCTTGCGAACTCGGTGCTGCTTTCGACGGGTGGGTGCGGAAAGTTGTACCAGCACACCACCAACCCGCCGGTGGCGACGGCAGACGGTATCGGCCTTGCGCTGAGAGCTGGGGCACTGGTGGAAAACATGGAGTTCATGCAGTTCCACCCGACGACCCTCTACCACCCGCAGATGCGTAGCTTCCTGATCACCGAAGCGGCGCGGGGGGCGGGGGGAACGCTGCGGAACCACCTGGGGCACCGCTTTATGTTCGACTACGACGAGCGGCTCGAGCTTGCCCCGCGCGACATCGTGGCCCGGTCCATGGAAGCGGAAATGAAGAAACTTCAGACCTGGTGCCTTTACCTCGATCTGGCCCACTTGCCGAGGGAGAAGATCCGGGCCGAGTTCCCCACCATCTACGAAAAGCTGAAGGCGATTGGGCTCGACATCTCGACCGACTGGATCCCCGTAGTTCCCGCGCAGCATTACAGTTGCGGCGGCGTCAAGACGGATTTGAAGGGTCGCACATCTGTTCCGGGACTGTATGCGGCGGGCGAGGTGGCCTGCACCGGCGTACACGGCGCCAACCGTCTGGCGAGCAACAGCCTCCTCGAGGCGCTCGTGTTCGCGCGAGCGGCGGCGGGCGCCTCGCCAACGGGCGAACCGCCCGCGGTGCGCAAGGCGCACGCGAAGGTCCATTCGATTCCGGAAGCACAGTCTATCCATATCCGCCGCGCCCTCCAGAAAGTCATGACCGACCGCGTCGCAATCGTGCGAACAACGTCTGGCCTGAAAGAGGCCAAGGAAGTGGTGGACCGTCTGGTCGCCGAATATGAGAGCCAGCCGAAGAGCGCCTACTCTCAGCATCCCTTGGAGACCTACAATCTGCTGCTTGCGGCGCAATGTGTGGTTGAAGGCGCCCTGGCGAGGACGGAGAACGTGGGGCTGCATTACAACTCAGATATGGTCGGCGGTGGGCCAATTTTTGAGTCCAAGATCATCTCTTCGGTTTAGGGTGGAGGGTAGGTGTTAGGGTAGAGGGTAGAGGGTAGAGGGGATGGGCCTTGGGCCTTGGGCTTTGGGCATTGAGGGTTGAGGGTAGAGGGTAGAGGGTTGAGGGTGGAGGTTGAGGGTAGAGGGTTGAGGGTTGAGGGTTGAGGGT
>Ga0265338_10000800_pt1 | contig 53168 bp, 53 predicted proteins | sample 42126metaG_FD_193579 | JGI IMG/M metagenome (GOLD analysis project Ga0265338, IMG submission 193579) | Rhizosphere microbial communities from Carex aquatilis grown in University of Washington, Seatle, WA, United States - 4-21-26 metaG | ecosystem: Host-associated > Plants > Roots > Rhizosphere... | reverse complement strand
TTAAATATGACTTTATTACGCTCAAAAAATGATGCGGGAACATGGGTTAGCTCATTTCCTTATAATAAATTCTCCAGAATATTGGTACTGGCAACGTCCGCCAGCTTCAATATATTTTCTTCCATCCATGTGATCCACACCTGACTTGCGGCCAGCTCATTGGAAAACTTAGCGCCGCATTGGAATCGGGCATTGGCCTGCCCAACCTTCTTGAACCATATCAGCTTTCCTTTTGAGGGAAAAGGAGGCACTTGTTCGACCCTAAATCCCATGATCAGGTCATGGTCGGGATCAAACAGTTTGTCGGTAACAAACAGCGCCCCTGACCGGCTGATATTGTAAATCAGTCCTGCGCCTTCTATTTTTTGTTCAGGAACTGTCCAAATCAGCTCGATCTGCTTGCGTAAACGAAAGCTTTGACGATCATTGATCATATCACACCCTCTTTATTGTCAATTTTGATCCAATAACTTCTTAATATGCCCTCTATTTCCTGCCGTGGGGCCTTATTTAGCGCTCCCAACAGGGTTCTATAGCCGGCTTCTCTATAACCTAACTTTAAAAGGGTTTCTCCCTCATTGATAAGATCTATGCTTTTTGGATACAAAAAGGACGGATTTATCCCTTCCTTCGGATTGTCCCTGCCCAACAGAACCTTTATATTTTTTTTATCTTCCGGCGATATGGGTATGTTCTTAAGCTGTGTTTCCAATTCAAGCACTTCCCGTGAAAAATGAAAACTATCCCTTCTGGCATAAATTATACTCGCATCATCAAAATAAACCAATTGCCAAATTTTCTTGTTGAGACATCTTGCCAGCGAAAAAGAACCCTCTTGCTTCGTGTCCAAAAGCAGGATCTTAAAGTCATACCGGGATTCGTATTTTGTCCAATATTTTGTAGGGTCCTGGAGAATTTGATGATATTCAACAAAACGTCGCGAATTATTGCGGCCATCCATGAAAGGGCGCAGCCGCGGATAGGAGCTCCAGATAATAAGCCCCCCAAAAATATCTCCGTTAAAAACCTTCCCCTGAAGCCCGAAACGGTCCATAAATGCCAGTGCCGCGCCCGGGTTGACAGCCTCTATATCCAGGGATATGTCTTTGACCTGTCGGCCATTTTTAAAATCAGTTCGATGATACAGATAGAAAGACTTTAACAATAGAACGGAGATGACAATAAGCCAAAAGCATTTTTGAAATTTGTTTAACGCTGCGTTCTTTACACCTTGTATATTGCTTAAAGATTCAAGGATAACATATGAAATCACTATGGCAAAAAATGCCGCTGCCCGCACACCGCGCAAATACATGAACAAAGAAAGAAAAGAAAGTAAGGCGTAAAGCAGCCGGTTAGCTTTATTTTCCTTCTTTGACAATAATATCACGACGGTAAAAAATAAAGGGATCGACCAGAAAAATTTCAAGTACCAGTAAGGGTATTTTAAAAGAGGGGTCATTTCATCGATCGTATTCAGGGAAAAATAAAAATGCAGGTAATCCGGTATTAAAAAAACCTTGAAAGGATACAGCAGGGCCTCGTAACCATACGGGCTGACAAGAAAACTGGCGCAATAAAAGAAGAGAACCAGCGCCAAGGCTTTTGACTTGTTAAAATTAAATTGCCCCATACTTGATAAAAGAAAGGCTCCAATGAGGGGAATGCCATATACAAAACTTCCTAAATGGATATTGCTCCAGAGAATCCCCCATAATGGCAATGGGATCAAGTCTTTTGCGTTATTGGACCGCTGGAAACGAAATAGCTGAATAAGGAATATCTGGATAAAGATATAATTAAAGATATCCGGCCTTAAATTTGACCGTGAATAAAGGGCGGGGATCAAGAGCAAAACAAGCGCCATTACGACGGGTAAGCGCGCCTTCCCGATAGCTTGCTTGAAAAACAGAAGAATGGTTCCGATAAATAACAATGCCCGGAAAACTTTTAGCCCAAACAAGCCGCAAAATTTATAGACGAGATATAAAAAGCTGCTGCCTAACCATTGTGTAAAGATCCACGGCGCCTGTTCATTGCCGAAAGGAAAAAGGTCGTGGTGCGGAACTTGAAGGTGGGTAACAATCCATTCTCCCGTTTTTAAATGCCACCAAATATCTTCGATTTCGATGGGGCGGAAGAAATTGAAGAAAACAAAAATACAAACACAGATTATCAGGGAACCTGGCCACGAAAGGAGATTTTCTTTGGTCTTAGGAAGATTCATAAAGTTGCCTCGCATGGACTCGAACCATGATACTCAGATCCAGAATCTGATGTCCTACCATTAGACGACAAGGCAATATATTTAGTTAAATGCTTCCTTCAAACGGCGGATGGTTCTTTCTTTGCCCAACAGCGCCATGGTATCAAATAATCCCGGTCCGACGGCTTTGCCGGTTAACGCGACCCTCACCGGATGGACCAGGACGCCAGCTTCAATGCCTAATTGGGCAACCACCGCGCGAAAAGCTTCTTCCGCTGACTTAACATTGAAATCATTGACCGCAGCCAAACGCTCTGCCAATAAATTAAATTCTTTCCCCCTATTTTGGGTTAGATGTTTAGCTTTAACATCTTCATCAAAATGGACCTTTTCATTGAATATGAAATCGGTCCAATCGAGGAAATCAAGAAGCGTGTTCATCCGTCCTTTATACAATTGGGCCATCTGCTCGAGATCTTTTAGTTTTACGCCTGCCTGGGGATATTTCTGGGCCACCAGCGGCATCAAGGCCTCTGACAGGCGGGCTGAGTCCATTTCTTTGATGTATTGGCTATTGAGCCATTGGAGCTTTTCCAATGAAAAGGCAGCGCCAGCCTTATTGATCTTCTTGATCGAAAATGTCTTAAGCGCTGAGGCCATCAATATTTTTTCCTGATTGTTCCCCGGCGACCAGCCCAACAGCATCAGGTAATTGACAATGGCCTGGGATAAATACCCTTGGGTGCGGTATTCCGTCACCGCGGTAGCACCGGCCCTCTTGGACATACGTCCGCCTTCAGGGTCTAATATCAACGGCAGGTGCGCGAATTTAGGCACTTTAAATCCCAGTGCTTCATAAATAAGGATCTGCTTGGGGGTGTTTGAAATATGGTCTTCCCCGCGGATGACACAGGTGATCTCCATTAACGCATCATCAATGACACAGGCAAAACTGTAGGTCGGCGAACCGTCGGATTTCATCAAAACCTGGTCCTTGATCTCCTTGCTGTCAACGACGATCTCGCCGCGGATCAGGTCATAGATCTTGATGGGCTTTTCAATGACCTTCAGGATCACGGCCTCGCCCTCCTTATATGCTTTGCCTTCCGAATGGAGCTGGTCGGCGTATTGACGGTAAAGTTCAAAGCGATCGCTTTGTTTATAATATTCATCCCACGTCAGGCCCAGCCACTTCATGCTGTCGAGGATCTCATCGAGGTATTCGGGCTTTGAGCGGACCATGTCCGTGTCTTCAATACGCAGGACAAATTTCCCTCCCAGGGCTTTGGCGTACATCCAATTAAAAAGGGCTGTGCGCGCACCCCCAATATGCAAAAACCCCGTTGGTGAGGGGGCAAAACGAACACGCACCTCTTGTGCTTGCTGCATCATTTTTTTCCTTTTTTACCCGTCCTGATGATCTCAGAAATGATACCGTTGAGAAAAGCGTACCTGATCTCGTCTAAATTCTCAAACTGAATGCCCGTATTATAAAATTTCTCGCTTTCCTGGGCGCATCGCACCACCAGCCCGCGGCACCTGAAAGGGGCTGCCGTATTGGGAAAATGAAGCTCAACATCCACCTGCGTCCCGACTGTTATTTCGTGGTTGAGGAACACGCATAGCCCGCCAATGCTCACATTGGAGGCATTGGCCAAAATAGTTTCCGTTGCCCCTGCAGACGGCCAAATTGTCAACTGGCAGGGATAATCAGCCCTCGGGTATTTCCGTCGATTGGTGTCCACCATAACCTAAAGATACGGTTTTGAAAGCGGCGTGCCTTTATCAACCAACAATTGAAGGTTTTCTCGCAGACGGTCCTGGTCGCGCTTGGAAATCTCGGTAAACTCTACCCCGGTATCATGGAACAATGGTTTGATCTTCTCAATGGGTTTTCGGCGCACATTCCAAACCACCTTGCCCTTGGCCATGATATGATCGCCAATATCCAAAAGGTCTATTTCCAGCTCTACAGGCGTAAACAGCTTGATCTCATTCTTCAGGGTAACGCACAGGCCGCCTAACCCAATATTTTCCGTATGCGTCAAGAACTGCAAATGATTCCCGTCGGAGGAAATGACCTTGACCATGCACGGATACATCACTCTGGGGAATTTCCTGCGATCCATTCCTTCCCAAGACATATTATCCTCCCATTTGCAGCCGCGTTATCTCTTCTGCCTTGCCGGTTTTAGGGTCCACCTTAACGATCACCCCATGGACCGTCGCTGTCGCGCGGGCCACTTCAAACTTATGGGGCATGCTGGTCAAAAAGCGGGTGATGATCTTGTTCTTGTCCTGGCCGATCACCGAATCATATGGCCCTGTCATTCCCAGGTCCGTGATATACGCCGTCCCTTGGGGCAGGATCTTTTCATCGGCCGTCTGTATGTGCGTATGCGTGCCGAATACGAGCGAAACTTTCCCGTCAGAAAAATGCCCCATCGCCACCTTTTCGCTGGTGGTCTCCGCGTGCATGTCAACGATGATCACTGAGGCTTGTTCTTTTATTTTCTCCACAATGGCTTCAAGCGTCAAAAAAGGACAAAGAACATTATACCGCATAAAGGTCCGCCCCAAAAGATTTATTACACCCACTTTGAGGCCCTTGGAAGTCTTTGCCACTGTCCAGCCGACCCCGGGATTGCCCTCTGGAAAATTGGCCGGACGGATAATTTTCTGCTGATGCTCCTGAAGATAGGGGAAAATCTCGGGTTTGTCCCAAACATGGTCCCCCATGGTCATCACATCAACGCCGAAGCTTAGGATCTCATCAGCGTTCTTGGGGATCAGCCCTGATCCGCCGGAAGCATTTTCGGCGTTGGCGATCACAAAATCAATGCTGTGCTCTTCTTTAATTTTAGGAAGCGCATGGGCCACGGCCTCGCGCCCTGGCCGGCCTACAATGTCGCCGATGCATAAGATCTTCATTTCGCATACTCAATGGCCCTGATCTCCCGCACCACCATCACCTTGATGTGCCCAGGGTATTCCATTTCCTCTTCGATCTTCTTGCGTATGTCCCGCGCCATGACTGCCGCTTCATCATCGTTGACCTTTTCAGGCATGACCACCACCCTGATCTCACGGCCGGCCTGCAAGGCATAAGACTTTTCAACGCCCTTAAAAGAATTGGAGATCTTTTCCAGATTCTCAAGGCGTTTGATATATGTTTCCATGCTTTCCGCGCGCGCTCCCGGACGTGCCGCGCTGATGGCGTCTGCCGCGGATACCAGGATCCCGTAGACAGTGTTCATCTCGACTTCGCCGTGGTGACTTTCCACCGCGTAGGCTACTTCTTCCGACTCTCCGTATTTGCGTGAAAGGCGGGCGCCCACGATGGCGTGCGTCCCTTCTTCCACATCGGAAGAAACCACCTTGCCGATATCATGAAGCAGGCCTGAACGCTTGGCGATCTTGACATCAACGCCCATCTGATAGGCCATGATGCCCATAAGCTTGGCTACCTCGATCGAGTGGTTCAGCCCGTTTTGTCCGAAAGAAGTACGGTAGCGCAAGCGTCCCACCAGTTTGATCAATTCCGGATGCATACCGTGTATGCCCAGTTCAATGGTCGCTCGCTCCCCGTCTTCCTTGATCTTTTTCTCAAGCTCGATCTTTGCCTTTTCCACGACCTCCTCGATGCGCCCCGGATGGATGCGGCCATCCACAATGAGCTGTTCCAGGGCCATGCGCGCGATCTCGCGGCGCGCCATGTCAAAACCTGAAATGGTCACGGCTTCCGGCGTATCATCAATGATGATATCCACTCCGGTGGCCTGTTCCAAGGTGCGGATGTTCCGCCCCTCGCGGCCGATGATGCGGCCTTTCATCTCATCGGAAGGCAGGGGGACAACTGATACGGTAGTTTCCGCCGTATGGTCTGAAGCGCAGCGTTGTATGGCCGTACTGATGATCTCACGCGCTTTTTTTTCTGAAGTTTCCTTGATCTCTTCGTTCATCTGGCGCACCCGCAAAGCCTTCTCGTTGAGCAATTCTTCTTCCAGCCGGCGCAAAAGGATCTGTTTGGCCTCTTCCGCGGAGAGATTGGCAATGGAATACAGGCGCTCTTTTTCCTGGGCCAGTATTTTTGTCAGCTCTTCATCTTTTAATTTAATATTGGCTTCGCCTCTCTGCAGGGCTTCCAGGCGGAAGCTTAGATCTTTTTCCTTTTTCTCCAAGAGGTCAACGCGTTTGTCCAGGTTTTCCTCGCGCTGTAAAACGCGCTTTTCCATGCTGCTTAATTCATCGCGGCGGTCCTTGGTTTCTTTCTCGAAATCCTGACGCATCTTAAGCAGCAGGTCTTTGGCCTGCAGCTGGGCTTCCTTGCGTATCGTATCTGCCTCGCGCTGGGCTAATTCCCTTATCCCCCCGGCATCTTTATTGGCCTGGCTGGCGCGGTGGCGGCCTAAAATACGATTGAGAAAAAATCCGATAATAACGCAAACAATGGCGGCAAAAATATAAATAAATGCCTGGCCGAGTGCATTGCTTTCCATGGCAACTCCTTCTTCGTTTTATTTACCCTGCGATGATTTGCTGCAGGCGCACATCGTGCGCCTCAGTAGGAAGGCTTTCGGTGAGCTGAAAATCAAAGGCAAGACCGACAGTAGTTACCGTCTCAGGAAGAGTGCTTAAAAAACGGTCGTAATATCCTTTGCCGCGGCCCAGACGATGATGCCGCTTGTCAAAAGCCAAGCCCGGCACGATCACCGCGTCCAAATCCTTTAAAGCGATCGCTTTATCAGGATCAAAATGCGGTTCGGCAATACCGTAGGTGCTCTCATGCACATCTTCCATAGATGAAATTAATGTAGGAATCAATTTCCTTTGAATTTGTTCAACAATGGGTAAGCTTACCCGTTTTCCCGAAAAAATTGCCTTTTCAATCATCGCCAGGGTCTCCACCTCTCCTGGCATGGATGCATAAAATAGGATGCCGCGCGCCTTTTGAATGGCCGGCAATTTCCACAATTGCTCTGCAATCAGACGGCTTTTACGCGAACGCTCCTCTTTGTTCTGCTCTTTAAGGAGCTTTAAATAATGTATTCTTAAAGAGCCTTTATCCTTCATGTGCGGCGTATATTATCATTTTTTCTTGAGTTTGTCCATTCTCTCTTTGATCTTGGCTTCATACCCCTGAAGTGTCGGCTCATAATATGCCGCCTTATGCGGCATATACTCCTGCTCCACATAATGTTGCGGAAAATCATGCGCGTATTTATACCCTTCCCCATGTCCTAATTGGGCCGCTCCCTTGTAATGGCCGTCCTTCAGATGCACGGGAACGCCCTGGGTACGCTGTTCTTTTACGTCTGCCAGGGCGCGGTCAATACCCAGATATACCGCGTTGGATTTGGGCGCGCAGGCGACATATACCGCGGCCTGTGCCAGGATGATCCGGGCTTCCGGCAATCCTATAAGTTCCGAAGCGCTAAAAGCGGCATTGGCCAGGATCAGCGCCTGTGGGTCCGCGTTGCCGACATCCTCGGCCGCGCAGATCACAATGCGCCTGGCGATAAACCGCGGGTCTTCACCCGCATAGATCATCTTGGCCATCCAATAAAGGGCCGCATCCGCGTCAGAGCCGCGCATGGATTTAATAAAAGCCGAGGCGGTATCGTAGTGCGCGTCCCCGTCCCCGTCATAATTCACCTGTTTTTTCTGGGTGGATTCCTCCGCGATGGCACTGGTAATATGGATGGTCCCATCTTTGGATTTGGGGGTGGTTAAAACCGCCACTTCCAGGGCGTTGAGCGCTTTGCGGCCATCTCCGTCGCTGATAGTTGACAGGAATATCAGCGCCTTCTCCTCCAGGCTTACGGCCAGGGCGCCTAACCCGCGTTCTTTATCCGCAAGGGCGCGGCGCATTAACAGCATCAGGTCATCCGGAGACAATGCCTGGAGCTCAAAGATCAAAGAGCGCGACAATAACGGAGAGACAAGGGCGAAAAAGGGGTTAAAAACAGTGGCACCGATCAGGACAATATTGCCCTCTTCTATGTCAGGCATCAACACATCCTGCTGGGCCTTGTTAAAACGGTGTATCTCGTCAATGAACAGGATGGTCTTGCGGCCCGAGGTGATCCTGCGGTTTTGGGCACCGGCCAGGATCTTGCGCATTTCCTCGACGTTGGAAGCCACCGCGTTGATCCTCTCAAAATGCGATAGTGTCCTGTGAGCGATGCACAGGGCCAGGGTGGTTTTGCCCACGCCCGGCGGCCCATAAAGAATAAGGGATGAGACCCTGTCCGCTTCAATGGCGCGGGTGAGCAATTTGCCTTCGCCTAAAATATGTTTTTGCCCTACATATTCATCCAGGGAACGGGGGCGCATCCGGGCACTTAAAGGAGAGTCCGCGGGGAGGATCTTTTCATCGGAAGCGAATAAATTGGTGGACATAAAACGCCTGAAGTATAAAAAAGCCCCGCCTCTGCCGTTGGACCTGGTGTAAATGAGAACCATCATTCTCAAGTGGGTGCCAGTGTGAGGCCGCCAAAGGCGCGCCAACAGGTTACCAGCTCCCGTAGTATTGTTTTGTGGTTCAATACATCCGAGATCCAGCTCGAACAGCGCAGGGTTAAGTTTATTATAGCACTAAAAAAGTCGTGACAGGCACGAATTTTTTATAGGGAGAAACGCAGAAAAACTCGTGCCTGTCACGACTTTTTCTACCGACGGGTAGCGGATAGATCGCGGGTGAGTGCCTGCAGGATGCGTTCATGGACCGCGGTGACTTCCTCTTCGCGCAAGGTCCTGGAAGCGGATTGGTAAAGGCAGGAAAATACAAGTCCTTTATTCCCAGATTGTATCTTATCCCCCAAATACTCCTCAATTAAGTCAACGGATTTCAAAATATCCCCGCCATTCTTCAGGCAAATGTCCCTGATGGATTTGTATGAAACTTCTTTTTTGACGGATAGGGAAACGTCCCGCACAATAGCCGGGAATTCTGAAATGGGCTGATATTTTACAAGTTTGCCGGGCATGGATAATATATGCTCCAGATGAAGCCTTGCGTAAAAAACGTCCTGTGATTTGATGTCCCAATTATTTAAAACTTTCCGCCCGATCTTTCCAAAAACACCCCTAAGTTTTCCATCAATGATGATCGCTCCCCCGCCGGCGGGATCGAAAACCGGCATGTCGGCGTTTTCATAGGAGGCATCAATGCCAATTGTTTGAAAGATCCCTTCCAGCAGTCCCTTTAAATCAAATATATCAACCGATTCTTTTTTGAAAGAACGCCAATCATGGGCACGGCGGCCGGTCAATAAAAGGCCCAGCACTTCTTTCTCACCTTCTTTAGAGTAAACCTTCCCGATCTCAAAAAAACGCAAGTCCTTTTGTCCCCGGTTAAAATTCGTCACCGCCGCCTGTAAAAGCGAAGGCAATATGGCCGGGCGCATCAATTCCTGGTCCTGATTTAGCGGATTAAAAATACGGACGGACGGGATATCCCCCAAATTGCTTTTTATAAGCGCCCTGGCGTTGATCATGCTGTGGGTGATGATCTCATCCACTCCTCCTGCCATCAATACCCGGCGGATCTTGTCTTTGATTTCACGCGGTCTTTTGTCGACGGTAATATTGGCCGTCCTGATATTGGGCAATCTTGACGGCAGGCGGTCAAAACCTATCATGCGGGCGATCTCTTCGATCACATCCACGCATTGAACAATATCCGTTCGGTTATCCGGGGCAGTGACCGTCAATTGCCCCGCCTTAACCGTGACCTTAAAGCCCAACCTGCTAAGCCATGTTTTGATCTTAAGAGGAGTTGCTTGGATCCCTAAAAGGGATTCAATGTCGGAAATTTTAACCTCTATCCTGCCGGCCGCGCCTTTAACTTTAGAGGAAACCTCTCCCCTCCCGGATAACCGGCCGCCTGCTGTTTGCAGCAATAGATCAGCCGCGCGGTTAGCCCCGGTGAGAACGCCGTCAAAATTAACGTTGCGTTCAAACCGGTACGAAGAATCACTGCGAAGTCCCAGGCTGCGGGAAGCCCTGCGGATGATCCCCTGTTCAAAATGAGCGCTTTCTATTAATACATTTTTGGTGCCTTGCGTTATCTGGGTGTCCCTGCCGCCCATAATGCCGGCAATGGCCACCGGTTTTTGGGCATCCGCGATCACTAAAATGGCGCTGTCGAGCTTTCTTTCAATGCCGTCGAGCGTTACGATGCTTTCGCCTGCTTTGGCCCTGCGCACGATTATTTTGCCGCCAGCCAGCTTATCATAATCAAAGGCATGCAGGGGCTGGCCGGTTTCCATCAATACAAAATTGGTTATATCCACCGCATTGTTGATGGGGTTTATTCCCAGCGATCCCAGGCGTGCCTTCATCTGCAAAGGAGCATCGCCAATACGAACGTCACGTATCAAGGTGCCTATATAGCGGCTGCAATCTTTCTTGTTCTCGATATGGATCAAATTCTTGAGGACAGTTGTTTTGATCTTTTTGATCGGCGGGACCTTGACTGATTTACCTGTGATGGCGCCGATCTCACGTGCCAGCCCTAATAGGCTTAAGGCATCCGGACGGTTGGGCGTGATCTCAAGCTCAAGTACCGTATCCCCCTCAACCGATTCAATGGCCTCCACCTCAAGGCCCGCCATGGTCAGGCGCTCAACGAGCTCCTCCGTCGTCAATTTTGGATCAATGTAGTCTTTTAGCCAGTTTAAGGATAATTTCATATTAAAATTGCTTTAAGAACCGCACATCGTTCTCATAAAATAAACGGATATCATTAATGCCGTATTTAAGCATGGCCATACGTTCAACCCCCATGCCAAACGCGAATCCTTTATATTTTCCCTTGGGATAGCCCACCGCTTCAAAAACTTTCGGATTGACCATGCCGCAGCCTAATATCTCAAGCCATTTTTTGCGCTGGATCCCCAGTATCTCGGCGTTGATGTCCACTTCAGCCGATGGTTCTGTAAAAGGAAAAAAATGCGGGCGGAAACGCATATTGACCTTGGGACCAAAAAACCTCCTGCAGAATTCCGTCAATAGCCCTTTAAGCTCGGAAAACTGCGCCTTCTCCTCCACCAAAAGCCCTTCTATCTGATGGAACATGAATGAATGGCTGGCATCCACCGCGTCTGGGCGGTACACTCGGCCCGGCACGATCACCGCCATCGGCGGTTTATGCTGTTTCATGATCCTCACTTGCCCGGGCGATGTATGGCTGCGCAGCAAAAGCCGCCGGCCCTTGGATGATGGGTCTTCGGCATCTAAATAAAAAGTATCGAAAGCATCCCTGGAAGGATGGTCAATGGGAATGTTCAGTCCTGTGAAATTATGAAATTCAGTCTCTATTTCCGGGGTCTCGATCGTGACAAAGCCCATCCCCTCAAATACTGTGATGATCTCCTTCATGGTCTGGGTCAATATGTGCGTGTGGCCTATGTCCCCGCCGGTGCCCGGCAAGGAAATATCCACCTGTTCCTCGATCGTCTTGACAGCATTAACCCCGCCGGATTTTTCCGCAAGCAATTCTTCAACTAAGCCCCTGAGCTCTTTAGCCCCTTTGCCGATGGCTGCCTTATCAGCGGGCTCCGCCGACTTCAAAGCGGCAAAGATATCAGCGACGACGCCTTTCTTCCCTAAATATTTAAGACGGAACGCTTCTAGTTCCTGGGGATTTCCAATTGACCCGGCATCATTCCTGGCTTGCTGTTGAATTTCCTGAAAATTCCACTGCATATTTTTACCTAATGAAAAATGCCCCGCCTTTTGAGCGGGGCAATATTCCCTGATTCCTGGTTCGTCGATCCGTCACGCCCCCCGAGAACGGGCAGACCGCGGTTACGCCTTCTTGACTGTCTTCTTGGCTGTTTTCTTGACCGTCGCTTTGACTTCTGCCGCGGGCTTTCCAGCCTTGGCCTGGTCTATGATCTGGGCGAAAACTTCCGGCGCGGTGACAGCTAGGTCCGCCAGCACCTTGCGGTCAAGCTTAATATTCGCCGCTTTCAGGCCGCTGATAAAACGGCTATAGGTGATCCCCGACTCACGGCACGCCGCGTTTAGCCGGATGATCCACAGGCTCCTGTATTCGCCTTTTTTCTTTTTACGGTCAAAATACGCGTATTGACGGGAACCGATCAAAGACTTGATCGCTTCTTTATAGCGTTTGCTGCGGTCGCCGAATTGGCCCTTGGCTTCCTTTAAGACACGTTTTTTGCGCTTATGCGCGTAAACATTGCTTTTAATTCGTACCATACGGCAACACCTTCCTTATACGCTTGGCGTCCGTCGCTGATATGTATCCGCTGTGGCGCAACTGGCGTTTATGTTTGCGGGTTTTTTTGCCCAATATATGCTGGCGGCCGGCATTACGCTTTTTTAACAGCCCGCTTTTGGTCATGCGCAAACGCTTGGACGCCGCTTTTTTGGTTTTTAATTTTAGTTTTTTAACCTTTTTAGCCATATCCTTACCTTGATTCCTTCCTTATTTCTCGGATTTAGGCGACAACACCATGGATACGATACGCCCTTCAGCCATCGGTGCTTTTTCAACGGTCGCGTACTCAGCGGTCGCGGAAACTACCTTTTCCAAAACCGCTTTCCATTGGTCGCGGAAGCTCATCTCCCTGCCCTGGAACATCATGTTGATCTTGACTTTATCTTTTTTGCTCAAGAAAGCAATGGCCTGGCGCATTTTAGTGTCCAGATCATGGTCGTCGATATGCGGCTTGATCCGGATCTGTTTTAAATGCGTCACATGCTGATGCTTTTTAACTTTTCGTTCCTTTTTCTGCTGGTCATATTTGTATTTACTGAAATCTATGATCCGGCATACCGGTGGGGCCGCGGTAGGCGCCACTTCGATCAGATCAAGGCCGTACTCTTCGGCTAACTCCAACGCCCTACCGATATTCACCACGCCTAATTGCTCGGAATTGGGCCCGATCACCCTGACTTCTTTGGAACGAATTTGATTGTTGATCCGTATGTTCTTTAAAATAGCTAATCCTCCTGTGCTTTGGTATCTCTATATAAGAGCGTTCTATTATCCCTAAAATCTATTTCTTGTCAATAATCTGCTGCTTAAGTCGCCCGATCAGGGCTTCCAGGCTCATGGCGCCCAAATCGCTTCCGTTTTGTAATCGCGCGGACACGGATGACGACTGGACTTCCTTGTCGCCAATAATAAGCTGGTACGGGATCTTTTTAACCGAGGCTTCCCTGATGCGTTTGGATAATGATTCATTGCGGTCATCGACGACAACCCTGATCTCCGCCTGCTGCAGCGCCTGCTTGACCTTCATGGAAAAATCCTGATGTTCATTTTTGATCGGTATAATTGTCACCTGATTGGGGGCCAGCCACAACGGGAAATTGCCCGCGTAATGCTCGATCAGGGTCCCTATAAATCTTTCCAGGCTGCCCAAGATCGCCCGGTGAAGCATGACCGGTGTCGCTTGAGCGCCTGATTCGTCAACGTAATTCAGCTCAAAGCGTTCGGGCAAAAAGAAATCGCACTGGATCGTCCCGCACTGCCACTGGCGGCCGATGGCGTCTTTTAATTTGATATCGATCTTAGGGCCGTAAAAAGCGCCGTCACCTTCATTGATATCATATTTCAATCCCTTGGCATCCAGCGCGTCTTTTAAAGCCGCGGTGGCTTTGTCCCAATTGGCAATCGTCCCCATGTATTTTTCAGGACGGGTGGAAAGCTCAATATGCAGATCATAAAACCCGAAATCATGCATGGTGTCAAAAACAAAGTCAATGACATCAATGACCTCGTTTTTGATCTGTTCCGGACGGAGGAAAATGTGCGCGTCGTCCTGAGTAAATCCGCGCACACGCAACAGCCCGTGCAGCACCCCTGCTTTTTCCTGACGGTAAACAGTGCCTAGCTCAAAATACCTGACCGGAAGATCCCTGTAGGAACGTGTTTGGGATTTATAGATCAATATGTGCCCCGGGCAATTCATGGGCTTGACAGCGTAGTCCTCATCATCCACCTTAAAGTAATACATGTTTTCGCGGTAATTTTCGGCATGTCCGGAAATGTCCCATAGCTTGCCTTTTAATATGTTGGGGGTGATGACCATCTGATATCCGCGTTTTAAATGCTGGGAGCGCAGATAATCTTCCATGATCTTTCGAAGCATGGCACCGTTGGGATGGTAAAAAACCAGCCCTGCTCCGGCGGTGTCCTGATAAATATGGAAAAGATCCAGCTGGGTGGCAATTTTGCGGTGGTCGCGCTTGCCCGCTTCTTCCAGCATCTTTAAATACTCATCAAGCTCTTTTTGCGTAAAAAAAGCCGTTCCGTAGATGCGCTGGAGCATGGGCCTTTTTTCATCCCCGCGCCAATAGGCCCCCGCGACCGACAATAGCTTAAGCCCCTTGATGGCCCCCGTGGAGGGAATATGCGGCCCCTTGCAAAGGTCCAGAAATTCCTCGCCTGTTTTAAAGATAGAGACTTCCTCGTCAGGGAGGCCCTCGATAAGCTCGACCTTGTAATCTTCGTTCATGGAACGGAAAAGCTTGATCGCCTCATCCCTTTTCATGGTTGACTGCTTCATGGGCAAATTCTTGTTGACAATGCGGTGCATCGTTTTTTCTATCTTGCGCAGGTCATCGTCGGTGAATGGTTCCTTCTTGTCAAAATCGTAGTAAAACCCGTTATCGATGGCGGGGCCTATCGTGACCTTGACCTGGGGCCAGAGTTCTTTGACCGCCTGGGCCAAAACATGGGATGCGGTGTGTCTTAACTTATCTATATCCCTGCTGTAATCCATGACTGATTCCCTTAAAATCTGGAGGCGTGGAGCGGAATCGAACCGCTGAATAGTGGTTTTGCAGACCACTGCCTTACCACTTGGCTACCACGCCGTCGATCGCTCAAAACACAATGGGCGGGGAGGGACTTGAACCCTCACAACCTTACGGTCATAGGATTTTAAGTCCTACGTGTATACCAATTCCACCACCCGCCCTAAAGGCAGATCTGCGGAAACATCCCAACTGTTGCGTTCCTTAATGTTTCCACCACCCGCCCTGACAATGGTGGACCCGACAAGACTCGAACTTGTGACCTTTTCCATGTCAAGGAAACGCTCTAACCAACTGAGCTACGGGTCCGATTATCCTTTTAACACAGCCTTTACAATATCTTCAACTTCCGCCAGGTGTCCGACGCCAACTGTGCCGCAAGCCAGCTTCCCTTTCACCGGTTCTATGAATTTAACCCCGTGTCCCTTGAGCTTGGCGCAATTCTCCCTGACGATCGCGTTGGCATACATTTCATTATTCATCGCTGGAGCTACGAATACCCGGGCACGGCTGCTGATCACGAAGGTCGTCAATAGATCATCCGCAAGGCCGTTGGCCAATTTGCCAATGATATTGGCCGTCGCCGGCGCTATGAGAACAATGTCCGCCAAACGGGCAAGCTCGATATGGGCCATGCCCCAGGAATCCCTTTCGAACATATCGCTATGCGCGGGTTTCCCTGACAAGGTGGACAAGGTCAGCGGCGTAATAAACTCCCCCGCTTCCCTGGTCATGATCACCGTAACTTCACAATGATTGTCCTGAAGGCGCCGGATGATATCCCCAGTTTTATACGCCGCGATGCTGCCGCAGACGCCTAAAACAACCTGTTTGGGTTTAGGATTTGACATTCTTTTTGGTTCTTCCCTCTTTTGGATCGGCAAAAATATCCATGCCTTTTTCAACGACTTTACCGGCGCGGATCTCATCTAACGCAGTCGTCGCTAATTTTTGATCTGCGGGTACTGAAACCAGTTTGATGCCGGTTGTAGCCAACTCTGTGGCGCGCATGGAAGCCAGGCGCACCAGGCGATAAACACTGTTGCCCGCCTTAGGCAATAATTCTTCGAGCGGCTGATAAGCCATAAGCATATACCCTCCTGTTTTGAAACATAAAAAATCGAGACAGGTACACCTTCCCTATCTTCCGAGAAAACCATCTTTATATCATATATATAGGAAGAAGTCAAACAAACCCTTGCTCGCAGCTAAAATATCTCGAGTTCAAGGGGATACAGTATCTACTATCCCCAATTCATCGCTGACAATTTGCCGCAGCTTCCCCAGGGCTTTATTCAAGTCCGCGTTAATGACCACGTAATCATAGAATTTTGCTTCTTTTAACTCCTGGCGGGCTACTTTCAAACGCGTCTGTAAGCTTGCCTTGCTTTCAGAACCCCTTGCTTTGAGGCGGGCTTCAAGGATTTTCAAGGATGGCGCTTTAATAAATATATTTAACGCCTTCGGGAATTCCTGACGGACGTTCTTTGCTCCCTTGACATCAATGCATAAAAGGACATTGATGCTTTTTTTGAGCAGATCCAGCGCGTGTTTTTTGGGCGTTCCGTAATATTGGCCAAAGACTTTCTCCCACTCGAGGAAATACCCCTTTTTGATCTTCTGTTCAAACATTTTTGTGTTTAAAAACAAGTAGTCCTTGCCCTCCCACTCACCCGGTCTTTTACGCCTGGTGGTGGCAGAGATGGATTTGACCAATTTATTTTTCAGCTGCGGGCTTGCCAGCAGTGCTTTATGCAACGTTGTCTTTCCGCAGCCCGAAGGGCCTGAAATAATAACAATGCGGGCTTGAGGGGGCGAGGAGGATCTATTCGACATTGTTGGATTGTTCGCGGATCTTTTCAACCTTACTTTTAATGGCGATCACGGCGGCGGCAACTACCTTGTCCTGGACCTTGGAGCCGATAGTATTGGTCTCCCTCTGCATTTCCTGGGCGATAAAATCAAGCTTCTTGCCAGATCCATCAGGCTGCCTCAACAATATCTTAGCTTCGTCTATATAATGGGCCAGGCGGGCGATCTCTTCGTGAATATCGTTGCTTTTCTGATATGAGGAAAATTCATCCGCCGCCATTCGGCCCTTGCTTTCTTTCAAAAGGGCTCCTGTGCGGTTTTTAATAAGACTGATCTGCTTTTGCATGCGCTTTAACTGGCCACCGATGTCCGCGCTCAAAGCCTTGCCTTCCCGGCGGCGCATGATCACCATCCCGGCCACTGCCTTTTGCAGGGATTTCTCCAGGGCCGGCCAGATCTCTTGCGCCTGCACAAAAACTTCCTTGGCCTCCACCACCCCGGGCAGGCGCATAATATCCGCTACGGTAATATCATTCTTTATCCGGTGTTTTTTTCCTAATTCCCTCGCAAAATCAAGATATCGTTTAACTGCTTGCTGGTTCAGGGAAATGTTCGTCTGGGGCCTGTCGGTGATTTTAACTGATACCGTAACCCTGCCGCGCTTGATCTGTCCGGCAATGATCTTCTGTATCTTGTCTTCCAGCGACGAGAATCCCACCGGAAGGTAAAAAGCGACATCCAGATAGCGGTGATTGACCGTTTTCACCTCCACCATGCCCTTGACCTTGCCTACCGAAATTTCGCCTGAGCCAAAGCCTGTCATTCCTGTAATCATATTCCCCCTCTATAGCAACTCATCATTTTTAAACCACAGGGCTATTTCACGACCCGCTTCCTTGGTATCCGATGACACATGGACTAAATTCTCAAATACCCCCTTGGTGGTCACGCGCCCGTATTTGCCCCGCACGGACCTGGGATCCGCTTCCTCGGGATTGGTGGCGCCGGCGATCTTTCGGCACTTTACAATTGCGCCGGGCCCGGAAAAGACCATCGCCACTACGGGATTTTTCCCATGCAAATCCCCCATCAAATAGCTCACGATCTCTTTAAAGAAAATTTTGTCCTTCAAATGCCCGTAATGGGCACGCGCCAGCCTCGATGATACCTGCACTAATTTCATGCCGGTTAATTTCAATTCTCCGGCTAAAAACAGGCTGATAACCTCTCCGGCAATGGCCTTTTGCATCCCATCAGGTTTTATCAGCACCAGCACCGACTGTGGCTTCATTTGCGCAAAACCCCTAAAATGCGGTCAAGATCATCGAGGTTGTAGTATTCAATGGTGAGCTTGCCCTTACCCTTTTTGTCCTTGATGAAAACCTTTGTCCCTAATATTTTTCTCAGCTCTTCTTCCAGGATCTCTATGTCGCGGTTTTTAGGCTTGCCCGCGGACTTAATAATATCATGGCCCTGATGGGCCTTTTTCACCAATTCTTCTACCTGACGGACAGATAGTCCCCGATCTATGATGACGTGAGCCATTTTTTTCTGAATAGCGGCATCTTCAAGGCTTAATAAGGCTCGGGCATGCCCCATGGAAATTTTGGCATCAGCCACCTGTTTTTGAATTTCTTCGGGCAGGCGTAAAAGACGCAATAAATTGGTTATCGTGGAACGGTCTTTGCCGATAGCCTCTGCAACAGCTTCCTGGGTAAATTGAAATTCATCCATCAGGCGTTTAAACCCAAGCGCTTCTTCAATGGCATTAAGTTCTTCGCGTTGAATGTTTTCAACCAAGGCCAAGACCAACGCTTCTCGGTCAGTAACATTCTTGATTATTACCGGAACCTCTTTAAGGCCAACAGCTTTTGCCGCTCTTAAGCGTCTTTCACCCGCTACTACTTCATAATCATTTCCATGTTTACGCACCAAAATAGGCTGCAATACACCTTTTTCTTTAATTGAGGCCTTTAAATCCTCTAATTTAGATTCATCATAATTTTGCCTTGGTTGGAATCTGTTTTCCAGAATGGAAATTATATCAATATATGCAACATTCCCGGCATGATTAATATCCAGACTGGATATTTTATTATTTCGTTCTGGATCAGAAGGCTTGTTGGTTATAAGCGCTGAAAGCCCCTTGCCTAAAACTTTCTTATCCATTCTTAAATCTCCTTAATCAGCTTATCCCAATGGCTGCTTAGTTCCAACATTGGCCATCAAAAACTCTTCTGCTAATTCTTTATATTTTATTGCTCCTACAGAAGTACTGTCATAAAAATTGATCGGCTTGCCAAAGCTTGGTGCCTCACTAAGACGTATGTTCCTGGGAATGATAGACTTATATACTTTATCTTTGAAATAGTTCTTGATTTCATTGATAACTTCATTGGTTAAATTAGTTCTAAAATCGGCCATGGTCATCAAAACGCCTTCAATGTGGAGCTCCGGATTTAGCCCCTCTTTAACCAATGAAATTGTATTAAGGAGTTGCGAAACTCCTTCCAGGGCATAAAATTCACATTGAATAGGAACTAAAATAGAATCAGCTGCCACCAAGGCGTTTAAAGTTAAAAGGCCTAATGAGGGCGGAGAATCAATGAATATGAAATCATATTGAGTCCTAATGGTGTCCAGTGCTTTTTTAAGCCTGGTTTCTCTGGACAATACACCGACAAGCTCTATTTCAGCTCCCGTCAGATTAATATTACATGGAATAATATGTAGGTTTTCAAAGTCTGTTTTAATCAGGCTTTGGGTGATAGAAATGCGGTGAATTAAGACATCATACAGGGATTCTTTGATTTCATTCTTATTTACCCCCACCCCACTGCTTGCGTTCCCCTGGGGATCCATGTCTACAATAAGGATTCTTTTGCCTAAAACAGCCAGTGCTGCAGCCAAATTGATGGTTGTAGTGGTTTTGCCTGTTCCGCCTTTTTGATTACAAACAGCGATTGTTTTCGCCATACGCTTACCCCTACACCCGGTTTCACGTGAAACAAGGCTACTTAACGGTCACCTTAATCTTAGCTGACTTGGCCCCTCGCATACCAAAAAGACCTCGCTTTTCTTCACAGACTATCTTAATATTTAGCTTGTCTTTAGGCACTCCGAATTTTAAAACGGCCTTATTAATGGCTTCATCCAGGGTATCCCCCTCAAATTCGCTGGCCTCTGCTTTGATCACCATGTTCACTTTTTACCCGCCAATTTGGCTATTCTCCATTGAGTTGCCGTTGAAAGAATGTAAAAAACCATAAAATATATTGCCCATGAACTGGCAAATCTATAGAACATGCAGGTCATCATTACCGGTAAAATATACATCATCATCTTTTGTTGCATTGCCTGTTGTTCATCCGTTACGATCATATTTTTGCTAGAAATCTTTTGTTGTAAAAACATGATCCCGCCTGTCAAGATTGGTAATATATTAAACTCATTGCCCATTAAAGGCAAATAAAAAGGTAAAATAAGTAATCGATCTGGTTGGGATAGATCTTTAATCCATAGAAAGCCCTGTCCCTGAAAATATTGAGCGCGCCATAATATCTGATACAGCGCCATAAAAAACGGCATCTGAATTAAAAACGGCAGGCACCCCCCAAAAGGATTTATCTTTTCCCGACGGTAAATTTCAACCATTTCTGTATTGAGTTTTTGAGGATCATTTTTATACCTGTCCCTTAGCGCCGCGATCTTAGGCTGAACTTCCTGCATTTTTCGCATAGACATCATGCTTTGCATGGTTAAAGGATATGTAATTCCATAAATCAAGATGCTGATCAAAATAATAGCAATCCCCCAGCTTTTAAAGATATTATGCAGAAAAGGAATAGTATAATAAATTGCTTGACCTATCCACTCAATGATCGGAAAATTACTAAAAGCAACTATTTTGTCGAATCCTTGCTGGTATTTTTTCATTAGCCATGGATTTTGAGGGCCTTCGTAAACGCTGAATTCATATAATACGCTTTCTCCCGGAGCAAAAGACTTGTCTTGGGGCTTGATCGATATATCAAGCTGTTTATCATTATCCGCTTTAATTTCATAGCCTTTGGTTTCAAATTCAGGCTTAATTATAATAGCATGGTAATGATCCCTAAATCCCACCCAGTTTACAGACGCCAATTCATTTTGATAGCTTTTGTCGTTGAATTTTGTAGCATTCCCCTTCCTGAATATTTTATTGTGAGCATATACAGAATACTCATATAGAGCTATTTCCCTGCTATTTTGATTAATGTCCAATCTAGATTCATCTAACTGAAATGCATTAAAATTAAAGCTATTTAGAATGGAAGTTTCTGATAAATTTTTAATTTCCATTCTAACGTTTATTAAATTTGCGTCTTTTACTTCAAATGTTTTAGTTATCTGCCAATTTTTACCTTTATATATAAAAGAAACTGATTTATCATTTACTTTTTGACCTGAGTACTGAGCGTTATCTATGCCGTTAACGCTCAAAACATCTGTGATGGGAAAAGGCTTATTTCCTAAAAAATCTATGTTGTGGAGCGAGCCACCCACATTTGTATAAGAAATATCGGATTCTGAGGTTTTAATTGAATAATCTATTGTCTTATTTAATGCATTTGTGGATTCAATTGTGTTTACTGGCGAAATTGTGGAGGAAGCTGCTATTTGTGTCGTAACATTTTGTACTGCAGTGCTTTGTGTGTTTTTTAACAAATCAGGTTGCTTGGGAGCAACAAAGATTGCCTGATAGGTAAAAAGGACTACTGCGGATAAAACAATTGCCAAAATGGTGTTGCGTTCCATAAAATTTACCTTACTGGATCATGTCCGCCGTGGCTCAGGGGGGAACAACGCAAAATACGGCATAGCGCTTTTTTCATTCCCTTAGCAATGCCAAAACGTTCAATAGCCTCAATAGCGTATTGAGAACATGAGGGATAAAACCGGCAATTTCTAAAAAGTAACGCACGGCTTAAACACTGATAGGCTTTTATGCCTGATACCAGAAGTTGTTTAATCATTGATTAAGCCCTGCGTGCTTTTAGGGGATAAGTTTACGGCGGCCTTTGGCGCGTCGACGGCTGAGCACCTTTTGGCCGTCAGATGTCGCCATGCGCTTACGGAATCCGTGTCTTTTTTTCCCAACAATATTGGTTGGCGTCTTTAGATGTTTCTTCATTAAATGTTACCTTCTATGTTATTACTAGAGATGTGCCGATTCCTTAAACAATTTTTAGAAGGGCGGCCTTCATAGTGGGGGAATTATAACACAGCTTCTGATGAAGTCAACAAAAACAGTCCGCTTTTCGCAAAGCAAATAATGACGACGCTGTTAACGGAGGCGAAAAAGGCTAATAATCCGTATGGGTTAAGGAATCTTCTCCAACCTTGATAATTTTATCATTGCAATCAAACAAAGCTTTGTTATAATGACCCATCGAAAACGGTTTTTTAATCCACAGCTGTTAATAACTTGTGATCTCGACGATATGCCAGAACCTTTGAATTCGAAGCCATTGGGCCTTTTGACTCTCCCAGACGTCTGGCAAAAAGCTCAAAATCCCATCAAAACCTCTATTGGCGAAACCTCCTATGACACGTGGTTTTCCCATCTAAAGATCTGTGAGACAACCCCTGGGATATTGACCATCCAGGCCCCGGATGAGTATTTTAAGAATTGGATCGATGAGCGCTACCGCACCATTATTGAGCGCTGCCTGCGTACCGAAGCCGGGCAGGGGATTGCCATAGAATTCGCCGTTAATTCCGAGCTGTTGAATGAAAAAACCCAGCTAAAGCTAACTTCCATAGAAAAATCATTTGCCCCCGCGGATAAGAATCTTCACCTAAACCCGCGCTTTCTGTTTGAAAATTTTGTCGTAGGCGCGGGTAACCGTTTTGCTTTTGCGGCAGCCCAGGCTGTGGCGGAAGACCCCGCCAAATCATACAATCCTTTTTTCATTTACGGTCCGGTGGGCCTCGGGAAAACTCATTTGCTTCAGGCTATCGCGCACGAGGCCCAGCGCAAAAACCCCGCCCTTAAAATTTGTTATCTGTCTTCGGAGCAATTTACCAATGAGTTGATTAACTCGATCCGTCACCATTCATCTGAAACTTTTCGCCAGAAGTACCGTCACGTCGATATCCTGCTCATTGATGATATTCATTTTATCGCCGGGAAAGTTTCCACCCAGGAGGAGTTTTTCCACACTTTTAACACCCTGCACGACCACCACAAGCAGATCATCATCTGTTCGGACAGGCCGCCCAAGGAGATCGCCAACCTGGAAGAGCGCCTGGTTTCACGTTTTGCCTGGGGACTGATTACCGATATACAGCCCCCGGATTATGAAACCCGGGTGGCCATTCTGCGTAAAAAATTAGAATTAGAATCGGTGGTTGTTCCAGATGATGTGGTATTATTCATCGCTCAAGAAATTAAAACCAATATCCGCGAACTGGAGGGGGCGCTCATACGGGTGGTGGCCTACGCGCTCCTGGAAGATAAAATGATCTCTCTGGCGGTGGCCAAGCAGGTCCTTAAGGACATGGTTAAAGAAACCATTAAAACCATCAGTGTGGATATGGTACAGAAAGAAGTGGCCGCGTACTATAATGTGACCCTGGCTGATCTAAAAACCAAAAAACGTAATAAAAACGTGGTGTTGCCAAGACAGGTAGCCATGTACCTTTCGCGAAAACTGACAACACATTCTTTGCCGGAAATTGGGGCCGCTTTTGGCGGAAAAGACCACACCACTGTATTACATGCCTATAAAAAAGTGGAAAAAGATTTTATGACCAATGTGGAAGTTAAAAAAAGTATTGACCATTTAAATTCGATTCTTTTAGAATGAAGTATTGTGGATAAGAAATTTTATTGTCCCAGGGTTATCCACAGGTGTTAATATCCATAACCTATTGATAATATTGAGCATTTATTTCTAATTCAACTTGTCCACAGGTACTAATACGATTGCTACTAGTTTTAAACTTTAACGATCAAGTACTATAAGCAGAGGGTTGTGAATATGAAAATAAAGACGAATAAGGAAGAAATTCAGGCCGCGATCGCAACAGTCAGCAACATTGTTTCTCCTAAAGCTACCTTGCCTATATTATCTAATATGCTTTTAGAGACAAATAATAATACATTAAAAATGAACACCACTGATCTGGATATCGGTATATCCTGTGAATTACCTGTGCATGTTTATGAACAAGGCGCTATAACCATACCTGCCAAGCGATTTAGTGATATTGTACGGGAATTACCAAGCGGAGAGGTTATTATTATGGCCCGTAAAAATAATCAGATTGATATTGAAGGGTTAAACTGCCGGTTTAAACTTAATGGCTTACCTAAAGAAGAATTCCCTAAATTCCCAGAATTTAAAGATAAAGACGCGGTATTAATTAAACAGGTGGATTTAAAAGAAATGATCCGTTTAACCAATTTCGCGGTTTCTTATGAAGAGTCGAGATATGTTTTAAACGGCCTTTTATTGGAAGTTGCGGGTGATGTGGTGCGGATGGTGGCAACAGACGGCAGGCGTCTGGCCAAGATCGAAAAGAAATTGATACATCCTTCTTCTAAAGACTTTCATATCATCATTCCCATAAAAGCGATCAATGAAATCAACCGCAATTTAAAAGAAGATGGGCAGGTAAGTATTATTCATGGGGTTAATCAGGTGTTGTTTAATATTAACGGGGTTTTGATCGCGACACGTATTATAGAAGGCGAATTCCCTAATTATAAGCAGGTTATCCCTAAAGAAGGGAACAATAAGGCCAAGGTCAGGACGCAGGATCTTTTGGCGGCTATCCGCCGGGCTAATTTACTTTCCACCCCGGATTTTCAGGCGATCAAATTCGAACTCTTTAAGGACAAGCTGGTGATCTCTAAAACCACGCCGGATGTCGGGGAATCGCGCGAAGAAGTGGTGGTTGAATACGGGCAGCAAGAGATGATAGTTGGTTTTAATCCGCAATTCTTTATTGATGTGCTTAAAAATATAGATGAGGAACACGTGCCCATGGAATTTTTGGGACCGGACAAACCCTGCGTGCTGCGGCTCAAAGAATACCTGTATTTAGCCCTCCCCATGAGGCTTTAACAATGGATTCGATCAAAAATATCGTTTCAGGCGTCATTGGCCAGATGTCGTCGGGAAAAGGGGGGACATTTGCGGATATCCAGGCTGCCTGGGCCAGGATTTCCAAAGATCAGGGCAGCAGGGTGGCGGATATCAAGGATGGTTGCGTAACGATCAGCGCGGATTCTTCATTGCGTTTAGTCAGGCTTAATTTAAACAGGGAAAACCTGTTAAAAGAGTTACGGAAAGAATTTCCATCAATCGTTAAAATTAATTTCAAAGTCAACACGCTTTAAGCGAACGACCTAAGGGGAACCTTAGCAAAGAAAGGAACAGGGAATCTTGAAGACAGAAGAAAAGCCAGCCAGACAAAAAGGCACCTACGATGCCAGCAGTATTACGGTCTTAGAAGGGCTTCAGGCCGTGCGCATGCGCCCGGCCATGTATATCGGGGACACATCAAGCCGGGGGCTTCACCACCTGGTTTATGAAGCGGTGGACAACTCCATCGATGAGGCATTGGCGGGGTACTGTACCAGCATCGAAACGATCATCAATCATGACGAATCGATCTCGGTTATCGACAACGGGCGCGGCATTCCGGTGGGGATGATGGAGAAGGAAAAGAAACCCGCCGTGGAGGTGGTATTAAGCACCCTCCATGCCGGGGGTAAATTTGACAAAGACACCTACAAAGTATCCGGCGGCCTTCATGGGGTGGGCATCAGTTGCGTCAACGCGCTTTCAGAATGGTTTGAAGTTGACGTCAAACGAGACGGCGGTGTTTATCACATGCGCTTCGAGAAGGGCAACACGGTTACCAAGCTTTCCAAGATAGCAAGCTCTAAAAGCACGGGGACCAAGGTTACCTTCAAGCCGGACAAGACGATTTTTAAGGAAACCCAGCATTTTTCCTACGACATACTTGCCAAACGCCTGCGCGAACTGGCGTTCTTGAACAAAGGGATAGCCATAAAATTGGTTGACTTGCGCGGTGAAAAACCCAAAGAATCCCTGTTTCTGTTCAAGGGAGGCATCATATCTTTCGTCGAACATCTTTCGGAAAACAAGACACCTTTGCACAACAAGGTTTTTTATTTTGAAAAAGAAAAGGACGATATTAACGTGGAAGTCGCCCTTCAATACAATGACTCCTACAACGAAACGGTCTTTTCTTATGCGAACAGCATTAACACCGTCGAGGGAGGGACCCATCTTTCGGGGTTCCGCTCGGCCCTGACGCGCGCCATCAATAACTATGCCAAGTCCAAGAATTTGCTTAAAGACAAAGACGGGGTGGGCATATCGGGGGATGATACCCGCGAAGGGCTTATCGCGGTAATATCGATCAAGATCCCCCTGCCGCAGTTTGAGGGGCAAACGAAAACTAAATTGGGGAATTCCGAAGTCGATGGCCTGGTCGCGTCCATGACCCTGGAAGCGCTGACCCGCTTTTTTGAAGAAAATCCGCCGGTGGCAAACAAGATCATTGACAAGGTCATCATGGCGGCCCGCGCGCGCGAGGCGGCGCGAAAGGCGCGTGAACTGACCCGGCGCAAAGGGGCCCTGGACTCCGGCGGGCTTCCTGGCAAACTTGCGGATTGTTCAGAGAAAGACCCTACCATGTGCGAGCTGTACCTGGTAGAAGGCGATTCGGCCGGCGGTTCTGCCAAACAGGGGCGTGACCGTTCTTTTCAGGCGATATTGCCATTGAAAGGCAAGATTTTAAACGTTGAAAAATCACGGCTGGACAAGATCCTGAGCAACGAAGAGATCCGCACCATGATCACGGCGCTGGGCACCGGCATCAGCGAGGATTTTAACATTGAAAAACTGCGGTACCACAAGATTATCCTGATGTGCGACGCGGATGTTGACGGATCGCACATCCGCACCCTTATCCTGACGCTTCTTTACAGGCAAATGCCCCAGCTTGTTGAGGGAGGATTTGTTTATATCGCCCAGCCTCCCTTATATAAGGTGACAAGGGGCAAAAGGGAAGAATATATCCAGACCGAGAAGGAAATGAACGACCTTATCCTGGAATTGGGGACGGACGGCATCAAACTGACCAAGCTTGAAGGTAAAAGGACCTATACGCCGGCCCAGGTCAAAGAAATACTTCAGGCGTTGGTTCAGCTTGAGAATATTGCCGAACGTCTTAAGCGCAGGGGGGTAGATTTTGGGGCCTACGTCGAGAAATATGATGTTAAGAAAAAGAAAATGCCCCGCTATCTCGTCAAGGTTGGGATACAAGAAGAATATGTTTTTGATGATAAAGAATTGGCTGAAATAACCAAGAATGACACAGAGACACAGTATATTGAAATATTCGAGTCTGAAGAGATCGAGCCTCTGCAGGAAAAGCTCGACAAGATGGACATATTCTTACAGGACTACAAGCGCAGCATCGAGGAACAGGTGCTTTTGGCCAAGGATAAAAAGGAAAAGAGCAAGCCCAAGCTTGATTTAAAACCCCTGTTTATTATCGAGGACGACAAAACAAAGACAGAGCTGATGTCGGTCGTGGACATCCTTTATTATGTGCGCGAATCAGCCAAAAAAGGGATGGATACGCAGCGTTATAAGGGCTTGGGGGAAATGAATCCCCAGCAGCTGTGGGACACCACCATGGACCCCGAGAGACGCACGATCCTTAAAGTGGTATTGGAAGACGCTGTCGAAGTAGATAAAACATTTGCTATGCTCATGGGGGATGAGGTCGAGCCCCGCCGTCAATTCATTGAGAGTTACGCGCACGAAGTGAAAAATCTGGATATTTAAAAGAAAGGCAGATGCATGTCACGTGATTTAAACAAAAAAGAACGAATTGTCCCGGTTTATATAGAAGAGGAAATGAAGAACTCCTATCTTTCCTATTCCATGTCCGTTATTGTCGGCCGCGCATTGCCAGATGTGCGCGACGGTTTAAAGCCTGTGCATCGACGCATTCTCTATGCGATGAAGGAACTCAATCTTGAGCATAACAAGAAGTACAAGAAAAGCGCCCTGATCGTTGGTGAAGTTTTAGGTAAATACCATCCGCATGGTGATTCTGCCGTCTATGACACCATGGTGCGCATGGTCCAGGAATTTTCCCTGCGCTATCCCTTGATCGACGGCCAAGGTAACTTTGGTTCCATTGACGGGGATTCTGCTGCGGCATACCGTTATACTGAAGCGCGCATGGCCGCGGTCGCTGAAGAGATGCTGAATGACATTGAAAAAGAAACCGTTGATTTCAGCCCTAATTTCGACGGTTCAAGGGAAGAGCCGGATATCTTGCCCGGGCTAGTCCCCAATCTTCTTGTCAATGGATCTTCAGGGATTGCCGTAGGCATGGCCACCAACATGGCGCCCCATAATTTGGGCGAGGTCATCGACGGTATTGTTCACTTGCTGGACAACCCTGAATCAACCATCAAGGAGCTGATGAAATTTGTCAAAGGTCCGGATTTCCCGACCGCGGGCATTATTTGCGGCAGGGAAGGGTTTGTGGATGCGTACAACACCGGACGCGGCAAGGTAACGATACGTGCCCGCGCCAGCATCGAACAGCAAAAGAGCAACAAGGAAGCCATCATCATTACTGAGCTTCCGTACCAGGTCAATAAAGCAAATTTGATATTAAGCATGGCGGATCTGGTCCAGAACAAACAGATCGACGGGATCACGGATATCCGCGATGAAAGCGATAAAGACGGCATCAGGGTTGTCATTGAGCTGCGCCGGGACGTTGACGCGAACATCGTGCTGAACTATCTTTACAAACACACCCAAATGGAAGTCACCTTCGGCATCATCAATCTGGCCCTGGTCAACAAGTCGCCCAAGGTGCTCAACTTGAAACAACTGATGTTTCACTATATCGGCCACCGACGCGTCGTCATACGGCGTAGGACACAATTTGACCTGGACAAGGCCGTCAGAAGGGCGCATATTTTAGAGGGCCTGAAGATCGCCTTCAAGTTTTTGGATGAGATCATCAAAACGATCCGCGCTTCCAAGACCTCCGCTGACGCCAAAGAAGCCTTGATCAAAAAGTTCGACCTTTCAGAGGCCCAGGCCCAGGCCATCCTTGAAATGCAGCTGCAGCGCCTGGCCGCACTTGAGCGCGACAAGATCGAGGCGGAATACCAGCAGCTATTGAAAGACATCGATAATTACCGCTCCATTTTAGCGTCGGAAAAGCGCGTGGACGCCATCATTAAAGAGGAATTGGCTGAATTAAAAAAGAAGTACGCCGATGGGCGCCGCACGGAAATCGCCGGCCGCGCGGAAGATATCGAGATCGAGGACATGATAGCCGACGAAGACATGGCGATCACCATCAGCAATAAAGGGTATGTCAAGCGTTTGTCGGTGGACAGCTACCGTTCGCAAAAACGCGGCGGCAAGGGGGTCACCGCCATGACCACCGGAGATGAAGATTTCGTGGAACGCATGTTCGTGGCATCATCCAAGGATTTCCTGCTGATATTCTCCAATTTAGGGGCGGTGCGATGGCTTAAGGTATACGAGATACCGGTCGCCTCTCGCACGGCCAAAGGCAAGGCCATTGTTAATTTATTATCTTTCAAACCCGAGGAAAAGATCAGCGCCATCGTGGCGGTCAAGGAATTCAGGGAAGATCAGTTCCTTGTATTTGCCACCAAATCAGGCCAGGTCAAGAAGACCAAGGTTTCCGCGTATAACAATCCCCGTAAAGGGGGGATCGTCGGCATAGGCCTGGAAAAGAACGACGAACTGATAGGGGTTGCCCTAAGCAATGGCAAGGAAGATGTTCTGTTGGCCACGCGCCAGGGAATTTCTCTCAGATTCCCGGAAAAACAATTGCGTGACATGGGGCGTTCCGCCAAGGGGGTTCATGGCATCAATTTAGAAAAAGGGGATTTTGTCGTCGGCATGCTTGTGTTCGCGCCGGATGTGGACAAGACCGGCACCAAACTGCTGTCCGTCTGTGAATTGGGCTATGCCAAGCGTTCGGATTTCGCGGATTACCGCACGCAAACACGCGGGGGCAAGGGCATCATCAACGTGAAGATCACCGACAAGAATGGGGCTGTCGTGGGGGTTATGGCGGTTTCCGACGGAGATGAGATCATGGCCGTGACCAAAAAAGGGATGGTGGTACGCTCTTCCCCTTCAGAGATCCGTGAAACGGGACGCAGCGCAGTGGGCGTTCGCCTGATTTCCATGGAAGAGGGTGACAGGCTCTCTTCCATCGCCCATGTGGTATTTGCCCAGGAAGAGGAATAGGCGCAGAGGGGGAATTTTATCTTGACGTATCACGACGACACAATATAATAGCGGATTCCAGTCGATTTTTTTTCGACCCCATCGTCTAGCCTGGTCAGGACACAAGCTTTTCAAGCTTGCAGCGCGGGTTCAAATCCCGCTGGGGTCGCTTTCAAATCCCGCGGTTTTACTTAAAAGGAGAATCCCATGTTGACTATCTACGGTTCAGACCTTTCAGGGCCGGCCATCAAGGTGCGATTAACCGCCAGCTTACTGGGCCTGAATTATAAATGGCAGATTGTTAATCTGCGCGAAGGCGAACAAAGGCAGGACTGGTTTTTGAAGATCAATCCAGCCGGGAAGATCCCCGCTATCGACGACGACGGCTTTCAACTGTTTGAAAGCAACGCCATCTGCAGATACCTTTGCGACAAGCAGGGATCTGCGCTGTATCCCAAGGATGTCAGAAGGCGGGCGACCATCGATCAGTGGATCGATTTCTCATCTTTTCAAATAGGGGCGAATTTCATGCCCATTGTCTACAATCGTCTATTTGCGCCGCTCAGGGGGATCCCCGTCAATGAAAAAGCCATTGTGGACGGCCTTGAGGCCCTCAATAGATATTTGCCGTCTATTGAAAAACAATTGACCGCGCATCAATATATTGTCAGCGGGGAGATATCCCTGGCGGATATTGTCCTGATGGCCTTGCTTGAGCCGGCGGAATTGGCCAAGTTCGACTTGGGCGTTTATCCAAAATTAAATGCATGGCGTTCGGAATTAAAAAAGCAATCCTTTTACACGAGCTGTTATAAGGAATACGGGGAAATGCTGAAAGCACCAGCCTCGCGTTAACAGAAACCCGCCAATGACCAAGGTAAAGGGAATATTGAAGGTAGCTCTCCTGCAGTTTTGCGCCGGTCCTGATAAAAGTGCGAATCTTTCGAAGGCGTTAGGCTTGTCCCAAGAGGCGCTTGATCGCGGCGCCAAATTCATCCTGTTGCCGGAAGTTTTCAATTTTCGAGGAGACACGAGGAACAAGGAGTTGCTCCTCCGCGCCACGGAAAGGATCCCCGGCCCAACAACGGAAGCCTTCACCGCCATAGCCAAAAAACATAAAGCCGCTTTTTTATTGGGCTCGATCTTAGAGAAAGCACCTCGCGGACTATCCTATAACACCTCGGTTGCCATTGGGTCACGCGGGGAAATCGCCGCCAAATACCGCAAAATCCATTTATTTGATGCGCGCATCGGTGATAAGATAGTCAGGGAAGCGGACTGTTTCCTGGCGGGCCGACAGCCCGTGACGGTCAGCATGGAGGGATTCAGCGTCGGGCTTTCCATCTGCTACGACCTGAGATTTCCCGGGCTTTACCAGGATTATGCGCGCAGGGGGGTGGAAATAATAACGGTTCCGTCATGTTTCACCAGGAAAACAGGGGAGGCTCACTGGGAAGCCCTGCTTCGCGCCAGGGCGATCGAAAACCTGTCCTATGTCCTGGCGCCCAATCAGACAGGGACGGATGCCCGCGGCATGCAAGCTTACGGGCATAGCATGATCATTTCTCCGTGGGGAGAGGTCATGGCCCGTGCCGGAGGGGATACTCAGGAAATCATTTACGGCGAGATCAGGATGGAAGACGTGCGCAGGGCAAGGAATATCTTGCCGGGGATTGTCCCATAAACTAAAAAAGAGGGATTATGATGGCAAAACGGGTAAGAGTTGCGGTTACCGGCGCGGCAGGACAAATAGGGTACGCCTTATTGTTCCGCATAGCCACCGGAGAAATGTTTGGCAGCGACACGGAAATTGATCTGAGCTTGTTGGAGCTTGAAAAAGCCCTGCCATCCCTCCAGGGGGTGGTGATGGAATTGGATGATTGCGCCTTTCCGTTATTACGCTCAGTGTCCGTATCCGGGGACCCGAATGAGGCGTTTAAGGCTGCCGACTGGGCCCTGCTCGTCGGGAGCGTACCACGCAAAGAAGGGATGGAGCGAGGGGACCTTTTGAAAATAAACGGCGGGATCTTTACGGTGCAGGGCCAGGCCTTATCAGCCCACGCCAAGCCAGGCTGCAAAGTGCTCATCGTGGGCAATCCCTGCAATACCAACGCCCTGATCGCCAAGAATGCGTGCAAAAACATCCCTCCTAAGAATTTTTTCGCCATGACCATGCTTGATGAAAACCGGGCACTGTCACAGCTGGCGCAAAAAAGCGGCGTCGCTGTCAGTGAGGTAAAAAATGTGGCGATCTGGGGGAATCATTCAGCCACCCAATTCCCGGACTTTTATAATGCGACCATCGGCGGGAGCCCCGTTACGGAACGCATAACGGATGAGGCGTGGCTAAAAGGCCCATTTATTGAAACGGTACAAAAACGGGGGGCTGCCGTCATCAAGGCCCGCGGCCTTTCATCGGCGGCATCAGCGGCTAACGCGGTGATAAATACAGTGCAGAATATCATATCCCCCACGCCAGAAGGGGAATTCTTTTCTGCGGCAGTGTCTTCAGATGGCAGTTATGGCGTGGAATCCGGAATAATGTTTGGATTTCCCCTGCGATCCAACGGCAAGGAATGTTCCATAGTGACAGGATTAAAGCATAATGAATTTGCCCAAAGCAAAATCAAGGCCACCCTTGATGAGTTGTTGGCAGAAAAGCAGGCCGTGGCAGAATTAATTTGATTCTTTATTGACCATAATAATAAGTTAATATATGATTTTATTTGATGGGGGACAATGGGTTACAAAAAATACTTTGAAACTTTATCAAAATTAAGGCAGCAGGTTTGCTTTTTAGAATAGCAGCGGATATACTTAATAGATTTTATTCTTCTTTTAGGAGATACTTTATGAAAAAACCCGGATTTATCACCTACGGGATTCCGTGTTTAGCTCTCGGGATTGTATTTTTAACAGGCTGTGATTTATTAAACCAGCTGGGGCTGGGACATAAGAAGCAGGATAATTCCCAAAAGATCCTTGATGCTGCCGTATCGCCGGATTCATCTGCCGTCCCGGGTTCCCAAGGAACGTCCGGGGCGCTTCCCGGCAATATATTGGTCCGGATCGGCGACTGGTCGCTTACAGCCGATGAATTTAATGACCGCCTTAACCTATTAAAACAACAGCTACCTGATTTTAAAGAGAACGACAGCAACAGCAGGGGTGCCGTATTGGATGAACTTGTCCGGCAGCAGCTTTTGGTCAAAGACGCAGAGGATTCGGATATCGGCAACACCAAGGAGATCAAAGATGCCATCGAGGATTTCCGCAAAACGCTGTTGGTCCAGGAATTGGCCAGCCGCATGACCAAGAGCATTTCAGCGACCGAAGATGAGGCCCGTACGTATTACGATGCGAATAAAGATAGATTTACCGAGCCTGTTACTTGGAGCGTCCGCCAAATTATCGCGGGGGATGAGGCGACCGCCAAAAGCATTTTAGTGCAAATTTTACAGGGAGGCGATTTCGCCCAGATCGCCCAGGCCCAATCCAAGGCTTCCAATGCCGCGGATGGAGGGAAAATAAAACCATTCATCACGGGCAAGGCTCCTTTCGACGCCATGCAAATAGCCATCGCCAATTTGGACGAAGGAGGGACCAGCGGCGTATTTAAGGGTCCTGAAGGGTATTATATTGTAAAGGTTGATTCCAAAACAGGCGGCGCGATCAAACCTTTCGTCGACGTTAAAAAAGACCTGGTTTACGGCTTGACAATGCAAAAACAACAGGCTGTTATTCTAAGCCGCCTGAAAGAGCTGGCAGAAAAGAACAAGCCGGAATACAACAAAGATCTTATTGAACAAGTTATCGGCAAACCAAGCTCGTAATTAATTAAGGAGGGAATCGTTGCCCTTTGAAAATAAAAAACAGCTGTTGATCATTGGCGGCGCGGTGGCTGCGGGTATCGTGGCGGTTGTTTTAACAAGCACCTATGTCAAAAACAGCATTGAAGGCCAGACCGCCTCTTTGGCAGAACAGTATGGCACCAAGCAAAAAGAGGTAGTTGCGCAGATCGAGCAGCGCAATGACCAGCAAATGGCTGCCATGGCGCAGGAATTGGAACGCGTCAAAAGCCAGCAGGCAACAGCATTGCAAAAGCAAATGGCTGTCCTGCAGGCGGCCCAGCAACAGGCCCGGGCCCAGCAGCCGTCTGCCCAGACACAAAAGATCCGCAAACCTTCCCTGGCCCTTAAAACCCCGGTGGGCAAGCGCGCGATCACGGTTAAGATCGATTCCCTGGCCGCTGTCGGCGGATTGCTCAACGCCGGAGATTATGTGGATGTCATTGCCGAATTAAATGTCCCCTCCGAGGATTCCGACAAGAAAACTGTCACGGCCATGATCTTTCAGGGGCTGCAAGTGCTTGCCATTAACACCAATGAAGATGACCCTGGCGCGTATGATGATCAGCAGGCGGCCAGTACCTTGAAAATCACATTCGCGGTTGACCCTCAAGAAGCCGGGCTCCTGGCTTTTGCCAATAAAAACGGAAGCCTGGAACTGGCGCTTCGTTCCCCTGATGAAAGCGAGCATCAAACAGTCAAGGCGGATACATGGAAAACTTTGGCGGATTACGTTTTGAAGAATCAGGGACTTGACATTAAGGATCCCGATGGTGAATCTGCAAATTCGAACAGCAAGCCCGTAGAGAACAAACCAAGCATCCAAATTTTCAGAGGCGGCAAGGAGCTTTAGTTGATGAGAAGTGATTTTTTGAGAAAATTCCTTATTGTTGCGCTGGGGCTTGGTTTGTCGGGATTTTTAATGCCGCGTTTATCCGCCGATGAAACCTCCATGGAAGAGCGAGACACCATTGACATGGTTTCAGGAGATGTTGAAACTGTGCCGGCCAGCAGCCTGTCCCGTGTTTCAGTGACCAATCCGGATATAGCGGATATATCTGACGCCCAAAGCGACAAGGTTTCACTTTTGGCCAAAAAAGCCGGGGAGACCGTACTATTCCTGTGGGATTCTAACGGCAAGCGCAGCGTCAAGATCCGCGTAGTTAATGAAGATTTAAGCACGATCAAGGCCCGCGTGCAAAAGATCCTTGACGAAGCAGGCATCACGGGCGTTACCCTGGATGAAAATTTAGACGAAGGGAAGGTGGTGGTTTCCGGGGCTTTGCCCAAAGACGACAAGACCCGGATGGATAAGATACTCCAACGCTTCAGCGAGAATTTGATGAACCTGGTCAAGGAAGAAAAAAATGAAGATTTGATCCAGGTGGATATGGAGATCGTGGAGATCAGCACATCCATGGAAAAAGATCTGGGCATTTTATGGGGAAGCTCATCATCATCTTCGTCAGGTTCCTCAGGTTCGGGACTGATCAATGAAACAGAAAAGATCCCTGTCACCAACGGCAACGGTAAGATAGGGGATTTTTTTAAGGTAGGGAACTTTTCCCGTACGCCGCTCGAGGCCACGGTCAACGCCTTTATCCAGGAAGGCAAGGCCAGGCTTATTTCAAAACCGCGCCTGGTCGCCCTCAGCGGCAAGCAGGCCAGTTTCCTGGTGGGTGGCGAGATCCCCGTGTTGAACACGACAACCAACTCCACGGGTTCATCGCAGACGACCAGCACCACGTATTCCCAATACGGCGTTAATGTAACACTAACCCCGACGATCCGTGAGGGCAAGATCGACATACTGCTCAATGTGGATATCAGGGATATTGACAACTCCAATTCATCGGGGGGAAATATCGCGTTTATCACGCGTTCGGCCTCAACAAACCTGTTCATGGATAACAAGCAGACGATTGCCCTGGCAGGCCTTATCAAATACTCCGACAATGAGCAGGTGACGCGGATCCCGTTTTTATCGAACATCCCCATTGTGGGGCTGATGTTCAGGAACCGCAGCACCCCTTCGCCGGATACCAACACGGAAATGGTCATCATTTTAACACCGACGGTGGTGACGGACAAGAAGTTCGCGGACAATCAGGTGGTGATGCCGACCCCTTCAGAGAGGGAATCCTACAAGGAGATCAACGCGAAATACGAGCAGGAGCCGATTTCTTCAAACTTTCCAGTCGACAGGACGGGCAGCATCGTCCAGCAAGAGGCGCCGGCCATTCTTCCGGTGGTGACCGCTTACGCGCGCATGGTCCAGGAGAAAATATCCAAAGCCATTTTTTATCCGCAGGCGGTCCTGGGGGATTCCATTGCAGGCACGGTGAAGCTCAAGGTGCATATACTTAAGGATGGGTCAATGGATTCTGAAGAAGTGATAGAGTCTTCCGGGAATTATCTTTTAGACCAATACGCGATGCAGGCCGCCAAGACAGCCGCCCCTTTTGAGGCATTTGCTGAGGGGATGGATCAGGACGGGATGACTTTTACGATCCCTATCGTTTACAACAAGCTCATCTCAGGAAACCAGTCTCCCTCCGCCCAGAAGGTCATTGCTTCGTATTAACGGCCGTATCCCTGCAGCGCGTAGGATCAATTCCTCAGTGACAAAATCATAAAAAGTGGTAAAATAAAAAACCATGTCTTCTAAAATCATCACAGTTTTCAGCAACAAGGGAGGGGTAGGCAAAACCTTTATCGCGGTCAATATCGCCTGCGCGCTGGCCATCAAGGGCAAACGCGTGCTGATCGTCGATCTGAACCTGCAGGCGAGCCAGGACATGGCCCGCATGCTTAATTTGCCCCCCAGCAATTGCCTTGTCGATATCCTGGCGGACATGGAAAGTTCCCCGGATGTGATCCGGAAACATATCATCGCCCACAATAGCGGGCTCCATTTCTTACCGGGGGTCAAGTCTCCGACACAGATCGGTCATATCACCGCGGATAATTTGCGATTGTTCTTCAAGAAGGCGACTGCCCAATACGATTATATTATCGTCGACGGAGGAAGCACCTTCAGCGAGATTTTCATCAGCATCCTTGACTCGTCGAACCTGATCTTATTGGTAAGTACCCCGGATATCCTGGCGGTCTATCAGGTTAAAAACAGCATGGAAATCCTCCAGAACCTTCATTTCCCCCTGAAGATGGTGCGGTTGATCCTTAACCGCGCTGAATCCCGCGGAGGGGTTGCCTGGCAGGAAGTCAAGAATGCCCTGGCCTGTGAAGTGTTTTCTCTGATCCCCTCAGATGGCAAGACAGTGGGCGTCGCCTTAAACCGCGGCGTGCCCTGTGTCATAGACAGCCCCAAAACGAGGGTTTCGGAGAGTTTCTTTGAGATCGCGGACAGCCTGAACGATGAGAGCATCTATGTGCAGGCCAGCGATGTCATCAAGGTGCGTACCAGCGACGGTGCCGCCAAAAAAAGCGATGAGTTTTGGGAAAAATTCGGCATCACGCCCAATGTCGCCGAAGGGGTGATGAATTTTAAAAAAGAAGAGGACGAGGTCATCAAGGTCAAGCGGGCCGTTCATAACCTGCTGGTTGAACGCATGAATTTGACGAAAATGTCGCAGGAGGTTTTAAGCGACGCCTCCCAGGCGGCTAATTTGCGCAAAGCCGCCGAAAAGGTGGTCACGGAGCTTTTGGCAGAGACTTCAGGGACCTTCCTGTCCAGTCATGAGGAGCGTTCCAGGCTGGTCAAGGAGATCGTCAACGAGGCCCTGGGGCTCGGGCCCCTGGAGGATTTTCTGGCCGATGAAACCGTCACCGACATCATGGTCAACAACAAAGATGAAATATTTGTGGAGAAGAACGGAAAGATACTGCTAACAAACAAAAGATTTATATCCAATGACCAGGTCCGCGCCACGATCGACCGTATCATTGCCCCTTTGGGCCGCCGCGTGGATGAGTCAACGCCCATGGTGGACGCGCGCCTTCCCGACGGGTCGCGTATCAACGCGATCATCCCGCCGTTGTCTTTAAACGGCCCGATGATAACAGTGCGTAAATTCTCACAGGACCGTTATACCGTCGAAGACCTGCTTAACCGCTTTAAAAGCCTGTCACAGCCCATGGCTGATTTTTTAAACGCCTGTGTCATCGGCCGCAAGAACATGATAGTTTCCGGGGGTACGGGCGCGGGTAAAACCACCCTGCTGAATATCATTTCCCAGTTTATCCCGGACAATGAGCGCATCATTACGATTGAAGACGCCGCGGAATTGCGATTGATCAAGACACACTGGGCCCGCCTGGAAAGCCGCCCACCCAATATTGAAGGCCGCGGCAAGGTGACGATCAGGGACCTTTTTGTCAACACATTGCGTATGCGTCCGGACAGGATCATTATCGGGGAGTGCCGCGGGCCGGAAGTATTGGACATGCTGCAGGCAATGAATACCGGCCATGACGGATCACTGACCACCCTGCATGCCAACACCACGCGCGACACCCTTTCGCGTATGTCGTCAATGGTCTTGCTTTCCGGGATAGAATTGCCCCTGCGCGCCATCTATGAAATGGCCGCCTCAGCGGTACATGTGATCGTGCAGATCAACCGTTTTTCCGATGGATCGCGCAAGATCACCGCGGTTTCCGAGCTGACGGGCCGGATGGTGGATGGCTTGCCGGAGATCAAGGACGTGTTCACCTTTGTCCATAAGGGCATTGATGCCCAGGGCGTGATCCTGGGAGAATACTCGGCCACCGGGTATGTCCCCAAATGTTTTGAAGATTTTTCCACCCGCGGTATTCCTCTTAGCAAAACCATATTTGAAAGCCATTCCGGCGCCCAATGATCGTTAATACAACCCGCCATGCCCAGGTAGCTTCCCATGTTGTCATTGCCCGAAATCCATGGCAGCGCATGAAAGGGCTGCTTGGGGCACGCAGTTTCCCCCAGGGAGATGCTTTAGTCATCACACGATGCCAATCCATCCACATGTTTTTCATGAAATTCCCCATCGATGTGATCTTTTGTGACCGCCAGGATAAGGTGGTCGGTATTTGCGCGAACATAAAGCCCTTTGCCCTGTCACCGGTTTTTTTCAAAGCCGCGTATGCCATTGAATTGCCTTCGGGAAGCGTAGCCGCGTCCCAAACACAAGTAGGCGATCAGTTACAGATCCAATAGGCTTCCCCACTCACTCTTGACGCAGGACAACATGGTGTTATAATCAAACGTCCATTTTGGACATTCTATGGGCGTTATTTATAAATTAAGAGAAGAAGTGGTAGATTTTATTGTCAGCCAAAGGCAAAGCAATCCTCTTGCGTCCTGCCGCCAATTAGCAGAATCCACGTCTCAGAAATTCGGCCTGAACCTTTCCAAATCGTCCGTCCATGATGTGCTTAAAGAATCGGGGATCACAACCCCCCGGGGACGCAAACCCAAGAATAAATTTGAGATCCCTCAAGAAAAAAAGAAGCAAATTCAAGTCAGCCTGTCCCAGGTCAAATTAGAGCCTCCTCCCCAGGAAGTTGAGCAGCATAAAGTTGTCTTGATCGCGGATGTGACAAGTCCGCAGCAAGCTGCCGGGACGGAAATTTCAACCGAGTACGAAGGCGCGGGACAAGTCTTTCTTAAAGCAGCGCTCTGGGACTTAGGGGTTTTCTCAGAAAAAAACATCAAGGCCGCGGATTGGGAGTATTATCTAACATATAGCAAAGGAATTAATGTATATTTAGAAAATAATAAGAATTTTTTTATTGAGATGCGCTTGCCGCTTGAAAGGTGCATTAGAGAGGTAGCAGATTGCCTTATTAATAATATTAAAGACTTTACTGTAAGTAAAATTTCTGACGAAACCGTCTTTAAAGCATGCATGGATGCCCAAACAGGTTTTAACATCTCAAGAATATCAATAGTGGATAGCAATAACCATATTTTGTCTGAATTTACAAACATTATGGAGACAAAAAGAAGGTTTATTATTAAAAATAGAGTTTTTGTGGAGAATAATGAAATTGATATGATGGAAAGGTCAAAATCATTGTTTTTTTCACAAACAATTGAAAAAAATACACTTATAGATAAAATTGTGAATTTGAGAGGATTTGATACGTTGAAAACAGGTGAAAGAACGGTAACATTATTAATTGAAGATGGTTATGACAATATTGCCTTACTTAAAGAGGCAAGTGAAAAACTGAACAATATGTTCCTTTATGATGATCGGGATCAATTAGTGAGGGTTGAAATTAATTCCAAGCCTTCTCGTGAGAGTGTTACTCTGCCGAATTCAGGTGGTTAGGGGGTATTAATTATAGATTAATTTTTTATTATTTTTACCTTGCCGGGGTTGACAGTTCTTATTATATATGGCATACTTCTGTTGAGCACTAAGACAGCGTATTTACAGCCCTTATTGGGCTTTTACATAAATGGAGACCCTGTTATTTGTTTTTTCCTCGCTCCTGCATTTAAGGGGGAAGGGTCTAATTAATCTTCTGGCATGTAAGGTGAACAGCGATGATCCGAAAACTAAGAAACAAAAACGCGCAAAATCTAATAGAATACGCGATCGTCGTTGGATTAATCTCAGCAGCAGTGGCTGCTTTGAGCACCTACGTGTTCCGTTCGGTTCAAGCACAACAGAAGATGATTACTGAGGACTCTTTAAATTAAACGAACCTCGTATCTTAGGAGGAATTATGTATATGCATATAAAGAATAAAAGAGGTCAGAGCACTGTGGAGTATATCTTGCTTATGACCGCGGTAGTAGCGGTTATCATCGGCTTCGTTGCTACACAAAACAGTGGGTTTCAAGGCAGATTGACAAACACTCTAAACGATGCCACCTCTCAGATGACAGATCTGGGAACAAGGTTGCAGAACTCTGAGGCGGCGTCAGCGGCTTCGACTTCCTCAACTTCAGGGATACCGGTGGGCTACACGGTTAATGCTGATTAATAGGAAGTAAAAAAAAGCAGTTTAATGTTAAAAATAATTATTATGAATTCATATAGGAGGAACACATGTTAAGAAACTTCCTTAAAAACAGAAAAGCTCAAAATACCGCGGAATACGCGCTTTTGATCGCCCTGGTGGTTGCTGGAGTTATTGCCATGCAGACCTACGCTCAGCGCGCTCTGCAAGCCCGTGTTCACGATGCAGCAGTGTATATGTCAGGTTCCGCCTCCGGCGGCAATGTGATCGGCAACGATGTGCAATATGAGCCGTATTACCTGAACAGTGACTATAACGCGACAACCAACAGTAACGACAACAAACGCTTGGGCGAGGGATTAGTTGCGGCAGATTCCACGACTAATCGTACAAGGACAGGTGCTCAGTCATCAAGTTACAATACAGCTGACATGACGACTGCAAACTAAAGTATGGTTTCAACAAAATATCCTAAGGAGGAATCCTATGTTGCAATATCTTAATCAAAGACGCGGTCAGAGTACCCTGGAATACGCGGTGCTGATAGTTGTCATTATCGGCGCTTTGCTGACCATCCAGGTTTATATCAAACGCGGGGTGCAGGGACGATTGAAAAGCGCCGCTGATGATATCGGGGATCAATACTCCGATGGTAATACGAACGAAGTTAAGTCGACCACCAGATCCAGCGAAACTTCTGAACAGTTTGGCGTGTCTGCGGTGGGTGTTTCTGCAACCAATCTAATTGGTAACGAACTCACTAACACTACCAGCAATTCCGTCATCCTGAATACTCAGCAAGAGTTTTGGGGGTCGTAATACCGCCGGTTAGCTAAGCGGTGTTTAGCATAGTGTTATCGTGGGCGAAGCAGTCTTTTCAATCGAAGGGACTGCTTCGCTCACAATAGCACAAAGAAAAAGGACAAACGCATGCGTGCACATAAGGGTCAAAGCACCGTTGAGTACATCCTACTGATCACAGCAGTCATCGCTGTGATTGTTTTGTTTACGACAGGCAACAACAGCCCCTTCCAGCAGAATTTGAACAGCGTGTTTAATACGACGTCACAGGACATGCTCAACGTGGCCTCCCATTTGCAGGACAACGCGTATAACGGAGGCTGATGCTGACGGGGGTTAACCATGAATAATAAAGGCCAGGCAATCCTGTCGGAATACGTGATGGTTTTTTTCGTGGTGATCGCGGCAGCAGTAGCCCTGACCACCTTTGTACAGCGCTCTTATCAGGCGCGCATTCATGACGCGAGGAATTTTATGATCGACACGTTGACTAATAGCGGCGCGTGCGATGCCAATTGCCTGAGTGCCGCCGGGATCACCGGCAACCAGATCCCTTATGAGTATGAGCCGTATTATTCAGTTTCACTTTCAGATATTCAGCAAAACCAGCAGGACAGGACAAGTACAGCTTCGGGCAACGCGCAGGTTATCGGGGCCATTTACAATAAATCGTTGAATGAAAATTCACAAACCAATTCTTTCGACTGTCAGTTGCCGCCGGAATGCGCCGATCCGAACAATATGTCGCAGCCTGAATGTCAATGTTCGACATGACCAAGCGCTGCTTTGTTGTGGGGGTGAAAATGTCCGCACGCCGTGGCCAGTCAATTTTGGAATACACCATTATCGTAGGCATCATAACGCTTGTTCTTTATTATATGGGGACAAGCATCAAGCGCGGCGTGCAGAGCTTCGTGAAGGTTACGGCGGACCAGGTTGGAAACCAAGAGAACGCGGACCAGGATTTTAGCGACACCCAACAGGGGTACATGCAAGCCTCCAACAGTACATCCCAATCAATCTATAATAAACAGATCTCAGAAGTAGGGTATATACCGTCATCCGGTAACGCGGTTTATTTGGGCAACACGAGTTACAATGACGCCACGTATACGTCCACCAATACCATCACAAACGGAGGATTCTCCCCCGAATAATAAGGGACATAACCTATGCGTAAACGCCGCGGACAAACAATTTTGGAATACACCGTGATCCTGATCATAATTTTGGGCGTTTTGATCGCCATGAAGGACTATGTCAAAAGAGGTATTCAGGGCAGATGGAAATCAGCAACGGACGATTTTGGGGATCAGTATGATCCTCAGTACATCAATGCCAATATTACGTATGCAACGCAAGTGAATGCTCAATCCGTGGTTTATGTGGAAAATGGGACGACTAATAGCGGTGTTAACGGAACAACCATAGATGGTTTTTGGACAAACCGCATTGATATATCAAACGCCCTGGAAACAAAGGAAGGATTTTCACAGGTAGGCAACTAATGTTTAAGTCCGAAAATAACAAAGCGCAGGCCGCGGTGGAGTTTGCCGTGTTTGGAGCGATCCTGATTTTTCTGCTGGGGACCATTGTGCGTTCCGCCGTAAGCAACAGTTACAATCAAAATCAGAATTTTAAAGCCATGCGCATGGCCATGCTGGCTTCATGGAACGGTTCTAAGGCAGGGAACATTTCTCATAATAGCGCTTCGATCCTTTTTGTTGAAGACCGGCTTTCGCCGGATTTTAATAAATACGGGGCCCTTGACCGCAATCCTTTTATAGCTAATTCATCAGGGACCTTTACTTTTGAGCTTCTTTATCCCTTGGATGTGGGGGAAGTGCCGTCAAATCTCCCGATCATGGATGTATATATCAATGGACAACATTTTCCCTTTACTACCGCGGCATATGTTCCGGACAAGTTAATTACCCGCCAAGGATGTCCGGTTTCATTGGGCGGACCATATTCTCCTCCCGCGGATGGAGGGGCACTTGCCCCGTGGCAGTGCCAGCAGAATCAATGCCTGCGCAATGGCAGGGAATGGGTGGGGGGAACTGTTGAAGCAAGTCAGTTTGATAACGTAATACCGGTTGTGCTAAACGGTTCAACAGAAGCGACCTTGACAGCCAATGGGATCGCCATTTTTCAGGCGCTGATCAACGCGGGTTTCGTGAGCCCGAACGGCACAAGCGTCCCGGCCACATCCGGCTATGTCACGAGCGCGTTTTCTCAAATGCCCTATGCCTTCACTATCACGGATCCCACAACTAATCAGGCCGAACAATTAACAACTCAGGAAATAGCGCAAATCCAAAGCATCATGCAAAGCAATGGCACCAAATACAAATTATTTTACTCGATGGTGGCCAACGGGCAGGAGGATGAGTGGAGCCCGAATCCTCCAGTCTGTGCCAACCCGAACACGCTTGCATGTAAAGATAAAGCTTTGTCTACGACCCTGGCTGTAGCGTATACGACATGCGCTGTGGCCAACATCAATGCTGCAGGGGCGTGCGTAAACGCTGGTGGGGACATGGAATACGATCTTTTACGCAATGGAAATTACTATAATCCTACGGATCCAACGGCGATTGAATCACAGTTTCCTTCGGTGGCCTCTTGCGCCTCGGCGAGCATGCGTTGCAACATTGCCTGGCAATGGTCCGCTACCGCCGCAACATCAGCGAGCCAGATTGGGCTGGTCACTTCCGGCAACACCAATTATCCAAGCTATGACATAGACGGAAGATTAAAACCCGTGACTATTTATACCTTCAGCACAGATCCAACAACCGGGGATCCAACGGTGAGCTATGAGGATTTTCAGGGAGGGGACATTGATTCAACATGGGACACTAATTCCTGCACCCCCAAACCAGGACTGCAAAATGATTCCCAAATTTTTACTTTTACCAGCCCCAACGTAGGGGGGCAGAGCAGTCCCACGTATTTGCAGATACTGGAGGGGAAATTATACAATCCCGAGACTGACCAGTTTGTACGCAGCGCAAACAAGCGCGACAATGTAGATTTAATTCAGAGGGAGATCCAATTGAGCAATGATACCGGACGGTTTTGCAACGGCGGCATTCGGCTGGCGACTGTGGCCAGTGACGGGGCGACGCCCAATCCAGTTGAGGTTTGCGTGGCCAAAGGTTCCGGCAATAATTGCTTTTCAGGTTCCAACGCTAACGGGCAGGTCATTACCCAGACCTGTTTTGACGAGAATGACCTTATGCTTTTTGTCCGCAGCCGTATTCAAGACACGCGCGGCAGTTTCTGGATGACCGACACATCAGGAACATTACAGGTGCATTGATGAATTATACTAAAAATTTAAAAGCACAGTCAACCATAGAATTCACCTTCGCGGTGGTGGGCACCATGTTCCTGATCTATGGCATGGTGATGGTTTTCCGCTGGGCGGGCATGGATCTGGCCAACAGGCGTTATCTTCAGGACACCTTGATAACAAACCTGGACAATGCCACAGGGGATCCGGCTTCGGAATTGAATTCAGATGCTGATTATTTTCAGCCGATGGCGGCTGTTTATCACGGAAGCATAACAGGGAATGCAAGCCCATGATAAGAAAAATTGACAAAAGAGGGCAGACAGCCCTGATCATGATCCTGCTGGCGGCAGCGGCGCTGATCTTCCTTGCTATCACGTTAAACTGGGGACGCATCGCCCAGGTTAAGAGCTTGACGACGATAGCGGCGGATGAGGCAGCCACAGCACTGGCTTCCGACGCGGCCAGTTATGGGGAAATGGAGAAGCAAACATATTTAGTGAATGAAAATGTGAAAACATCGCTTACCGGGGTATTGCTCAGCGTCATCATTTTAATAGTATCAATAATCTTATGTTTTACGCCCTTGGCGCCGGCAGCGGGATGGGCGCTTGGGCTTGCCATCGCTGGAATGGTGATGACTTTTGTAAGCATAGTCTTACAGCTGGTCTGGATCAATCCGATGATATCGGCGTTGTGGAATAAATTGCAAATGAACCAGCCCGTATACCAGCAATTTTATGAACAAGGCGTTAGCACCGCTCTTCAGTCCAGCGTCACGGACCAGGTCAATATCGCGGATTATTTTGATTGGAATGCCAATGGTGTTTTTGGTGTTAACGCGACCGGTTTCCCAAGGGACAGCGTCGGCCGTTTCGCGTTATTCTATACCGATCGATTAAAAATGTTAAATCAACCGGATGTGCCTCAGGTCGTTTATTTTTATGACCAGCTGGCGGAATTGATGAATGGCGAAACATGCGGCCAAAATCAGAGTGATAATTATAATTACGGCACCGCTGTCGATGCGGGTTGCCAGGCCGCGGGGGTAAAGCCATTCAGCAGTCCGCCTTGTAACAACCCGTCGATCCCATGCACGACACCGGACATTAATTGTGTCGTCAATCCGATTGACCCTGTTTGCCAGGAGAAGATACCGAATGGCTTCCAATTAAATGATTCGTGTACGGATTCCAATCCGTCCAGCCCTACGTATAATCCTTACTGCGATCCTTGCTGTCAGCCGTTGAGCGTCGTCAATCCCCTGTATTGCGCTCCCAGCACTTCATCGAGCTCTTCGTCATCGAGTTCAACAACTTGCACCGGAACGACATCAACGGGAGACGCGTGTAACTGCAACCCGCTTGTCTCGCAATATATTTCTTTGAGGCCTTCTTCCTGTGACCAAAGCCCGTCGCCCCCGCAATGCAGCATCAATAACCCCTATACCGCTGCAGTGCCGGGAGGGCCATATCCCCTCATTTATGATCAAACATTCCAGGAGTATAATAATAAAGTGTCCTTCCTGGACCAATTCGGACGTGACCAGCAAATACCGCCGGCAGCCCCTCCTCCGGGACAAACAGCTTATCAAATGTCTCCCAATGCGATGACTCCAAGCACCGTGACCCCTCCGTTGGTGTTTCCCAACGGGGTATACCCGTTTTTTTGGCTGATGAATGAATATAGCCCGGAGGTTGATAATATCGACCCAACCACAACTACCCTGACCTCAGCTCAGTATCATTGGTGCGTGGCAGGAAGCACCGTTCCAGCGGCTCCGCCCGCCCCTGCGGGCTTTCCGGAGTTGGCACAGTTAACACTGCCGTATGCCTGTACCGGCCAGGATTGTTGCGTGAACCATCTTCTTAATTCACTTTCCAGCAACGGTTCGGTGAGCTCAACCCCGATCACGGTAACCCTTATTAATGGGCCAGCGGTCAGCATAACATCACCGGCAACGACTCCAAGTTATGCCTTAGTAGGCAATAGCGTTACTCTCACAGCTACTGCTTCCGAGACGGGTGGGACCATTGCGCAGATATCATTGTTTGATCCGGTCAATGGACTGATCACAACATGTGCCATAAGTCCCGCGACATCTCCGGCTACATGTTCGGATACTTTAAATAATAAGAAAACCGGAAGTTATCAGGCTTATGCGACAGCCACGGATAGCAATGGGGTAACTTCACCGCAGTCAGCCACCGTAACAGAATATGTTATCGATCCGCCGACAGTCAGCATAACAGCCCCGGCACAAGGAACGGCGCTTGCGGGCGGTAGCGTTGTCACGGTCACTGCTGTCCCCACCCTTGATCAAAATGATACCATGGGTACCGTGACATTTTACAATAACGGGACAAGTATCGGAACGGCCAACAGTTCTCCTTATAACCTTGCCTGGACCGTACCGAAGGCGCCGCCTGCGACCTATAGTTTGACCGCTGTCGCTACCGACGCAAATGGCTTTTCATCAGCACCATCGACAGCTGTAACAGGATCAATTACATGAGAAATAATATTTTACTACTAATATTGTGGTGCATGATGACAACCCTGTGGGGGGACCTGCCGGCATGGGCACAGGCAGGCTGTACGCTAACTGTAACGGGCGCGGGCAGCTATTCGGCAGGTTCAAATGTTGTATTAACAGCCACCACCTCAGGGACATGCCAGCCCATCACCCAGGTGTCATTTTATAATGGATCAATCCTTTTGGGTTCATCCAGCGTTACTCCGTATACCTACACATGGAATACCACAGGACTGCCGACAGGCGCGTATAACAATGTTTACGCCACTGCTTATTTTTCCGGTAGCGGTTCAGGCGGCGGAGGGGCAGAGATCATCGATATGGTTGGCTCTACCTTTGCGTCAAATCCCTCGACAAATCCCGCCTCAAACGCAAGCTTTGGAGAACAGGGCAAAGGTGCCTGGGTTCCGGGGGACGATCAGATGTGTGAAATTGCCACCTGGCCGTATAATGGGTCCACCTCGAGCATTCCTGACGGCACTTGCGAATTAAACGGCACCGGCACACCCCCCGGCCCAATCACACCGACAACCATTGACAGCCTTGACGACACCATGCATACCTTGTCAGATTTTTCTGTTTTCGCCAATAATTTTCTCGGGCAGAGCCTGGGATCCTTAAGTTCGACCATTGAGGCCTGGTATCCTCAAGTCACGGAATGGATCGATCCTGCGACCGGCCGACTTCCTCCTCTTGTAGGCAGTCTGAATGCCTGGACCCCCGTCATCGTAAACTGGCTTAACACAAACTATACAAATGCCAGTGCCTGGTGCGTCCCGCCGGAAGCGACACTTTTGAACGGCAATGCCACAACAAATGAAGATACCTATATCAACAGCGCCGCTTCCGGCTTAGTCTGCAGCGATGGCAGCATGTGTACCGCCGGCCTATGCAATAACGGCAGCGCATGTTCTACCGTTTGGGGTGATTTGCCTCATGTCATAGCCTGTTTGAATTATAATTCCAATCCTACGGGTGGGACCGCCTCAAATAGTTCAGTGTATAATTTTCAACAGTGCCAGCTCGCAATGACCACCGGTTCATGCCCCACCGGATTGCCGGCCCAGTGTTCCCCTAATATCCTTGGAAGATCCCTTTTAGGGACAGTGGAGCCAGCTTATGACGGCTGCACAGGCAATTTCATGACATGGCTGACTAATAGCCTTACCTTGGCCACCGATGAGGCTCCAAAATTTGCCTTGCGCGGCGCGTTTCTGGAGGATATCAACAGCAGGGCCCAAACAATGGCCGCTATTTTCCCTCCGGCAGCAACAGCGCTTCAAAATTTTCTAAACGGTCCGGCAGCTCAGCTGATGTCGGTGGGATGTACGGATGGTACATGCCCAGCACCGACGGTACCATTGCCGAATTCCGTGATCTATGCCTGGGTGGACAACACTTATGCCAATGGTCATCCGGGCAACGCGCATATTGTCAAGATCACGGCATACGCTGCAGGCCGTAACGGGGACAGTTCTAACGGCACGGCCAATTCCCTTGCACAGTCGGTTTTGCCATGGATCAAAACGACCGTTGGCCTGTTTACGCGGACTTACGAGTTGAGAAATCGTGACGGAGCCGTATATGTCAATGTCAAGCGATGGGACCAGGACCATGCCAACCCCGTTCTATTTCCTAACGGACACCAGGTGTGGCAATTCCTGTTCCACAATCCGGTCGGTGCAGCTACCACGACGGGGCAGGGGCTTCCGGCAGCCTGTGTTGGACCGGGCGGTTTTGGATTTGGCCTAGAGCCGCTGACAGTATCAGGTCTTCAAATGGCAAAAATATCTTCAACCGATCAAACCGCGCTTGCCAACGCGGTTATGTTAAATGATGAGGGGACAGGTACCAATGCGGGTAAGGTAGACCCCAGCGTTAAAACAGACCCCGCCAACTATCTTTCGTGCCTTTCCCAGCTTAATAAACTTTTGGACACGGCTCCGGTAAGCTATGCGTGTGTAAAATATGTGGCATCCAGCAATGCCAGCCACGATCCCTCACCGGACGGCGATGCTGACTATTCTTTGAAGTTTGTTGATTGCGGGTCTGTTGATGGGGGTTCTTTGCCCCCGAATGATCTGACATATGAATAATGACGGATGAAATTATGAGAATTTTAAATAAAAAAGCGTTTTCGGTGCTCGAATTTACGGTATTATTTGTCATTGTCATCGGAGCTTTTCTGATCATGAGGAATTATATTCAGCGCGGGATGTACGGCCAATGGGGGAAATCGGGGCAAAGCTTTGCATTCGGGCGCCAATTTGATTCTCAAAGATCCATTGAATGCAGCTATGATGAAGTGTCAGGCCTATGGTATGATCATAATTGCGTTGAATCCCAGTGTCCAGGGGGGAGTCCGACCTGCATGGAAGGCATCATAAAAGGGGGGACTTGTTCAAGCAGCAGCTGTGAAAAGCTGAATTAAGAATTCAAAAATTTATGCTCCTATTAATATTACTTTTAATTTTTATCTCCATCGCTGTCTTAAGTTTCACCTTAGTCCCTCAGCTGATAGAAAAATCCAGCCAGATCAATGAAGGCCAGGCCCACGCAGTCGTCGGTAAGGTTGGCCGGTACTTGCGTGAAGATGAATTGAAGAAGATGTACCAGATGGTTTTTTTCGGGCCTATTGTACTTGGGATCGTGGGATTCTTTGTTTTTCCCGCGGGCGGGAATTTCATCGGGCTTATAGCCGGAGGGATTTTCGGGTATGTTTTACCGCGCATGTATATCGGCCGCATCATTGCTGAACGCAAAGTAAAATTCAATGACCAGCTTATCGACGCGATCATGATCATGTCCAGTTCTTTCCGGGGAGGATTAAGTCTTATCCAGGCATTTGAATCGGTATCAGATGAAATGCCGGAACCGTCCAAGGGTGAATTTGGAGTGGTTTTAGGGGAAAATAAAATGGGCGTGTCGCTGGACGAATCACTTAACCGCCTTTATATGCGCATGCCATCCCCAGCCATGCAGCAGATGGTCACGGCTATTCTGCTGGCCCGCGAAACAGGGGGTAATTTACCGGCAATTTTTTCACGTATCGTCAGCAGTACCCGTGAGCGCAAAAAAATAGAAAAGAACCTTCAGACCTTGACGATGCAGGGAAAGATCCAGGCAGTTGTCATGACCGGCTTGCCGGTGGTGTTCTTCTTTACTGTTACAGGATCAAATCCTCATTTCTTTGATACCATGTTTAATTCCCCAAGGGGTCAGCAACTGATGACCGTATGTATCGTTTTGTGGGTGCTGGGAGCCATAAGTATTTGGAAAATATCAACTTTCAAGGATTTATAAAATGCTGATAGCTTTATTATTTGCTTTTTTTGCCGGGTTTGCCCTGGTGTTGGGTTTCTTGCCTGTAGGGCTCGACAATCGTCCCAAGCTTCAAATGAAGATGGACGATACTCTCTCGAGCCTCATGCCCAAACTTGGCGCGGAAACTAAAAAAAGCGCGCCAATGGATTTCTTATTCAACATTACGGTAAAGCTGTCCTTATTCAATAGGCCGCTAGCGATTTCGCCGACAGGCAGACGTATGTACAAGGATTTGAGGATGGCCAAATCAAGGTTGACCGTCGAAGAGTTCTTTTTGATCAAAGAGGTGCTGGTGGTAGTTTTCCTATTAATGGTCATAAAGATCAATCATAACCCCGATTTTTATATGTTCCTTGCCTTAATGGGTTTTGCCGCGGGTTACATGCTTCCCGAGATCTGGCTGAAATCAAGGATCAAGAAGATCAAAGAAGAAATCCTTAGGTTTTTACCGGACACGGTGGATCTCCTGGGCCTTTGCGTTAATGCCGGCCTTGATTTTATGATGGCGCTGAAATACGTGGTGGAAAAATCAAGCCCTACCGTGATCATTGATGAGCTAAAGAACATGATGCAGGAAATTAGCGTTGGCAAGCCCAGGCGCGATGCTTTAAGGGATCTGGCTAAAAAGTATGAATTAGCAGATCTGTCCACCTTTTCCCGCACCCTTATCCAGGCTGACCGAATGGGTACATCGGTTATTGAGGCTCTGAACATCCTTTCTGAGGATATGAGGGAGGCCAGGTTCAGAAGGGGTGAGGCAATGGCGTTAAAAGCACCATTGAAGATGCTCGTTCCCCTGCTATTCTTCATTTTCCCGGTTGTAGCCATACTGGTAGCCGGGCCAGTCTTCCTAGACTTCTTCCAGAATAATCCGCTTCAGAAGCTTGGTCACTAATCCAGAATGGACATTAATAATATCCATTCTAATCTTGTTTTAATATCCAAACTGTATTAATTTCCATTCTGAGTTAAAAAATAGCCACCTTTAAGGTAATTAAGGTCATCCTGAGCAAAGCGAAGGATCTTGAGGGGGGTTCCCATTCCCAGACAATGGAAATTGTCCTTGCCAGTAAAGCGAATCAATCGACCCTTGTCTTAAATTTAACATAATTTATACAAAAAGAACAAAATATTACAATAATTTATAATTATTATTTAAATAGAGAGTTAAGTTATTTAAATACATAGACTTAAAGTTTTAATTTAAATTGCCAAAGTTTGCTTTCTGTATATAATATGTTATACTTCAAGTGTCGACGAGAACAAGGTTCAAAAGAGTAAAAAATATGAGCCAAAACTTGGAAAACACAGCTGAAAATCCCAATGAAGGGCAGAGCTTTTCAGAGCCTCAGGATATAGCTGTGGATTCTTTTGTTTTGGACCCCCAAACTCCCGCAGCAGACACCACCCCTTTTGTAAGCCGATTCAACAAGTGGATAAAGATAGTCGCCGTCGTGGTTTTAGCGGCCTTTGTCCCGAATCAAGTCAGCTGGGCATTCAACTATAACCCTGGAATTCTTTATAAAAGTATGCCGCTCTACGCCGTGCAGGGGACGGGCATGCCAATGCCAAAACCAGCCGTGCAGGTTTCGGGCAGCCTTGAATATTTACTTAAGCAAATCCAGGATAAGCCCAGGCTCCGTTTGCAATTGAATCTGGATCAGCAATCCCATGCGTTAAGCATTGACACCAAAACTGTTTTTACCGCGGCAAAGATCGATCAAATTTCCCAATGGCTCAAGACCCCGGACCTGAATATTCTTAACTGCGGGGTGTATGCCCTTAAAGATATATTGGAAGCCAACGGGATCAAACGTTCCCTGTCTGAGATCTCAGTGATGACCCTGTCCGTGGACTTGATGGCGGATATCATTAAGGTCGGAGAACCGAAATTAAAGACAACCCTGTTTGCCATCAACAAAACCGCCCAAGCGCTGGGGATTGATTATCAAAGCCTGAAATTAGCTCCTATAGATACTCTGAATTTAAAAACCCCATTTATCGCGCATTTTAAGAATGAACATTTTGTTACCGTCCAAAAAGCGGCTGGCGGCAAGGTCTATTATACAGACCTTGATTATCCCCGCATTGTTGATGAACAGGAATTTATCAACAACGCGGATGGTTATGTTTTTGCCCAAGTCCCATCAGCCGTTCCTTATCAAATTATTCCCGCAACCTTGCAGGCCTTTGTCTGGGGTGATAAATGGCGCGACCTTTCCAAATCCTTGCCTGGTCTTATGAGCGGCTCCTCGTTTGCCTTGCAACTTGTTATCGATATCGTTTCGATGATATTGCCCGG
>Ga0265338_10000798_pt1 | contig 53237 bp, 45 predicted proteins | sample 42126metaG_FD_193579 | JGI IMG/M metagenome (GOLD analysis project Ga0265338, IMG submission 193579) | Rhizosphere microbial communities from Carex aquatilis grown in University of Washington, Seatle, WA, United States - 4-21-26 metaG | ecosystem: Host-associated > Plants > Roots > Rhizosphere... | reverse complement strand
CTGGACGCGCACGGCTGATTTTTCCGCGCCCGTGATGGTGACCTGGCTTACGCCCTCCACCTGACTGAGCTTCTGACCGAGAATTGTATCGGCGTATTCAAATACCTGCGAGGGTGGCAGCGTATCGGACGTCATCGCCAGTACCATGATGGGTGCGTCGGCCGGGTTCACCTTGCGATAGGTGGGTGGGTTGGGGAGATCAAGCGGCAATTCACTGGCCGAAGCATTGATCGCCGCCTGCACGTCGCGCGCCGCGCCGTCGATATTGCGATCCAGGGCGAACTGGATGGTCACGGAAGTACCGCCCAGTGTGCTGATGGAAGTGATTTCCGACACCCCGGAAATTTGGGCCAGATGGCGTTCGAGTGGAGCCGCCAGGGCGGACGCGACTGTGGCCGGTTCAGCACCCGGCAAGGACGCCGATACCGAAATGATGGGATAATCGACACGTGGGATCGCGGCGACCGGCAGAAAGTGATAGGCCACGATGCCCATCAGGAACAGGCCCGCCGCCAGCAGGGATGTGCCGGCGGGCCGGTGGATGAAAGGCTCGGAAACATTCATGGCGCAGAAGGGCTGCGTGGGTCGCCAAACTCGGCGGGCGAGGTCCCGCCTTCCAATTCACCCGCGCTGGACAAGCCGGCGGAAGCGCGCCACTGGCGAATCCGTTTGCTCAATCGCTCCATGTAGAGGTAAATGACCGGCGTCGTATAGAGCGTGAGGAATTGTGAAAGCAGCAAGCCGCCAACGATGGAGATGCCCAAGGGGCGACGTAACTCCGAGCCGGTGCCTCGTTCCAACGCCAGGGGAAGCGCACCGAGCAGCGCCGCCATCGTGGTCATCATGATCGGGCGAAACCGGAGCAAACAGGCTTGATAAATTGATTTTTCGGGCGGTAACCCTTCCACGCGCTCGGCCTCCAACGCGAAATCAATCATCATGATGGCGTTCTTTTTGACAATGCCGATCAGTAGCACGACCCCGATGAGGGCAATCATCGAAAAGTCGATGCGGCAGATCAACAGGGCCAGCAGCGCTCCCACGCCGGCCGAGGGCAGGGTGGAGAGGATGGTGATTGGATGGATGTAGCTCTCATACAATACTCCGAGGACGATGTAGATGACCACGATGGCGGCGAGAATCAGGAACGGCTCGCTCTTGAGCGACGTGCGAAATTCCGCCGCGCTACCGGAGAACGTCGTCAAGACAGCTTCCGGCAGGCCGATTTCTTTTTCGGCGCGTTGAATGGCGGTAATCGCCGCGCCCAGTGAACTGCCCGGGCTCAAGTTGAAGGACAGCGTGACGGCCGGGAATTGACCTTCGTGAACGATCGCCAGGGGCGCGGTGGTGGTTCGCAAGCGGGCAAACGTACCGAGCGGCACCATTTGGCCAGTGGTGGACTTCACGTAAATCTTATTCAGCGCCTCGGGGGTGAGTTGGAATCGAGGTTCGACTTCCAGGATGACCCGGTACTGATTGAGCTGGGTGAACATGATCGATACCTGACGCTGCCCGAAAGCATCGTAGAGGGTATCGTCGATGGCTTGTGGAAGGACGTTCAGGCGCGATGCGGTGTCGCGATCCACATCGATACTCAGTTGCAGTCCGTTCGACTGCTGGTCGGTGGCCAAATCGACCAACTGGGGCAATGTGCGTAACCTGGCCAGCAACTTCGACGCCCATTGCGACAACTCAGCCTCATCGGCATCTTCGAGGGTGTATTGATATTGGGTGCGGCTGACGCGGCTGTCGATCTGGACGTCCTGCACGGCTTGCATGAACAACGAGATGCCCTGGACGTCCTTGGTCGCCTCGCGCAAGCGGTCAATGATCTGGCTGACGCCGGCTTTACGCTGGTCGCGCGGTTTGAGATTGATATAGAGGCGGCCGCTGTTGACGGTGGCGTTGACTGTGCCGGCACCAACGAAAGAGGCCACGCCACTTACATCGGGGTCCTGTCGCACAATATCGGCGATCACGCGCTGGCGTTCCACCATGGCGCTGAACGAGATGGATTGCGCGGCATCGGTCACGCCGGTAATGAGGCCGGTGTCCTGCTCGGGCAACAGGCCTTTGGGGACGATGATGTAGAGCAAGATCGTGATGACGAGGGTTGCAATGGCCACGATCAACGTCAGCGGCTGATGTTGTAGCACCCATTTGAGACCACGCTCATACCAGTCCAGCATGCCCTGAAACATCCACTCGGTCATATCATAGAACCGACCGTGCTTTTCGTCTTTCTCGGCCTTAAGCAGCCGCGAGCACATCATCGGGGTGAGCGTGAGCGAGACGATCGCCGAAACCGCCACCGCCACGCTCAGGGTGATCGCGAATTCCCGAAACAGCCGGCCCACGATACCGGTCATGAATAGCAGCGGAATAAAGACAGCGATGAGCGAGATGCTGAGCGAAATGACAGTGAAGCCAATTTGTTTGGCGCCTTTGAGCGCGGCCTGCAATGGCGGATCTCCCGCCTCGATGAAACGGACGATATTCTCGATCATCACAATGGCGTCGTCCACCACGAACCCGGTGGAAATTGTCAGCGCCATCAGCGACAGGTTGTCGAGGCTGAAGCCGACCAGTTTCATCACGCCGAATGTGCCGATGATGGCCAGCGGCAGGGCAACACTGGGAATGACAGTGGCCCAGAATTTTCGCAGGAAGACGAACATGACCATGACGACGAGGAACACGGTCAGAATCAGGGTGAACTGGACATCGGACACCGACGCGCGGATGGTTTCGGTGCGGTCGGTCATGATCGAGACCTTGACCGAGGGCGGGATGGAAGCGCGGAGTCTCGGCAGTAGCGCTTTCACTCGATCCGCTGTTTCAATGATGTTGGCGCCCGGTTGGCGCTGAATGTCGAGGATGATGGACGGCTTGTCGTCGACCCAACCGCCCAGCCGTATGTTCTCCACATTGTCGATCACTTCGCCGATGTCACCGAGCCGCACCGGTGAGCCGTTCGTGTAGGCGACGATGACCGGGCGATACTCCGCGGCGGACAGGATCTGGTCGTTCGCGCCAATCGCGTATGATTGGCGGGCGCCGTCGAAGCTTCCTTTCGGCGCGTTGATATTATTCTCGGTGAGGGCAGAGCGCACGTCCTCCAGGCTCAAGCCCAGCGAGGCGATGGCCGCCGGGTTGATGCGGACACGTACCGCGGGCTTTTGGTTGCCTTCGATGGTGACCAGGCCAACTCCGCTGACCTGGCTCAGTTTTTGGGCGAGTACGGTGTCGGCGAGGTCGTTGACTTTTTCCAGGGGCAGCGTGTCGGACGTAATCTGGAGCGTGAGAATGGGCGTGTCCGCCGGGTTGACCTTGTTATAGATCGGCGGATTGGGCATGTTTTTGGGCAGAACCCCACTGGCGGCATTGATCGCGGCTTGGACGTCCTGGGCGGCGGCATCGATATCGCGGTCCAGGTTGAACTGGAGAATGATGGTCGTGGTGCCGAAAGAACTCTGGGAGGTCATCTGTGACAGACCGCTGATCTGGCCGAATTGCCGTTCCAAGGGCGTCGTCACGGACGAAGCCATGACATCCGGGCTCGCGCCCGGATATTGCGCGGTCACCTGGATGGTTGGGAAATCAACCGGCGGCAGCGCGGAGATTGGCAGGAGGAGGTAGCCCAGCAACCCCATGAGCACCACGCCCGCCATGAGCAGCGACGTGGCCACCGGGCGCTGGATGAAAGGTTCCGAAATGTTCACAGACGTTGGCCGTCAGGATCCGGGGCTGCCCGTTTTGCCGGAAGAGGCCGGTTTCACATGCGACCCGACCTGCAGCTTGTACTGTCCATCGACCACGACCCGTTCATTGGCCTGAAGCCCCTCATCGATCAACGCTTCGCCTTTTTCGATTTGCGCCACCTTCACGGGACGGACTTCGACGCTTTGATCGTCCTTGATGACGAAGGCGTAGGAGCCTTGTGGCCCCCGCTGGATCACCGAGGCAGGAACCACGAGGCCGTTCTTGCGCGTATTCAATAACAGGCGGGCGTTTACAAACTGGCCGGGCCATAGCCGGAGATCGTCATTCGGAAAGTTCGCCTTGAGGCGGATCGTGCCGGTCGTGGTATCGATCTGGTTGTCGATCACCGCCAATTTCCCCTGGCCGAGGAGGGTGCTATTGTCGCGGTCCACGGCGAGCACGGTGATATCATTCGGGGAAGCTTCTTTCTGTATCTGGCCGAGGGTTTGCTCGGGAAGCGTGAAAATCAGGGAGATGGGTCGCAGTTGCGTAATCACCACCAAGCCATTGACGTCGACGGCATGAACGATGTTTCCCTGGTCGACCTGGCGAATACCGGTGCGACCATCAATGGGAGAGACGATGGTTGTGTAGTCGAGTTGGACCGTGGCACTATCGATTGCTGCCTGGTCGGCTTTGACTGTGGCCGCCAGCTGGTCGACGAGTGCCTTCTGCGTATCGTATTGTTGTTGCGTGGCGATCTTTTGTGCAACCAGATCAGAGTCTCGTTTCAGGTCGAGGTTGGCATTGGCCAGTTGAGCTTCGTCCTGTTTCTTTTTTGCCTCGGCCTGTCCGAGTTGGGCTTGGAAGGGCGCGGGGTCGATCTGGGCGAGCACGTCTCCTGTGTGTACGTCCTGTCCCTCGACGAAGGCGACCTTTTCCAACTGACCGTCGACCCGGACGTGGACGGTCACGGTATTGTATGCTTGGACGGTACCGAGTCCGTCGAGATAGATGGGAACGTCCTTCTGCTGCACGTTGCCCTCGATAACCGCGATGACGGGTCCTCCCAAAGCGGCACGAGCTGCCGCCGATTTCGCGGCTGCCGCGCGGTAATAATGCAGGCCTGCGAGAATTCCAATGACGAGCACAGCACAGGCAATGCCGACGATCAGAGCTTTATGAGTATGGGGTTTCGCTTGTTGGGGTAGAGTCGGGGGTTGTGTTCGAAAACTCTTCGTCGAGCCACCCGGCCGCGCTGTGTCGGGTCGATCCACATCCTGCCTGTCTTGAAGTTCGTCGTGTTTCAGCATGGACGAAAAAATCCGTGTTGCGGCGCCTGATACAACCTGTTGTTAGACACTTGCACCCGATTATGGGCTCAAAATATGCCGTCAGTCGGCGATGTCAAATGATGACCTTGACGACGGAACAGTTCAATCAGAATCCGCACGGAGATGGTATATGGTTGCACACGTATCAGTTATGATGCCGCGGCTGCCTGCCGCAGCCTCAAGCGGCTCCAAAGAAATCGTTTCAAAAGCGGGAGGGTTTGGATAAGATGGAGATAGCCACGTACAACGTGGTGAACTTTGCATGTTTACCGCACGCACATTGCTCGAAGGCAAATGGCCGATCCTGATTTTTGCGGCGCTGACAGTCATCACAGGAATTAGGTGTCCTGTACCGTGGGCGCCGATCCTGCCGCTGGCGCTATTGGTGTTTACGATTTCGTTCTTCCGCGACCCCGAAGCGAACGTGCCGCCGGACCTGAAACTCATTGTTGCGCCGGCGACGGGCAGGATTGTCGAAATCAAGACGGTCCATGAACCGCATTTCCTGAACGGCGAAGCGACAATGGTGGCGATGTTTTTGTCGGTCTTCGACGTGCATGTACAACGGGCGCCGATTGACGGCACGATCAAGTTCGTGCAGTACAACCGGGGTAAGTTCCTCGACGCCCGCAATCCGAACGCATCGCTTCAAAATGAAAACCGCGTGATCGGCATAGAGTCGGCGGACGGGTTTCGAGTGACGGTGCGGCAGATTGCGGGGCTGATTGCGCGGCGAATCGTCGGCTGGGCCGATCAGGGCGCGGTGCTGGCGAAGGGCGAGCGGTTGGGGATGATCCGGTTCGGTTCGCGCGTGGAATTGTTCGTGCCGCACGGCACGGAGATTGCAGCCAAGGTGGGCGATTACGCGAAAGGCGGTGAGACGATCCTTGCCAGAAGAACATGACATTCGGTCGCGGACGGAGATTCGCGCGTTGAACACCAATGCTTCGTCGGACAGCGAGGAGAAGGTACGGATCTATTTTCTGCCGAACCTGCTGACGGCGGGCAATCTGGCGTGCGGATTTTTTGCACTGACGTGGATTTTCAAATATCAAGAAGGTGGCGACTTCGAGCCCATCAAGACGGCGATCCGCCTGATTTTGGGGGCGTTTGCGTTCGACCTGTTCGACGGCCGGTTGGCGCGCTGGGCGCACAAGGAATCCCGGTTTGGGCGGGAATTCGATTCGCTGGCCGACATCGTGAGTTTTGGCGTCGCGCCCGCGTTCCTGATTTATCGCATCGTGCTGCAGGAATTTGAGCCGGGCTGGATGATCGCGGCGACCTACCTGATCTGTGGTGGGATCCGGTTGGCGCGGTTCAACGTCGTGAGCATGCGACCCGGACATTCGGACGGGCGCGAGTTTGTCGGGTTTCCGATTCCGTCCGCCGCGGCGCTGGTGGTGAGCGTGACCATGCTGATGATGTGGTTGGTGGGACATGATCGAACGCTGGGCAATCTGCGATTTGTGCCGCCCGCGTTGATGCTGCTGCTTTCCGGGCTGATGGTCAGTAATGTCCGGTATCCGACGTTCAAATACATCGACTGGACGCCAGCCCGGTCGGTCGCGGCGTTCGCGGGGGCCGCGGTGGTGGCGATGTTACTGGTGTCATATTTTGTCGTCACGCTGGCCGGACTGTTCGTGGCCTACCTGTTGTACGGGCTGGCGCGCCCGTGGGTGAGCAAACGCTGGCGGCGCGAAATTGAATCGGACGAAGAGGGCGAAAACGATTCGGCGGAGGGCTAGGCGACAGCGCGGTGGAAAACTACCTGACACCTATTCTCGCGGGATTCTTCTTCGGGTTTGTCGTCGCCGTGCCGGTGGGGCCGGTCAACCTGACCGTTATCAACCAGGCATTGCGCCGGGGATTTGGCACGGCCTTCCTGATCGGCATCGGCGCGATGTGCGCCGAGACGGTGTACGCGTCGCTGATGCTCTGGGGACACGCTTCGATTCTCGACGCGCCAAAGGTAGTGCTTGCGATGCGCGTCATCGCCGTCATTGTGATCGGCGCGATGGGCGCCCGTTACTTGCTTTTCAAATCCACGCGACTTGACGCCAGCGAGGCAGCGGCTGAAAAACTTGGCCAGCGCTGGCATCAACCACGGTCGTTCTTTCTTGGGTTCGCCCTGACCATCTCCAACCTGATGCTGGTCGTCGTCTGGGCGACGGTGGTCACGTTGCTCTTCGCGCATGAATGGGTCGTCCCGACTCTCGTGAGCCGGATGCTGTGCGCGTTGGGGGTGCTCAGCGGTGGGTCGACGTGGTTCCTGTTGCTGGCGTTCTTCGTATCGCGCGCGCATCGCCGTGTGAAGGACCAGACCCTGACCGTACTGGTGCGCTGCTGCGGTGTGTTGTTTCTCGGTTTTGCCGGATGGCTGGCCTGGAAGCTTTTTCAAAGCTGACGCATGCGGCAGGTTTACTTCCCGAGTTTCCTCAGCAGGTCCGGCAGCTTTCGCAGTGCGATGATCTGGCGCTTGGTTTGCATTGCCGGCTGGGCAGGCGTGCCGAAGACGACCGAACCCGGCGGCAAATCCTCGGAAACGCCGCTCTGGGCCGCGACCACCGAATTCTCGCCAATCTTGAGATGGTCGGCAATGCCGACCTGACCGGCGAGCGTCACGTTGTCGCCGATCTGCACGCTGCCGGCAATACCGACCTGCGAGATCAGGATGCAGTTCTGGCCGAGAGTGACGTTGTGGGCGATCTGCACGAGGTTGTCGATCTTGGTTCCGCGTTTGATAATGGTTGAATCCATCGTGGCGCGATCGATTGCCACGTTCGCGCCGATCTCGACATCGTCTTCAATGACCACATTGCCGGTCTGCGGGATTTTCAACCGTTCCGCGCCGTCCTGCACGTAGCCGAAACCGTCGCTGCCGACGACCGATCCAGAGTGAATGGCGACGCGGTGGCCAATCTGGATGTCATGGTAGAGAGTGACGTTCGGGTACAGCAGGCAATCATCACCGAGGGTGGTGCCTTCGCCGACGACGCCATGGGCGTCAATAACCGTGCGGTTGCCGACCGAGACGCGGTCGCGCAGCACAACGTACTCGCCGATGAACACACTTTCGCCGAGCCGTACGTCACGACCCAACTGGGCGGTGGGGTGAACCCCGGCGGGGTATTGGCGCGGCGGATGAAAGACTGCCAGCGCCCGCGCAAACGCGGCCCGCGGGTTCTTCACGCGGATCACCGTCTTGCGCGAGGTGGGTGTATTAAGTGGCACGATGACTGCCGCCGCCGCGCAGTTCTCAGCCGCGGCGCTGTGCTTCGGGTTTTCCGCGAACGTGACGTCAGTGGACCGGGCGCGAGGGATCGACGCGATGCCATGGAGCGAAATGTTCCCGTCGCCTTCGACGTGGCCGCCGATTCGCGCTGCAAGCGCGTGAACGGTGATGGACATTGGAGGCAGCGTACCAGAAGCCTTTCGCGAAGGCAACGAATTGACTTGGCTGACGGCGAACCGTAGACTTTCGACCATGGCCAAGCAAAAGCCGACGGCGCTCGCGGGTTGGCTGGCGAGGACGAGACACCTCCTCGAAGAATCTCCGTCGGAGATCGCGGGTTCTCACCCGATCACTCAAAAGCTGCACACGACCGCGCACTTCATCACGCTCGTTGTCCGCGGATTTGTCAATAATCGCTGCCCGTTGCGGGCGGCGGCGCTGTGTTACACGACATTGCTCGCGCTGGTGCCGTTGCTGGCGGTGGTCTTCAGTATCTCGAAAAGCTTCCTGCAAACCACGAGTGCGGACCTGGCGCCGCGGGTGGTGGACGCGATTGTGGGAAAGGTGGCGCCGCAACTTGAGTACGTGCCGGCCGAGGGCCAGTCCGCGGTGGGCGGCTTGACGGCCGGGGGCCATGTCGTGGCTTCATCGCAAGGCCGGCAACAGGTGGTCGACAGCATTCAATCCTTCATCGGTAATATCGATGCAGGGAAATTGGGTGCGATAGGCACGGTATTGCTGGCGCTGGTGGCCGTACGGTTGTTGATGACCATCGAACAGACCTTCAACGACATCTGGGGCGTGCAGAAGGGGCGCACGATCTGGCGCAAGGTGGTGTACTACTGGACCTCGATCACGCTTTGGCCGATCGTCCTGTTCACCGCAATGGCGGCGACCGGGACCGCGGAGTTCTCCCATGTGGTAGGACGGTTGTCGTTTGCACCGGAGTTTCACCGGTGGCTGCTGCAACTGGCGCCCTATGTCATCCTATGGATCGGCTTCTCGCTCATGTACGGGCTGATGCCGAACACACGCGTGAGATTTCACGCGGCCGTAATTGGCGGCGTGGTGGGCGGGACGCTCTGGCAATTGAATAGCCAGCTCAACACCATGTACCTATCACGCGTGGTCACCTACAGCAAGATCTACGGCGGGCTGGGAGTGGTGCCGGTGTTCCTGCTCGGACTCTATTTTTCATGGCTGATCGTGCTGCTCGGGGCGCAGGTATCGTTCGCCGCACAGAACGTGCATCTCTATTTGCAGCAGCGCGCGAGCGACCGGATGGATCAGGCCCGGCGCGAATTGCTCGCCTGTAGGGTTGTCCTCCAGGCGTGCCGCAGTTTTTTACGGGGTGCGTCGCCACCCAACACGGAGACACTGGCGAGCCAGCTTCGCGCGCCGCTGCAGGCGCTCAACCAACTGGCGCACCGACTGGTCGAAGGCGGCGTGCTCGTCGAGGTGGCTGATGGCGAAGGTGGTTTGCAGCCAGCGCACCCGCCGGAATCGATCACTATCGCCGACGTGTTGCACGTCGTGCGCACGAATGACGGAACCTGCGCCGACAAACCAACACGATCGGGTTTGGAACCTGTCGAGCAAACGCTTTCCGAGATCGCCGCCGTGGTGCGTTCCGCTTCCGCCAACGCCAACTTCGGCGACTTGGCGATGAAGCTGGATTAGCACTTCGACATGGTGCCCCCACGGCATTCTTATTAATGCAAGTGGTTGCTGTGTAGGGTCGGGCTGTACAGATGGCTGGACACGAGTGTCTAGTTTGTCAGGCGGACTGGACACACAAAACATGTTCACATCGTCCCTTGGTAACACATCACGCTGAAACTGGTAACAGCCAAGTGCCAGCCGCCCTAGTGGTTACATTTTGATTGACTTCGCCGCCAGCGAACCCTTATTCTTTGTGGCATGCAAGGCGCTTGGTGGTGGCGTGATTGGAGCAGCGTCTTCGAGCAGGTATGAAGGTTCATCTGGAAGGTGAACTGTTGATAGTGGGTCAAGGGTAGCGGGTCAAAGGGTAGGATAATGGGGTGTTGTAATGGGCGAGAATCGAGAGCAGGGTCGTGCTGCAAGCGGTCATGTGAGCCGAAGAGCCATCCTGAAGTGGTGTGTCTGCGAAGCCAAGGATTCTCCTGACACCTGATGCGAGTAGGACTTATAAGGTAGTTGTGATAACCTTGTGAGTCTGATCTCGGATCCGAATCCCGGTCAGGCGAGGAAAATTGAACCATGCGAGATTTGTTACGCGAAATTAAACGTCACGGGCAACGGCTTGGTCGTGATCGTTCGGGACAGGCCCTGATCGAGTTCGCCGTTCCCGCGGTTTTTCTGATCCTGTTGATATTCGGCCTGATCGATTTTGCGATCCCGATTTACTATCGGGAGGTCATGATCAACGTTTCCCGCGAAGGCTCGAACATAGCCGCCCGGATTGGGGCCGCCACTCCGGCGGATGCCTGCAGCACCGCCCTTGTTTCCGTGGTTTCGTCGGCCAATCCGCTACTGATCACCAATACTACTGCTTCCAGCAAGGGCCAGGGGCGGGTAATTATATCCGCCATCGTCAACGGTGGCGCCGGTACGTTCAATGTGGTAGCGCAATCGGCGATGGGGGGGCTCACTGCCAATGAAGCGCCCAGCAAGGTTGCCCCCAACGGGATAGGACGAATCGGCGCGAGTAACCTGCCCAAGACAGGCACGTTTCCGCAAATCCCATACGGTCACACCACCCTGTATGTCACTGAGATATATTATCGATTCCATCCGGCCTCGCCGCTGGGAGGGTTGGTGAAATTTGTGATGACCAACCAATTGTATGACGCAGCGTACTTTTAGCAATTTTTTGAGGAGGGGAACCATGAAACGATTTATGATTCGAAGGTGCGCCGGGCGTGGCAGCGAGCGTGGCCAGATGTTGCCGTTGATCGCGCTGTCGGCGGCGGTCCTGATTGCCATGGTTGGTTTGGGAATCGACCTCGGGTTTGCCTACGTGACCAAGGCACGGCTTTCCAAAGCATGCGACGCCGCCGCGTTGGCGGGGATGGAGAATATTAACCAGGGCACGGTCACCGCGAAACAGGTTGCCTTTGCCGAGTTCTACGCTAACTACGCCAATGGCGCCCTCAAGACGAGCTTGGACACGGCCACGGTAACACCGACTTTTACATTTTCGCCGAATTCATCCTCCGCAACGCAACTGACCGTGACCGCCTCCACGTCGATCCAGACGTTCTTTGTCAAGGTCTTGTCATCCGTGGGAGATAGCCCGTGGAAAACCGAGGTGGTTGGCGATTCCTCCGTGGTTTCACGAGGCAAGCTCGACTTTACGTTGGTCTTGGATAAATCAGGGTCCATGAACACGGATCGGGGAGCATGGGAGATGTACTCATCCGTGACGAATTTCCTCAGCTTTTTCAGTGACACCCTCGACAAAGGGGCGTTGGTGACGTTTAGCACGCTTGCCCAAGTCAATGTGGCGATGACAAGCCCGTTTACGACAAATATAGCCAGTGCGGTAAAAACGATCTATGGCCCCGGCGGTGCGAATGGACCGGGGATCTGTGGCTACACGACCGGCCCACTCGGTCTGACCAACGCGATGGCCATCGAGAATGCACAACCATGGCCCAGCACATCGAATCTGGTCAAAGCGGTCATTTTCTTTACCGACGGCAAGATGAACGGTATAGAAAACCAGTTGAATTGCTCACCTCCTGCCAATATGAGTGCCACGAACCTAGTTTTCTCGTCAGGCGACCCCAACCAAACCTTCATCGACTTTTTTGATCCTGGCAATCAGAACTGTAACGCTGCGCCCTTGGGCACTAAAGACGTGAACGGCAACGGCTGGTGTCCGACGTCGGGTAGTTTCCCATCCCTTCACGCGCAGGGCGGGGTGTATTCTTTTACCGATGGTTTGGGTTACAAACATGTACGTGACGAGTCCCAGGATCGCTGCATAACGTACGCGCAGGAAATGCGCGATGCCGGGATTGTCGTCTACGCCGTTGGGTTGAGTGACCAAGTCGATGCGAATTTTCTCCAGATCTTGGCCAACGATCCCGCTTCCTCGGGGTATTCAGCTACCCCGAACGACGGCATCTACGTTCCTGCAGTCGACCAAACACAAATGGCGGCAGCCTTCCAGAGAGTCGCTGAGAATCTTCTGCTGCGATTGGTGCACTAGAAGCTGTTTCTTAGACCGCCTGCACCTGCAGCGCGGAGAGGTTACCGCGACGACAGCGGCGTCTCGCGGATTCGCGCTCTACCATGGTTTTGCTAGACCTCTTTAATCATTTCGCAACCAGTTACCGGCCTGAGTAACCGCCAGTGTTAAGTCACTTGAACACTCGGAGTGTTCAGGTGAGCTTGACACACTGAACAGTGTGTACAGGCTGGTGGACACTTGGCCGGCTCGTTTCGTATGGCATTTCGTTTCCCGAAGGAATCTGGAAGTTTGCAATCCACTCATCGGCTGCGAGTTACGTCGTCCGGGGGTAACCACCAGCGGCGCCTTGTTTTTATTGGCATAGCGGGCGCTAGATAAGGTGGCACTTGGAGACGTGAGTGGCAGGGTATTGGGTTGAAACAGGGCGCGCGCCGGTGTGTGGTCGTGCGTGACTTGAAACGCAAGCGCAAGCGAGGGGTATGTCAGATGACTGAGAATCCTATTGTAAAGCAGTTGCAGGGAATCGCCGCGAGGTTGACGGACGATTCCCATGAGCAGAAGAGCCTGATGCAGGAGATGTTCGTACATCTCGTCCGGGTCCAGACTGCCGAGCCTGGCCATGCGCTCAGTTGGTATCTGAACAGCTGCGAGTTTCACGTCCGCAAGCACTTCAAGCCCGGCCACGTCGTCGACGCGTCCCGGCGCGATAGCCACGGCGTGCCTCAGGGCGAAATTACCACCGACAGGGGTGTGGGATCGGACAACGGCACGCGTTTTGCCGCCGAGCCAGTCGGGCCAATCGAGATTCAAGGCGAAGTCATTACCGGCGATGTTCTCAATCTCATACTGCCACTGCTTTCGGACATGCGGCAGCGGGTGCTGTTCCTGTTGATGAAAGGCTGCGGCGTCCGCGAGGCGGCCCGGGAACTCGGCATCACGCACCCGGCGGTCATCAAACACCGCAAGAAAATCGCGCGCATTGCCCGCGAAATGTTGCAGGAGTCTGAAGGCGTTGGCGTGGCGATCGCGGTCCATCACGACAACAACGGCAACGGCAGTGGGAATGGCAATGGCAATGGGAACGGCAACGGCAATGGAGAGCCGCACGCCGGGTAGCGGCCGTTTTGCGCCAAGGCGTTTGCCCGCCACAATTTCCTGTCGTGACAAGCCCGCGTCGGTGGGTACACTGCGGCCATGCTTTACGGCCAGACCCCGAAATGGATCGACCGGTTGGAACGCCTGATGCCGGGCCTCGGAGTCCCGAATCTTGCCCTATATCTCGTGGGGGCACAGGCGCTCGGGTTCCTGCTGGCGCTTACCCAACAATCAGTGTTGGGACTTCTCTACCTTGACCCGGCCCTGGTGCTTAAGGGGGAGGTATGGCGGCTCATCACGTTTCTGGTGATGCCGCTATCGATCAGTCCGTTGTGGATGGTGTTCGTGCTCGGCTTCCTGTACTTCATCATCAACGGTCTCGAAGAAGAATGGGGCGAGTTTCGCACCACGTTGTATGTGCTGGTGGCCGTGGTGCTCACCATCACGTTCTCGCTCGTGTTCCAGTGGCCCATCACGAACATCGTGCAGTTGCAGTCGACCCTGTTTTTTGCCGCGGCGACAGTTGCGCCCGAATACCAGATCCTGTTGTTCTTCGTGATCCCGGTGAAGATGAAATGGCTGGCGTGGGTGAGCGTAGCGTACATCATCTTCGCACTTATTTTCGGGTCCTGGTTGAGCCGCCTGTACCTGCTCACGATGTACGCGAACTACCTGTTGTTCTTCGGCCCCTACTTTGTGGGACGGCTCAAGGCGTTCCAGCGCCGCAAGAGATTCCAGGCGGACGTGGCGGCCGGTCGCACCGCCGATGACGGGCCCCGCGAATGACGATCCCGGTGAAATATCGCCGTTTTGGCCGCACGAATCTCACCATGCCGGTGATTTCCTGCGGCGGTATGCGGTATCAACATTCGTGGAAGGACGAGGACGTGGCGGGAATCACGCCGGAGGGCCAGGCGAACCTCGAAGCCACCATCCACCGCGCGCTTGAACTGGGCATTTATCACATTGAAACGGCGCGTGGCTACGGCACCTCCGAATTGCAACTGGGCAAAATTCTCCCGCGGCTTCCGCGGGAGCGGATGATCGTACAGACCAAGGTCAGTCCGCGCGCGGATGCGAAAGAGTTTCTCGCGACGTTCGAGCAATCGATGCGCAACCTGCAATTGGAGCACGTGGACCTGTTGGGTATCCACGGCCTCAACAACGAGGAATTGCTCGATTTCACGATGCGCCGCGGTGGATGCCTCGAAACGGCTCGCCAACTCCAAAAGGATGGTCGCGTGCGATTCATTGGGTTCTCGACGCATGGGGTGCCGCGCGTGATCACCCAGGCCATCGAGTCGGGTGAATTCGACTATGTGAACCTGCATTGGTACTTCGTTAACCCGCTCAATTGGTCGGCGGTACAGGCGGCGGCGAAACACGACATGGGTGTGTTCATCATCAGCCCGAACGACAAGGGCGGCATGCTGCAGAACCGGCCGACCAAGCTGGCCGGGTTATGCGCTCCGCTGTCGCCGATGCAATTTAATGACCTCTATTGTCTCGCCCGGCCCGAAGTCCACACGCTCAGTTGCGGCGCGGCGCGCCCGACGGATTTTGACGAACATATTGAGGCCTTGAAGTATTACGATCGCGCGGCCGAAACCATCGCGCCGATTGAGAAGCGGCTGCGGGCGGAGATGGAGCGAGTGCTCGGGGCGGATTGGTGCGCGCACTGGACTGAAGGCCTGCCGGAATACGCCGACGCGCCGCAGAGCGTGAACATCATCGAGATTCTACGGTTGTGGACGTATGCGAAATCCCTCGATCTCATCGAATGGGGCAAGATGCGGTACAACCTGTTGAGCGGCGGCGGCGGGCACTGGTTCCCGGGTGAATTGGCCAACCGGAATCAGGATGAACGGGAATTACTGGCGGCGGTGGCAAAGAGCCGGTTTGCGGCGCGCATTCCGCAGATTCTTCGCGAAGCCCATGCGATGCTGTATGCCGAGCCGAAAAAACGGTTAAGCCAGAGTTGAGTCGGGAACGCTAGGCGGCGCAGAGGTGTTTTCGGATATAGTCGAAGCTCTGCTTTAGGGAATCGAACGGGTCGCCGGGGCAGATGTCCTGTTCGACACAAAACCACTGGCAGCCGGCGGTTTCGGCGGCGGGGATGATACGCTTCCAATCGAGGTTGCCGTTACCGACTTCCGCGAAGGTCGCCTGGTTTTCGGTCGACACGGTGTAATCCTTCATGTGGAGGATGGCTAGTCGGCCCTTGAGGCGCTGGCACCACGCGACCGGGTCGCCACCGCCGTGCTGGACCCAGTAGGTATCGAGTTCGGCTTGAAGATAACGCGGATCGGTTACCTCGAACAGAATCTGCAGGACGGGTTTGCCCGCCAGGCGTCGAAACTCGATATGGTGATTGTGGTAACAAAACGTTAGCCCGGCTTCGTGCAGTACTTTGCCTGCGGCGTTGAGCCGGGCGGCGAACGTCTTCACATCGGCAAGGGAGTCAAACTTCACGCCACCGGGCCAGGGATAGACGGTGATATGGCAGCCAAGGTTCTGGAGCCGGTCGACGACGCGTTGCGGTTCGTTGAGAATCACGTCGCTGCTCTCATGCGTGGAGCAAGGAGTTAGCCCTTCGCCCTTCAGTAGCGACACCAGATCGTTGTCAGGAATCGGGCCCAGTGCGCTGAGTTCAACGGCTTGATAGCCGATGGCGCGGACTTTCTTCAGCGTCCGGGCGATGTCGGCTGGCGTCTTCGTGAAATCACGAACGGTGTACAACTGCGCGGCGATCTGTTGAATTTTCATCGGGGCACGGATTTGGCGAAATCGTCGGCCACCTTGCTTGAGGTACGCGCTGCGTTTTTGTTAAAACGCGAAGCGGAAATCTTCTCCTGCAGATAGCGGTTGTAGGCAGCGGAATCCAACGGTAACTCGACCGTTTGATTGAGCGCCGAGGAAAGGAGAATGGCGTTGACGAGTTCCACGGAGCGAATGCCTTCGGCCGCGGGCGCGATGAGCGGCGTACCGTCGAGAATCGCATCGACGAAATTTTGCAGCACGGTGACGTGCTGTCCGCCGTGGTCGGGAAAGGTGAACCTCGACTCCTGCGTGGCGGGTGCCGCAAACGCCTTGGTGGTGGTGCGGCTGAATTCGGTCATGGGAATTTCGTTCCTGGTGAAAACGAGCGTGTCATTTTCCAAGACGAGCTTTCCATTCTCCGCGGCGACCTCGAGGCGGTTGGTGCCGGGCGCTTCACCAGTGGAGGTGAGAAACACGGCGGTCGTGCCGTTGGCGTATTCAAAATAGGCGGTCGCATCATCCTCGACCTCGATGTCGTGATACCGGCCAAAGGTGCAGAAGCCGCGCACACGCTTCGGCATGCCGAAGAGCCATTGGAAGAGGTCGAGATTATGCAGGCACTGGTTGAGCAGCACGCCGCCGCCTTCGCCGGCCCACGTGGCGCGCCAACTGCCGAGCTTGTAGTACGCGTCGGGACGAAACCAGTTTGTGATGATCCAGTTGATGCGACGGATGGGGCCGAGTTCGCCCTGCTGGATGAGCTCCCGCACTTTTTGATAATACGGATCCGGGCGTTGATTGAACACGACGCCGAACACCTGCTTCGGGTCCTGATGCGCTGCGATCAGGCGTTCACAGTCGGCTTTCTGGACGGAAATCGGTTTTTCCACCAGCACATGCAGGCCGTGTTGCAGCGCGTCGATACCAATCGTTGTGTGACTGTAATGCGGCGTCGCAATCAGCACGGCATCGACGCCGCCCGAGCGGATGAGTTCCTCGCTACGCGTGAAGCCTTTGGCATTCGGGAACCGGGTGAACTTTTCCGGGGTGGGTCCACATACGGCGGTGAGTTCGCAACGGCTGACTTTGCCGGAGAGAATGTTCTCGGCGTGTCCCACGCCCATGTTGCCCAAACCGATGATTCCCAATCGAACAGATTTCATTCGCCTCGCTCTTTCATCCTATGCCACCGGCGGCGCGTCAAGCGTGTTTTCCGGGAGCAGGCATGTGAGGGAAAACCTGGTCGCAGTATCTGGCTGAGGAGGGCGGACGTTGGGGACTCGTCGCGGAACTTCACGTATGTGACGTCACTGCATTTGAAGAACGCGCCAGGAGGAGAAATTGGTCAGAGCCAGGGTGCCCGTGCCGTGGAAAACAGTCACCGCGTCCGTCAGTACGGAGGGGGAAGTCTTGTGGCCGTAGATGTCGGTGACACTGGTCCAGCCGCTCGCGGTGCAGGGACGGAGGGTTCCTTCCAGGCACCACGCAAAAGTTCGATCACCAAAAGTGTATATAAATGTATTTCCGTCCACCGACGAGGACGCCAGGGAGTCGTTGCCAAGCCAGTAGGCGGCCCAGACAGCGATGACAGCATGTCGGAATGGGCGGCGGCTAGCGCCATCGAAAGCGACGAGATCACCCGGGGCGGGGCCGCCGCTCCAGGTCTGAAGCTGGCACATGGTCGCATTCGAAGCGCGAAGAATGATGAGCACCTTGGCCATGCGCATGGGGACTTCAGACGCAAGGCCGATTTCATCTACCAAGATCGGCATGGCCCCCACCTGGCTGTGAAGCCATTGCATGAACTCGCCCATAGTGCCCGTGTAGATATCGGGGCTTCCGTGTGATTGCAACGGGCTCTCGACCGGTTGGCCTGGACTAATACCCCCTTGGACGTAACAGTGCCAGGAAATTGCGTCGCACAGGTTGGTCAGGCCGCGGTCAAGCAGATACTTGAGCCACACGTCAAACGTGCCCTGGCACGCCCATCCCACCAGCCGGGTGTACGCCCGTGCCGGTTGTGACGCAGCAAGGATTGCCAAATGCCTGTCGTACGCCAGATATCCGCCCGGTTTCCACGACCCTCCGCTCTCCCCAGGTGATGGCTCATTCTCGACCTCGATACCCCAGATTCTGCCGCCGTAGCGGTAGGCCAGCGCATTGATGAACGCAGCCTTGGCGGCGACATAATCGTTGGTTGAAAGCCCGGCAGCCCACGGGGGATCTTCACCGCCTTGTTGGAGTTCGACGACGACGGTCAAATGGAGCAATTGTAGAAAATTCATCTCCTTGTCGGCAAGCGTCCAATCCCACGAAGAAGGCCCTCCATGTTGCACGGCGCGCCAAGCGAAGGTATCGGTATTGGTTGTGTCGTAACCAAACGTGGACCGCGCCCATCCGAAACCATTGTTTGTCACGCTCCCGGTCACGACGGAGCCTTCTCCGTACGACGGGCCAGCTCCCGCGAACCAGGTCAGTTGTTGTGTCATTCTGGGCAAGGGGAGTGGATCAGGGTTGATCGTGGTAGTGGGTGACGCGATGTTTTGCGCGGGCACTGTAAGAGCTGCAAGGACAAAGAGAAAAAGGCCCGTGAGCAAACGTTTCATGATTTTTTCCAAGGTAGGCATCAATTCAGTGGCTGGCAAGATGTAAAGTGTCCACTGGGAATAAGTACGGTATTTGTTTGGCCACCGGAGATGACGTCCAGTACGCCGATGAAGTGAGCCTGTCCGGATCGTTGCGCAGGGGCCGGGCGGGTGTGTGTCAGCCTCGCGACATCCTCGTCACCGACCACCTTATCGAGGGGATCGCGATCCCGCGAGGCGAGCACGGCCGTGGGGCAGCCATTGGAATCGAGATGCACGCGGCCGGCCATGGTGAGATAGCCACCCGCCAGATTACCGGCAGGCTGGACATTGAACACGGCCACAAAACGCTCTTGGTTTGTTATTCCGGTCACGGGATCAGCCTGCTGTACTTTGTCAAGCGAGACGGTTTGGGCGACCGTGGTCATGATACTCGAGTTTGATGTGTCGTATACGACCAGCATCGCGGCCGAACTGTCACAATTCATCGCGAGAGCCAACACTTGAGAGTCAGTCGGCGTTGTCCCCAGCGCCAGCGCGGCAATATCAGATCCCCACCAAGCGGTGTAGGAATACTGGGGAGGGCCCTGTGGGTTTGCTTGAGAAACCACCACTGTGTAAGCCGCCGATCCAAACTTTAAAAAGTTTGACGAGGCGGCAAGCGTTGAAGCGGCAATGGCAGTCAAAACCACCGTACTCACGACAACCCACGTCTTCATATTCACGACATTACTCCTTTACCCTGACCTGGCATCTGTTGGGGCTGGAACCCTCGATTGCCCGAGATGATCATGCTTCGTCCGTCTGGGGGCTATTTGCGCCAACCTGCTTGGCTTGCCCTGTTTCAGATACCTGGACCCGCGTGGGCTGCAGGAATCTAGCGACGAAGTTTTCAATGCAACCTGAGTGAACTACACTCCAAATGAATATCTAGCAACTGCTGTGCCACGGCTGTGTCGAGCGCATGGTTGGACTGTCGGCCGCGAAAGGCGACCATCGTTCAAATCCGCATTTCTCACTTCAGAGATGGATTCTACCAACTATGGGGAATCAGTGACTGAGGGACATCTTTACTTGGCAAAAGCCGAAGTATATAAATGCTGTCGATGGTAGAACATCCGTCGGAGATGAAGGATCGTGGTGTCGAATTGTCGATTGTCATGCCGTGCCTGAACGAGGCGGAGACGCTTGCCATTTGTATCCAGAAGGCGCAGCAGTGGCTGGCCAAAAATCACGTGGAAGGGGAAGTGGTCGTGGCTGACAATGGCAGCACGGATGGCTCACGCGAAATTGCGATCCGCCTCGGAGCGCGCGTGGAGCCGATCGCTGCGCGTGGCTACGGCAGCGCCTTGCAAGGTGGTATTCAAGTAGCCAAGGGCCGGTTCGTCATCATGGGCGATGCGGATGACAGTTACGACTTTGGCAATTTGCAGCCTTTTCTCGACAAGCTTCGTGAGGGATACGAGCTGGTAATGGGTAACCGCTTCCTCGGTGGTATCAAGCCCGGCGCCATGCCGTCGCTACATCGCTACCTGGGCAATCCGGTGCTGACAGGTATCGGCCGCCTATTTTTTCGCAGCCCATGTCGTGACTTCCACTGCGGTCTGCGCGGATTCAACCGCGAAGCGATCCTGAAGCTGGATTTGCGGACGACCGGCATGGAATTCGCCAGCGAGATGGTCGTCAAGGCCACGTTGAACAACCTCAGGGTCACCGAGGTTCCCACGACGCTGTCACCCGACGGCCGGAGCCGTCCGCCGCACCTGCGAAGTTGGCGGGATGGCTGGCGGCACCTGCGCTTCCTGCTGTTGTATAGTCCGCGTTGGCTATTTCTGTATCCTGGTCTGGGCGTGATGCTGATAGGTCTGCTCGGTGGCGGCTGGTTGCTGCGGGGGCCGCTGATGGTCGGTAACGTGGGGTTCGACGTCCAGACTCTATTGTACTGTGCGGCAGCGGTGATTATCGGATTTCAAGCCGTTGTGTTTGCGGTGTTTACCAAGATATTTGCCGTCAATGAAGGGTTGGTTCCATCTGATCTCCGGCTGGAGAGAGCGTTTCACTATCTCACGCTGGAGACCGGGCTCACGGTCGGCGCTTTGATGGTGCTGGCAGGTCTCGCTGGCTCAGTGTTGGCCGTTGGACTGTGGGGCGAACACTCGTTTGGCGTGCTCGACCCGTCGCGGACGCTCCGGGTGATTGTGCCGTCGATCACCCTATTGCTTTTGGGGTTTCAAACGCTGCTTTCCAGTTTCTTCCTGAGTGTTTTGGGGCTGAGACGAAAGAGATGAATCGGAACCTGTTGTTCGTCTCGGCAGGATCGGTGTGATGCAATGAGATCGATCGATCGTATTCTCCAGGGTTGGCGCATTCGCAAGGGCTTGGAGTATTTGGGCCAGGGAGGGCGAGTGATTGACGTAGGCGCCCATCAGGGAGAACTGTTTCAGGTGCTAGGCACCCGCTTACAGACGGGATTCGGAGTCGAGCCTTTGCTTGCGGCCCCAAAAACGACTTCGGTGTACGTCATTTATCCAGGTTTTTTCCCCGAGGTGCGCCCGGCGGACAAGGAATGGGATGCAATCACAATGCTCGCCGTCCTGGAACATATCCCACGAGCGAATCAAGCCGCTTTGGCCGAAGCCTGCTATGATTTGTTACGAGTCGGGGGCCGCGTGATCATTACAGTACCCTCACACGTGGTAGACCATATACTTTCGATCCTTAAATTCATGAGGTTGATTGATGGGATGTCTTTGGAAGAGCACTTCGGCTTTGAACCGACTGAAACCGTGCGCATCTTCTCATCTCCACGGTTCAGGCTTGTCCGGCACGCGCGATTTCAACTGGGTTTAAACCACCTGTACGTATTTGAAAAGGAGCCGAATCGAGCGCCAACGGCCAGGGTGCATTCTTCTACATCGTGACGCGAATAAACTCCAAGGTCACTGGCTGCGCCTGGGTGGCGGCGGACTCGGTTCGATGAACGTAGGGTTTCCCCTGTAATCTCCAATAATAGGAACGAAGCGTTTCCGCCCATGTTTCCGGTTCCACGACGGGCTGAAATTCGATACGACTGATAAGCTGTCCGCGAGTCAGCAAGTTCTCTTTCAAGACAGGATCGATCGCTTCGGACTCGGCGCGAAGGAACACAACCGGGGGAGACTCTCCGTGAAATTTCCGCAACAAATCCGCCATGGCATTCTGATTGGTGACACTCAGGAAGAACATTCGATCGGCGGTCAGTCTCGTTGTTCCGCCGCCACCGACATCCCACTGGGGAAATGGCGGGTGCATCTCACGCAGGTTTGAGAGCACCAGGTCTTCAGGTTGCGTGTGCGAGGCAATCACCCGCCCCAGTTCCCGGGATGTTCGAGACCAGGACGGAATGGATGTCTTTGCCTGGATATAGGCGATGCCGACGCAGGCCGCGAGCAGCAGACTCCATCGCCAGAGGTTGGCACGAATTTGTTCCAGAGCCCAAGCGGTCAGGCAGGAAGCCGGAAATACCAGGTAGGAATAGAGCGATCGTTCGCGAAAAGCGAACCGCGTTAATGCAATTACCGCCAACAAGAACAACGCCAAATACAGTCCCGAGGCGCGTACGAGTAACGGGGAGGTTCGTTGCCTTAGCCAGACGGCCACGCCACCGACCAGCCCGAGCATCAGTGACGGTCCGACGAGCACAGATCCTTTTAAGAACACACCCATCAGCATGCGCCAACGGGAGGCTTCCATGTCATGCATTCCTGCCTGCCCGAACGCATATTTCCAGAGTTCGGAAAAGTCGGGTGTATAGAACGCCACTTGCATGGCGAACAGGAGCACCGTTAGCCCTGCACCGGCGAAGATAGCCCACCAAAGTTTGTTCCGGAGATTGAGCTGCAGGAGCCGATTCCACGCGCCGTTTGGTTCGGCGCTCAGGAGAAGAAAAGCGGGCACTAATGTGAGCGAAAACCACGTGATCTGGCCGGCAACCACAACCATGAGTCCGAGCAGAACGGCTTGTGTCGAAGATGACGTCGACGTTCTTTTGAAACGGCGGATCAAATAAGCTCCCAACGGCCAAAACATGGCGCCAAGCGCCACAATGCTCGTGTCTGTAGAAAAAAACACGGCCTCCGGCGCCGTCACAAAGAGCAGCGTGGCAAACAGCGCCGGTCCCGCGCCAAAATCTTCCTTGAGCAGGGAAAACACGAGGAAGCTCGCGCCCAAGCTGACCAACAACACCAATAGCACCAGTGCCCAAGGGCCCCCCAAAGAATACAGGAGGGCGAACAGCCAAATGATGGGGTACGGATGGTTGGTGTAGTTGAACTGCCAAGGATGGGCTAACCTGCCCGTCATGAAATAATTGTCGAGAATACCGCCGGAGCGCGCCCAAAAACCGTAGTCAAGAAGTTTCTTAGCTTCCCAAACTTCCCATTCAAACAACGGCGAGACCCGGGTAAAGGGGAATGCGCGAACCGCGGCCCAAACTGCGGCCACAATCAACAAATTGAAACGGGTATTCTTGGTCCACGGCCGCATGGACCAAACTCTAGCAAACAGTGGTTGCGTCAGCCAATGCATTTCACGATCGATCGGCCCGGTCCGCCATCCGCGTCGCCGATGTGGAAGAAGGCGCGATTGGACCGGGAAAGAGTTTCACTTTCCAGACGGTTGTCCTATATAAATGCATCGACATCATGGCCTCACAAGCTCCGAATTCCCCGCAACAGCCTGCGGCGGGTGCGCGCCGTCTCATTGCCCGCAACTTTGTGTCACTGAGCGTCGGCCAGGTGTTGACGCTTCTGATCGGCTTCGCCACCGGCATCTATTCGCGTCGCGTCCTTGGAGCCGCAGCCATTGGGGAAGTGGCCTGGGTTGTTTCCGTGCTATCCTACTTTACCCTGGTGATCAATCCTGGATTGGACACGATCGCGCAGCGCGACGTGGCACGAGAACCCGGTCGGGCGAATGAATATGTCTCCAAGATGTTGTCGTTGAGAATCCTGCTCGCAATCGTTTCCTTTTGTCTGGTTGGATTGTTCGCGTTTCTGCGACTTCGTGGGCCGCAAATCAGTCTCCTCCTGATTCTCCAAGGTATCGGCCTCTTGCTCGTGCCTCTGAATTTGAGCTGGTTGCTTCTGGCTCGCGAACGAATGGGCGCCCAGGTGCTCACCAACGCCGTTTTCCTGTTACTCCAACTACCGGCATTGTTCCTCCTGGTGCATGGCCCTGGGGATGTTGTTCGTTACGTTCTGTATCCATACCCGTTTCTGATAGCGGCGGCTTGCGTGATTCTTTGGTATGCAGAGCGCCATGCATTGGTCAACTGGAGGCGATTGCGGATTACGCTGCAGGGAACCTGGCCACTCGTTCGCGAGGCGATTCCCTTGGGACTGTCACAAGCGGCGATCCTGCTGTACTTCAATTCGGACGCAATCTTCCTGGGGTTTCTGCAGGGGGACACAGTGGTAGGCTACTACAGTACCGCCTACCGCCTATGGAGTTACGCTACGTTTCCGTTCACTACTCTATCGCAGGCCTGCTTCCCGTCTTTGGCTCGCGCCAGCGGGTCTCCAGAGGCGCAACGGCAGACTTCTTCTGAGTATGTCCGCGTGTTGCTATGGTTCGGTTTGCCGGTTTCGGCGGTGTGCTGGGCGCTCGGCAGACACGTCGTGCACTTATTATACGGAAGTCAGTATGCTGAAAGCGGGCCGCTATTTGAATGGCTTAGTCTCAATATTGCGTTGAACAGTTTCACGTGGGGTATTATCTACCCACTGAACGCTTGGGGCCATCAGAAGAAGACCCTGTGGATCACGGTGTTGGGCGCGGTAGCGAATGTAGGATTGAACTTCCTGGTGATCCCGCGGTTCGGGGCACCGGGGGCTGTTGCCACCACGCTATTCGCGGAAGTGGTGGTGCTGATTGGTGGGGTGATCGCCCGGCGGAAGATCAGCCCTCTGCCGTGGGTCAAGCTTTCGTGGAAACCCCTGGCGACGGCGGTGGGAACGGGGATACTCGTTCGGTGTATGGTCGTGGCGGCACCGGCGTATTGGTGGACAGGTTTGGTGGTGGGCATCGTGATTCCAGTGATTTGTTTGTGCTTTTCCGAGAGAGAGACGCTAACGATACTGGTGGGATGGCTCAAGGCCCGGTGGCAGGGGAACCCCGGCCCGGCGGAGGGCGTATGAAGGCTGAATATGTGTGCATGTCCCGGTCGGGATTGTCCGCCAGTCGTTTTGGCCGGACCCCTCTGCGATAGCAGGTTATGCGAAACGGAGCATCTTTTTTTGATTGCGGGCAGACGGTTGGTAAACGCAGGGTGTGGGGATGTTGACCACTCTCACAGAATGTGCCGATTTCCTCGATGAATGAACCGAAAATATCTGTCGTGATGCCGGTATGGAATGGGGAAAGGTATTTGCGTGAAACCGTCAACAGTGTTCTGGCCCAATCCTTCGGTGATTTCGAATTGATTATAGTGGATGATGGCAGCACGGATTCCACACCGGCGATTCTGTCGTCCTATCAGGATCGGCGGCTCCGTGTGTTTCGACTGGATCATTTGGATCTTGTGGGGGTCTTGCGATACGGAATGGCGTTAGCTCGGGCCGAATGGGTTACGCGCCACGACGCTGACGATATCAGTCACCCTTTGCGCTTTGAGAAGCAGTGGCGAGCCATCCAGCAACGACCGTCCGTGGTCCTGGTGTACACCGATTTCGAGATGATCGGAGAAGCGGGGCACATGCAAGACCCTGGTCGCTTTCCTCGCTCCCGTGCCTTGGTGGCCATGAAGCTTTGCTATCTAAACCCTCTTGCACAGAGCACCCTGCTCTTTCGAAGGACGGTATATGAACAGGTGGGGGGGTATGATCCGCGAGAGATTCGAGCGGAGGATTACAGCCTTCTGGGTAAACTGGTGGAAGCTGGAGATTGTATCGGGGTTGTTGAGCCGCTCCTCCGCTACCGGGTTCACGCGGCTTCGGATTCAAGAACCAAGGCGGCTTTGGTGCGGCAGCATGCAACGGAAATCGCCATCAGACATTCTTGCCAATTCATGCAGTTGTCTGAGGAAGAGGGGACGCGGGCCTTTGGCGTTCTCGCGATGGCACCCGAGAAACGGGTTTGGAGTGAATGGTTCTGGTTCCTCCGGCATTGTGTTCCACGATTGCGGTGGAAGAGCGCCGAACTCTACACGTGGCTTGGCTGGCAAACACTGAAAGTTCTTCGCTCGAATGGCGGCGGCGGTTCCTGAGAATGCCCCGATGGAGGCTACGATTGTGCTCAGGATGGCCGCTGGTGCGCTGGTGTTCAATTGGAAGAGGCATTTGGAAGACTGCCCAGTGCAAGCATGAATTCCATCTGCGTTCCAAGAGTCTCGGGAGCGAGCGCGACGAGTCGCGCAGGCACAGATAGCAGCTTGGCCATCCCCCCGAATTCGTCGCGGCTATACGAGCGACGAAATGCTCGAACCAAAAAACCAGACCGATTGAACATCGCTCGCGCCGTGGCCGGTGTGAATTCCCAGATGTGATAGGGAATGTGGCAGGTCCTCCACAGCCCGCCTCGTCTGAGAAGGCGGCTTAGCAGTCTGTAATAGCGTGATTCAATCGAGTTAATATCGGGAAAACTGGCCACCACGTACCCGTTTGACGTCAAGTGATCGCGAAGAGACAGCAGCGTATGAAGGGGATGCTGGGTATGCTCCAGCACATCGGTCACGGTTATCAAATCGTAAGTCCCACGGACTTCTTCGAAGCCGCCGACGCGAATAGGAACGCCATAGTGCTCGGAGCCCCACGCAGCGCTTTTCTTGTTCAACTCAATGCCTTCCGCCTCGAAACCGATGTCCTTCAGCATTTTGGGGAGTAGCCCCGTTGTACAGCCGATGTCGAGAGAACGACCACGGGACGGAACAAACTCTTGTATCCAGCTTACATAGCGCTTGAACTTATCTCCAAAGATCCGTTCCGTTGCTCCGGGCACTCGAAGTTCAGCGTGATAATCTCCGCAGTACAAGGACTCAATGTCCTCCCGAGTCGGCGTGGGGTACGTGAAATAAAACCCACAGTCGCTGCAGCGACGGAGTTCCCAATTCTTGGACAGGCAAGTACGATGAAATAATGATACAACGGAAGTTGCAGAACAAAAAGGACACTCTGGGTGGTCTACCTGAATCACCTCTTTATCCAACCGACGATGCCCTGAGCACGCACCCATATTGCTTTTCTTTGGCCCTCTCTAATCCGACATTCTCCACATGACAGACGCCCCCCGACTACCGTTGACCATTCGGTCGGACGAGCACTCATGATATCGCCTTTGACAACGCTGACAAGCCGATTCTGGGTTTTTGCCTTCGCTCCAAGATCGGATTCGTTACGACGGAGAAGTTCATCGCCATCCTCGACAGCATCCAGATCGATTTTTCAAACACAAGCCAACAGAGCGCGCCGTTCCCACCGTTCACGAGTGCGGCGAGGTGTTTTAGAGCGTGACGCCGCCGTCTGCGCTCACCGATGGCCCGATCGTGGCCACGCCAACAGCCAGGCCTCTTGAGAAACTCAGGGCTGTGCGGCGCCTAGACTCCGGATGATTTGGGCCGGGTTCCCAGCCACCAGCGAATCGGGCGGGATGTCCTTGATCGAAACCACGGCCCCGGCCCCGATGACACTGCGGTCTCCAACGGTGACGCCCTTCAAGATGATGGCATTGACGCCGATGAACACATCATCGCCAATTACGACGGGCGCGGTTTTGCTCTGGATCGCATCCTGTATGGGATCGCGTCGCGTGAGATAATCCACCGCGTGGAAATCGTGGTCGTAGATGCGGACGTTGCCACCGATCTTAACGTTCTGGCCCACGTGGATGCTGCTTCTCGAGGAAAACACCGTGGACGAACAACCACTGTTGTCCCCAATGGAAACCCGTCCATCACGGATACAATGGAAGACGGTCGGACCCGTCGTGCCGACAAGATTGGATCGGAAACGGGAACGGATGATGACGTTGTTTCCAATTGTTATCGAACCGGGATGACGGACCTGGACAACCACGATTCCGTCCGCCATCAATCGCCGGCCATAAGCACAACCCAGCCAGCGCAAGACAAGCTTCAATCGCCACGTGGACAGCAGACGAGAGATCGACCCTGTAAGCCAGTCGATCAGGAACATCGTCGCGACAGGGATTCGTACCGGACGCGCGTCGGGATTAGTGGTCTTGTCCACGATCAGTTTCTTGCATGGAAACCCGGTCTCTTCACGGAATCCCCTTGGTTTCCTTGAGAATCTCTTTATAGGCGGCGACGGTGTTGGCCGCAACCTTTTCCGGCGCGTGCCGGTCCCGGGCAATGCGGCGGGCGTTTTGACCGAGCCGCACCCGTTCTTCGGGATGGGCGAGGAGCCATACGATTTTTTCCGCCAGCGCTGACGGATTATCCCCCGAAACCAGCAATCCGGTTTGCCCATCTTCCACCATGGACGGGATTCCGCCGACGGCGGTGGCGAGGACCGGCAGGCCCGAGACCATCGCTTCGGCGAGGGCGTTGGGACTATTCTCGTTTCGAGACGGCAGAACGAGCATCTGGCTATCGAGGTGGAGGCGGGCGATCTGATCAGCGGTTTGGAAGCCCAGAAACTCGACATTCCCGGCGATCTGGAGACGCCCACACAATTCGCGGCAAGAGTTTTGGCTTCCGGTGCCGACGACCCTGAGCATCACCTTCGGGCACTTCTGCACCACCAGTCTCAGCGCTTCCAGCAGGGTGTCGATACCCTTGTTCCTGACGAGCGAACCGACATAGAGGAGCGTGTCGGTGTCGCGTACCTGCCATTCGTTTTGAAAGTAAACCGGATTCATCGCCTCGTGGATGGTGAAGATGCGAGCGTCCGGGTTTATCGACCGGACGAATCCCGTGTCGAAACTGGTGCGGCACGCGAAATACCGCGCGCGGCGGACGGCGTCTTGTTCGTAATGACTGACGACCCGGTAGCGCAGACAGGGAGCGGTTTTGCAGATTTCCGTAATGATTCCCTGCATTGAGACCAGGCAGGGAAATCCGGACTGGAGCGCCGCGAGGGCATAGGCCGCTTCCGTGCCATGACCATGCACGACATCGGGTTGGATGCGGCGCAGTTCACCCACCAGGTGGCGGATGTTCGCGGCGAACCCCGTGAGCACGTCGAGTTGCAGAAAGCGGGGAAAGCCGCGGTGCAGAAATGGAATGCCGGATTTCTGCACGTGGTAAACCACGTTGTTATCCGTGATGATCTGGCTTTGGGTGACGAGGGGGCTCTCCGTCAGGAGATGCAATTCCACGTCGGGACGCTGGGACAGGGCGCGCGCGAGGTTGACGATCCAACTGCAGGGATGTGAGCGAGACGCGGGGACATGGCGGCTGAGCATTAGTGGCGGTGCCAGGTTCTGCACGGGGTAGGGTGCAATCCAGGCGATTCTCATGCGTCTGAAGCAGCGTGGTTAATTGCGTATCTCCCCGGGGCGGAGCACAAGACCGGATCTGTTTGGGAACGGGAGGTTGTTCGTCCGTTCCGTGACGGGCGCGACTGGCGAGGGATGTTGTTTCGACATGCGAGTGGCCAGGCACAGCAGGCTTACCATGAACATCATATCAGGGAAGTCGGTGTCGAAAGAACCATAAATAAGCGTGAAATGAAACGGCCCCCATACCAACCGGATGGCCAGAAAGACCGCCAGGGGAAACAAGGGCGTACCGCGAAAGCGAATGGCGCATTTCACCGCGTAAACCGCGGCGATAATCATCAGCAAGTAGAAGAGAACCAGGCCGATGACACCCGCGTAGCGAATCGTGGTCAGCGGGCCGTTGTGATAGGTGCCGGTGACCGTGAAGAAGTCGAAGGTGTTCCCCCTGAAGGCCATCAATTCGAAGTCTTGTTGACTGACGCCGAAACCGTCGCCGACCCACCAGTTTTTGATGGCGCCTTCACTGAGTATTTGGCGCCACCACTCAAAGCGGCCCTCGCTACTTTCCTTGGTTTCTGCCGTGACGACTTCATCCCACTGGCCGGGCAGAAAGTCGAGGGCGCGTTGCGCGGTCAAGGGCAACTTGTAGAGACGTCCCTGACCAGCGACGAGAATCCCAAAAAACAACGCGACGGCAACACCCCACAACGCCACCTCCCGCCAGCCCCGATGAAGCCAGGAAGCTATCGCCAGGCACGCGAGCGCGTACAGCAGCGTGTTGCGATACCCGGCAGCGAACAACATCGACAGACTCAGCAGAAACAGATAGCACCGAACTCGCAGCGGATTGAAGAACGTACGCGGCGGATAGTAAGCTGCCAGGACCTGGATGATCGTCAGACCGGGAATACCCAGCTGCATGAATCGCCTGATCTCCGGCTCATCCGCCGCAGTTGACCGGAACAGGGTTGAGTAGTCAACACCCCCATAAAACGGGAGGATAAACCTCGTCGTGGAAGGAAAGACGAAGACCACCAGATTGAGTACGGCGAGGAAGCTTGCGCCCGTTACGATCCACAACGGGACCCGGCAGACACTCTTGTAGGACTCGGGCATATGCACGATGACCCAATAGGCGCACGCGGCAAGGAGCATATTGAAGTAGGGCCGGGCCCCCATTGTCTCGGCGCCGAGGGCGCGCACGCCCACGGGGTGAATCACAAAGGTTAGCGCGACGTGGGCGCAGAGGACGGCCACGAGTATTTGCAGCGCCCCCCACGGTTCGCGGGAGCTTTTGCCGGTAACAACGCTGAACGCGATAGAGGTGTTGGTCGCGAGGATGATCGCGATGTCGCGGACGGAAAGCGGCAGCGGAAGCGCGTAGATGGAGCCTTGGAGGTTCCAAGCGACGAGGATCAGCAGCCACGCATTTCGTTGCATTCCCACAGCTACCAAGGCTGTCAGCAGCATGGCCGCCAGGATTGCGAGCTTGAGCATCTGCTGATCCGCGATCCAGAAAGAGACGACAATCGCCATGATGAAACCAATGAGTATGGCGAGCCACCGGCGCATCAATTCGTTGGCCCAAATGGGGCTCTGGATAATCTCGGAAAGCTTCATTGGGTAGCGTGTTTCCCAGCATTCAAAGTGCCTGACTTTACATGCGTGCCCGCCAACCTGCAAGCGCGGTCGTAGCATGGGTTGCGGGTTACACCTGAATCAGGGTTGATTCGGGCGGGAAGTCGGCGATTGGTCACGCCACCAGCCGAACGAGTCGACGGCGCCCACCTCTGGTTTCCAGCACCGATGGCCGAGCCGCTGGGCAAGGCGCCAGACCTGGTATCCGCCATGTAACAGGCGGAGAGATGGCTCATTGTCCAGCCAGCGGAGGTGGTGCAGTCCGAGATAGTGTCGCTGCAGCGCGCGAAATTCCTCGCGGGCGCGTGTGCGATAGACCGAACTGGCATTGGTTTCATGCCAGCGGAAGCTGGCCAGGGGCTGCGGCAAGTGTTCAAATCGGAAACCCGATTGAGCCAGGCGGAGGTAATACTCCAGGTCCATGCAAACCTTCTGTGATGCGTCGAGCAAGTGGCCGGCGTCGATAAGTTTTCGATGGAAGAAGGTGGCCGTGGATGGGATGAACGTTCCGTAGAAGAGGAGCATCCAGTAGCTGAAGTCACCTTCGCGTTTCTTGCCCACGATCCCACCGTGTTGGTCCACAAAATCGCAATCGCCGTAGATCACATCTGCCTTGGGATGGGCCTGCGCGAACTGGGTAACCGCGGCAAACGCCCGCGGCAGCAGGTAGTCGTCTGCATTCAGCCACATCAGCCAGTCGCCACTGGCCTGACGAAAGCCTTTGTTGATCGCATCGGTTTGTCCCCGGTCCGGTTCGGAAGTCCATCGGACGTGCGGATAGGATTGCAGGATTGCCACCGTTTCGTCCGTGGAACAAGCATCCACGACGATATGTTCGACCTCGGCTTCGACCTGGGCGTGCACACTCTCAATGCAATCGCGGATGAAACGCCCCTGATTCAGGCTCGGAGTGATCACAGAAAACTTCATCCCGGAGAATCTATCCGCCCAGGCAGCTCCCGCCAAACAAAAACAAGCTGGCCAAACTCATGCTTCATCACTGAGCGGGTGGTGTGGGGAGTCGCCCGCTGGACCAACGTTGGGAACCGGGTTGCATGTCGGCACCCAATCTGCTATGAAAGAACGGCGGTTGCCCCTTATAATTAGGCAGTGAGGTCAGGGCAATCGAAAGCGGGCTCTCGACGGCCCAGTCCGGTGACAGCCCGTCGGTCTGTTCCCGCTCAGGAATATGAAACGTGTCCGAGGCTAAGTCACTTTTAGAAGTCGCAGATGCGCGCCGTCCGATACTCGTAACCGGGTCGCACCGATCCGGGACGACCTGGGTGGGGCGGGTCATCGGTTCGTCGCCGTCGGTCGGCTATATACAGGAGCCGTTCAACATTTACTGTCGGCCCGGACGATGTACCGCCCAATTTCCCCACTGGTTTTATTACGTTTGTGAGGACAACGAAGAACAGTATTTCCATCAGATTCAGCAGACCCTGCAATATCGCTATCACCTGTGGAAGGAAGTGGAGGCGATCCGCCTGCCCCGCGACGCCGCCCGGATGGTCCGCGACTGCTGGCGGTATCAGTTCAACCGCATCAACCGCCGGCGACCGTTGCTCCGTGACCCTTTTGCGTTGTTCTCAGCGGAATGGCTCGCGAAGCGGTTTGATTTTGATGTGGTCGTCCTGATCCGTCACCCGGCGGCGTTTGTCGCGAGCATCAAGTCGCTGCAATGGGATCACCCGTTCGATCATTTCCTGAAACAGCCGCTTCTCATGCGCGATCATTTGCACGCGTTTGAAGACGAGATCCGCGAGTTCGCGGAGCGCAGGCAAGACGTCGTGGATCAGGCGATCCTGATGTGGCGACTGATTCACCACACGATTCTCGGCTATCGTGACCGGCACCCGGAATGGATCTTCGAACGACACCGCGATCTTTCGACAAAACCGGAGGAGAAATTCCAAGGGATTTTTGAGCGGCTCAATTTGCCCTATGGGGCCCGCGAGATGATCAATGTCCGACATTTCTCCATGGCCGAGGCCAGTAAGACCGGCTATGTCTGGAATAATGTTGTCCGCAACTCGGCGCAGAACATGGAGCGCTGGCGGTCGCTGCTGACCGATGAAGAATTGGAGCGGGTGCGCGAGAAGTGTTTGGATGTCGCGCGGCCATTCTACACGGCAGAGGAAATGGCCAGTATCGGGCTCGCGCCGCACGAGTAGCGCCGCCGCCCAATTCCCAAGCGCGTAAGTTTGATTCGCGGCGGCGGTCATGATTGTGTAACATCCCGAACCAGAAAAAAAGTGCGCGGTGATTCCATGAGGCAGAAAGAAGTCATTATCGCCACGTTGATGCGCCCCCAAGGTGACACAGGGGTGCAGACGCATTTCAACGCCGTCTGCGAGTACCTGCGACGGCAAGACGTCACGGTCTCGATGGTGACGCCGCTCCTCGGGCCGAAGGCGCTTATTTACCCCTTGTTTGGCTTACGGTGGTTCATTGACCGCGTCAGCGGAACTGCCAGTGTATGGTGGTACGAATACTGGCACTATCGGGTTTTGCGGTATCTATTGCGACGCAAACTCATCTTGGGGCCCGCGGTGGTGTACGCGCAATGTCCTCTCTCGGCAAGGGCAGCACTGGAGGCGCGGGTTGCCCCCGAGCAAAAAGTGATCATGGTCGTACACTTTAACGTATCCCAAGCGGACGAATGGGTTTCCAAGGGGAAGATCCGCTCGGGTGACAACCTGTACCGGGCTATTCAACGGCGCGAGCAGGACACCCTGCCGCGACTGGACGGGATTGTGTTTGTTTCCGATTTTGTCCGGGGGGAAGTGTACCGCCGTATTCCGGATGCGAAGCGGGTACCAGCTGTTGTCATCTCGAATTTTATCCGGAGAGCAGATCCACAAGATCCGTGCTCACCCCGGAATGACTTGATCAACATTGGCACGTTGGAGCCCCGCAAAAACCAGCAGTTCCTGCTCAAGGTGCTGGCCGAAACCAAGAGGTTGGGCAAACAATACCGGCTCTCCTTGGTCGGCGACGGACCGGACCGGTCCAAATTGAAAAAGCTCGCCCACCGCTTGGGAATCGCGGACCAAGTTTCCTTCCTCGGCCGGCATCCACAGGCCGCGAAGCAGCTTGCCTTGCACCGCGCATACTGTCACAGTGCCACAATGGAGACACAGGGAATCGCCTTGATTGAGGCACTTTCTTATGGGGTGCCAATCTTGGCGGCGCCCGTGGGCGGGATTCCAGAAGTCTTTCGCGATGGCATTGAGGGGTATTACTGGAACCTGGATCAACCGTCGGAGAGCGCGCGGAAAATGGTGCAATTACTGGAAGACCCCGAGCGACTTCATACAATGTCGCTGGCAGCCAGAAGGCGGTTTGAAACACAGTTTGAGGAGGCGGCAGTGGGCGCACGGTTACTGTCTTTTCTGACGGGTAATGAACATGGATCATCTCCGTGTAGGTAACCATGGGATTTGACGTGAACACGGTCGAACTTCTCCTGGCGGCGCGGACCCAGGGAGTAGACTTCGCCCACGTGGCGACCTTGGGGCGGCAGGAATTCTATCGCATGGACGCGCGCGCGCTGCAGGGAGCGTTTCGTCGATGGTGGGGCGTTAACATGAGTGATGAAAGAGCGAGGCAGCTTCTGGCCGCCGACGGCGGTTTCGTCGAAGCGTTCTTGCGCGAACTCGGCGCGGAACAAGTGACGGCAATCGACGCCTCCCCGTTTGAAGGCGCCACCTTGCTCCATGACCTGAACCGGGAAATCCCGGCGGGCATGGAGAATCGCTTCAGCGCCATCATTGACGGTGGGACTTTGGAACACATTTTCAACTTCCCGGTGGCAATTAAAAACTGCATGAGGATGCTGCGGGTCGGCGGCCACTTTATCGGCGTGACCCCGACAAACAATTTTATGGGCCATGGGCTCTATCAATTCAGCCCGGAGCTGTTCTACATTGTTTTCAGTCCTGAAAACGGTTTCTGCGTGGAACGGATGATTTTGTTCGAGTCAGAGCACGAAGCGGACTGGTATGAAGTGGCCGATCCCCACCAGAGGGATACCCGCGTTCAGTTGGTCAATTACCGGCCGACGTTTCTCTATGTCCAGGCGCGGAAGCAGTCAGCCGCTCCTGTCCTGGAAGTTTCGCCTCAACAGTGTGATTACGTTGCCAGTTGGAGTCGGGCGCCTCAACCATCAGGCGTTGGGCAACTGTCCCACGAACGGCGGCTGAACTTTTGGATCATGGCCAGCCGTCGCGCGTCGCCACCGATTCGGAACGCGTATCAGATATGGCGTCTGTTACGAAGGTTCCGGAAAGACGGACTCAGGAAATTGAATCGCCGTGACTTGATTGGATCGCACGTGCCCGCCCCGCCGGGTGGAGGTTCGCCGTCCCGTCGGTGACCTCCTGCCTCCCGATTGTCACAATGAAGCAAACGATATTTCTCCAGTTTCTTGTAGGAAGCTTGGGGCCGTGCCTGTTTGCGTACGGTGATGTGTGCCGCGATGATTTGATCGCTCCCGGGTCTTCATGAAATCACGACTTGGCACACTCGGCTGGATTGCCTTGCTCTCCGTGGTGATGGGCGTGTTCTTTCACGAGACCATATTCGACGGTTTCAGCCTGGTGCCGACCGACGCGCTCGGCGAGTTTATTTCACCCTACGACCGTGCGGGAAGATTGACATAGCGGACCGGCAGGTTCGCAAACTTTCACAGCGCGGGATGCCATATGCTTTTTCGCCCCCTCAACCGCCACTCTAATGGAGAGGGTGAATCGCGGGAGAGCTGTAAAGTTATGTTTGCAAAGCCGCCCCATATACGGTGAAACTGACTCCGGCATTGCCAGATCCCTTATGATTGCTACGACAACAGACGAGAAGGTGAAAGTTGCGATCATTGGGTGCGGCCACTGGGGTCCGAATCACATCCGCAATTTCTCGAGCCACAAGCAAGCCAAGGCGTTGTACTGCGTGGATTTGGATCCCAAGCGATTGGAAGCGGCGCGGGATTTATTCCCCTGGGTGGAAGCCACCAATGACCTGGAGCGGGTCCTCAAGGATGAGCACGTGCAGGCGGTGGTCATCGCCACGCCGACAGCGACCCATTTTAATCTGGCCAAGAAGGCATTGCTGGCGGGCAAACACGTACTCTGTGAAAAACCGCTGGCGGCCAGCACCGCCGAGGCGAAAGAGCTGCTCGCGCTGGCAAAGCAGACCGGTCTGGTCTTGATGGTCGGCCACGTGTTCCTGTTCAACGCGGGCATCGTAAAATTGCGTGAACTGATCAGCTCGGACGAACTGGGACGTTTGTATTATCTGCACGCGACACGAACCAACCTGGGCCCGATCCGCCAGGACGTGGATTGCGTATGGGACCTGGCCACGCATGACATCTCGATCTTCAATTATCTGCTCGGTGGGCCACCGTGCGAAGTGAGCGCGCGGGGCAGCTCCTACCTCCAGGACGGCAAGGCAGATGTGGCGTTCATTACGTTGACGTATCCCGATCAAGTGCTGGCCAACATCCACGTAAGTTGGCTCGATCCCAAGAAGGTGCGGCAGGTCACGGTCGTCGGCGATCGCAAGATGGTCTCGTGGGACGACATGGCTACGAGCGGATCGATCATGATCTACGACAAGAAAGTCCTGCGGCAGGCATTTTACAGGGATTTTGGCGAATTTCAGCTTGTTACCAGGGAGGGCGACGTGCTCATCCCCAGGGTGCGTGCCTCTGAACCGCTGCGCGTGCAAACGGATTACTTCATCTCCTGTGTACGCGCAGGCAAGATCGATTCGTGCGGACCGTCGGATGGACTGCAAGTGGTGCGCGTACTGGAAGCGATCCAGGAATCCATGGCCGCCAACGGCGCACCCGTGCCTCTGCCGCCATGAGCGGGTCTAGAACTCATCCCCAAACCCTCCTGAGCGTAACCAGGGCGCGCGGCGATATGTCCCAAACCGAGCAACACGACGGCCCAGCACTCGTAGCGTACCACCAGCCGCCTAAACCGCTGCGAACACGAACGCGGCCGCTCCACTATCCCCTCCTTGGGGCTCACAACCTATCCTGCTTCAACCTCTTACGCGAGGCTTTGAGATGAGTTCTAATGTTTTCGTTCATCCGCAAGCGATTGTGGAATCCACCACTCTGGGGGTTGGCACCCGCGTCTGGGCGTTTGCGCATGTGTGCAAGGAGGCCACACTGGGCGCCAACTGCAACGTTGGTGAGGGTTGCTATATCGAGGGAGGCAGTCGCATCGGCGACCGCGTCACCATCAAGAATGGCGCGATGATTTGGGAAGGAGTGACCATCGCCGATGACGTATTTGTCGGCCCTGGGGTTGTGTTCACCAACGACCTGCGGCCGCGTTCTCCGCGGTTTGCTGCGGTGGTTGAGCGATACGCTTCCAAGGGATGGCTGGGGCATACGCAGGTCGGGCGCGGAGCTTCGATTGGTGCCAATACCACCATTTCTTGTGGAGTCTCTATTGGTGAATTTGCCATGGTTGGTGCCGGGGCGATGATTACCGCCGATGTTCCGGCTTACGCGTTGACGTTCGGGAATCCCGCGCGCGTGCGCGGCTACGTGTGCATGTGCGGTACGAAACTTCCGTCCTTTCGCAATGGATCAACGCGATGTGTCGCCTGTAGCCTGCGCTACCGAAAAACCGCCAAGGGAGTTGTTACCGGTGAGTAATCAGACGTTGCCGCAGGATCTGCGCGTGTTGGCGGTGCCGATTGCGTTCAACGAAGAACGAAAAATCGGTTCCGTCCTGTCGCGTTTCAATCGCGGCGACGTGACGGAGATTATGGTCGTGGACGATGGTTCGACTGACCATACGGCCGAGGTGGCACGCAGCCATGGCGCCACGGTGGTCAGCCGCAGCCAACGCGGCGGAGCTGGCGCGGCGATTCGGACGGCCATCGAGTATGCGCGGCAGCACAAGTTCGACGTGTTGATTATCCTGGCCGGCAACGACAAGGACCGGCCCGCCGAGATTCCACAATTGCTCCGAGCGATCCGGGAAGAGGGTTGTGATTTTGTGCAGGGCTCGCGCTATCTGCCCGGGGGCGACTATGGCAACATGCCATTGTATCGGAGGCTGACCACGCAATTCGTCCACCCGTTGTTGTTTTCGTTGGTGGCGAGACGGCGAATTACGGACAGCACCAACGGGTTTCGTGCGTTTCGCATGTCGATGTTGAATGACCCGCAGATCGACGTGAACCAGGATTGGCTGAATCAGTACGAGTTGGAGCCGTATTTGTTTTTCAAGTCGATCAAATTGGGATACAAAGTGAAAGAAGTGCCGGTCACAAAAATCTATCCGGCAAAGGAACTCGGATATACGAAGATGAAACCGATCACCGGCTGGTGGAGCATCCTGCGGCCGATTTTGTTATTGGGACTGGGGATAAAAAAATGACAACCATACCTTTTGCCGACCTCCAAGCGCAGCACCGGCCGATACAGGCGGAATTAACCGCGGCCGTGGCGGAAGTCCTGCAGAACTGCGACTTTATTCTGGGCCGGGCGGTGGATGGATTTGAGAAAGAGTTTGCCCAATTCGTCGGCGCCCAACAGGCGGTCGGCGTCGGCACCGGCTTGGACGCACTACGGCTGTGTCTCCAAGCCGCCGGTATCGGACCCGGCGACGAAGTCATCGTGCCGGCCAATACGTTCATTGCCACGGCGCTGGCCGTGTCAGCGGTCGGCGCGCGACCTGTTCTGGTGGACGTGGACGAGGCGACGTTTAACATCGACCCCGCCCGCATCGAGTCGGCTATCAGCCCGCGAACCAAGGCGATCATTCCCGTCCACTTGTACGGGCAGCCAGCCGAGATGGATCCGATCCTTGCCATTGCGCAGCGACACAAGCTGGTACTCATCGAAGACGCCTGCCAATCGCACGGGGCCCAGTACAAAGGCCGCACGACGGGGACCTTTGGGTTGGCCGGTTGTTTCAGCTTTTACCCCGCCAAGAACCTCGGGGCGTGCGGTGATGGAGGGATGATCGTGACGAACGACGAGACGTTCGCCGCGCGCCTGCGTGTGTTGCGAAATTACGGTCAGAAACAGAAGTACATCCATTTGGAAAAGGGTGGGAACTCGCGATTGGATACCCTGCAGGCGGCGATCCTTCGCGTGAAATTGAAGCATCTGGCGAGCTGGAACGAGTCGCGTGCCCGGCACGCCCAACGGTACATGGAAGGCCTGGCAGGGCTGTCGGGTATCAAAACCCCGCGGTTGGCACCGGACCGCACGCATGTGTTTCACCTATATGTGGTGCGCGACCCCAGGCGGGCGGCGCTCCAGGAGTTTCTGACGCAGCGCGGCATTCAAAGCGGTATTCATTATCCTGTGCCGATTCATCGTCACGCGGCGTATGCCGATCTCGGATATCCACTGGGGAGTTTCCCGGTGTCGGAGCGATTGAGCGAAGAAATCCTATCCCTGCCGATGTTTGCGGAGTTGACCGACTCGCAGATCGACGCCGTGTGTGAGGGCGTTCGCGCATTCTCGAAAGCACGACAATGAGCGGAGTGTGGCGGCAGAAGGCTCGGAGCACCTTCCCGCAACGCGGTCGGGCTGGCGACCGGGCAGTCAGTCTGCGATGGTTTCCGAAAATGAGACGCGAGCACGTCGAGGGCATCTTCCCATGAAGGACTGGCAAAAGAATTCTATTTGTTTGCTGGTAATCATGCTGGTCCTGGTGGTGGTCTTTTGGCCTGTGGTATGTGGACGGAGCACACTGGTCGCCACCGACGCCATGCTTCAGATGGAACTGCCCTATGGAGCCAAGGCCACGCATTTTCAGGTGAAGAACCACTTCCTGTTCGACACCTTTGTGGACTGTTACCCCCTGGCGATCTACTTTCAACGCTGTGTCCGGACCGGGCAATGCCCAATTTGGACTCCCGACCTCTGGTGCGGTTACCCATACTATGCTGTGAGCACGGCTTCGTTTGCTTGCCCATTCCAAATGGTGTGTTGGTCGCTTTTGGAGATGCCGGCCGGGTACGATTGGGGTGTGATGCTCCACTTCATGGCGGCGGGGGTGTTCATGTATTTGCTATTGCGGCATTGGCGGCTGGGGTTCTTGGCGAGCCTGCTGGGGGCGCTGGCGTACTGTCTGAACACCGAGTCCATCTTTCACTACTGGCATTCCACTGTCCGGGCGTTCGCCTGGATGCCGTTGGTGATCTTGTTTTTCGACAAGGCAGTCCGCAACGATAACCGGCGGTACGGGGCCGTTACGGGTTTTTTCGCGGGTTTGGCCATCATCTCGGGTAGTATCCAAACCACGGTCTATGTGCTGTTGCTGCTGGGGATTTATGCGGGCGCGACCGCGCTCGTCAGGCGGAACGAGTTGACGGCAACCCGCATCGTTTCCGTAACGGCATTGGCCGGGATCATTGCGGTGCTTTTGGCCGCGTTTCAGTTGTTGCCGACATTGGAGCTTATGCGTTTGGATGCGTCTGGACGCATAGCAGGTGCGTCTGCAAGCTTTCTCGATGGGTTGGGATCGATTCCATTCTTGAGTACCTTTGTGGTGCCGAGCTTGTGGGGCAGTACGGAGTCGCTCGACTTGTTCAAGGCGGTTCATACGACTGCCCTCGAGTTTCAAGGGTATATCGGCATTGGTTCTTTCGCCTTACTGCTGCTGGCGGTTGCTGGTTGGCGCGAACCGCAGGTTAAGGTGTTGACCCTGTGTGCGGTTTGCAGTGTGGCCCTACTCGTATTCGTCCCGCCTATCAGGAGGCTTCTTTACGACCGTTTCTTTATTGCATATGTTTTTGCCGCCGCCGGGTTGGCGGCATGTGGATTGGACAGCTTGTTGAAGCACATCCCCACCAGCCAAACGATCCCCCTGGATCGTCGCCGTCGAAAAGCCCTCTGGGGACTGGCAATGTTCCTGGGATTAGTGACGGTCGGCTTGCTGGCGATTCAGGCCGTCTACGCAGTGTGGCCCGAGCCGCTCACGCGTGTCTCTAACCGCGTCGTCGCCCGCCGGGCTGCGGGAACCCTCTCGGGCTTTGTTGCCTCGGGAACAGATTGGCTGAAGACGAGGGTGGATGCCTTTTGGAGGTATTATCGGCTGACAAATCCAGCGTTCTGGATTCCCTTGGGGATTGGTGGGGCTTCGATTGCCGTGGTGCTGACGCGACTGCGGGGCCGGTTGCAGAGATCTTGTGGATTGATTCTTGTCGGGTTGGTGATCATCGACCTGATGGCCATCACGTGGCGCTTGATGCCGATGACCGACCTGAAAACCTATCCCCTGTATCCCGCCACTCCGGAGACCCAGTACTTGCGGCAATCGGCGACCCGAGTGTATCACTGGCCCAATACGGAACGAGGGATTATGGACGGGGATATACTGATGTCGTATGGCATCCAGGCGTTTGACGGGGACGGGTCGATGCACCCTTTGACCACGCGGGATTTGCTGAGGCAAACGCAGTGCATCTCGAATGCTGCCGCGCTCGGGATGTGTGCGGTCACTCATGTGCTTAGCAATACCAACGAAGTCCCGACGGACCCAGGCTTTGAGTTGGTAAGCGACCAAGACGGGGTCCGAATCTACCGGAACACCATGGCTCGACCGCGCGTCCAGTTCGCTTCTCGCTACCGGAAGGCGGCCAATCTCTTGGAATGCAAACAGATCATGACGAGCCACGACTGGCAGGCACAGCCGATGCCAATCATCGAGACCGATCGCCAACCGGCAACCGGACCGAACGCCCCGTCAGAACACGCTGAAGTTCGCATTGTCACGGAAAAAACCACCGAGGTGGACATCACCGTTCAAACCGACACGCCCGGATATGTCCTCCTTGCCGACACCTACTATCCCGGATGGCGGGTGGATGTCGACGGTCTTCCGGCAACGATCTGCCGCGCCAACGGCGCCCAGCGTGCGGCGTTTGTGGAACCGGGTGAGCACCGCGTCCAGTTTCGTTACGCGCCAGCCAGCATTCGCCTCGGCGCAACGATCAGTATTTCCACTCTTGTTGTGGTCGCGTTGGGTTTGGTGCGTTTGGGCCGGCGCGGGGGGACGCACGCGGCCACATCCCCCTCGGCGTAATCTGACAGCACAACGGCCTGTTGGTGCGATCCCCCGCACGGCTCCTCGTGAGCCTCGCTGGCCTCGACATATTCGGGTCACTACGATAGATTGACGGGAGCATGTCGAGGTTCACTCAGAGCGTCGCGTCCTAACCGAATCAACGCTAACCCTTCCATGCCGAGCCTGAAAGTTTCAATCGTCACCCCGTCGTTTAATCAGGCAAGATTTCTGCCGGAGACGCTTCGTTCCGTTCGCGAGCAAACGTACCCGGGCATCGAGCATATCGTCGTGGATGGAGGCTCGACGGACGGTTCGGTGGACATTCTGCGCGCATCACCCGGTATCCGCTGGATTTCGGAGCGCGACGGCGGGCAGGTGGACGCGATCAACAAAGGTTTTGCCATGGCCAAGGGCGACATCCTGGCATGGCTGAACTCCGACGACACGATAAGCCCGGACGCCGTTCGGATCGCCGTCGATGCCCTGGAACGTACCGGGGCAGATTTGGTGTACGGCGACGTGCGGATCATCGACCAGGATAGTACGCATGAGCGGATGTTTTACGGAATCCCGTTCGATTACCGGGCGTTGCTCTACGGCATTGATTACATCGGACAGCAGAGCGTGTTCTTCCGCCGCGCGCTTCTCGACAAGGCCGGTCCGCTACGCACCGAGTTCGACAACGCGTTCGACTATGAACTGTGGCTGCGCATGGCCCGCCACGGACGGCTGGTCTACGTGCCGCAGTTGCGCGGGCAGATTCGCCGGCATGCCGACGCCAAATCCGTCGCCGCCGCCGAGCGCACGTGGAATGAGACCGACACGATCCGGCGCGAATACTGGCGAACAGGAGGGCTGCCGTCGTTTCTGGAGTGGCAGCCGTTCGCGGGGGTGGCCAACTGGTATTATCGGTTCAAGCGGATCTGGCGGATTCGGGAAGCGTCGTGGACGAGCCAGCCAGCGCGGTTGTTGGTGTTCGGTTATCTGCCACCGCCCATCTACGGCCCGGCCATCACGTACCAGGCGCTGCTGCGATCATCGTTCCCAGAGCGGTTCGACGTGAGCTTTGTGAACCTGAACGTGGTGCGCGACTACCGCGAGCTGGAGGTGTTCCATTGGCGCAAGCTGGCCATGCTCGGCCGACAGCTCGGGCTCGAATTATGGCACCTGGCCGGCCAGCGGTTCGACTTTGTGTTCTACCCGGTCTCACTCAACCGCAATGCATTTCTCAAGGACGCGCTCTTTCTCGCCATCGCCCGCGCGTTTCGCGTGCCCATCGTGCTGTACGGGCACGGCAATCACCTGCTGGAGTTTCGCGAGAAATCGCCCCGCTGGTTGCAGCGCTTGATCGACTGGGCCATTCACGGTGCGGTGGCGGCGACGGTGCCGGGCAAGAACCTGCGTTTCAATTTCCTGAAACATCTTCGCGAAGACCAGGTGTTCGCCGTCACCAACGGGATCGAAGTGCCGACACCGCTGCCCGCCGCGGCGAAGGAGCCCGGCCGATTCACCATCCTGTATCTCGGCAATCTCGTGCGCGAGAAGGGCGTGTTCGTCATCCTCGATGCGATACCGTTGGTGCGGGCACGCTGTCCCGAGGCGCATTTTGTATTCGCGGGCGCGTGGTGGTCTGAAAAGGACGGCGCGGAAGCCGAACGCTACGTCCGTGACCGCAACCTGACCTCCTGCACGGAGTTTACGGGAATGGTGACGGGCGACCGCAAATGGAAGATTGTTTCCCAGGGCGACGTGCTGGTGTTCCCGACGTACTATCGCCCGGAAACGCTGGGGCAGGTCCTGCTGGAAGCGATGGGGGCGGGGTTGCCGGTCATCACCACGCGGCGGGCGGCGATTCCCGAGATTGTGGAGGACGGCGTGAACGGCCTGTTCGTGGCGGAACAGGAGCCTGGCGATCTGGCGGAGAAAATCCTCACATTGGCCAAGGATCCGGCGCTTCGCAACCGGATGGGCGAGGCCAATCGCCAGAAGTACGCGAGTTCCTACACCGTTGAATGTTACGGGCAGCGAATGGCGGCCGTGTTCGACGAATTGCTCGCGCGGCAGAAGCGGAACGCCAAATCACAGTAGGCCACACCCGCGAACAGGGTCAGCACCAGATCGACCGGCATCCGGTAGCGGAGATAGGGTTCTTCGATCACAAATGTCCCGAATGCGGTGACGGTGAGCACAATCATAATGGCCAGATGTGTCAACTCACGACGGCGCTGCGTCCATAAGCCGTAATATCCCGCGGGAAAGATCAGCAGCCAAATCACCGTGGAAATTTCGCGGTTGCGTACCGACATCTGGCCCGTGAACGGGCCGAGTTCGGATTTTAGCCGCACGAAACACAGCATGGCGTAGTTTGCCGGGTTTTCCGAAATCCACAACCACGTGGCAACCATCGGCCGATTGCGTGAGCGGGCGAGGTAATCGTTGTAGCGGGACGCTTGTTCTTCGGTGGGAGGCTGCTTGCGTTGCCACTCCCACCAACTGCGCCACGTTAGATCGTCATAGTGCGGATTGTTTGCATACCACGCCATGCTGTGATCGGAAGCCTGTTGAAAATCGTAGCCGGCGGTTGGCTGGTCCAGTAGACCCAATCCCACTTTGAGGACCGCAAAGAGGATGATGCACAGCGCCCCGACCAGTGGCGCACGACTTTTGGCTTTCCATGAGCGAAGCAGTAGCCAGGTGGCGGCGGCTGCGGAAACCAGGAAGAATGTAGCTTGCGTGTAGGTTCCCAGAACCATTGCCAGGGTGAAGCCCGCAGAGCCTCGGGCAGTATGGAGACGAGTTGCGCAGAAGAATGCCAGTGCCAGCAGAAACATCAGGAGAAGTGTGGGTACGATATACGTGACGTACATGGCGAGCCGCAGGTTGACGAGTACCAGAATCGCGGTGAAGAGTGCGGCGAGTTGGTGATGTTGTGGCGCGATGCTTCGTGCGGTCGCCGCCAACAGCAGGCAAATCAATCCACCGAGGGCCGCCTGCGGGACCGCCACTGATATTATCCGAATCCCTCCTACCCAGTAACAGGTTGCCACAAAGTACGAGTAGACAGGTGAGTGCAAAAAAAGCGTGCCCGATATTGTGCGCGGCACACCCGTTTTTAGTATTTCGATAGCGGTGCGGTTGCCGATGGCTGAGTCTGTCTCGTGTGCCGTGCCCCAGTTGGCGAAAGAGCTCAGGTATGCGTCGTCTTTGAGTTTCAACGAAACTTTGTCCGAAGGAGTCAGTTTTGTCGCGTAATACAGGCCGAAGGCGAGATAGAAGACACCAGTCACCAATGCCAGTGTTCCCAACGCGGCGCTGAAGACACGGGAATTGCCATTCAATTGATCAGAAATCTTCATGGGCGAATTCACTCTGGGCACGGGCCTTTGATGTCAAGACTGGGTATCTTCCCACATCCACGCGTTTCATCGGGAGGATTTTCTATTGTACCGTTCCAGCCAACACAGTATAAGTCTGCCGAAGACCCGAAGGAAGACAACAAGAATTTGAAAATCCTTGTAACCGGCTGTGCTGGTGTTGGCGGCTCGCCTGTCGTCGACCGGGTTGCCCGGGGCGGCCCTGACGTGGTTGCACTGGACAATCGGGTGACCGGTACACGGCGTTAAATGAGTTTCGCGTTGTCAATCGTCGTGCCTGTGTACAATGAAGAGGCCAACGTGGACGCGCTGCTCGGGCGCATTGCGGAGGTCGCGCCGAAGCTCCCCTCGCCGCTGGAAGTCATCATCGTGGACGACGGCAGCCATGATTCCACCGTCAGCAAACTCGTGGCGGCCCGCGCGAAGTATCCCTGGTTGAAGGTCATCGAATTGCGTCGGAATTTCGGGCAGCACGCGGCCACGTATGCGGGTTTCGACAAAGCGGCGGGTGACATCGTGGTGACACTCGACGGCGACCTCCAGAACAATCCCGCCGATATCCCCAATTTGGTCGCCAAGATGAAGGAAGGCTTTGATGTGGTGTGCGGCTGGCGCATGGAACGCAAAGACCCGTTTTTCTCGCGCAAGCTGCCGTCGCTCATTACCAATCGAATCATCCGCAGTGACGCCCCGACGCCGATCCACGACTACGGCTGCTTCCTGCGCGCCTACACGAACGCCGCGGCCAAGGATCTTTCCTACTACTCAACCTCGCGAGGATGGTTTCCCGTGCTGTTTGGGAAGCTGGGATTTCGCGTCGGCGAGGTGGCAGTCAGTCATCACGAGCGCCTTGGCGGCGAACAGTCCAAACACAGTGTTTTCCTGCGGCTGGATCAATTCATGTCGGTGTTCATGGGGGCGACCACCAAGCCATTTCAGTTCGTCGAGATCATCGGGTTTAGCGCCGTGGCGCTCGGTGGTCTCGGAATGCTGGCGGCGGCGGTAGCGGGGCGGTGGCTCTGGGCACTGCTGGGGCTATCCTTCGCAATGTGGGGCGTGACCACGACAATCATCTGTATGGTCGGGGAATACCTCGTGCGGATGAACTACGAGATTGGCCGAAAGCCGAAATACCTCATTCGCCAGACACACGAATAGACGGTGGTGGGTGGTGGCGTCTCAGCGGAAGCCGTTGAAAAGTCTGGAATTCGCGGCCACAGGGTTGCGCCAGCGGAGAGCAGAGGTAAACTCGCTCCGATCAGGCTATCGCATTGGCCTTGTTCCAAGCTACTGCTGCTTCTTTCGCAGAGTCGAACAATAATGGCTTTCGGCAGGCACACAAGACGAAGTATTTCCTGGTCACCAATTGACCCTTGCAGTGGAGTATTTTCTTAAGCACACCACCGGGCATGAGATGACACAACAAGCACCGATGAAGTTTCCTTGTAGGCATTTGACCCGCCTTGGCCGAGTCAAGGTATACCGATGGCCCAGAAGTGCAAGGTAATATAGCCCCTCGAGCGTGTCGCCTACCGGAAGATCAGGCAACGGCGGGGCGACGATACGATTAGGCGTAGCCGTTGGGATGGGCGAGGTGCCAGCGCCACGCGCTTTCCAGAATTGGCTCGATCAGGTCAAACCGCCGTTTCCAGCCGAGGACCTTGCTGATTCTCGTGGAGTCGGCCACCAATTTCGGCGGGTCGCCAGGCCGGGCCGGGCGTTCGACCGCCTTGATGGGTCGTCCCGTCACCTTGCGGGCGGCCTCGACGACTTCCTTGACGGAATACCCGTTGCCGCTGCCAAGATTGAAGGCGTCGGATTGCTTGGCCTGAAGCGCCAGCATGTGCGCCTGCGCCAGGTCGATGAGGTGAACATAGTCACGGATGCAGGTGCCATCGGGCGTGGGATAGGTCGTGCCGTAGATTTCGACGGCGTCTTTTTGACCGAGGGCCACCTTGAGGACGTTCGGGATCAAATGGGTTTCGACCACGTGGTGTTCGCCAAACTGCTCCGAGGCGCCCGCGGCATTGAAATAGCGCAGGCTCACGTGACGCACGCCGAAAAGCTTCTCGTACCAAGCGAGGATGCGCTCGATCGTGTACTTCGATTCACCGTACGGATTGATGGGCTCCTTCGGCGTATTTTCCGTGATGGGAATGGTCTTGGGGATGCCGAAAATGGAGCACGTGGACGAGAACACGAAATTCTTCACACCAGCCTCCACGCACGCGTCGAGCAGATTCACGGCGTTGGAAACGTTGTCACCAAGGTACCAGCCGGGGTGGATCATGCTGACGGGAACGAGCGTGTTCGACGCGAAATGCATCACGGCATCGGGCCTCACGCGTTTCATCTCTTCCATCAGCATGTCGCGATTCTTGAGGTCGCCCTCGATGAATTCCGCGCGTTTATCGATGGCGGATCGATGGCCTTCGCTTAGGTTGTCGATCACCGCCACTTGATTGCCGGCGTTGAGTAATTCCTCCACAGTGACACTGCCGATGTAGCCGGCGCCGCCGGTGACAAAAACTTTCATGGTGGGCTGGTTTGTAGCAGGCGGTATGCCTTGCGGCAAGGCAATTGTCGGCCAACCCATTGTTGCGCAGGGAGGAACGGAGAATCGCCGCCTCTCGACATTCCCGGGTTGAGCGTGTAGCATTGAATGAATGCGCGAGCGGAAGCTACAAGTCCTGGTCATCGGCTACCTGCCTCCACCGTATTTCGGCCCGAGCGTGACCTTTCAGGCGCTCATGCGATCCGCGTTCGCGGAACGGATCGACGTGGCGTTTATCGACCAAACCGTGTCCCGGAAGGTGGGCGAATTGGAGCGTGTCCAATTGCGCAAACTGCTGTTGCTGACGAAAATGCTGCTCCAAGTCATCGGATGGCTGATGCGGCGGAAGTTTGACTACTGTTGCATATCGATCTCAGTGAACCGCAATGCCTTCCTCAAGGAGCGGCTGCTGATTCGTATCGCGCGGCTGTGTGGCGTGCCCTCGGTATTGTACGCCCACGCCAACGGGTTTCTCGATTTCTACAACGATTCGACGCCGCGGATGCAACGCGTCATCGATGACACCGTTTCCAGGGCCGCCGGCGCCATCGTCATGGGAGAGAACCTTCGGTTCAATTTTGAACGGTGGCTGTCCGCCGTAAAGATCTTTGTGGTGGGCAGCGGCATCGAACGGTCGGCGCTTCCCCGTCGTTCCGTGGCCGCCGACCACCCATTTACGGTGCTATTCCTTGGCAACCTGATCCGTGAGAAGGGCGTATTTGCGCTACTGGAGGCCGCGCCGAAGATCATTGCGAAGGATCCGCATGTGCGGTTCGTCTTCGCGGGCGACTGGAAATCCGAGAGCGACCGGGTGGACGCGGAACACAAGATCCAGGAGTCAGGAATCCAGAAACACGTGTCCTTCGCCGGCGTGGTCTGGGGCAAACGAAAAGCGCAGTTGCTGGTCGACGCAGACGCATTCGCGTACCCCAGCTATTATCCCATGGAGGCACACCCGCTGGTCCTTGTGGAGGCGTTGGAGGCGGGGTTGCCGGTCGTCACGACCCGATGGGCCGCGATTCCCGAGATCATCGAGGATGGGGTAAACGGTCTCCTGGCCAAACCGCGCGACGTGGAGGATTTGGCGGAAAAGATCGGACGGGTCATCCGCGAGCCTGCGTTACGCGAGCGGATAAGCCGGGCCAACCGCCAGCGATTCGAGGATTTCTACACACCCGAACACTTTGGTAATAGGATGATTCATGTATTTGAAACCCTGGCGGGCCGACGGAGCCTGTCGGTGGGAGAACAGCAACCCGGTGCCAGCACAAGCCGGCCCGGAGGCAGCCAGCCGGGTTTTCAGGCTTGCGGAAAATCGCAATAGCCTTTAAGCCAACACGTTATAGATATTTCGATGATTGGTTGGGAGTGGTAGGTCAATTGCTTCTTTTGTAGACGGAACCATACGAATAAGGGCTGAATATCACGGATCGTGACAAACGAGCTTCAACATCGCTTCATCATTGGGACACGCGTGGACGCGACGAGTTACGCCGACGCCACTGCGCGAATCCTGCAGTGGGCACGGGCGGGCGAATCGCGCTACGTCTGTGTTTGCAACGTTCATATGGTGATGGAGGCCTACGATGCCCGGGACTTCCAGAAGGTGGTCAACCAAGCGGATTTGGTGACACCCGACGGAATGCCACTGGTTTGGGTCTTGCGGGTCATGGGCTTTCGCCACACGCCACGTGTCGATGGCGCGACGCTGACGTACAACATTTGCGAAGCGGCCGCCCGGGAGGGGATCCCGATCGCGCTCTACGGTGGGGGTGAGGAAACCATCGCCGCTTTCACGGCGTTTGCGAAGCGCACCTTTCCCGGTCTTCGCATCGTTGACGTCATCTCGCCACCGTACCGGGAGCTGACCGCCGAGGACGTCGAGTCGCACGTCCGGGAACTGGCGAAGTCCGAGGCGAAAATCGTGCTGGTGGCGTTGGGCTGCCCGAAACAGGAACGGTGGATGGCGGAACACAAGCCGCGATTGAACGCGGTCATGGTGGGCATTGGCGCCGCGCTTGATTTCCATGCCGGCCGCGTGCCGCGCGCGCCACGATGGATGCAGAAGTCCGGGTTGGAATGGTTCTTCCGGCTGATGATGGAACCGCGCCGACTCTGGCGGCGTTATTTGATCCACAACCCGCGATTCATCCTGCTGCTGTTGGCGCAGCGACTTCATTTGCGACAGTTCGACCCAGCCAACGGTGGGAAAGGCAGTGGACACTAAGCACATGTACCTATTGCGTTTTCAGAAGAAGGGATTGCCAGACGCCTGATGAAGACGGCAACGCCCCAACCACACGTGCTGCTCCGTTACCTGCAAGGCGGCGGGATGTATCTGCGCGAGTTGCGCCGCACGCAATGGTTGTCGGCGGATGAGTTCCACGCGCTCCAGCTTCGCCGGTTGCAGGCGCTGCTTCGCGAAGCCGCGGTGAACGTGCCGTATTATCAGTCACTCTTCCAAAAGCTCGGGGCCACGCCCGATGATTTTCGCGAGTTGTCGGACCTGGCCCGGCTTCCCGTATTGGAAAAACAACAGGTGCGGGAGCATCCCGAGGAGTTCCTCAACCGCCGCTACGACCGGAGCCGCCTGATCGAAGATCACACGAGCGGTTCGACGGGCGAGCCATTGCGGTTTTACCTCACGGTCCGGCAAAAAGCCTGCGAGATGGGATACTCGATCCGGTTCTGGCGCTGGGCGGGCTATCGGACGGGCGCGCGCACTGTGGCGTTTCGCCACTATATCCCGAAGACCGAGCGTGACCCGTTGTGGGAACTGAACCGGCGCACGCGGACGCTGTTCTTCAGCGTGTACGACATGAAACCCGCCAACCTGCGGGCGTATGTCGAGGAGTTCAATCGCTTTCGACCGGAATTCGTCCGCGGGTATCCGTCATCGATCTACATTTTCGCGCAATTTGCGGCCAGCGAAGGTCTGCGGGTGCATGCGCCGCGGGCGGTGCTCAGTTCCAGCGAGACGCTATCGCCCGAGATGCGGGTGGTCATCGAGCGCGTCCTGCAATGTCCCGTATACGATTGGTGGGGCAGCAACGAGCGCGTCGTTACCGCATGCCAATGCGAGCGTCGCGGTGCGTACCACGTGAATGGCGAGGGTGGCATTCTTGAACTCGCGCCGATCGCCAACGGTGCAGGCGGGGCCGGTCAACGCATGATCGGCACGGGCCTGGTCAACCATGCCATGCCGCTGATCCGGTACGACCTCGGAGATCTGGCGGTTCCCGCGAAAGAGCCATGCGGCTGCGGACGCGGACTGCCGTCCATTGAGCGGATCCTGGGCCGCGTCAACGACACCATCGTCACGGGCGAAGAGAAATATGTCCCGTCGGTGCGGTTCTACACGTTGTTCGAGACGCACGAGAAAGTGCGCCAGTTCCAGGTCGTGCAGACCGGGCCGAACGCCGTGGTGGTGCGCATCGTGCCGGCGCGGGCGTTCAACGGGGCCGAGACGGCGGAGTTGCGCGGCAAACTCGCGCGGTTCCTGGGCGACGCCGTGCAGATCGATTTCGAATTGGTCGACCATATTCAACCTGAACCCAGCGGCAAGATCCGCAACGTGGTGAGCCTGGTGAAACGATGATTTGCGCCGATCTCCATTGTCATACGTGCTACTCGCACGACAGCTTCGCGGCGGTGGACGCGGTGCTGGAGCGGGCGTCACGGCGCGGGTTGACGCACCTGGCGATCACCGACCACGACGAAGTCGAGGGGGCGTTGCGCGCCCGCGACAAGAACCACGGCCTCGCCATCATCGTGGGCACGGAGGTTTCGCTGGAGGGCGGCGCGCATATCATCGGGCTATTCCTCGAGCGCAAGATCATGGCGCGAAACTGGCGGGGCGCGGTGGATGAGATCCGCGCACAACGCGGTTTTGTCGTGCTGCCGCATCCGTTCCATCCGACGTCGGGATTGTTGCGCGCCGGTCTGGATGAGGAACTATTGCGCTCCACCGACGCCATCGAGGTCTGCAACGGATACGAACCACCGGAGCGAAACGCGGCGGCGGCGAAACTTGCCCGGGAGCGCGGGGTGCCCGCGCAGGCGGGGAGCGACGCCCATTACACGGTGGACGTCGGGCGCGCGTGCGTCGAGTTCCCCGATACATCGGGTGAATTGACGCCGGACGTATTGCGGAAGGCGGCCCGCAAACTGTACGCGCCGTCCCAAGACATGGTGGCGCTGCATGCGGCGGACTCGGACTGGCGCGCCCACACGGCCCCGCGAATACGCAAACTGCTCCCGAAGGCATTGCGCAACTACGGCAAGCGGGTCCACTGGCAGAGCGTACAACGGCAGATCGAGCAGAACGTACACGAGCCCGTGCGAAAGGAATTCCAAGGATGACGGGTTCGCCAATCGACAATAAATGGGTGCTACCGCATGTCGCGGCGTTGGACGGTTATCACGCCGTCGAGCCCGTCCCGGGGGGGCCCCAAGTGTTGAAGATGGACTTGAACGAGTGTCAGGCGCCGCCGTCGCCGCAGGTGCTGGCGGCGTTGCGCGCGGCCGTGGCCCAGGATGCGACGCTGAATTGGTACCCCGACAGCTCGTGCTCCGCGTTGCGGGAATCGATTGGACGCTATCTCGATGTGCCGGCGGGTTTTGCGCTCGTAGCGAACGGCTCGAACATGGCGATGGAGCTGATCGCGCGCGCGTTCCTGACCAAGGATGATTCCGTGTTGATCGTGTCCCCCGTGTACGCCGTGTTCGGCGTGCAATGCAAACTGCAACAGGCGCGCATCGAATCCTTCCAATTCAGCAAAGCGTTCGCGCCGGATTTCAACGAACTGCTGACCAAAGGCGGGGCGCACAAGATCATCTACCTGGCGAACCCGAACAACCCAACCGGAGTCGGCTACCCGCACGAACGGATCCAGGCGTTGTTGGAAAAGCGGCGCGATGCGTTGGTCGTGCTGGACGAGGCGTACGTCGAGTATTACGGCGAGAGCAGCGTCAAGTTGATCGAGAGCCATCCGAATCTGGTGGTACTACGATCATTCTCGAAAGCGTTTTCACTTGCAGGGATGCGGTGCGGCTATGTGGTGGCCCAGCCCGAGGTGCTGCGCGCGCTGGAGCGCGTGCTGGCGCCGTGGGCGGTCAGCGGGCTTACGCAAGTGGCGGCGCTGGCGGCGATGGAAGATTTGCCATACATGCGCGAGACGGTGGCCGAATGCGGTCGCGCGCGGCAAACGATCATTGCCGGGTTGAAGGAACTTGGATTCGTCGCCCACAATACCCAGGCGAACTTTATCATTTGGCAGGTGCGCGACCCCGGGCGTGCGG
>Ga0265338_10000797_pt1 | contig 53302 bp, 26 predicted proteins | sample 42126metaG_FD_193579 | JGI IMG/M metagenome (GOLD analysis project Ga0265338, IMG submission 193579) | Rhizosphere microbial communities from Carex aquatilis grown in University of Washington, Seatle, WA, United States - 4-21-26 metaG | ecosystem: Host-associated > Plants > Roots > Rhizosphere... | reverse complement strand
CTAGCTTCCCAAGCCCCATTGCGGGGGCGTAGCTCAATTGGTTAGAGCGCTGCCCTGTCACGGCAGAGGTTACGGGTTCGAGCCCCGCCGCTCCCGCCAGTCTTCGTTCGCAGCCCCAGCGGAGAACGAAGGCTGCCGTGCCATAGCGAAGCGACGGCGGGCTTTATACGTCCTGTGGAATGAACGCTGCGAACTGCGACTCGGCAGGCCAGTTATGGGCTTTTCATATGTCTATATCCTTCGGAGTGTGAACAATCCCGAGCACTACTACGTCGGCCATACCGACGATTTGCACGATCGGCTCAAAAGACACAATGCCGGTGAAGTGCCTTTCCACCTCCAAGTGGTGTCCTTGGAGGATCAAAACCGCCATTGCTTTCACCGAGTCGGACCAAGCCGTCCACTTCGAGCGCTACCTCAAAACTTCCTCCGGCAGAGCTTTCGCCAAGAAATGGCTGTAAAACCGTTCAAAAACGCCGGCATGTCAAGTCCTGCGATTAGATGTCATTGCCGAAAGCCCCCGGGTTGTCTAAAATTAAACTTTCGCATGAAAGCACTTTTCAAAAATCTGCACTGGATTCTGTTCGCCCTGATTGCGGCCAGCAGCCAATTATCCGCCCTCGCCGACAATCCATCGCCGGGAAAGCTTTCCGATGGCATCATCGTGCCCCTCGCCGGCACGTTTCTCCGGGTCCAGGTTTTTGCCGACAACGTCATCCGTATCGCCGCGGCCCAGGACCGCGCCTTTTTCGATCGCAGCACATCCGCGACCGAAGTGCGCCGCCAGCAAAAGACATCCTGGAAACTCGATACTCAGGGAAATGTGGCCACGCTCACGACCGCGAAACTTCAGGTGCGGGTGGACCTGACCACGGGTGCGGTGTCGTTTTTCGATGCCGCCGGAAAGCCGATCGTGGCGGAAACGGCCAACGGCCGTGCCCTGACGCCCGCCGAAGTCCAGGGCGAACAGACCTTCCATGTCGGCCAGCAATGGGAGCCGAATGCAGATGAATCGCTTTACGGCCTCGGCCAGCGCCAGATCGGCGTTCTCGATATCAAGGGCTACGATCTTAATCTGTGGCAACACAACACGCATGTAGTCGTGCCGTTCCTGGTGTCGAGCCGCGGTTACGGCATTTTGTGGGACAATCTCTCGTTCACCCGTTTTGGCGACCTGCGGGAGTTCGCGCCGATTCCGGCCGATTGCCTGGTGGATGTCTCCAACGAGCCGGGCGGCCTGACCGCGAGCACGTTTGCCGCGGCCAATCCGGACGAGTTGTCCGATATGCATGTCACCAACGATATTTCCTTTGTCTCCGCCAACCGTACGCGCGTCTGGCATCGCTGGGAAGGTGAGCTCGTCCCGCAGGCCACGGGCGATTATCAGCTGAAAACCTATTCGAACGGCCGGATCAAAATGTGGCTGGACGGCAAGCTCGTCATCAGCCACTGGCGGCAGGGCTGGTTGACCGACAATGACCAGATCAAAATCCGCCTGGAAGCCGGGCATCATTACGCCATCAAGTTGGAATACGGCGGCGACGAGGCGACCACGATGCAATTAACGTGGAAGACGCCGCCCGCGGCCGACAACACGTCGTTGTGGTCCGAAGTTGGCGACGGCGAGGATTATTATTTCGTGTACGGCCCGTCACTCGACACGGTCGTGGCGGGTTTTCGCCAGTTGACCGGCCAGGCTTCGATGATGCCGGAGTGGGCGTTTGGTTTGTGGCAATCACGGCAGCGTTACGAGACATCCACGCAAAGCCTCGACGTGGTGAAGGAATTCCGCCAGCGCGCCATCCCGTTCGACAACATCGTGCAGGACTGGCAGTACTGGCGTCCCAATGCGTGGGGATCGCATGAGTTTGATCCCAGCCGTTTCCCCGACCCGGAAGCCTGGATCAAAGCCCTGCATGACCTGCACGCGCATGTCATGATTTCGGTCTGGGGCAAATTTTACACTGGCACAACCAATTTTGAAGCGATGAACAAGGCCGGGTTTTTATATCAACCGAATCTGAAGGAAAATCTGATCGATTGGATCAATTATCCATACACGTTTTATGATGCGTTCAATCCGGCGGCGCGGAAGCTTTTTTGGGCGCAAATCAAGCCGGCGTTGTTTGACAAGGGCATCGACGCGTGGTGGATGGATGCGAGTGAACCCGACCTGACGGCTTCGCCGCCGACTCTGGAAGGACAGCGCATGCACATGAATCCCACGGCGATGGGCGCGGCGTCGCGGGTGATGAATGGCTGGCCCTTGATGAACAGCCGGGGCATTTACGAGGGACAACGCAGCGCCAAGCCTGACCAGCGCGTTTTCATTCTGACCCGCTCGGGTTTTGCCGGCATCCAGCGCTATGCCACAGCTACCTGGTCCGGCGACACCACGGCTACATGGACTGCGCTGGCCAAGCAGATTCCCGCCGGCCTGGGCTTTTGCATTTCCGGCATGCCGTATTGGACCATGGACATCGGCGGCTACACGATGGAACAGAAATTCTCGACGGAAAATCCGACGCCGGAGGCCGCTGAGGAATTTCGCGAGCTCAACGCCCGCTGGTTCCAGTTCGGCACGTTCTGCCCGTTGACCCGGTTGCATGGCGAATTGAAACCGCGCGAGCCGTGGGCGTTTGGCGGTGACAGCCATCCGGCGTATCAGACCATCGTCAAATTCGATCATCTGCGTTACCGCCTGTTGCCTTACATCTACTCACTGGCCGGTGAAATCACCCAGGATGCCGGCACCCTGATGCGGCCGTTGGTCATGGATTTTCCCGATGACACCCCGGCGCGTGAACTCGTGGATGAATACATGTTTGGCCCGGCATTCCTCGTTGCACCCGTCACCACGTACCAGGCGCGCAGCCGCATGGTCTATCTGCCGAAGACCACCGGCGACTGGTATGATTTCTGGACGGGCGCGAGCGTCGCGGGCGGCCAGACCCTTGATGCGCCGGCGCCCTACGATTCGATGCCGTTGTACATCCGCGCCGGGTCCATCATTCCGTTGGGTCCCGACCTGCAATACACCGGCGAGAAACCCGCCAACCCGATCACGCTGTATGTTTATGCGGGTGCGGATGGCAGGTTTACGCTCTACGAGGACGACGGTTTGACCTATGGCTACGAAAAGGGCGCCTTTGCCCGCATCCCGATTTCCTGGGATGAAAAGAACCGGACACTCATCCTGGGCAAGCGGGAAGGCAAGTTCCCCGGCATGCTGGCCAAGCGCACCTTCCACGTGGTACTGGTGACCAAGGACAAGCCGGCTGGCTTTTCGTTCACCCCGCCGACGGGCCAAACCGCCGATTACAGTGGCAAAGCAGTGAAGTTGAAATTTCAATGAAGCGCGTGGCCCGGGTTGAAATGATTTGAACATGAAATGCATCGTTGATATCCCGCGTTGTTTGCCGATTATCCTGGGCGTCGTTCTTGGGGCCGGAACAATTTCCTTGAAGGCCCAAGCCCAGCCTGTTCCGGCGGGTGAACCCACGCCGTTGTACCTGGATACGAACCAGCCGATGGAGGCGCGCGTCAACGATCTGCTCGGCCGCATGACGCTGGAGGAGAAAATTGCCCAGGTCCATGCCGATTCAAAATTCTCCACCGCCGCCGTGCCGCGGCTGGGCATACCGCGCCGCTGGATTGATGATGGCCCGCATGGTGTGCGCGAGGATGTCGGCCCTTACTCCTGGAACCCGTCCGGCCACACCGACGATTATGCGACCTGGATGCCGGCGTTGAGCGCGCTGGGTTCCACCTGGAACGTGGACCTGGCAGCCGCTTTCGGCGATGTCATCGGGCAGGAATCACGGGCGCGCAACAAGGACATCATTCTGGCGCCGATTGTGGATATCGCACGCACCCCGATTTGCGGGCGGATATACGAGTACCTTGGCGAAGACCCGTACCTGAATGCCCGCCTGGGCGTGCGGTACATCGAAGGGGTACAATCCAATGACGTGGCGGCCTGCGTGAAACATTTTGCCGGCAACAACCAGGAGGAGGGCCGGGGAACCATCAACATGGACATGGACGAACGCGTCCTCCGCGAGATTTATCTGCCGCCGTTTGAGGCCGCAGTCAAGGAGGCTCATGTCTGGGCGGTCATGGGCGCCTATCCCAAAGTCCGTGGAGAGTACTGCGCCTATAACAATTATCTCATCAACCAGGTCCTCAAGGGCGAATGGGGGTTTCCGGGACTCGTAATGTCGGATTGGGGTGGTACCCACAGCACGCGCGAGGCGGCCCTCGGCGGACTGGACGTTGAAATGGGCACCCTTGTCGGTTCGGAAGACCAATCGGCTTACACCAATTTCTTTCTTGCCGCCCGGTTCCTGGATGCCATCCGCACCAACGGCATTCTGATGTCGGTGCTCGACGACAAGGTGCGGCGCAGCCTGCGTCCCATGTTCGCCTCGCACATCTTTGATCCTGTGCGTCTGCCTGGCGCGCTCAACACGCCGGAACATCGGGCCACTGCGCAGCGCATCGCTGAGGAATCCATGGTCCTGCTGAAAAACGACAACCAGGCCCTGCCGTTGAACGTGTCCAACCTCACGTCGGTGGCAGTGATTGGCGAAAATGCCGTGCGCCACAATGCGGCGGGCTTTTTTGGCGCCGGCGTCAAGACCATGTACGAAGTCACCCCACTTGATGGCATCGAGCAACTGGTCGGCACGAGGGCCAACGTCACCTATTCGGCCGGTTACAGCCGATTCGGCGGCGATTCCAACCTGGTTGAACGCGCGGTGGCGGCGGCGCGCCAGGCGGACGTGGCGATTGTCGTGGCCGGACTAAACCATTCGCGCCATCAGGACGACGAGGGCTGGGACCGGACCGACCTGCGGCTGCCTTACGGCCAGGATGAATTGATTCAAAAGATCGTGGCCGTCAATCCGCGGACGATTGTGGTTCTGGTGTCGGGGCCGGCGGTGGAACTCGGTCCGTGGCTGGCGCAGGTGCCGGCGTTGTTGCAGGCGCATTACTCGGGCATGGAAGGCGGCCACGCACTCGCCCGGATTTTATTCGGCCAGGTCAACCCGTCGGGCAAGCTGGCGGTGACCTATCCGAAACAACTGTCGGATTCGCCGGCCCACGCCCTGGGCACCTATCCGGGCACGAACGGCACGCTGTTTTACAAGGAGGGATTGCTGGTGGGTTACCGCTGGTTTGATGCGAAGAAAATCGAGCCGGAATTTCCGTTCGGGTTCGGCTTGAGCTACACGACGTTTGAATATTCCAACTTAAAAGTCGTCCCGGGCGGGGGCACGAACGGTCCGGTGGCCACGGCTGAATTTGATCTCACCAACACCGGTTCGCGGGCTGGCGCCGAGGTGGCGGAACTTTACATTCATCACAACAACCCGAGCTTGCCACGTCCAGTGAAGGAACTGAAGGGCTTCAAAAAGATTTCATTGAACCCCGGCGAAAAACAGACCGTCTCCATCCCGCTCAACCAGCGGGCCTTCGCCTTCTACGACCCGGCAAAAGCCGGCTGGGTGGCCGAAGCCGGCGACTACAAAATCGAGATTGGCAGTTCTTCGAAGGACATCCGTTTGGACGATGGCTTTCACCTGGCCCAAACCTTGGTGGGGAAATAAGCTAGCTTCCTGATTTTTTACAACCGTACCAGCGCGCCATTGAGCCCCCTTTACGGAAACTCTTTGGTGGGTCACAATGCCCGGGTGATTTTCAGCCGGGAACAATTGCGAGGATACTGGATCAGACAGCTGATACTGCTCGTATCCCTGTTTGTGGCTTGGGACATGATGGGAGACCCGGCCTATCCGCTCAAGCTGGCACCGGGGCAACATTACGTCGTGGATCAGAATAACGTTCCATTTTTTATTCAAGGGGACAGCCCGTGGTTCCTCATCCAGAGCTTGAACGCGTCCGAGGTTGATTATTATTTGAGCAACCGCTGGGTCCAGGGATACAATTCGATCATCCTCGACCTAACGGCCACCAGGAATGAGGACGGCAACAGTTACGAAGGGGACATTTATGGCCACCTTCCGTTTACCAATACCATTCCCGGACCTTACACCAACCTGTTATCCTGGGATGTGCGTTATTTCACAAACGTGGATTACGTGATTCAACGCGCCGGGTTTTATGGCATCAACGTTTTCGCGTATCCGCTTTACGATGGCTTCGGCGGAGCCGATTGGTACGCACAGATGATCGGAAACAGCAGCAACGCGCTGTGGTCCTATGGCGCCTTCATCGGAAACCGGTACAAGGATTTTACGAATCTGGTGTGGATCGGGGCCGGCGACTTCAGCGAACCCAACGCCCCCAACAACTGTCTCTGGAACACTGTGGCGGCCGGCATCCGGTCCGCGGATACGAACCATCTGTTCAGTGCCCAGGCCGCGCGGCCGACGCCGGCCATTTATTACACCAACTTTGTCACGCTCAACAGCACCTACGGGAGCCTGTTCCCGTATGTGGAATCGCTGGCCAATTACCAGCGCAGTCCGGTGGTCGCTTCCTTCGCGCGCGAACCGTATTACGAATATCGGAACATCACGGGAACGCCGTTCACCGCGCTCGACTGCCGGCATTTCGCCTGGTGGGCGGTGTTCAGCGGGGACATGGGCCATTTTTATGGCGACGAGCATCAGTGGCCGTTCGATCCCGGCTGGCAGGCGGAAATGTGGGATGCGGGAGCCGCCACCATTACGAATGTCATCAAATTGATCCGGACGCGGCCCTGGTGGAATTGCGTTCCGGACTCCAGCCACACGGTGGTGATCAGCGGTTACGGAACATCAGGAACCATTGACTACATTGCCTGCACCCGGGAGGCAACCGGTAAGACGGTGCTGGCCTACATTCCGCAAGACACGATGACGCCGACGTTGGACATGACGAAGGTGTCCGGTTCGGCAGCCAATGCGTGGTGGTATAGTCCGCGCACCGGTTCGGCAACAGCCATCGGAACCTACAGCACCATCGGGACACAAACCTTCACGCCACCGGACGCAAGTGACTGGGTGCTGGTATTGGACGATGTTGCGCAGAACTACGGTCCGCCGGGAGTCAGCCGGCAGTTGCCCAACCAACTCGGCTTTCAGGTATTGAGTGGGAATCTTTTTCAACTCAGCTCGACCGGGTTCCCGGGACAGGTCTATACCCTTCAATCCACCACCAACTTGACCGTCCCGTGGCAGACGCTGGGCACGGTCACGGTGGGTGTTTCCGGAACGTTTATTTTCGATGTCACGGCGACCTCTTCGGCCAGTTTTTATCGGTCATCCTATCCGTGACCGGCAGCAAGTGACGGGTGGCGCCGATCTCCGGGCGGTTTATAAACCCGGAAAAAGCGGTGGGGGAATTGAGCCTGGTTCGGGTCCGCAGAACATTGTCGACCAGCCTGCCAAATGCCGGGGTTGACGCAGTGGAAGGAGGCATTCAACATGCCCCGCCAACACCGCAAATTTATGAATTCGCTCATGAAACAGCAGACGCTATCCGTGACCATCTTCATCGCCGCAACCCTGCTGCTGGTCTGGCGGACGCCGGCTCCGGCCCATGCCACGCCGGACGAGCTGCCCAAATTTATTCTTGGCGCGGATGTTTCGGCGCTGGATGCGCCGTGGCGTGGACGTGGCACCAACCGCATCTCCTCCTACCAGGAAAACGGCAAAACCAACGAGGAATGGGCCATCCTGATGAATCATGGCTGGACGGCCTTCCGTCTGCGCGTGTTCGTGTCCCCGGTCCGAAAGGCCCCGAATAACTCGTTGGAAAATACAATTCCCCTGGCCAAACACATCAAAGCTGCCGGCGGGACGTTGCTCCTGTGCATTCATTTGTCCGATACCTGGGCCGACCCGCAACATCAGGAGATTCCGGTCGCCTGGACCAATCTGGATTTTGACGGCCTGGAAAAGCAGGTCGAGGCCTACACCCACGATGTCATCAAGCAATTGAAAGATGCCGGCGCCATGCCCGATTGGGTCCAGGTCGGCAACGAAATCACCCGCGGCACGCTCTGGCCGCTGGCGCAATTGCAGATTCCCGGTTCCACCAATTATCCCCCGCCGCAACCATACGATGAGGCCAGACAATGGGACCATCTGACCCGCATTCTCAAAGCCGGCATTCGGGGGGTGAAATCCGCCGCCGGCGACACGCCGCCCCGCATTGCGATTCACATTGACCAGGGCGCGCATTGGAACACCACCCGCTGGTTCTTCGACCATCTGAATGATGCGCACGTCGAGTATGACATCATTGCCGAAAGTTTTTATCCGGAATGGAATCACGGCACGCTGGAACAGCTTCAGGAAAATATGAGCCAGTGCGCCCGACACTATAACAAGGATTTTGTAGTGGTTGAAACCGGCTACGGCCGCTCGCGGGTCGAAAACAATTCATCCATGCTGTGGCCGCAAACGCCCGAAGGCCGGCTGCAATACATGGTGGATGTGGTGAACACGGTCAAACGCGCGCCGCATGGACTGGGAGTTTTTTATTGGGCGCCCGAAAGAGAGGGTTGGAACGCCGATGGCACGCCCGGCCCCGTCGTCTCCGTGTTGGACCAGTTGACGATCCTCACCAACCGTCCGGCCAGCCACGCGCCGGTTCAACCTTGATTCGCCGGCCGAAGAGTTGGCGCAAACAGTGCCGTAAAAACTGCCGCTGCAGGTTCAGAGCTTTGTCCATGATGAAGAACTTGCACTGCATGACCTGCACTTTATTCTGCATCCATCAAACTCAAATCACTTTCTTGAACAGGTAAATTATGCGATTCAAATTCTTTTGCCTTTCCCTGCTGACCGGCATGACGTTGATGGTTGCCAGTGCAGCCGACAACGCGCCCCTGCCCTTCGTCAGCCCCATGTTTGGGGACAACATGGTCCTCCAGCGCGGGAAACCGATCCGGTTCTGGGGCTGGGCCAAGGCCGGGGAATCGGTCCGGGTGGAACTGGCCGGTCACACGGCGGCAGCGGTGACCGGGCCTGATGGCCGTTGGCAGGCGGAGGTTGAGGCGCCGGCGCCGGGTGGTCCTTACACGGTGAAAATCACCGGGCCGGATCAAAACGTGGAGTTGCACGAAGTCCTGGTGGGCGACGTATGGTTGTGCGGCGGGCAGTCCAACATGGAACTGGGCCTGGGCCGGGCACGAAATGGCGCGGATGAAATCAAGGCGGCAAAGCATCCGGAAATACGATTGTTCAAGGTGAAACAACGCGTGGCCTATTCCCCCATGGCCGTACTGCAAGGTTCATGGGAAATTTGTTCGCCGCAAACTGTTGCTGAAGACGGGGGCTTTTCGGCGGTCGCGTACTTTTTTGGACGCCGGCTGCAGGACGAGCTTCATGTGCCCATCGGCCTGATCGAGGATTGCTGGGGCGGCACTCCGGCGGAAAGCTGGACGAGCCCGGAATCGCTGCACCAATTGAAGGATTTTGACCCGCCATTGGCGGAAATCGAAAGACTGCACGCCCAAGGCGGACCGGAATACGGCAGCTTCCTCATGCATTGGCTGGATGAATATGACGTGGGATCGCAACACACCAATTGGGCAGCGGCTGATCTGGATGATTCCGGCTGGAAGCCAGTCCAGATCCCCGGCGGTTTTGCCGAGTTGGGTGTGGCGGACATGCCAAGCATCTGTTGGTTTCGCAAAGAATTCACCCTGCCGGATCCGTTGCCCGCCGGCCAGGCAACCCTTTGCCTCGGCTCGATCGAAAAGATGGATACGACTTACCTCAACGGCCAATGGGTCGGCGCCAGTTCCTGGGTGGAGAATCCCCGGAAATATGAAATCAAGAACGGCGTGCTGAAGCCGGGCCGGAATGTGCTGGCGGTGCGGGTTTTCAAGCTGAAACCGGACGGTGGATTTCTGGGCAAACCGGATGAACTACACCTGATTTTGGGCGACAAATCCGAGATTCCGCTCGCGGGCGAATGGAAGGGAGCGTTAAGCGTGGATGCCCGTCCGCCGCATCCGCTGCCTTTGACATTTGAAAACTATCCGACGATGCCCATGGTTCTTTACGAAGGCATGATCCAGCCGGTGGCGCCGTTGTCCATCCGGGGCGCCATCTGGTATCAGGGTGAAGCCAACGCGGAACGGGCGCATCAATACCAGACCCTGTTGCCGGCGATGATTGGCGATTGGCGGACACTTTTCCATCAGGGCGATTTTCCATTTTATATTGTCAGCCTGCCGGCATTCATGCATCACCGCGACCAACCCGGCGACGATTCCTGGGCCGAACTGCGCGAGGCCCAGGCCTTGACCGCCCAAAAAGTGAAACATTCCGGCGTGGCCGTCACCATTGATACCGGCGATGCCGACAACATTCATCCCATCGACAAGCAAGTCGTCGGGGAACGTCTGGCTTTGTGCGCCCTGGCCAATGAATATGGAAAAAAGATTCCGTATGCCGGGCCCACCTTCGCCTCGGTGACGCATCTTCCGGGTGCGCTTAAACTCCAGTTCAAACACACCGACGGTGGTTTGGTGGTGAAAGGAGACAAACCCGGGGAGTTCTCCGTGGCCGGCAAGGATCGCCAATGGCACTGGGCCGAGGCCAGGGTGGATGGCGACTCGGTGGTCGTGTCATCGGCGGCGGTGCCGGACCCGCAGGCGGCTCGTTACGCCTGGCAGGCCAATCCCATGGCAACCCTTTTCAATGGCGCCGGGCTGCCGGCGGTCCCGTTCCGCACGGACAACTGGCCGGGCGTGACCGAAAACCGCAAACCGTGGTAACTTGATGACGAAATCAACCTGCTCAATGGAAAACAGGGGCGTCTTCTCGTGCCCTCCCGGCACCTTGATCGTGGTGTTGTTTGCGTTAACGGTTCCGGATTTTTGCCGTGCGCAAACGGATTCTCCGGCTACCAACTCAGCGCCCGCCCCGGTCGTTATGACGGCGTCGCAGGATCATCGTCGGCTCATGGGGCTCTTGCACATCACGAAGCTGCGCGATGGCGCCAATGGCAACAATCCTCAGGCCACCAATGCCGCAAATTACGACGAGAGCAAAGCCAATCCGTATCCGACCCTGCCGGACCCGTTGACGTTGAAGAATGGCTGCAAGGTCACGACCGCAAAAATGTGGTGGGATGAACGAAGGCCGGAAATGGTCGAGGATTTCGACCGTGAAATCTATGGCCGGGTCCCGAAGGTCACACCCCGGGTGGATTGGGAAGTGACCGGCACGACCCGGGAAACTAACGGCACCGTGCCGGTCATCACCAAAAAGCTGGTTGGTCACGTTGATAATTCATCCTATCCGGCCATCAAGGTTGACATCCAGTTGACACTGTCCACTCCGGCCAACGCGACCGGCCCGGTGCCGGTCATGATGCAGTTCGGTTTTAACTTCGGCGCTTTCGGGAGATTTCGCGGCACGAATGCTCCCGGCGGCACGAATGCCTTTGCCCGCGGCGGCTTTGGTGGCACCAATGGACCGACCTGGCAGCAACAGGTTCTTGCCAAAGGCTGGGGTTATGCGGTTCTCACGCCGACCAGCATCCAACCTGACAATGGAGCCGGCTTGACCAGGGGGATCATCGGCTTGTGCAATATGGGCCAGCCGCGCCGGGTCGATGACTGGGGTGCATTGCGTGCCTGGGCCTGGGGTGCCAGCCGGGCTTTGGATTATTTCGAGACCGACAAAGCCGTGGATGCCCGGCAGGTCGGCCTCGAGGGTCATTCGCGTTATGGCAAGGCGGTCCTCGTGGCGATGGCCTATGATCGGCGGTTTGCCATTGTCTATGTCAGCTCCTCGGGCGAAGGCGGCGCGAAACTCCATCGTCGCAACTGGGGGGAAATCGTTGAGAACGTCGCCGGGTCGGGCGAGTATCACTGGATGGCCGGGAACTTCATCAAATATGCCGGCCCGCTGAACTGGAACGACTTGCCGGTCGATGCCCACGAATTGATTGCCTTGTGTGCTCCGCGTCCGGTCTTCATCAGCGGTGGAGCGACCCAGGGTGACGGTTGGGTGGATGCGAAAGGCATGTTCCTCGCTGCGGCGGCAGCCGGCCCGGTGTACAAACTGCTGGGCAAAAAAGATTTGGGCACCACGGAATTTCCTCCGATCGAAACACCCTTGGTTGATGGCGATATTGCCTTCCGCCAGCACAGTGGCGGGCACACCGATGCGCCGAACTGGCCGACTTTCCTGACCTTTGCGAGCCGTTACCTTAAGAGTCCGTGACTTTCCGGGCGCTGTTTTTCGACCGACTGGCGGTTGCGGATTCATCACCGATTTGCGCTGGACATGCCGCCGGTTTTGGTTCAAGCCATGGGACGGTGAGTTATGAAAAACAAACCGCTTACAACCCCCGGTCGACAGGAAGGCGACGTGGCTTCTGCCATCCTGGGTTACCTGTCCCAACATCCCTCGGCTGAGGACACGCTGGAGGGCATCGTCCAATGGTTGACATTGGAAAAGAACCTGGCCGCCACGCCGGGCATCGTGGCACATGCGCTGGCGCAACTGACGGAAAGGAGGCTTGTCGAAATGCGGCAAAACTCCGGTGCCCCGACGATTTACCATCTCATCTCCCCGCCAGGAAAAGCGGTGTAAGGCCAAACGGCCCGGCACCGGGCGGAACGGACAAGCTCAAGAGCCGGTGAGCCGGACGCGATAGAACCGTTGGGCCGCGCCGACAAGGCTGTTGGTCTGGGTGGTGGTTGGCCCGGTCGCCATCACATCCGTCGATGCATCATTCCAATTGGTGCCACCCAGGTTGTCATTGTACTGCAGCCGATAAACCGCTCCCGACACGGAAAGCCAATTGATGGTGATCGTGTCATTGGTCAGGCCGATGTAGGTTATGATGGGCGCAGGTGGTGCCGACAGCGGCAGGATATTGATGGTCACCCTGGCCGTCCCCAGGAGGTTGAGCTGGTCCCGGGCTTGGACCATAAAACCATCGGTCCCGATAAAATTGGCAGCCGGGGTGTAGGTGAAACCGCCATTGGTGTCCAGGTTCACCGTTCCGTTGGTTGGTCCACTCGCCAGCGCCACGGTCAGGTTGGTGCCATAAATATCCGTGTCGCCGTTCAACACCCCGGGAGCGGCCACGGTCAGGGACGTGTTTTCGCTGGCGCGGTAGGCTCCGCTGAGCACCAGGGGAGTCACGATGACATTGCTGGCCGAAAGCGTGTAAACCGTGGGCGCTTGCGTCCACATGTCGATGGAAATCGCGCCGTTGGTAACGGCGTTCTGGCCATCAAAGGATCCATCATCCACCAGATTTGTGACCAGATTACCATCGAAATAGGCAGCGATGGCAGTGCCTTGAAAAGCCAGCTTTAGGTTATGCCAGTTGGTGCCCACTCCGGGCAGTGGCATCAGGTTCCCTGCGGTGTAAGCCAGCCAGTTCTGATATTTGATGAGTTGCAAATAGGCCACGCCACCGGCCGCTCCGTTTGTCGGTCCCCAGGGAGAACCTTCCGGGTACACCCACGCGGCGTAGTGCGACCCAGTGGCCGGGTTGAGCCGTCCACCCACGGCCCCACCCCATGCGTTGGGGTCGGAGAATTGAAGCTGGGCCTGGACCGAATAATCCGTCCAATTGGTATCACCCGTGTACGCGTAGCCGTAGCCATTGAAGTCGCTGATCCCGCTCAACAGATTGTTGGTTACGTTCCAGGCGCCCGACTGATCCACCCAGGGAAAAATGGAACTCAACCCTGATGGGCGGGCGAAATTATCGTAGAATAGATCGCCCGACGGCAGAATCATGATGTCCACGGTGGCGACGGTTGAAGTGCCCTGGTTGTCTGCGGCCTGATAGGTGAAACTATCCATGCCCGTGTAATTGGTTGGGGCTTGGTAGCTGAACGAGCCATCACCGCCCCAGCTCAACAAGCTTCCCTGAGCCGGGCTGCCGTCCAAAAAGGCGGTGAAGTTGCTGGAGCTGCTGCTGTCATTCGCCAGAACGCCCGGCACGGGAACATTCAGGATCGTTCCCAACGCGATGCTGTAAAAGTCGTTGTTGGCAATCGGTGCCGGCGACACCGTAAGGGTGACGGTGGCTACACTGGAAGTGGTATGACCATCGCTGGCCAGATAGGTGAAGCTGTCGATGCCCGAATAATTGGCCGCCGGCGTGTAACTGAATCCTCCGTCACTAGCCAGTGTGAGGGTGCCGCCGGCGGGACCGGTTCCCAATATGGCGGTCAAGGTGCCGTTGCCGCCCTGGTCGTTGGCCAGAACGCCTGGGCCAGGGACACTGAGGGTTGTGTTGGCCGGCAGCGTGTAGGCATCGTTGTTGGCCAGTGGTGCATTGCTTACGGTGATGAATACCGTGGCTGTGCCGGAGGTGGTGTGGCCGTCCTTGCATCGATACGTGAAATGGTCAACCCCCGTGAAATTGGTCGCGGGCGTGTAGGTAAACCCGCCATTGTTGGTCAGCGTCAAGGTGCCATGTTTGGGATTGCTGACACGGGTGGCGGTCAAAGGCCCGTTTCCGGTGTCGTTGGCCAGGACGCCCGGCGCCGACACATGGAGGGGGGTGTTTTTGTCGGCTTGGTAGGCATCGTAATTGGCCAGGGAATTATTGTTTGCGGCTACGATGACATTATCCACGGAGAAGGCATAAGCCGCAGGCGGCAAGGTCCAGGAATTCAGGCCAATTCCACCCAGGGTATAGGCGGCGGTCCCATCAATGGTGCCGTTATCCGTCACCTTCTCCATGAGTTTGCCGTCGTAAAACACCGAGATGCTGGTGCCCTGGAAGTTCATTTTCACGGTGTGCCAGTCGGTGCCCACTCCAGGCAGCGTCACCTGACTTCCCATAAAGGTATAGGGATAGGTCCAATTCTGATACTTGATGAGCCACAACACCGCCGTTCCATCATGCGGTGAGAAGACTTCGGGAGATTGTTCCGGATAAATCCACGCGGCATAGTGCGCTCCGGTGGTCCCGTTCAGCCGTCCCAGAATGCCGGCACTGGCGGCGTTGTTCGCTGAAAACCGGAATTGCGCCTGCACCGAATAGTTGGCCCACTTGGCGTTTTGATAGTAGGCATAGGCATAGTTGGTGATGGTGCCCGTCCCGATGAGCTGCTGGTTGGTGATGCCCCAGGTGCCGACGACGTTGGGTGTCACTTCTGTCACCCAGGGAAAGCTGGCTCCATCCGCTGCCGGGCGGGCAAAATTGTCGTAGAAGTTTTCTCCCGAGGCCACCACCATGATGTCCACCGACGCGACACTGGAGGTCAGCGACCCATTTTTTGCCACGTAGGTAAAGCCGTCCACGCCGGTAAAGCTGTTGGTGGGTGTGTAAGTGAAGGAGCCATTCGTGTTCCAGGCGAGTTTTCCGTTTTTCGGTCCGGTGACCAGCGCCGCCGAAAAGCCAACAACGGCCGTATCGTTGCTCAACACCCCCGGCTTGGGCACCTTCAAAGCCGTGCCCATCCGGGTTATGTAGAAGTCATTGTTGGCGACCTGGGCCTGAACCGAAACCAAGACGCCCATCACGCTTAGAGCCATGATGGTCCACACCTTTATCTGTGCCAATCCGTACAAGTTATGCATGCTCCCTAAGCGGAAAATGTAGAAACCAAGGTCAAACTATACTATAAAATCCGGATAAATCAAAGCCAATTACCCCTCCCGGTTTCGAGTTGTTGTTTGGTGTCCGGCTAGGGTCCTTGGGAGATCAAGACCCGATAGAATTGGAACGGCGCAGTGCCGACGCCATTGGATTGCGTGGTGACCGCGCCGGGGGCGGTCAGATTGGATGATATGGTCGTCCAATTTGAGCCTGTCAGGTCTGTGGTGAATTGCAGACCGTAGGGCACACCGGCAATCGAGCTCCACGTCACCGTGACGATCTGGTTGGTCAGCCCAATTGAAAGAATCACTGGCGCCGGGGCCGACGTCACCGCCAACGTCCCGTTCACAAACGTCAAGGTGTAATTGGCATCACTCAATGTTCCCTGCGTGATGGTGATCGGATAGCTGCCTACCAGGCTGGTCGCATTGGCCGAAGTGACCAGGGCCGGACTGCCGCTCAGCACATTCGAGTTTTCATTGTTTACAAAGCCGGCGTAACTGGCCGTCAGCTCCGGATTGGCCAGGCCAAACATGCGCGCCTGGTCGTCTGCGGTCACGGTTAAGGCTGGGGGAATGACCGTCAGGATTCCGGGTTGATAATCGATGGTGTAATTGGCCAAGCCGCTGCCGCTCGCGTTGGTGGCGTTGATGGGATACGGCGATCCAGCCACTCCCGCTGTCGCTGCCGCGCCGGCACTGGTCAATGCCACACTGCCCACCGTATCCCCGTTCAACAGATTACTACTGGTGAACTCTGTTCCAGCAAAGGTGATGGTTTGACCGTAAATCTTATTTGTGTTTCCAGCCGTCACCGTCAATGCCGCTGGATTCACCGTCAATACGCCAGGTTGATAGCTGATGGTATAATCGGCCAGACCACTGCCGGTCGCATTGCTGGCATTGATGGCGTACGGCGAATCAGCCACTCCGGCTGTCGCCGTTGCGCCGACACTGGTCAATGCCACACTGCCGACTGCATCGCCGTTCACCAATCCACTGCTCGTAAACTCCGTCCCCGCAAACGTCATCGTCTGGCCATAGGCTTTGTTCGTGTTTTTGGCCGTTACTGTCAACGCCGCCGGATTGACTGTCAGGATTCCAGGTTGATAGCTGATGGTATAATTGGCCAGGCCGCTGCCACTCGCATTGGTGGCGTTGATGGCGTACGGTGACCCAGCCACTCCGGCTGTCGCCGTTGCACCGACACTGGTCAATGCCACACTGCCTACCGTGTCACTGTTCACCAATCCACTGCTCGTAAACTCCGTCCCGGCGAAAGTGATGGTTTGCCCATATACCTTGTTCGTGTTTCTCGCTGTGACCGTCAGCGTTGACGGATTCACCGTCAGTGTCCCGTTCACAAATTGAAAGGCGTAATTGGTGGAACCCAGGGTCCCCTGCCCGGCCGTGATTGTATAATTGCCAATGGGATTGGTCGTAGTGGCGCTGACGCTCAACGCCGGAGCCCCGGTCAGCACGTTGGTCCCGTCCCCGTTGATAAATCCGTTGTAACTGGCTGTCAGGATCGGATTGGTCGCGCCATATAGCCGCACCTGATTGTCGGCCGTCACTGTCAATGTCGGGGCGCCTGGAAGAACCGTCAAGGTGGCCGTGTTGGTGCCCACGTGGTTCAGCTTGTCATTGGCCTGGAAGGTGAAGCCGTCGGTCCCGGCAAAGTTGTTGGCCGGGGTATAGGTGAATCCGCCGTTGGAACTCAAATTCAAGATACCATTGGTCGGTCCAGCGATGAGGGCCGCGATCAGATTGGTGCCGTAAACATCCGTGGCGCCATTCAACACGCCGGGATTGGTCACGGCCAATGCCGTGTTTTCCCGCGTGCTGTAGCTCGAGTTGAACATCAGCGGAAATACAGCGACATTGCTGACCGACATCGTGTAAGCCGTCGGTGATGCCGCCCATAGGTCGAGGGAAACCCCACCGTTGGTAAAGGCGCTTTGCCCGTCAAAGGCGCCATTGTCCAACAGGTTTGTGATCAGGTTGCCATCGAAATAGGCAGCGACATTGTTGCCTTGGAAGGCCAGTTTGACGTTATGATAGTTGGTGCCCACGATGGGCAACCGCACCAGATTTTGCGCCGTGTAAATTGTCCATGTTTCATACTTGATGATCTGCAGGGTGGCGGTCCCAGTGGGGAATCCATTTTGCGGTCCCCAGGGGGAATTTTCCGGGTAAACCCATGCGGAATAGTGCGCACCGGTGGCCGCGTTTAATCGTCCACCAATGGCTCCACCCCAGGCGTTGCTTGAAGAATAGCGAATCTGCGCCTGCACCTCATAATCCGTCCAGTTAGGGTTGTTGTAATACGCGTAACCGTAATTATTGAGGGCGCAGGTCCCAACGAAAACGTTGTTGGTGACGCCCCAGGTGCCCAATTCGTTTACCCAGGGCAAGATGGAGCTGGAACCCGTCGGCCGCGCGAAATTATCGTAGAACAATCCGCCCGGAGGTGTGACCATGATGTCAACGGTCGCGACGCTGGAAGTTTGTGAACCATTGCCTGCCCGATACGTGAAGCCGTCCATGCCGGTAAAATTATTTGTCGGGGTATAGCTGAAGGAACCATCACCGCCCCAGGTAAAGTTTCCATGCCCGGGACTGCCGGCCAGGATGGCGGTCAGACTGCCGTTGGTGGTCACATCATTGAGCAGGACGCCCGGCGCCGCGACACTCAGGGAGTTTCCGATTTCCAGGTTATACAGGTCGTTGTTGGCGGTCAGCCCGGGGATCACCGTGAGGGTGACGGTCGCCACACCGGAAGTGGTCTGGCCGTCGGTGCATTGATACGTGAAGCTGTCGGTCCCGACGAAGCCGTTTGTCGGTGTGTAACTGAAACCGCCATTGTTGGTCAGGGTTAGCCTTCCGTCGGCGGGCCCGGTTGCCAAAAGTGCCGTCAAGGGTCCGTTGCCACCCTGGTCGTTGGCAAGGATTCCAGATGAGCCTACCCTCAAGATCGTGTTCATGCCCGCCGTATAGGCGTCATCATTGGCCAACGCCGCATTGTTTATGGTCAGGGTGACCGTTGTCACGCTGGAGGTGGTCTGGCCGTCGGTGCATTGATACGTGAAACTGTCGGTTCCGGTGAAGCCAGCGCCTGGCGTGTAGGTGAACCCGCCATTATTGGTCAAGGTCAGCGTACCACGGGTTGGTCCAGCCGCCAGCATGGCGGTCAAGGGCCCGTTGCCGGTGTCATTGGCTAGGACGCCCGGTGCGGCCACTTGCAGGGTCAGGTTGCCGGTGGCTGCATAGGCATCATAGTTCGCCACGGAACTGTTATTGGTGGTTACGATGACATTATCCACGAGGAAGGCGTAGGCCGCGGGCGGCAACGTCCAGGAATTCAGGCCGATGCCTCCTCGGGTATAAGCCGCCGTTCCATCAATGGAACCGTCATCCGTGACGCTCATCACCAGGCGGCCATCGTAAAACGCCAGGATGTTGTTGCCTTGGAAGGTAAGTTTCACGGCATGCCAGTTGATGCCCACCCCGGGGAGCGGCACCGCATTCCCGATCAAGGTATAGGGGTAGGTCCAGTTCTGGTATTTGATCAGACGCAACTGGGCCTTACCATTGGTCGAGGCCAGAAATTCGGGGGATTGTTCCGGATAAATCCAGGCGGCGTAGTGTGCGCCGCTGGTGGTGTTCAGCCGCCCCAAAATGCCGGCGCTGGATGCGTTGTTGGCGGAAAAACGGAACTGCGCCTGGACCGAATAGTTCGTCCAATTGTTGTTCGCATAATAGGCCAGGGCGTAGTTGGTGATGGTGCCCGTCCCGATGATCTGCTGGTTGGTAATGCCCCAGGTGCCGACGACATTGGGCGTCACCTCCGCCACCCAGGGGAAGATCGCGCCACCGGATGCCGGGCGCGAGAAATTGTCATAGAAAACCTCCCCCGGAGTCACCAGCATGATGTCCGCCGATGCGACCACAGAAGTTCCTGCCCCCTTTAACGCCTGGTAAGTAAAACCGTCCACGCCGGTGAAATTATTGGTTGGCGTATAAGTGAAGGAACCATCCGTGTTCAAGGTGAGGCTGCCATTTGCCGGTTCACCAACCAGCGCGGCCGTCAAAGACCCTCCCGTATCGTTGCTCAGCACCCCGGATGCCGGCACCGTGAAAGCCGAGCCGGCCCGAGCGACATAAAAGTCATTGTTGGCGACCTGGCCTTGGACTTGGAGTCCGGCGCCGATCACGCAGAACGACATCATGGCCCAGACTTTCACCCGCAACAAACCGTCCAATTTAAACATGCTCCTTTATAATCAATATGTTAAATAAAAATGATAGCAGCCGGCCCGGGCCGGCGGAAGCTTTATCGGGCCTGGCAATCCGGATTTCGCCGCCCTGCGGCGAAACTGGGTGGGTGAACCGGTTTTCTGGGCGGTTGGCGGTTGGATGGGCCTTTTAGTCCAGCGAATCGGAAAGGCAGGCGGCCAATGCGTAAACCAGTGCGGCGTTCCAGTTGATGGCAATTTCGTTGGTCCGGAAATCCCCTTGTTCGTCATGCCAATCGGTCGCCTTGGGATGTGGGCCGCCCACCAGATAACCGGGCCATGGATGGTCCGCATAAATGCCGGTGCCGCGGCGATCATGCGGGTGCAATGGCGGATAGGAGCCGATTTGGGTAACAAACGACCGGCCATAACAGTTGCGTCCCAACAAATGGTTCAAGGCATCGAGGCAAGTGGCTCGATATTCATGTTTTCCCGGTGAAAGACGGTTGGCGGCCATCAGCAGGACGGTTTGGCGCGCAACGGCACCGTTGTCGCCCCAAAAATAACGCGAGCCCAAAGGGCGGTTATACCCATCCCCGTTTGCCGTCTGCACGATGGTATCAGCTGTCGATAGCAGGTGGTCATGGATCAATTTCATCAGGGCCGGATCGCGGCCGGCCCGTTGGGAAAACAGAAAGGTAATCAGTCCCAGATCCTTGGTTTCGTCCCAGTCAAAATCTGCATCCACCTGGCCGTTGACCGCCTTGATGCGGGTTTCCAGGTCGATCAGGGCCTCGGGCGATCCGGTGGTTTCCCAGAGTTCAGCTGCCGCCCAGAGACGATTCTGGGGATTGCCACCCTGCCGGTGATTGGGCTGATTGATTTCATAGGAGCCGGTGTGGAACCCGGTCTGGTTGGCCTGATGATATTCCGGATGGGCCTGTAGAAACTGATAGCTCAACCGGGCGGCTAGCAGGCAACGATCGGCAAAAGCCGGATCATAGGGCTGGAAAATCCGGGCCGCCTGGGCCGTCACCGCCACAAAATCCGCGGTGGCTTCGCTGCCCCAGGGGGTGAAATAGCGGTCGGCTGTCTCCTGGTCGGGCGAATTGAAACCGCCAAAGCTGAGCGTGGTGAGCTTGTGATACACCGAGCCGTCGGGCGCCTGCATGGTCAGCAGCCAATCGAGCTCCCATTTGATTTCAGCCAGATAATCCGGCACCGGGCCACCCGACTCCGGAAGATCGAGACGGAAGTTGCGGAGTTGCGGGCCGAAATCCTCCCAGGCACGAAACAAGGTGCCGACCGCGACCCCGGCATTGACCGTGTATTTATTGTAGTCGCCGGCGTCATGCCAGCCTTTGGTGCCATCCTTGTTGGTGTGACCGCCGCCGACATAATCCAGCCACGCATCGTTGGTATGGCACACGTCATGGGCGAAGAGGATGCCGCGATAGCGGGCGCTCACCGCCGTGCCGCATCGCCACAAATAGAATCCGCGCATGACGGCATAACAGGGTGTGCGGTAGATGTCCGCGCCGATGCGGAACATGACGGAATGCCCCACCCCCGGCACCTCGAGTTCATAATCGCCCGGCCGGGTGAGGCTCGAAAAATCCGCGGTGTAAAGTTGTTCCTGTGTGTCTGGATCCAAAACCGGGCCGGTGAGTCTGCCGGAGTACGCGGGCATTTGCTTGGAATGCTCGATCACGATAAAATTCGTTGCCGAAGCGGCAATGGTCGCTTGTTTTATTGCGTTGGGCAGATAACCGATCGTGTTGAGGCGGATCTGAAGCGATTCAGTCTCCGCCGAGTGCGCCAGATAGCCAAGCAGGACCGCCGCCAGGACAAAAGTCCAGCCAATCATCCCGCGGCAGCGGGATTTGGCTCGCGAGTTCGGGCTGGAAATTCTGGGTGTCATGCGCCCAGCCAAGCGGTTTTTGTACCGATTTGCAAGCGTTCAAAGTGCCCGGCAATGTCCCTAATTTGGATGACGCGCGACGGCCGGTTGTGTCTTGCGCCTGGTCCCGCCGGTAAATATGCTTCCGGTCATGAATTCCGACAATTGTCAGTCCCCCTCGTTCCATGCATCCGCCGGGTCCGTTCGCATCCATTAACGTCAACGCCAACCCTTCTCCTCTATGCAACTACATTGGATCGACATCAGCATTATCGTCCTCTATCTGATTGCCACGATTTTTGTCGGCTTTTGGGTTTCCAAGCGGGCTTCCAAGGACATGAAGTCCTATTTTCTGGGGGGCAACAAGCTGCCTTGGTATATGCTGGGTGTTTCCAATGCGTCCGGAATGTTCGATATTTCCGGAACCATGTGGTTGGTTTACATCACGGCCACGTACGGTATGAAGGGGGTTTGGCTGCCGTGGCTTTGGCCGGTGTTCAACCAGATCTTCCTGATGGTCTACATGTCCATCTGGCTCCGGCGGTCGAACGTGATGACGGGAGCGGAATGGATCCAGACCCGGTTCGGCAAGGGGCCGGGCGCCACCGCCGCGCACATCAGCGTGGTGGTGTTTGCGATGGTGGGTGTGATCGGCTTCCTCGCCTACGCGGCCAAAGGCATCGGGAAGTTCGCCGGCGAATTCCTGCCGGGGCATTTCTCCGATGACACCTACGCGTGGATCCTGATGGGCATCACCACTTTTTACGTGGTCAAGGGCGGCATGTTCAGCGTGGTCTTCACGGAGGTCGTCCAGTTTTGCATCCTCACCATCGCCTCCATCGCCATCGGCATCATCGCCATGGTCAAGGTTGCCCCGGACCTGCTGAACCAGGTGGTTCCGGCCGGCTGGCATGACCTGTTCTTCGGCTGGAAACTCGGCCTGGACTGGAGTGCCACCATCCCTGAAATCAACAACCGGATCGCCTCTGATGGCTATTCACTCTTCGGGATTTTTTTCATGATGATGTGTTTCAAGGGAATCCTGATCAGTGCGGCCGGGCCGGCGCCGAATTACGACATGCAGCGCGTCCTCGCGACGAAGGGCCCCCGGGAGGCGGCGCTGATGAGCTCGACGGTCAACGTGGTGTTGTTCTTCCCGCGATATATGTTGATCACGGGCTTGACGGTTCTGGCCCTGGCTTTCTACACCCCGGACCTGGCGGCGATGGGCAAGGATCTGGATGTTGAAAAAATATTGCCGCTGGCCCTGGCGAAATTTGTCCCGGTGGGCATCCTCGGCCTGACCATGGCGGGGTTGATCGCGGCCTTCATGTCGAATTTTGCGGCCACGGTCAACGCGGCGCCGGCTTATCTCGTCAACGACATTTACAAGCGTTACATCAACCCCCATGCCCCGGCCAAACGCTACGTGTGGCTGAGCTATCTGGCTTCCTTCGGCGTGGTGGTGGTCGGCCTGACCTTCGGTCTTTTTACGCAGTCCATCAATTCTGTCGTGCAATGGATTGTGTCGGGTCTCTGGGGCGGCTACACGGCCTCGAACGTTCTCAAGTGGTATTGGTGGCGGTTCAACAGTTGGGGCTATTTCTGGGGCATGGTGACCGGCATCGGTGCTTCCTTGGGGCTGCCGCTCATCATGCCACACATTATTCCCCATCTCCAGCCGGTGGTGGAATCACATTTTGGCAGCGATGCCGCCAATGTTATGGTGCTGCTCAGCCATCCCATCACCTCGTTCCCGCTCATCCTGGTGCTCTCGATCGTGGGCTGTCTCGTGGCCACGTTTCTGACCCAGCCGGAAGAGGAGGCAGTCCTGAAGGATTTCTACCGGCGGGTGCGGCCTTGGGGTTTTTGGGGTCCAATCCTGGCCAAGGTTGTCAAAGAAGACCCGGGATTCAAACGGAACCCCGATTTCTTCCGCGACATGTTCAATATATTCGTCGGCACCATCTGGCAGACGTGTTTCATCGTGCTTGCCATGTTCATGGTCACGCGTCATTTCAAAAATTTCGCCATCACGCTCGTCGTGCTGGTGATCACCTGTGTCATCCTGAAAAAGACCTGGTACGATAAACTCCCGGCGCCCACACCGGATCCCCTGCCCGAGTCGCAGCCCCAGCCGGGGGAAACCGCCGCCCATTAATATTTGACCCGAAATTCAACATCACTATGCGTTACGGATATTTTGACGACACCAATCGCGAATACGTCATCACCCAGCCCAACACCCCGCTGCCGTGGATCAATTACCTCGGCTGCGAATCGTATTTCGGTCTCATCTCGAACACCGCCGGCGGCTATTCGTTTTATCGCGACGCCCGCCTGCGCCGTCTGACCCGATACCGCTACAATAATGCGCCGTTCGACGTCGGCGGCCGCTACCTCTACCTCCGCGACAATGAGACCGGCAAATTCTGGTCGCCGTCCTGGCAACCGACCCGCACCAAACTGGACAAGTACGAATGCCGCCACGGGATGGGCTATACCACCATCGGCTCCAGTTTTGGCAAAATCGAGGCCTCGACCACGTATTTTGTGCCGTTGGGCGAGACGCTTGAAATCTGGAAGTTCTCGGTGACCAACCGGCGCAACAAACCCGCAAAGCTGTCGCTCTTTTCCAGCATCGAGTTCTGTCTCTGGGACGCGCAGGACGACGCCACCAACTTCCAGCGCAATTTCAGCACCGGCCAGGTCGAAATCGTGGACGGAGTCATCTATCACAAGACCGAATATCGTGAACGTCGCAACCACTTCGCCTATTTCGCGTGCTCGGAAAAGCTCGCGGGTTTCGATACGCAGCGTGACACGTTTCTCGGTGCCTACCGCGGTTGGGACAGCCCGGCGGTTGTGGAAAGCGGCAAATCACTCAACTCGGTCGCGCACGGCTGGGCGCCGCATGGTTCGCATCATGTCAAAATCAATTTGAAGCCCGGCGAGACGAAGGAAATCCTTTTTGTGCTGGGTTACCACGAGAATGCGGTGGACAAAAAATTCGACCCGCCGGATTCCCAGACCATCAACAAAAAGACCGTCAAGCCGGTCATCGCCAAATATCTTGATTCCAAAAATGTCGTCGCGGCCTTTCAAACTTTGCGCAAAAACTGGGACGACTTGCTGGGCGTTTACCAGGTACAATCGCCTGACGTTCATGCCAACCGCATGGTCAACATCTGGAATGCTTACCAGTGCATGGCCACCTTCAACATGTCGCGTTCGGCTTCGTTCTATGAATCCGGCATCGGTCGCGGCCTTGGTTTCCGGGATTCGAACCAGGATCTGCTCGGCTTTGTCCAGATGGTGCCGGCCCGCGCGCGCGAGCGCATCCTCGACATCGCCGCCACCCAGCTCAAATCGGGCGGCGCATTTCATCAATATCAACCCCTCACCAAGCGCGGCAACAATGACATCGGCAGCGGGTTCAATGACGACCCGCACTGGCTGATCCTCGGCGTGGCGGCCTATCTGAAGGAAACCGGCGACTGGACCATCCTCGACGAGCCGGTACAGTTTGAAAACGAGCCCGGTTCCGAGCAGCCGCTTTACGAACACCTGCGCCGCAGTTTCAATTACACGCTCGAACGCATCGGCCCGCACGGCCTGCCGCTCATCGGTCGCGCCGACTGGAACGATTGCTTGAACTTGAATTGTTTTTCCGACACGCCGGGACAGTCATTCCAGACCACGACGAACAAGGACGGCACGGTCGCCGAGTCGGTCTTCATCGCCGGTCTGTTTGTCATGGCGGGCAAGGAACTGGCGGCCATCGCGAAACGACGGAAGCAGAACCAGGAGGCCGAGCGTTGCCTGGCCGAGACGGTCAAAATGGAAAAAGTCATTTACCAGCACGGCTGGGACGGGGAGTGGTTTATTCGTGCCTATAATGACTTCAGCAAGCCCATCGGTTCCAAGGTCTGCAAGGAAGGCAAGATTTTCATCGAATCACAAGGCATGTGCGTCATGGCCGGCATCGGCCTTAAGGACGGCAAGGCGAAACTGGCGTTGGATTCGGTGAACAAGCACCTCGCCACGAAGCATGGCATTGTGCTCCAGCAGCCGGCCTTCACGAAATATTACATCGAGATGGGTGAAATCTCCTCGTACCCGCCGGGCTACAAGGAAAACGCCGGGATCTTCTGCCATAACAACCCGTGGATCATCATTTCCGAAACCATGGTCGGCAACGGCAACCGCGCGTTCGATTATTACAGCCGCATCAATCCGTCGGCGCGGGAAAAAATCGGCGACGTGCATCGTTGCGAACCATATGTGTTCGCGCAAATGATTGCCGGCAAGGACGCGCCCACGCACGGTGAGGCCAAGAATTCCTGGCTCACCGGCACCGCTGCCTGGACCTACTTCACCATCACCCAATGGATTTTCGGGATTCGGACCGATTACGAAGGTTTGCGGGTGGACCCGGTGATTCCGGCCCAATGGAAAGGTTTCAAGGTCACACGCCGTTTCCGCGGCAACACCTATGTCATTGAGGTAAAAAATCCGAAGGGCAAACAACGCGGCGTGAAAAAGCTGCTGGTGAATGGGAAACCCATCGCGGGCAACGTCCTGCCCGTGCGTCCGCCGCAATCGAAACCCATCCAGGTTGAGGCCGTGCTTGAAGGTTGACCGTAGTTCGCGAGGAAAGGAATTCCAAATGAAACAGATGTTTTCGATCGCCCGGACGGCGACCGGCCTGATGTCGGTTCTGTGTCTGGGCGTGTTGCTGGCGTCCTGTAAAACCAACCCGCCTGTCGCCAAGACACCGCCGGCCAATCCGCCCGCGGCGACACCCGCCGCGCCGGTGAACCAACCCCCACCAGTCCAGCATGTTCAAAACGGCGTTCAATTGCAGGCGGGCAAATTGAACGTAAAGGTGCAGTTCTATACCGACGCTGTTGTCCGCGTCCTGAAATGGAGTTCCGGTGGAACATCCGCGAAAGCGAGTCTGGTCGTCATTCAAACCAACCTGCCGGATTTGAACATCAAGGTTGATGAAGGCGCCGACGCGGTCACGCTGGCTTCCGGGAAACTTAAGCTGCAATTGTCCAAGAGCGATGGCTCGATTCAATATCTCGACGCCAACAATCAAGTCATCCTGGAAGAGCAGGGTCCGGCCGACATCGCGCCGGTGAGCATCGCGCATGAATCCAACGCATTCAGTGTACGGCAGAATTTCAAGCTCGCACCGGAGGAAGGAATTTATGGCCTGGGCCAGCATCAATCCGGTTACATGAATTATCGCGGACGCACCGTCAAACTGGTGCAGGCCAACACCCAGGCGGTCACGCCGTTTCTGATTTCCACCGCCGGTTACGGATTGCTCTGGGACAATTATTCCAAAACCATTTTTAGCGACGACCCGCAGAACATGTCGCTGTGGTCGGAGGTGGCCGACAACCTGGATTATTATTTTATTTATGGTGGGAACATGGACGGAGCGATTGCCGGCTACCGGAACCTGACCGGCGCGGCGCCGATGTATGGCAAATGGGTTTATGGCTACTGGCAAAGCAAGGAACACTACGCCAATCGCGATGAACTGCTCGGTGTGGCGCGCGAGTATCGCGACCGCCAGATTCCCATCGACGGCATCGTGCAGGATTGGAATTACTGGGGCGACAACAGCAAATGGAGCGGCATGTTCTTCGATCCCAGCACCTATCCCGAACCGAAGGAAATGGTGGACGTCCTGCACCGCGAAAATTTCCATCTCATGATTTCCATCTGGGCGGGGCTCGGGGCGGCCACGCCGATTTACAAGGACATGGAACAACACGGTTACCTGTATCCGCCGGTCGGCTGGGCCGGATTCCGATTCTTCGATGCCTACAATCCGGCGGCCAACGATCTGTATTGGCAGTATGTGAGCCAGGGTTTGTTCTCACAGGGGATCGACGGCTGGTGGATGGATTCGACCGAGCCGGACATCGTCAATGCCCTGACGAAGGAATCCGAGGAATATGAAATGAAGCGGGTGGGCACCAACTACCTGGGCTCCTTCGCCCGCTATCTCAACACCTATCCGCTGCTCGACACCGAATCCGTCTATCGCCATCAACGGCAGGAAACCGACCAGAAGCGCGTTTATATCCTCACCCGCTCGACCTTTGCCGGCCAGCAACGGGCAGCGGCCACCACGTGGTCGGGCGATATCGGGGCAAACTGGGATATTTACCGGCGGCAAATCTCCGCCGGCATCAACCATAGCATGGCCGGGATACCGTATTGGACGTTCGATATCGGCGCATTCAACATCGGCACTTACGAAGGCGTCTTTTCCAACGGCGGCAAGGACCCGGCGTATCAGGAATTTTATACCCGCATGTTTCAACTGGGCGCCTTCTGTCCCATCTTCCGCTCGCACGGTTCGGAAACGCCCCGGGAAATCTGGCAGTTTGGCGACTTTGCGGACGTGCTCGTGAAGTTCGACAATCTGCGTTATCGCCTGATGCCTTACATTTACTCGCTGGCCTGGCAGGTGACCGACCAAGGGTACACCATCATGCGCGGTCTTCCCATGGATTTTACTTCGGACAAGAAAACCTATGGCATCGACGACCAGTTCATGTTCGGACCGGCCATCATGGTTTGTCCGGTGACGGAGTACATGCTCCATCGGCCGCCGGAAAACAGCATCCCCATCGCGCCGGAATTTTTCCGGACGAAAGACGGCCAGCCGGGCTTGAACGTCAAATATTACAGCGACGACCAGTTCAAAACGCTGTGTCACGAAGCGGTGGAGACGAACGTCAACCTCTATTGGTACACCGGCTGGCCGGATTACATCACCGACCCCAAATTCTCGATGCGTTGGGAAGGCAAGCTGGTGCCGAAGGAAACCGGAACCTACCGCTTCCATTTCAAAAGCTACGGGCCCAAACGGATCTTCCTCGACGGCCAGGAAGTTCACAACAATTACGTTACAACCGAAGCCTATACCGTCCCGGTGGAACTTCAGGCCGGCAAGGCATACGACTTTGCCTGCGAAACGGCCAATTCGGTTTTGGGCGCCTTCAAGGCCCAGCTCTTCTGGAAAACTCCGGAAATCTTCGCCCGGGAAAAAATTGTCGAATCGCGGCCACAGACCCGATCGGTCTATCTGCCGGTGGGAACGCAATGGATTGATTTCTGGACCGGACAGGTTCTCCCGGGTGGCCAGACCCTCAACGCGGACGCGCCCATCGACAAGCTTCCGCTCCTGATCCGGTCGGGCTCCATCATTCCCATGGGCCCGTTCATTCAATACGCGGCGGAAAAGCCGGCTGATCCCATTGAATTGCGCGTCTATCCCGGCGCGGATGGCAGCTTCACGCTGTACGAGGATGAGAACGACAATTACAACTACGAAAAAGGGGTCCACGCCACCATAGCTTTTCACTGGGACGACGCCAAACGCCAACTCAACATCGACGACCGGAAAGGCGCCTTCCCGGGCATGCTGAAAGAACGCACGTTTAGCATCGTGATCGTGGGCAAAGACCACGGCACCGGCCTAGACACCACCGACAAACCGGACAAGACCGTTTCCTACCAGGGCGACCGGCAGGTCGTTCAATTGTGATGAGATTTTCGACCCCGCGCTTGAAAAGCGCGACGGTAGAACACCTTTGAGGATTCCGTTTAGGGCAGTGGCGGGCCAACTTTGATGCGATAGAACTGTGCCGGCGACGTTGCGGTGTTGGTGTCGCTCCACGAGAACGGCATCGGCGGAGAATTGGTGATGAACAGGGTGCTCCAGTCCGTCAAATTGCTTGATACCTGCACGGCATAATCCGGTCCCGTCTGACCACTGATCTGGAATCCAAACTGGCCGTTGCTCAATGCGAGCGTCGCGGCGGTTGGCAGCGTGAGCGGATTCACTATCACCGCGAAATTCTGGGTCGCGCTCAGGCTGGGGGTGCCGTTGTCAGCCACTTTCAGTGAAAACGGATTGACCGTATTGGCATCTGTGACTGCCGGACGCCAGGAAAATGCGCCACTGGAACTGTTCATTGTTGCATTACCCGGCCCGCTTAACAGGCTGAAGGTGAGGGTTTGCGCCGGTTGATCCGTGTCCGTGGCGATGGCGGTGAAGGCGACAGTCTGACCCACGTTGACGGGAAAAATGCCAATCGGTGACAGCACCGGCGGTGTGTTGGAGAGGATATCGCCATAAATGACGCCGCGTCCTTCCGTTCCGAAGTAAATCCGGCCGTAGATGCGACGGTCGGCGCATAAACAGTGGAGCCATCCGTTGCCGATGCCAAATTGATGCTGGGCATCGTTGATGCGTGTCCACGAAGTGCCGCCGTCGTCCGAGCGATAGAGACCGAACACACCGCCAATGGTGGCGCTGACGAAAATGGCCGGATAACTCTGGCCCGACGCGGTCATGCCGATGCTGACGAACGTTGCCTGCACGCTGGAATTGACCGTGAAGGTCGCGCCCGAATCGGTCGAGTGTGCCAGGCCGTTGCCGGAGAGTGGAACCCAGAGGTCGCCTTCATGGCCAAACACGGCGCAGGGTATGCCCCCGCCGGAGGAGAGCGTTCCGCTCGCGGTGAAATTCGTGCCTCCATTCGTGCTGACGTACATCCGGGTGCTGGAATAGATGTAGAACTTGCTGGCATTCACCCGGTCGGCGATGGGGACACGGGTTCCCGTGGGACCGCCGGTTGAAGCTGTCCAGGTCGCTCCGCGGTCGGTCGAGAAGTAGGCAATCCGATTGCTGGATGCCACGGCGGAAGGAATCCAAACCACCCGGTTGCCGTCCGCCGAAACCGCAACATTGCCCGCTCCATTGATGGCCGGCAGTGTATTGGTATTGAAATCCTGCCAGGTTGTGCCGCCGTCGATGGAGACGGAGCCCCAGTTGACGTCCGTAAAAAGGCGCACAATGGTGTTTGGCCTGTTCTCTGCGAAATCAATTCCTGATGACGTGCCGCGGTGGGTTGAAAAATAATCCGTCACCGGCGGAGTCACATCCACGTTGTAATGCCGGAAACCGCCCTGGTCGCCGACCTGGCTCAACAGATTCGGGCCGGTGGGTGGACAGGCCAGCCCCAACGGCACCGTTTCCTCCAGGCCGTCGCTCGTGAAGTTCCAGTTCACTGTTCCGCTCGTGTCGCCGGCAGTCAGGTTCGTGCAACTGAAGACGCCGTAGCCGGTGACATACCAGGCGCGGTCGGAATTGAACGGGTCAATTTGAACATTTTCACACCAGTGCGGGGTCCGCGCGACCGCCCAAGGCGCGCTGCTGTTTCCAGGCAGACCCGAGGCGGTGGTTTTCCAGGAAATGCCGCCATTGAGGCTGCGATAAACCTGGTCGTACGGCGGCGGCCACCAGCGGTCCACGGTCGAAACCACCACGGTGAACGGATGCTGCGGGTCAACCGAAACGCCGCCCCAACCGCCCTGCTCGCCCGACAACCGGATGGGAGTGACGTCGGTGGATGCCAAGGTGGACAGGTTGACTTTATAGACAGCGCCGGTGACAACATTGTCATTCGGTCCACAGGTGTCGTTGAAAGTTACGTACATGTTACCCATCCCGTCCTGGGCGGCATGATGCGGCATCAGTGTGGGCGGACCGGCATTAGCAACCAGCGACCAGGTGGCTCCGGCGTCGATGCTGCGATAGAGGTTATTGTTGGTCTGGGAAAGACCGGCGAAAATCACCAGTGTGGGGCTGCCGATCGGCGCCCCGATGGTCCTGACGAACTGTACAAACACGATGCCAACGCCATTCGCAGTAGTGGTAACCGGGAAGCTGCTCACCTGCGACCAGGTGGCGCCGTAATTGGCGCTCTTGTAAAGACCCTGGCTCTTCGTGCCATAGAACAGAATGCTGTTGAGGTTCGGGTCCACGGCCATCCGTTCACCGCCACCCCGGCCGCGGGCATTTCCGTCCAGTGAAAACGGCGGTGTATTCGACGTAAAGGTGGTGCCCCGGTCGGTGGACACGAAGATATATTTCGCGCTCGATGAATTGCGGCTGGCCGCGATGTAAAGCCGGTTGGGATCCGATGGATCGATCGCGAAACTCTCGATTCCATCGGTGTTGGCATCCATGCCGAAGTCCAGCAGGGGCACCCAGGAATTGCCGGCGGCATTCCAGCGATAGGCCCCGCCGATGTCCGTACGTGCATAGACAACGCCCGGCGCATTCGGATGCGTGATCAGGCCCGAGACAAACCCGCCGCCTTTGATCACCACATTCTTCCAGTTGTAGGTCTGACCGCAGGACGCCACTGCGGATAGGAACAGGACCAAAAGCCAGCCGGGTCTGTGTGTTTGAATCGATTTAACAACGGGCGTCATGGAGGAAAAAACCGGTTTTGAGGCTTTTGTGACAAACGGCATCGCGACAATTAATCATGTTTTCGATCAATATCAAATCATTGGTGCAAATATGTCAGGCTGTGTCATTTTTCGGCTGCGAACACACTGTAGCTATGCGGTAGAAGGTGAACGCTGAAAGAGATGCGGCTTTCCACGGCGTCGCGCCAGCGACCCCCGCTTTGGGCCGGGGCCTGGCTGTTGATCACTTCGCCGGTCACCAGATTTTTCAGGTGTGTGAAGTTTCCGGTCAACGAAACCTTCACATCGCTTTCGGTGGGTAGATACGATTCGACGATGAATGTATTGTTGTCATAGGCAAACAGCGCGATCTGGGCCGGGCCGTCCAGCCGGACGGGGAATCCGCGCATCACATAATTCTTGACGGCGCTGGTGACACCTGGCGGCAGCAGGTAAAGGTCGCTGAAATTTTCCGGCATGGCCCAGATGTAAAGAATCCCTTTGGAATAGCGGTCCATTAACAGCAGCGGGTAACCGTTGCCATTGGCCAGGAGGCGCACGACCGGCCACGCGTCGTTAGTGAGAAAGAAAATTTCAGGGAACAGGACATCGTCGCTTTTCCCGCCATTGAGCATCGACCCGGCGCCCGAGCCGAAGCCGCCGAGATAGTCATGCGCCAGCACCTTGTGATCGGTGTACCGGGCTTCGACGATGTCTTCGATGCCCCGGTCCTGGAGCGCGTGCAACAGTCCGGAGGTGATGACCACCGATTTGCCGGCAGTCAACTGTCCTTTGATTTTAGCGACGATGTCCGGGTCGAATTTGGCCGCCTCGGTCAACAGGACCAGGTTCGCGTTGGTCGGGAATTCCGGATACAGGCTCATCGGGATGCCGATCATGCCCAGATAATTGTGCAGAAAATCTTCTCCGGTGGATTGATACGGTCTGTAACTGGCGATGCCGATGGGATTGCCCAACTGGCCGAGGAACGGATCCACCTGTTCCAGAGCGTAACCGGCCACGCGGGCGATGGTAGGTTCGGGCGCACCGGCCGGAGCATTGTTTGTGTAAGTCTGCAACATCTGATTGTAATCGAAGCTGGTGTGCAAATCCTGCCAGGCGGCACGGTCCCCCGGCTGAATGGACCGGCTCATCGCCGACCATTCGAACAGCATCATTTGCCGCGCCTTGGCGAACATCGTGTCCCGCAATTGCTCGGCGTAGCGGTCGATGTACCGGATGCTGTACGTGTCCACCCAGCCGCCGCCGTTGCGGCCCGGGGCAATGTTTTCGAAGTATCGGATGATGAGGTAGCTTTCGTACGGCTGCAGATGTTGGTCGGTCATGGCCGGATCCCGGGTTTCGGTCCCGGTGTAAATGCCGTCGAACAATCTGGGTTCCCGGTCGAGGTCATAGCCCAGACCCTGGAAATGTTCGTACCAGTTGGGGAATTTGATGATGAGCTTGACCCTGGGGTTCACCGCCCGGGCCGGTTTGATGATCAGATTTTCCGCGGCGTCATCCATCAGGCCGAGCCGGAACTGCGTCCAACTGTTCGTTCCCTTGGCGGCGATGTCCGAATCATTCTTGGTGGTGACGAAAAAGAAATCGTCCTGGATGATTTCGTCGAAATGACGCGCCGCCAGTTCGGCGGCCTGCTTGACAAACTGCCGGTCGGCGGGATCGGTGTAACAGAACGACCGGAACTGGCCGGCGCCGCCTTCTGAAAGCGCCATGCCGCCGGCGACCTGCACCCCGCGGTCGAGGAAAAACTTTTTGACCCGCTCCAGCAGGGCGTCGTCGGCGAGGTTTCGGTTGCGTTGAACCTCGATATAAACCTTGTCCACTTTCAACTGGCGGTGGATGCGGTTCCAATCGTTGGTCAGGGTTTCCGCGTCGGCAAAGCGTTGTACAACCCCGACAGGGATGTAGATGGCGACGTCAAAGTTGGTGTAATTGCCCGCCCGGGTGATGGTGGGGAACAACAGCGCCAGAGCAGGGATGAGCACCGACAGAATGTGGGCCGGCGAAAGCGGACGGTTCTTCATAAAGGGATTATTTTACGATGGATTTCAGATCTCCATAAATGATGCCCCGGCCGCCGGTGGCGAAATAAACGCGGCCATAAATGCGGGGGTCGCCGGTGACATGATTGATCCAGCCGTATTGATGCTGGTCATCATTGATGCGCACCCAGGTGGCCCCGGCATCGTCGGAGCGGAAGAGCGCCTGCCGGTTGCCCGCCCGGCCGATGAGAAAAAGCGCGGGATAGATTTGTCCGGGCGCCGCGTGGCCAAACCCGAGCGAATCAGCTTCCTGTATGGAAGCCAGTTTTGCGAAGGTTTTTCCTGCGTCGCCGGAGTGATAAAGCCCGCGGGAACGGAATGCCAGCCACAGATCTCCTTCCCGGCCGGGGGTGGCCGAGAGCAGGGCGCCTGCGCCACCACCGCCGCCGAATCCACCGCCGAAATTCTTCGCCGCCGGGAAGGTGGCCGGAGTCGGATCAAATGAGACGGCTCCATTGGTGCTGATCAGAACGCGTCCTGCGCGCGGGTCATAAGCGTAAAACTGCGATGAATTTGCCGGATCGGCAACCGCGCGAATTCCGGAAGCCAGTTCCCCGCAGACGGTCCAATGGGTCCCGTGGTCGGAGGACCAGCAGGGATCGCTGTGCTGCGGCGTCCATACGATGATTGAACCATCCGCGGAGAGGGCAATCGTTCCAGCTCCAGTGCTGTTCGGGGGCTCACCGGCCAGTGTTTTCCAGGTTTTGCCTCCATCCTCCGAAATCGACGCGCGGACGATGCGGTTTTTTCCCCGGCCACCGCCGGTGCCAGTGCGGACAATGAAGTCCGGTTTCTTTCCGGCCAGCGCGAGATCCTCGGTGTTGCCATAACGCTGGCCGGAGAAGGTTCCTTCCACCGGTGATTGGTCCAGGTCATCATGGCGGAAGCCGTCGATGTCGCCCACGCCACTCAGCAAATGTGCGCCTTGCGGCGGGCTGATCAGTGCCAGCGGCACGGTTTCCTCCAGGCCGTCATCGAGGAACAGCCACCGGATGGGCTGACTTCCGGTCGCCACCGCCACGTTGGTGGAGCACCAGATGCCGTAGCCGGTGGTGAACCAGGCCCGGTTTGAATCGAAAGGGTCAATGGCGACCGTCCCCATCCAGTGTGGAGACCGGGTTTGGGTGTAAGGCGCGTGCGAATAATCCCATTGCGCATTGTCGTCCCAGAGTTGCGTCCAGGTGGCGCCGCCGTCGGTGCTGCGGAAAATTTCATCGTGCGGTCCCCAGTGGGCGAAGGTGGTGGCCATGAGCGTGGATGGATTGCGGGCATCCACCGTGACGCAGCCGTAGCCGAAAGGCTGGTCGGCATCCTTCGGATGGATGGGTGTAATGTCCGTCCAGACGCCGTTGCGGGGATCAAATTTCCAGATCGCGCCATCGGTCATGGTATTCGGGCCGGGCTCCTTGCCGTAACTGAGAAAAAGCGTTCCGTCTTGGGAGCGGACGAGGTGGTTGGGGCGCCAGCCCACGGGCTGGTCCGCCACTGCGAACCAGGTCGCGCCAGCGTTGGTGCTGCAATAAAGGTTGGTGTCCGTGGTGGAGACGGCCGCATAAAGCGTGGTGGTTGGCTGACCGGCACGGCTGCCGGACGGATCAAATAAAACGCACACAATGCCGACCGGCTGTTGATTGAAGCCGAACCAGGGCCGGGAGTCGGTCGCTTCGCTCAATGAGTTCTCGCCGGGTTCGGTGTTCGGAAAACCCGCCACCTTCTGCCAGGTTGCGCCGCGATCAGCGCTTTTCCACAACCCGTCGCGTCGTGATCCAAAAAAAAGAATCTTGCCGTCATTTGGATCCACCGCCAGCCGTTCGCCGTTGAAGCGTCCGGCTTCGTTGCCGCCCATTTTAAACGGCACATCGGTTCGCTGGAAGGTCCGGCCCTGGTCCGACGACCGGAGGATGGCGGCGTTGCCGCGGCTGTAAATGCCCATGGCCAGATATACGCGCTGGGCATCGTTGGGATCCACGGCAATGCTCTCACAGCCGGTCAAATCCACATCCGCCATCCCGATATTGTCGGTGAGGGGAACCCAACGACGCGCCGGTTCATCCCAGCGGTATGCGCCGCCAACGTCGGTGCGGGCATAAATCAAACCCGGCTGGCGCGGATGCGGAATGATTCCGGTCACAAACCCGCCGCCGCCGATGACCACATTATGCCACAAGTAAGGTTGTGACGGCACAGGCGCTGGGTTGGTGGATTGCGCCAGCGCGGAACACGCCAATGCCAGCGCCATGAGACCGGAGGCTCCCAGGCATTTGACAGATGCTTCCATACTTTTCAATTACTCAACGGTGACGGCGGTGGTTAAACGTTTATCCGCGGACGAGCCGCCGACGCGGATTTCAATCATTCCATTCTCAACGATCCAAGCATGGCGCGCCGTGTCCCAATAAGCCAGTGATTTGGCCGCCAACGGAATCTCAATCATTTTCTGCTCACCCGGTCGAAGGGCCACCCGCTGAAATCCCCGCAGTTCCTGAATCGGATGTTCCAACGCGGACTTCTGATGTTTGACGTAAAGCTGGACGACTTCTTCCCCGGCGCGGTTACCGGTATTTTTGACCTTCACGCTCACCGTCAGCGACCCATCCTTGGCGATTTCCGGCGCGCTGGTTTGCAAATCGGAATATTCAAACGTCGTGTAGCTCAAGCCGTAACCGAAAGGATACAGCGGCTTGTCTTTGAAATACATGTAGGTGCGCCCATGTCGGATGTCGTAATCCATCATGGGTGGCACTTGCTTGAGCGATACCGGCCAGGTTTCCACCAGCCGGCCGGCCGGGTTGTAATCACCGAACAGGACGTCCGCCAGGGCGCTCCCTTCCACCTGGCTGCCATGCGCCAGATGAACAATTGCCGGAACATGTTCTTGGGTCCAGTTGATCGAATACGGAAAACTGGAAACCAGCACCACGACGGTCCTGGGATTGGCCCGATAGACCTGCTTGATCAATTTCTCGTCCTCCAGGTTGATGGACTTTCGGTCCACGGCTTCTCGGCCATAGCTGGGCAGGGCGACCTTGGCCCAGTTTGTGACATCGCCGGTGGGGTGATTGCCGACACACACAATCACCACGTCAGCGGCGCGGGCGATTTTGACAGCCTCGCCGTGCGTGTTATTGGTGGCAAAGTTGACGGTGACGCCGGGTCCAACCTTGTCGATGATGCCTTGCAGCGGCGTGATGCGGTAAGGCGGCAAGCCGCTGTACCAGTCAAGCAGGACCTCATTGGCGCGCGGGCCGATGACGGCGATGGATTTGAATTTCGTCCGGTCCAACGGGAGAAGGTTTTCCAGGTTCTTCAGCAGGACGATGGATTTTTGTGTTATCAACCGCGCGATCGCCTGGTGTTCCGGCGTGGTCCAGGGTTCGGGTTCGGAGGCGGTGCCAATCCCGGCATAGGGATTGTTGGTGGCCGGGTCCAGCAAACCCAGCCGGATGTAAATGCGCAGCACACCTTTGATGGACTCATCCAGATCGGCTTCGGAAAGGAGGTTGTTGGTGAGCGCCCCGGTCACCCCGGCCCGATAATTATCCAGAAAATGGTTGATGCCCGCCTTGACGCAGCTCGCGGCCGCTTCATTCGTGGTGGCAAAATAATAGTATTGATTGACGAGGTTGCGATAGCCACCGGCGTCGGTGCAAATGATTCCGTCCACGCCCCATTCTTTCATGGCCACATTTTTGATGACCGGTTGGACGGTGCAGGGAATTTTATTCCAGGCGTTGTAGGACGCCATAAAACACCGTGCGCCGCCCTCCTCGAACCCCATCCGGAAGGGTACGGAATAATATTCCCGAAAAAGCGCCTCGTCGAAATCCGAGGAAGAGCTTTCGCGCTTGTTCTCGTTGCTGTTGGCAAAAAAATGCTTCAACAACGCGGCCGTGCGCCAATACCTCGGATTATCGCCCTGCAGTCCTTTGATGAAGGCCACCGCCATGGTGCCGTTAAAGAACGGATCCTCGCCGTAACATTCTTCCGTGCGGCCCCAGCGTGGATCGCGGCCCAGGTCCGCGTTGGGCGCAAAGACCACGAGCTGGTTGGTATGATGGTAATCCGGCCTCTGCGCGATATACCGCGCTTCGTAAGCTTCCACTTCACCCGCCTGGCGAAGAACGTCCGTGTCCCAGGTCTCCGCCATGCCGATGCCTTGCGGAAAAATTGTTGTGGGAATGGCCGCCTTGGGTGCCCAATTGGCCGCACCGCCCATGGTCACGCCATGAATTCCCTCCACGGAGCCCAACCGCGGAATGCCGAGCCGCGGCACATCGGAACGGAATCGCAGCAGCCCGATTTTTTCGTCCAGGGTCATCAACGAAATGATGTTGGTGACGCGCACTTCCTCCGGCAGGTTCGGATCTTGAAAAGGGTATTGATATTGGGCCTGAGCTTGCGGGGCCAGTGCGGAAAAAAAAAGGCCCGGCATCAGGGCGGCGACGCAAGCGAAGAAAGCTCGTGGCCTCATTGGATCGAGGCGCGCAGCGCCGCCGGTTGCGCCGGCAATTTTAACACGCTGTCCGCCACGCCCGGCGATCTGGCGGTGAGCGTGATTTCACCCGGCTGGCCGGTGGATTGTACAATGACCTGGGCCAGGCCGCTGAAAAGCTTGCGCTGCCAGGGAGCGGGCGGAATCGTCATCCGTACCAGACCGGGCGCACCCGGGGTTTGTTCCCGATTTTCCCGTTCGCGGGAGCCCGGGTGGGCCACGATCGCAATTGCATTTTTACCCGGCTTCAAGGTGTCCGCGCCGAGATTGATTTCATGGCCGGCGTTCTCACGCGAAATGTCCTCCGCCAGCGGCTGTCCGTTCAGGTAAACCGATTGTTTCTCGCCAAGGATTGGGAGGGCCAGCGCGAACATCGTACCACCGGGATGTTCGGGCAAATCAAAGCTGCCGCGATAAACAATGGTTTGCGGCGGTTGATTCGTGTCGCCACGGCGTCCACCGCCGTTTCGTTCGCCGAACGCGTTCCGCCAGTTGGAATCATCAAAATCGATTGCCACCTCGGCGAGATTGGCCGGGCTGTCCCCGGCTTTCATACGCCAGCCGGTCAGTGGCAGCGCGCGCACGCTCTTAACATACTGGTCCGGTTCGTGCGAGGAAGGATCGCCGTTGCCGACGCCGATGATCCGGCCTGGTCCGGCGATTTCGAAAGAGATGGGATTGGCAGCCGTTGGCACCATCCGGCTTTGTGCGTCGTTGACCTGCACGGAGACGACGGAAACGTCTTCGCCGTCGGCTCTGATGTCCGGGCGATGCGGTGTGAGCTGGAGGGCCGCCGGAGCGCCCGTAGTTTCAACCTGGTCGGTGAGAACTTCCTTGCCGCCGTTGTAACCGCGCGCCAGCAGGCTGCCGGGCGTGTATTTGACCTTCCAAACAAGATGCGAATTTTTCTTCATGGTCTGGCGTCCCTGGCTCTGGCCGTTCAAAAAGAGCTCGACCTCTTCGCAATTGCTATGCACCCAGACGTCAATTTCCTGGCCTTCCCGGCCCGGCCAGGTCCAGTGCGGGAATAAGTGAAGCACCGGATGGTCCGACCACCAGGCCTGGTAATAATAAAAATTGTCCTTGGGAAAACCGCAGGTGTCGAGAATGCCAAATTGCGAGCTGATGGCCGGCCAGTAGAAGGGCGTTTCCTCGCCGCGATAATCGAATCCGGTCCACTGGAACAAACCGCCCACGTAAGAGCGTGGGGCGTAGTGCGACCATGATTCCTCCGCCGTAGTGCCCCATTCAGGGTTGTTGACATCATATGCCGTCAAATGTTGATGGTCGCGGTCTTCGACATAGATGCCGCGCGTGGAAAAGGTGCTGGCATCTTCGCTGGCCACGGACGGCTTGTCGGGAAACTTCGCGTGATACCGGTCGTTGCCGGTGTCGCGCCCGTCGCCGTGGGTGAAATAATTGAAACCCATCACGTCAATGCTCACCGAACTGCCTTTGCCCCAGCCGCCGCTGATGGCCACCGTGTCCCGGCGGGTCGGATCCAGCCGTTGGGCGAGCTTTTGCATGGTCTGGGTGATGCGCGTGCCTTTGTCGTTGCCCTCGATGGACCATTCCTCGTTGCCGATCGACCAGAGGACGACGCAGGGATGATTGCGGTCTCGCAGGATGAACCGCTCGAGTTCGCCCAACTGTTGTGGGTTGATGCCGTACTCGCGGTTCTCATCCATCACCAGCATGCCCAGGCGGTCGCAGGCGTCGAGCAGTTCCGGGGTGGGTGCATTGTGGCTGGTGCGAATGGCGTTCGATCCCATTTTTTTGAGCTGCTGCACGCGAAACACATTGAGTTCGTCAGGTGCGGCCACACCAACGCCGGCATGATCCTGATGATCGCAGGTGCCTTTCAATTCCACGCGCTTGCCGTTGAGGAAAAATCCCTCGTTGGCCTCCCAGCGCAAGGTGCGGATGCCGAAGGGGGTTTCGTAACGGTCCACCACGGTGCCATTGTGGCTGATAGTGGTGACAAGTTTGTGCAGGTAAGGGGTCTCGATGGACCAGAGATTGGGATTTTTAACCGTCAGCCCGGCGGAATATTCCTCCGTGGCTCCCGGTTTGAGTGTGAGGTCTTTCAATTCACCGGTGGCAATGGCCCTGCCGTCGGCGTCCAGAATGGTCTGGTTGATTTCAAAGGAAGCGTCCCGGTCCTGGTCGTTATTGACGGTGACACGGGCGGTCACATCGGCGGAACCGTCTTTGACCTCGGCAGTCACAAAGGTGCCCCATCGGGCAATGTGCAGGGGCGCGGTCTTGGTCAGCCACACATGCCGATAGATGCCTGCGCCTTCGTAGAACCAGCCTTCCTCGAGGGAGGCATCCACGCGGACGACAATCACATTGTTACTGCCGTAATTAAGATAGTCGGTGATGTCGTAGCCGAATGAAGTGTAACCGCTCGATTCCCGGCCGAGATAAAAGCCGTTGACCCAGACCTGTGAATCCCGGAACACGCCGTCGAAATCAACCGTGATATGGCGGCCGAGATCGGAGGCGGGAATGGAAAAGCTCTTGCGGTACCAGCCGACGCTGGCGGCCGGAAAGTTTTTCCCGATGGCCTTGTAACCGTGGCTGCCGCTGCCGCGCTCACTGAATGGAACTTCCACCGCCCAGTCATGTGGCAGGTTCAACGTACGCCAGCCGCGATCGTCAAAATCCGGTGCCGCGGCGCCGGCGGCGGTGCCGGCCTTGGCAAAGTAGCTGAATACGGTGCCGGCGGGGTCCGGATCAAAATCCTTGGCGGGATCCGTGGCATGGCCGAAGGCAAACCGCCAGTTGGCGTCCATCAACAACCGTTCGCGTCCGCCGGCGGGAGCCTGCGCCGTTGTTTGGGCCAGGATTTTTTGCGACAAAATCGCGCTCAAAAACACGGTAACGGCCAGGGCCAGGATTTTAATGTGATTTTTCATGTGAGCTATGAAAGCTTGGGTATGGCGCGGATTGGTTTTAACCGTTAACAATGGCCCGTTGGGGTATCAATGTCTTGTCATCAAAATGAACGAGCCGGCGGCGAAATAAAAGGCTGTAGTGGCGGTGGACTGGCCTAGGCGGTTGTCACTTAAACCAGTGACATTCCGTTGCGCGACACAACGGCCAATGCAATCCGGCTCCCATTCATCTCGTCGTCCTAGTGTGCTCCTGCCGCCGGCCTGGCCGGGCTGCGCGGAATCCGCTTGAAGAGGAAAATCAGCGGGATGCCGCACAAGGCCAGCAGGCCGAACAGCCGAAAATTGTCCACAAACGCCCACAGATGGGCCTGATGGTCGAGTGTCCCGTACAGTATGCTGTAGGCCTGGGTTTTCGCCGTTGCCAGGTCGGTATGCCGGGTGAAGACGTGTTGCGCGGCGGCGAGTTGTTGCGTGAATACCGGATCGGTCGGAGTCAGATGTCCGACCATCAAGGCCTGATGCACCTGGGCGCCACGCGCCAGCATCGTGGTGACAAACGCGATGCCGATGCTGCCGCCGAGATTCCGCGTGAGGTTGTAAATGCCTGTGGCATTGCCCAGTTGTTGCTGGCGCAACTGGCTCATCGTCGCCGTGGTCAGCGGGACAAAAATAAAACTGATGGCGATGCCATTGACCACGCTGGGCCAGATGACGCGCGCCAGGCTCACCTGCAGGGTGATGTTGCTCAACATGAACGACGACACGGCTAGCATGGTGAAGCCAAAACACAGCATCCAACGCATCCGGATGCGGCCCACCAAGCGCCCGACGATGAACGTGGTGATGAACGCCGCGATGCCGCGGGGGCTCATGGCATAACCGCTTTGCAACGCCGGATAACCCATCAACGTCTGCAAAAACAGCGGCAGTTCCGCCGTCGTACCGTAAAGAATCGCGGCCAATGACAGCATCAGGACGAGGCCGACGGTAAAGTTGCGGTTTTTGAACACGCGCAAATCCACCAGGGGATGTTCCGCTGTGAATTCCCGCGCGATGAAGCCGATCAGCGAAAGAGCCGAGATCACGGTGAGCCAGCAAATCCAGCTGGATTGAAACCAGTCCTCTTCCTGTCCCTTGTCCAGGGTGATTTGCAATGTCGCCAGCCAGACCGCCAGCAGCCCGAACCCGATGAAGTCAATGTCCGCCTTCTCGTCGCGTTTGATATAGGGCGGGTCCTCAACGAGCCATTGTTGCAGGAACACCGCGGCGATGCCGAACGGCACATTGATGTAAAAAATCCAGCGCCAGGAATAATTGTCGGTGATCCAGCCGCCGAGCGTCGGGCCGAGGATCGGCGCCACCACCACGCCCATGGCAAACATGGCCATGGCCGCACCGCGCTTGTTCACCGGAAAACTTTCCAGCAGCACCGCCTGGGCGATGGGCACCATCGCGCCGCCGCCGATGCCCTGCAAAATACGCGCCAGGATCAGCGTCGGCAAATTCCACGCCAGTCCGCACAGCACCGAGGCGAACGTGAACATCATCACGCAGGACAGCAGCACTCGTTTCCGGCCGAAATAATTTCCCAGCCAGCCGGTCATCGGCAGGATGATCGCGTTGGACACCAGATAACTGGTCAGCACCCAGGTAGCCTCGTCGGTCGTCGCCGACAGACTGCCGGCGATGTGCGGCAGCGCGATGTTGGCGATGGACGTGTCGAGCACCTCCATGAACACCGCCATCATCACCGCCAACGCGATGAGCCAGGGATTGTGGCGTGGCCGCCAATCCTCGTGATGTACGCCGTCGGGCATGGAAGGAATTATTTGCCGTTCAATTTCCGGTTCAGGACGGACCGGAATATGAACGCCGCCGCGAGCGCCAGGAGGATCGCGACCAGCGCCGTGATCCAATCCGGGGCGTTCAGTGTACTCACCTGAACGTTCGGGGTGACGGATAGTCCGGGGCCGATGGTGTGGTCGGCGGGCAGCGGGTCGTCAAAAATGATCTTCACCGGTACTCGCTGGACGACTTTCACGTAATTGCCCGTGGCATTTTCCGGGGGCAACAAACTAAACCGTGCCCCGGTGCCGGCCTGGATGCTGTCCACGTGCGCGGCAAACGACCGGTCAAGCGCATCAATGCTGATGGTCGCCCGCTGGCCGGGTTTCATGTGCTTGAGTTGAGATTCCTTGAAATTGGCAACGACCCAGACTTCGGCGGGCACGATGGACAACAACGCCTGGCCGACGTCCTCGTAATTGCCCGGCTCGACGGATTTGCGCGTGACCCGGCCGTCGCCCGGCGCGAAAAGCTTCGTATAGGACAGGTCCAGGCGCGCCGCGGCCACATTCGTTTGCGCCTCCTGCCATTGTGACAAGGCCATGCCGGCTTCCGCCTTGGTGGCGTCCAGTTGCGCCTGCGCCTCATCCACTTTGGACGCTTCCTCAGCGGCGTTTTCCTCCGCGGAATGCAAATCCGCCTGAGCCGACAGATTGGCCGCCTTGGCGGCGTCGAATTCCTGTTGCGACACGGTGTTTTGCTTCAGCAATTCCTGGCTCCGCTCGAAATCCGCCTGGGTCCGTTTGGCCGTGGCGGAACTGGCCTCGGCATCAGCCTGCGCTTTGCGAGCGCTGGCTTGGGCCGTGATCACCTTCTTGCCCATGAGTTCATACACGGCCAATATCGTCTGATAATTCGCGTTCTGCGATTCCGCCGCGGCCTGCTTTTGCCCCAGTTTGATGATGTAATCCGCCGGGTCGATTTCCACGAGCAGGTCGTTTGAATGAACCAGTTGATTGTCCAAAACCTGAACCGCCAGGACCTGGCCGGCTATCCGGGGCGCGATGGTCACCACGTGGCCTTCGATGAAGGCGTCGTCCGTGGATTCGTGCGTCAAAAAGCCGTTGAGGTAGGACAGGGCGAAATACAACAGCACCGCGAACACGAGGGTGGCCGGCCAGACCAGCCACGGCGAATTCAAGCGGGCCAGTCTTGCGCCGTTGCCCGGTGGAATCGGCGACGGATTGGTCGTGGACGGATTTTCGTTCATGAAAAGTTAACCTCCGACAGGATTTGGCACATCGGTAGGGCGCGTCACTCCGTGCGCGCCGCAATCGTTATGGCGACGGGCGGCGGGCAGAGGACTGCCCGCCCTACCGAATTTGTTCCATGACCTATTAAGAAATGGCTTCATGCGACGGATTTGATTTCCTCTGCAGTCTTCGGTTTTTCGCCGCCATGCTGTTTGGCGATCAAAACATAGATGGACGGAATCACCAGCAACGTGAACAGCGTGCCGAGGCTCATGCCGGCCACGAGCACGATGCCGATGGAGTTGCGCGCCGCCGCGCCGGCGCCGGTGACGAGCGTGAGCGGAAAGTTGCCCGCAATGGTGGCCACGGTGGTCATCAGGACCGGCCGCAACCGGAGCATCGCCGCCTCGCGGATGGCCTCGATCTTGGTCCGGCCCTGGCGCTGGAGTTCGTTGGCGAACTGCACGATCAGGATGCCGTTCTTGGCAATCAATCCCACCAGCGTAATCAGTCCCACCTCGGAATAGATGTTCACGGACGTGGTCCATCCGTTCGTCCAGAACGGGATGTTTGGGTTGGGCATCTTCAGGAAGCAGAAGATCAGCGCGCCGAAGATTGCCAGCGGCACCGAGCCGAGGATGATGATGAACGGATCGCGAAAACTGTTAAACTGCGCGGCCAGCACCAGGATGATCAGGACGACCGCGAGCAGGAAGGCCGGGAGAAACTTGTCGCCTTCCATGCGCAGAAACCGCGAGTCACCAGTATAATCCAGTTTGTAGCCGTTGGGCAGGATCCGGGCGCACTCGGCTTCCATGAATTTCAGCGCGGTGTCCAGCGGTACGATGGCGACGCCGCTGATTTTGACGGAGTTCAACTGCTGGAACCGGTTCAACGCGCGCGGCGTCGTGTGTTTTTCCAGATGCGCGAAGGTGCTGACGGGAATCAACTGGCTGCCCGGTCCTTTGACGTAGGTGTTTTGCAACTGCTCCGCGTTCAAGCGCGCTCCGCGCTCAAGCTGCGGAATGACCTTGTAACTGCGGCCGGCCAGATCAAAGCGGTTCACATAGTTGCCGCCGACCAGGGCGGCCAGGTCCGAGCCGATCATCTGCATGTCGAGGCCGAGCGTGGCAACCTTGTCACGGTCGATGACCAGGGCGATTTCCGGCTGGTCCACCTTCGTGTCGATCAACGGCGGAAAGGCGAACATGCCGTTGGTGGCGCACTTCTGCTGCAATTGCCGGGCGAATTCCAGAATCTGCTCCGGGTCGGCGGTGGACGATATGACGAGATTCAACGGGAAGTTCTCGCCGCCACTGGGCAGCGGCGACGGCGTCACCATGGACATGCGGATGCCGGGCAGCCGGCTCACCATGGCCTGCACTTCCGGCACGATCTGGAAAGCGGTGCGTTTTCGCTCGCCCCACGGTTTCAACACCAGACCGCCAAAACCAAAGTCAGGCTGGGTCAGCTGAAAAATCTGTTCCTTTTCCGGCACCGTGGCAAATGAACCTCCGGCCAGGTCCGCGTAAAACGAGGTCTGCTCGATGGTCGAGTCCGGCGGTGTTTCCACAACACCGAAGATGACGCCTTGATCCTCCGCGGGTGCGGGTTCTTTCGCCTGCCAGGCCATTTGGAACATGGGCAGCGTCAGCAGGGACAGCCCGACCCAGAGTGTATAAACCATCGGCCGCCGGGCCAGCGTCCAGTCCAGCACGCGCCCGTAAAAATTCTTCAACCGGTCGAAATCGCGGTTGATGCGGCCGACCAGCCCCTGGTCTTCGCGGTCATGGCTCAAAAGCCGCGAGGCCATCACCGGCGAAAGTGTCAGCGCCACAATGCCGGAAATGAACACCGCGCCCGCCAGCGTCAGCGCGAATTCCCGGAACAGCGAACCGGTCAGCCCGCCCTGAAATGCAATTGGCGCATAAACCGCCGCCAGCGTAATCGTCATGGCAATGACCGGTCCCACCAGTTCCCGCGCCCCGAGCAGCGCGGCGTCCACCGGGGTTTTGCCTTCGCGAATGTGACGTTCGATGTTTTCGACCACCACAATGGCGTCGTCCACCACCAATCCGACGGCCAGCACAATTGCCAGCAGCGTGAGCAGGTTCAGGGTGAATCCCAAAACCTGCATCAGGAAGACCGCGCCGATGAGCGAGAGCGGGATGGCCACCAATGGGATCAGCACCGAACGGAACGAGCCGAGGAACATGAAAATCACAACCGAGACAATGACCAGCGTGATGATCAGTGTCTTCACCACTTCGTGCAACGCGTCGGAAATATACTTGGTCGCGTCATAGGCCACGTAGGCGTTGAGCCCGGTGGGCAGAACCTTTTGGAGGGAAGCCATTTCCTTGCTCACCCGCTGGATGACGTCGAGCGAGTTGGCATTGGGCAGTACCCAGACGCCCATGAACACGGCGTGTTCGCCGCTGAAGCGCACCTCGGAATTGTAATCCTCCGCGCCCAGGACCACGTCGGCCACATCACTCAAGCGCACGAGCCGGTCGCCGACCCGGCGGATGACGAGATTTTTGAACTCCGTTATGGAGCGCAAGTCCGTGTTCGCCGTCAGGTTGACCTGGACGAGCGACCCTTTGGTCTGGCCGACGGCGGAAAGAAAATTGTTCGCAGTCAACGCCGTGCGCACCTCGTTAGGACTGACATTGAAAGCCGCCAGCCGGTCGGGCTTCAGCCAGATACGCATGGCAAACGTGCGGCCGCCTAGGATGTCTGCCTTTTGCACGCCCTCCAGCGCGGTCAATCGCGGTTGCACCACGCGCACGAGGTAGTCGGTGATCTGGTTCGCTTCCAGGACGTCCGACGAAAAACTCAGGTAGGCCGAGGCAAATTGCGAATCCGCCGTGGCGATGGTGAGCGTGGGAATTTCCGCCTCGGGCGGCAGATCGTTGCGCACCTGGTCCACCTTGGAGCTGATTTCGCCGAGTGCCTTTTTGGAATCGTAATTCAGCCGCAGATGGACCGTGATGGTGGACAGGCCCAGTTTGCTGGCGGATTCCATGTAATCAATCCCATCCGCGGCGGCGATGGCGCGTTCCAGCGGCTGGGTGACAAAACCGCGCACCAGGTTCGCGCTGGCGCCAACATACACTGTGGTTACCGTGACGGTGGCGTTTTCGCTGAGCGGGTATTGTCGGATGTTGAGCGAACGGATGGCTTGCAAACCCGCGATCAAAATGATCAGGCTCACCACGGTCGCCAGCACCGGCCGGCGGATGAAAATATCCGTGAAAGATTTCATGCGCGTCGGGGTGAATTCGACCCATGGGTAGGGCGCGTCACTCCGTGCGCGCCGCGATCGTTATGCGAACGAACGGCGGGCAGAGGACTACCCGCGCTACCTGAGTTTGCTCCGGTTATCATTGGGAAATGGAATTAGCTGTTGGGCGGGTTGGGCGACATCGAAGGCTTGGGCGTGTCGATGTTGTTTTCCTGGACGCGGGTGCCGTTGTGGATTTTGAAGAGGCCTGCGCTTACCACCCGGTCTCCAGCCTTCAAACCTGACGCCACACTGATGAAATCACCGTGGGTCCGGCCGGTGTGAACAAATTGCTGGCGGGCCACGAGCGTTGAATTCGTGGCATTGGCTTCAATCACATAAACCGAATCGCCAAACGGTTCGCTCAAGATGGCTGTTGACGGCACGGCCAGCACGGCTTGCTCCTCCGGGAATACCACCTCGACATGCACGAACATTCCCGGTTGCAACCGTTTGTCCGCGTTCTCAAACGTGGCCTGCAACTGCACGCTGCGTGTGGTCGGGTCGAGATCGGGATTCATGGCCGTCAACACGCCGGCAAATACCTGATCAGGATAGCTGTCCGACAAAACCCGCACCTGCAACCCGGTCTTGAGCCGGGCCAGATTCTGCTGCGGCAGTGAAAAATTGCAGTAAATCGGCGACAACGCCTGCAACGAAACGATCGGTTTACCCACGTCCAGCAACTCGCCGAGATTCACCAGCCGGATGCCCAGCTGTCCGGCGAACGGCGCACGGATGGTCTTCTTCTCAATGGTGGCGCGGATGGCATCGGCATTGCCCTCCTGCTGCTTCAGGGCCGCCTCCGCCGTGTCCAGTTCGGACTGGGACACGGTGTTGTTGACCCGCAACTGGCGCACGCGGTCGGTATTGACGCGTGCCAGGTCCACCTGCGCTTCAATGGCCCGCAGTTGTGCCTCCTCCAGTGACGTGTTCAATCGCACCAGCAGATCACCCTTGTCCACCACCGCGCCGGATTCAAAGGCGATATCGCTCACCGTCCCGGCGATTTCCGGCGAAATCGTCACGCCCTGCTTGGCGGTGATGGAGCCGACGGTGGGGAGGGTGTCCGGCCATTGTTCCTCATGAACGACGGCGGTGGCAACCGTTTCCGGAGGGGGAACAAATGCCTTCCCGGCGGCGATCAGGGTATGGATCTGCCAAAATTTTATGCCGGCCAGCGCCATAAAAACGGCCAGCACCATAACGATCGCGATGATGATTTTTCGTTTCATGCTTTGGTTCTCCTTGAAATTCGAGCCAGCCGTTTCTTTTTGGCCCCCGCGCCGGTGAGGAACAGGTCCACGATGCGCTCCGCCGCCCGGCGGTTCAGACGGTAATCCGGCATCAGCAAATGCGACGCAATATAAAGATGCGCCTGTCCGTAAAAACCGTAGGCCAGGTCCCGGCTGTCAAATTGATCGTTCAATTCACCGGCGGCCTGCGCGCGTTTGATCAGGGAGCGGATGAATTCCAGATTGCGCTGGCAGCGGTCGAGATAGTTCAGTTCCGGCGGCATTTCCCCCGGGGCGGCAAACGCCGTGGCAAATGCGATGCGAGTCAGGCCCTGGTTTTTGTGGAAGTAATCGAACAGCGCCGCGAGAATTTCAATCAGTTGTCCCCGCACGTCCGGTTTGCGGGCCGCCGCTTGCTGCACCACCTGCAGCCGTTCATCGTGGGCCTCGCTGACCAGCGCCTGAAACAGGCCGGCCTTGTCCCGGAAATAATAATACAACGCCGGCTTGGACACCTTCGCGTCGCCGACGATTTGCTGGACGGACGTGGCGGCGTAACCGCCGTTGGCAAACCGTTTGAGTGCCGCCCGGAGGATTTGTCGCCGTGTCCCTGGACCGTGTTGAGCCATAAACCTACCGAACGGTAGGTAAGAAACGGGGATTCGTCAAGGGACATTTTGGCGGGGGTGCGGGCCGCGCTCGCCCCACGCTGTAGCGTCAGGCGTCCCCGCCTGACGTAGAGGGTCGGCGTCTCGCCGCCCGGAACCGATGCACAACTATTCTGTACCGGTCGTATTTTCCCGCATCCATCCACCATCCACACTCGCTTCCGCCGGGCGGGACGCCCGGCTCCACGGCAGGCCAGAGGGCCGCCGCTACAAAATCAGGACACTCCCGCCCTTTTCAAAGAGTTGAAAGCTTCGCGGCAAATGCTTACTCTGGCCGGGTTGGACGGCGGGCGCACTTGGACACTGCCCTTGTCGGCGGTAGGGACATCGCGCTGCGATGTCCCCGCCCGCGTAGCTGCGGGCGGAACGAACGTCAATGAATCGAGCGGGGAATTGCGTCGCTGGACGCGGCGCGGACGGCGCAGCGCGCCATCCCTACCAAGGACGATGTGGGGTTGCGCCCTTGAACGGCAACCTTTGAAACCGGAGCTTTACTTTATGAAACTGAGGCGCACGCAAATCATCTGGCCGGCATTGATGGGTGCCGGCGTTTTCCTGGCTGGCATCACGGGTTGCAACAAACCGTCGAACGGCGGGGCCGCGGCGGGCGATGTCATCAAGGTCGGCGAATTCGCGTCGCTGACCGGCAGCGAGGCCACGTTCGGCCAGTCGTCACATCAAGGCACCCAGATGGCGGTGGATGATCTCAATGCCGCCGGCGGCCTGCTGGGCAAAAAAATCCAGCTGCTCACCGAGGACGACCAATCCCAGGCCGGCCAGCCCGCCACGGTCGTGCGCAAGTTGATTTCGCGGGACGGTGTCGTCGCGATTCTTGGCGAAGTGGCGTCCTCGAAATCACTCGAGGCTGCGCCGATCTGCCAGCAAAACAAAATCCCCATGATCTCCCCCGCCTCGACAAATCCGAAGGTAACCGAGGCGGGCGATTACATTTTCCGCGTTTGTTTCATAGATCCGTTTCAGGGCACCGTCATGGCGAATTTCGCGCGCAAAACGCTCAAGCTGAAGATGGCGGCGGTGTTGACGGACGTGAAAAGCGATTACAGCCTGGGGCTGGCCAAGTTTTTCAAGGAAGGTTTTATTGCCGACGGAGGAAAAATCGTTACCGAACAGAACTACAGCGGCGGGGACAAGGACTTCAACGCCCAGTTGACGGCCATCAAGGCGGAAAATCCCGACGGAATTTTTGTTCCCGGTTATTACACCGAGGTTGGCTTGATCGCGTTGCAGGCGCGCCAGTTGGGCATCACCGTGCCCATTTTTGGCGGTGACGGTTGGGAATCGTCCTCGCTGGTGCCCATCGGCGGCAAGGCCCTGGAAGGCTGCTATTTTTCCACGCATTATTCGCCCGAGGACACCTCACCTGCCGTCCAGGCTTTCGTGAAACGGTTCCGCGCCCAGCACCAGGAAACACCCGACGCCATGGCGGCACTGGGTTATGATTCGGCGATGATCCTCGCTGACGCCATCAAGCGCGCCGGCTCCACCGACGGCGCAAAAGTCGCCGCCGCGCTGGCGGCCACAAAGGATTTCGCCGGCATCACCGGGAAAATCACCATCGACACGAACCGCAACGCCTCGAAGCCGGCGGTGATCCTGGCCATCAAGGACGGGCAGTTTAATTACGTCGAAACCATAGCGCCGTAGGCTCGTTGATAGTTGAGAGTTGATGGTTCAGCACACTCGACAAAATTCCCCTCCCGCTTCATCCTGCCCACAGTGATTGATGCGTCGCAAAACCGGAATTGTGTTGGGATGGAATGATGGAATCTCTCCACCAACTTATCAGCTCCCTCCCGACTGGGGTGACAGAGTTAATCCAGCAACTCATCAACGGCCTGGCCCTCGGCTCGATTCTCGCCCTGATTGCGCTTGGCTACACGATGGTCTATGGAATTCTCCGTTTCATCAACTTTGCCCACGGCGACATTTTTATGCTGGGTGCGTTCGCCGGATTTTATCTTGCGCCAAAAATCGCGGCTGTTATGCCCACTCCGTCCATCTGGGCCGGACTCGTCGTCATGGGAATTTCCATGGCGATTTGCGCGGCCATCGGCGTTATTATTGAAAGGCTGGCCTACCGGCCGTTGCGGCGCAGTCCCAAACTGACCGTGCTCATCACCGCCATCGGGGTTTCGTTGTTCCTCGAATACAGCGGTCAGTTGTTCTTCGGTGCCGCCCCGAAAAAATTCCCCGACCTCATTCCGGTATATCCCATCACCCAATTTGGCGGATTGAGCATCAACAGCAACCAAATCGTTGTGCTCGGCGTGACCCTGCTGCTGCTGCTGGCCCTGCGGTTCATCACCTTGAAAACCAAAATTGGCACAGCCATGCGCGCGTTGTCGTTCAATCCTGAGGCGGCGGCCCTGATGGGCATCAACACCGATGTGGTCATCTCGTTCACCTTTGCCCTTGGTTCGGCGTTGGCGGCGGCGGCGGGGATTCTCTATGCCGTCAGCTATCCGGCGATTGATCCGCTCATGGGCATTCTGCCCGGACTCAAGGCGTTTGTGGCGGCGGTTCTCGGCGGCATCGGCAATCTGCCCGGTGCGGCGCTGGGCGGCATCATCATCGGGGTCACCGAGACGCTGGTTTCCGGTTACATTTCCTCGACCTACCGGGATGCGATTGCTTTTGGCGTTTTGATTTTGATTTTGCTGATCAAGCCTTCGGGTCTGCTCGGCAAAAAGGAGATTGAAAAGGTATGATGTTCAAACATGCCAAACTCCTTTTGCTCGCTGCTCTGGGATTGAGCCTGCTGGTGTCGCTCGGAGCGGACCGCATCAACCCTTACGTACTGTTCATCCTTTACGACATCGGCATCAACATCATCCTCGCCGTCAGCTTGAACCTGATCAACGGCTACACCGGACAATTTTCGCTCGGTCATGCCGGCTTCATGGCCGTGGGCGCGTACACGGCGGCGGTGGTCACCAACCAGTTCGGCACATTGAATCCGGCCGCGTCCGGTGCCGTGTTCTTCGGCGCCCTGCTGGTGGGCGGATTGCTCGCGGCCGTGGCCGGCTTGCTGGTCGGGTTGCCAACCCTGCGGTTGAAGGGCGATTACCTGGCCATCGTCACGCTCGGTTTCGGCGAAATCATCCGCGTTGTTTTTCAAAACCTGGACCGGGTTGGCGGGGCGCGTGGTTTGAGTGTGATGCATGGTTACACGGATTTGTTTTGGACATTCGGGCTGGTGGCGGTGACGGTTTATATCGTCACCTCGCTGGTCCATTCGACCTACGGCCGCGGCTTTATTGCGGTGCGCGATGACGAAGTCGCCGCCGAGGCCATGGGCATCAACACCACCAAATACAAGGTCACCGCCTTTGTGGTGGGCGCATTTTTTGCCGGCATTGCCGGCGGGCTTTACGCCCACGCAAAACAATTCATCACGCCCAACGGATTCAATTTCATGGAATCCATCGCCATTGTCGTGATGGTCGTGCTGGGTGGCATGGGCAACACACCCGGGGTGATTCTGGCGGCCATTCTGCTGACGGTTTTGCCGGAAATCCTGCGGCAGGTGGCCGAATATCGCATGGTCATTTACTCGCTGTTGCTGATTGTGCTCATGCTCACCCTGCCGCAGGGACTGTTTGTCTGGCGCAGGAAAATCC
>Ga0265338_10000796_pt1 | contig 53360 bp, 40 predicted proteins | sample 42126metaG_FD_193579 | JGI IMG/M metagenome (GOLD analysis project Ga0265338, IMG submission 193579) | Rhizosphere microbial communities from Carex aquatilis grown in University of Washington, Seatle, WA, United States - 4-21-26 metaG | ecosystem: Host-associated > Plants > Roots > Rhizosphere... | reverse complement strand
ACGTGCGCGAGCAGTTCGACTTCGTCTTCTCATCCCACTGCCTCGAGCACATGCACGATCCCAGGAAAGCCCTGCTCCAGTGGTGGGCGCTCGTCAGGCCCGGCGGCCATCTCTTCTTCATCGTGCCGGACGAGGATCTTTACGAGCAGGGGGTGTTCCCGAGCCGCTTCAACCCGGATCACAAGGCGACCTTCACGATATCCAAGGAGCGCAGCTGGTCGCCGGTATCGGTGAATGTCCGCGAGCTGGCGCTCGGCCTGCCGGATGCCCTGCTGGTCAGCCTCATCCTTCAGGATCACGGATATGACCGGAGCCTTCTTCGGGGCAGCCGCGGCGGGCCCGGCCGGTCGGTCGGCGGCCTCCTGCACCGTGTCTGCATCTTTCTGCGCAGGCGCGGACCTGGCCGGGCGAGGCTGCTCGAGTCGGTCGTGGCCCGCCTTACGGCGATTGACCAGACCGCGTTCCCGGGCGTGAGCGCGCAGATCCAGTGCATCGTGAGGAAGGCGCCTTGCGTCGCGCCTTGAACCCTCCCGGCTTGCCGGAATGAGCGCACGACCGCGGTATGTATTTGGACTTCAAGCAGCAACGGCACAATGACCTAGGCAGAAACCTTTGTTCCATACACCTGCGCAATCTGGAGGGCGCCGGAATCCGGGAAAGAGACTTGAGGTCCGGAGGCCTAACACTATGTTCATCAAACCCGATACTTGGCCTTAGCAACCGTAGCCGAAATAACACCAACTCTGCCTGGCGGACTGACTGACGCGGCGTTCCCGCTTTCCCTCTTTTTCGGAGGGCTTGTCGGGTTTATTGTGGTCTGGCTGGTGACCCGGTACTCCCGCCGGGTGGCGCACGAGCAGGCAGCGGAGCTGATCGAGGTGGCCCGCCGCGAGGCGGCGGTGGCGGCCGGCGAGCTCAGGCAGAAGGCGGAGGCCGAAATCCAGGAGAAGCGGGCCGAGCTCAACCGCGACTTCGACAGGCGCGAGATCGAGTCGGACATCAGGCTCCGCGAGATCCGGGCGCACGAGGAGTCCCTGGCGCTCCTGGATTTCCAGCTGGAGCAGCGCCAGGAGCGCCTCAACCGCGAGAGCGGCGCCATCAAGCAGGCGCGCGACGCGATCCGCGACCTCTCCAAGAACGTCCGCAAGAGGCTCGAGCGCGTGTCGCAGCTCGACGGCGAGGAGGTTCGCAAGCAGCTGCGCGAGGAGGTGCTCCTCGAGTGCCAGGACGAGCTTCGCGCGCTCCGGCGCGACATGCTCGAGAAGTCCGAGCAGGAGCTGCAGACGCAGTCGCGCCGCATCCTGATCGCCTCGATGCAGCGGCTGGCGAGCAAGCCCAACACCGACCTGACGGCCTCCTTGGTCCACCTGCCGAGCGAGGACATGAAGGGCAGGCTCATCGGCAGGGAGGGCCGCAACATCAAGTCCTTCGAGGCGGCGACGGGCGTCACGCTCCTGATCGACGAATCGCCCCAGCTCGTCCTCCTGTCGTCGTTCGACCCCGTGCGCCGTGAGATCGCGCGCAACGCGCTCGAAGCCCTGGTCAAGGACGGTCGCATCCACCCCGCCAGCATCGAGGAGTACGTGAAGCGGGCGCAGGACGAGATCGACCTTTCGACGACCCAGGCGGGCGAGGACGCCGTCACCAAGCTCAACATCAACGGCCTTCACCCGGAGATCATCAAGCTGCTCGGCAAGCTCCGGTACCGCTTCTCCTACAACCAGAACGTGCTCGACCACTCGGTCGAGACGGCGTTCCTCGCGTCGCTCATAGCGAGCGAGGTCGGGCTCGACCCCAACCTCGCCAAGCGCGCCGGCCTCCTCCACGACATCGGCAAGGCGGTCTCGGGCGAGATGGAGGGCAGCCATGCGGGCATAGGCGCCGACTTCATCAAGCGCCACGGCGAGACCCCGATCGTCGTGAACGCGGTCGCCGCGCACCACGAGGAGGTCAAGCCGGAGACCATCTATGCGGGCCTCGTGATCCTGGCGGACACGATATCGGCCACCCGACCCGGGGCGCGCGCCGAGACCATGGAAAACTATATCCAGAGGCTCAAGCGCCTGGAGGACCTCGCGATGTCGATCGAGGGCGTCCAGCAGGCGTTCGCCATCCAGGCGGGCAGGGAGATCCGGGTCGTCGTTTCGCCCCAGGAGGTCACGGACGACCGGGCCCGCGACATCGCCAAGGAGCTCCGCACGAGGATCGAGGGCGAGCTCCAGTATCCGAGCACGATCAAGATCACGGTGATTCGCGAGGCGAGGTATACGGAGACCGCGACCTAAGGCGGCGAGTGATGGAAGCCCACCTGATCGAGATCCTCGGCATGCTGCTGCGGTGGCTGCATGTCGTCGCGGGCATAGCCTGGGTCGGCTCAAGTTTCTACTTTGTCTGGCTCGACGACAGCCTGGAACCCACGGAGCCGGGTTCCGACGCCGCCAGGAAGGGCGTCTCCGGTGAGCTGTGGGCGGTCCACGGAGGGGGATTCTACAACCCCCAGAAATACGCGGTCGCGCCCGTGAGGCTCCCCGAGAGGCTCCACTGGTTCAAATGGGAGGCCTACACCACGTGGCTCTCGGGCACGGCCCTCCTCGTCATCGTCTATTGGCTGAGGGCCCAGGCCATGATGGTCGACCCGTCGGTGGCGGCGCTCACGTCGGCGCAGGCCGTGGGGATCGGGATCGCCAGCATGGTGGGATCCTGGGTCGTCTACGACCTGCTGTGCCGGTCGCCGCTCGGCAGGCACGGCCGGATCCTCGGCGTGGTCGTCTTCGGGCTGCTCACGCTCCTTGCCTGGGAGCTCTCGCGCACGCTCGGGGGCAGGGCCGCCTACATCCACGTGGGCACCTCCATCGGGACAATAATGGCGGCAAACGTCTTCCTCGTGATCATTCCGGGCCAGAAGCGGATGGTCGCCGCGCTGAAGGCGGGACTCAGGCCCAACCCGGTGGACGGCGCGAGGGGCAAGCAGCGCAGCGTCCACAACAACTATTTCACCCTGCCGGTCGTGTTCATCATGATCAGCAACCACTATGCCGCGACCTACGGGCATCCCCAGGCCTGGGCGGTCCTGGCGCTTGTCGGCGCGGCGGGGGTCCTGATCCGGCACTTCTTCAACCTGCGGCACAAGGGGGCCTTCGCGTGGCCGTACCTGGCCGCGTCGGCGGCCCTCCTGGGGGCCGTCGCGGTCTGGACCGCGCCGCGCGTCCAGCCCCTTCCCAGGGTCGAGGGCCCGGTCACGCTCGACCGGGTGAGGACGATCGTCGGCCAGCGCTGCGCCACGTGCCACTCGCAGGCCCCGACCTTCCCCGGCATCACGCAGCCTCCGGCGGGGGTCGTGCTCCAGGGCGCGGACGCGATCGTCCAGAACGCCCAGCGGATCTACCAGCAGGTCGTCGTCACTCGCATCATGCCGCTTGGCAACGCCACGAAGATCACCGACGAAGAGCGGGCGGTGATCGCCGCGTGGGTGGCCGCCGGGGCGCCGGCCAAGTAGCCGGGCCCGTGGTCAGCGCCCGAGCGCGTCGATGACCAGCTTGTGCAGGGCGGGGCCCGAGGCGGCCACCGTCGACCCGGCGGGGTAGGCGGGCCCGCCCCTCGAGTCCGTGATCACGCCCCCGGCGCCTCGGATTATCGGGACGAGAGCTGCGATGTCCCAGAGGTTCATGAGCGGGTCGTACATGACGTCCGCCCAGCCCGTGGCGACCAGAAGGTAGCCGTAGCAGTCGCCCCAGGCCCGCGTGAGCCTGGACCTCTCCATGAGCGACCGGAACCCGCGGCATTCGGGGCGCGTGGCGACAACGGCCGGGTCGCTTGTCAGGAGCGTGGCGTCCTCGAGCCGCCGGGCCCGGCGGACCGAGGCGGGCTTCCCGTTGAGCGACGCGCTCCGGTTGTCGCCGATGAGGAGCTGCTTAAGTATCGGCTGGTGGATGCACCCGAGGACGGGCTCCCCCTGGTGCAACAGGCCGATCAGGGTGCCGAAGAGCGGGACGGCCGCGGTGAAGGACTCGGTGCCGTCGATCGGGTCCAGTACCCAGACGAACTCCGCGTCCGGGCGCTCGGCCCCGGACTCCTCCCCGACGATCCCGTGGCCGGGGAACTTCTTACTGATGAGCCCCCGCATCAGGTCCTCGGCGCCGCGGTCGGCTGCCGTGACGGGCGAAAGGTCGGCCTTCAGCTCCACCGCGACGTCGGCCCGGCCGAAGTAGGGGCGGATGAAGTCGCCGCTCCGCTCGGCGAGCTCGATCATGAAGGCGCGGTGGGGCTCGAGGTTCACCTCATCTTTGAATCCTCGATTCAGGCGAAAGACACGAAAAATAGGGTGCTCGGCTCGGCCGGCCTGCGGCCGGGGATTTCGACAAATGGGGCCACGGCAGACGTGGCAACCGCAATTGGCGAATCCATCTTTGCCAAAATTTGAGCTCGGAGCGGACCCCAATTCGGGGAAGATCGCACGATGTCCTGGATGGAGCAGCCGATCTTCTTCATCGATTTCGAAGGCAGCATCGCCTCGGGGATCCTCGAGTACGGCGTCGCCACCCTCCTGGGGGGCCGCGTGACGGAGGCCAGGACCCGGCTCTGCGCGCCGACGGGCAGGGTCCGCTCCGAGGACACGGCGATCCACGGGCTTCGAAAGGAGGCGCTTTCCCGGTGCGAGCCCTTCTCGGCGGACTGGGAGCTCTTTGCGGGCCTTCGCGAGACGGGGCCCCTGGCCGCGCACTATGCGGGCGCCGAGAGCTCGCTCCTTAAGGCCACGTGGCCCTACCCGCGCAGCTCGCCGGACTTCGCGAGGCCCGGCAACCGCGTGGTCGACTGGGGCCCCTGGATCGATTCGGCGCGGATCTACGCGCAGCTGTACCCGCGGCTCGAGTCCGGCCGCCTCGAGTCGCTGGTGACGGCGTGCGGGCTCCAGGGCGATCTCGACGCGCTGGCGTCGGCCCATTGCCCCGCGGGAAGAAGGGGCTACCACTGCGCCCTCTACGACGCCCTCGCCGGCGCGCTCCTCCTCGGGTCGCTGGCGCGCCAGCCGCAGCTCGGGTCCCTCACGACGCTGCAGCTTCTCGCGCTCAGCACGCTCGACCCGAGGAAGCGGGACTCGATCGTGCAGCGGGAGCTCTTCTAGCCGATGGGATAGCGCCGGATACCGAGCTTCTGGGCCGCCAGGCGCAGGACGAACAGCGAGTTCGTGGTCACGTACCTCGGGCCCAGGCGCCGGGGCTCGGTGCAGAGCCTGAACAGCCACTCAAGGCCGCCCCGCTGCATCCAGCGGGGAGCCTGCGGGACCCGCCCGGAATGGAAGTCGAACGCCGCGCCGACGCCCACGAGGAGCGCGGCGCCGAGGGACAGGCCGGGCCCGGCCATGAAGCGCTCCTGCTTCGGGGTGCCGAGGCCGACCCACACGACGTCGGGCCGGGCCCGCGAGACCTCCGACCTGAGCCCGTCCATCTCCGCCTCGTCCAGCTCCCGGAAGGGCGGGGTGAAGGTCCCCGCGATGATGAGCCCGGGAAACCGGGCGCAGAGCCTTTCGGCAAGCTCCTCCGCGACGCCGGGGTTTCCGCCGTAGAAGAAATGGCGCAGGCCGCGGGCCCGGCCCGCGTCGCACACGGCAAGCATGAGGTCCGGCCCGTAGACGCGCTCCACGCCGGGCGGCCCCATCCACACGAGTGGCATCCCGTCGGGGGTCGTCAGCCACGACTCGTTGAAGATCCTCCTGAAGTCCGGGTCGCGGCGGGCTTCGGCGATGCCGTTCACGGTGCACAGGCACACGTAGCCGGTGCCCGGGGCGCCCTTGGCCCCTACGATGAGCTCGCAGGCCCGCGCGAGCGTGAGCGCCGAGACGCCCACGCCGAGCACGTTGTAGCGCGGCACTTGGGGTGGTGTCATGCCGCGAATCGTGCCATGAGCTCCTTCAGGCGGCAATCCGCGAGCGAGGGTGCCTGGACGTCCACGTGCCCGAAGTCATGGTGGCCGGTGGAGACGTTGGGGACCGCGACGACCCAAAGGCCGGCGCGCTTCGCCGCAAGCGTTCCGGTGTGCGAATCCTCGAACGCGATCGCCTCGTGGCCGCGCAGCCCGAAGTGGTTGAGGACCAGCCTGTAGAGGTCGGGCTCCGGCTTCGGCGACGCCACGTCCTCCCGGCACGCGACAAAGTCGAAGCGCTCAAGCAGGCCCAGCCTCCCAAGGTGGCCCTCGACGTGCGCATGGCCGGAGTTTGAGGCGAGCCCGATCCGGAGCGCAGCCGCGTGGGCCTCGTCGATGAGCGCCACGACGCCGGGCAGAATCGGCTGCGCATGGTTGCGGGCCTTGTTGAAGACCCTCCTCTCGGCCTCGAGGGCGTCCCGGTCGGCCCCCGGGCCGAAGGCCTTCCACGGGTCGAACGCATAGTCCGCATGGCCCACGCTCCGGGTGAAGAGCGGCTTGTCGAAAGAAACGCCGTGGGCCCTGTAGACGTCCCCGTAGGCGTCGATGAGCGCGGTCTCGGTGTCCAGGATGAGTCCGTCGAAGTCGAAGATGAGGGCGCGGATCATCGTGTGTTGGCGCCCGTGACTTTTTCGTTGCACTGCGGTCGATGCAAGCGTTGACCGTCGGTGATGAAGAAGATCCATCGCCTCGCACTCGCGCTTGCGCTCGCCCTCGGGGCCTCGGCCCGCGCCGACGACTCGTTCACCAAGGGCCTCTCCCCGGCGGACTTCGAGGCGGCGGGGCTGGGCAAGCTGACGCCCGCGGAGCTCGCGCGGCTCGACGAGCTGGTGCGCGGCCAGCAGACGGGCGCCGTCAGGAAGGCCACGGAGGAGACGGCCAAGGCCGTCTCGGCGTCCGTGCGCGAGCAGGTGCAGGCGGAGGACCGGAAGGCGGCGCAGAAGCCGTCGCCCGGCGTGATCGACCGGATGAAGGTGATCCTCAAGCCGGGAACCGAGATCGAATACACCACCCTGGACTCGATGCTCGTACTGCCGTTTGACGGGTGGAGAAAGGGGACGCTCATCACTCTGACGAACGGCCAGCGCTGGGTCGTGACCGACAGCGACCACTACTGGGTCATCGGGGAGGAGACGAAGCCGCGCCATGTGAAGATCATTCCCGGCGCCCTAGGCGGCTTCTTCATGGACATCGAGGGCTGCGGCCGCCCGAGGGTGAAGTTCCTCGGCGCCCCTCCCGCGTCCCAGGCGGCGGCGACCAACTAACCGTGCGGCGCGGGGGACTCCGGCGCCTCGGGCGCGCCGCCGTTCTCCTCCTCGGTCTCCACGATGCGCGCGATGCTGAGGAGCTTGTCGCCTTCCGCCAGCGTCAGGAGCTTCACCCCCTTCGCGCCGCGCCCGGTCTCCCGGATCTCGCTCACGCGGGTGCGGATGCTCTGGCCCTTGGCCGTCAGGAGCATGACCTCGCCGCCGTCGCGCACGCTCAGGGCGCCGGCGACGTTGACCGAGCCGTCCTCGGGCAGGTCGATCGCGATGACGCCCGTGCCACCGCGGCTGATCAGGCGGTAGTCCTCGAACGGGGTCCGCTTCCCGATCCCGTCCTCGCGGGCGATGAGCAGGCGGTCGAGCGGGTCGCAGACCTCGATGGCCTTCACGTGGTCGCCCTCGATCTTGAAGCGCATCCCGGTGACCCCGACCGTGTCGCGGCCCTGGTCGCGCAGGTCCTCCTCGCTGAAGCGGACGGCCTGGCCCTTGTAGCTCACGAGCACGATCTCGTTCTGGCCGTTCGTGAGCACGCACCCGACCAGGGTGTCGTTCTCCTCGAGCTTTATCCCGCGCAGGCCCCCCTCGCGCGTGGCGTTGGTGTAGTCGGTGAGGTTCGTCTTCTTCGTGACCCCGGCCTTTGTAGCCATGACGAGGTGAAAGGCGCCCGTGAAGTCCTTGACGCAGATCATGGCGGCGATCTTCTCGCCCTCGGCCAGCCGCAGGAAGCTCGAGACCGACTTGCCCTTCGAGGCGCGCGTCCCCTCCGGCACGTCGTAGACCTTCTTGGCATGGCACTGGCCCGTGTTGGTGAGGAACAGGATGAAGTCGTGCGTGCTCGCCGTGAACAGGTGCTCGACGAAGTCCTCCTCGTAGGTCTCGGTCCCTATGATGCCCTTGCCGCCGCGCCTCTGGGAGCGGTAGTCAGAGACCCTCGTGCGCTTGATGAAGCCGAGGTGGGAAACCGTCATGACGCAGCCCTCGTTAGGGATCACGTCCTCCATCCGGAACTCCTCCGCCGCGGCGATGATCTCGGTCTTCCTGGGGGAGACATACTTGGCCTTCATCTCAAGGAGCTCGCTCTTGATGAGCGCCAGGAGCTTCGCCTCCGAGTCCAGGATGCCCCGCAGCTCCTCGATGAGCTTCATCAGGCCCAGGTACTCGGCCTCGATCTTGCCGCGCTCAAGCCCGGTGAGCTGGTAGAGGCGCAGCTCAAGGATGGCGTCCGCCTGCCGCTCGGAGATCGGATACTTCGCCATCAGCCGCACCTTGGCCTCGTCGCGGTTGGTGGAGGCGCGGATGATCTTTACGAAATCGTCGAGGTTATCGAGGGCGATGATGTAGCCCTCGAGGATGTGGGCCCGCTCCTCGGCCTCGCGCAGGCGGAACCTCGTGCGGCGCGTCACGACGTCGCGGCGGTGCTCGATGTAGCACTCGATCAGCTCCTTGATGTTCATCTGCTTCGGGCGCTTGCCGTCGAGCGCGAGCAGCGTGACGCCGAACGAGGACTCGAGCGCCGTCTTCTGGAAGAGCTGGTTGATGACGATCTTCGCCTGCTCGCCGCGCTTGAGCTCGACGACGATGCGCGTGTTCTCGTCGGACTCGTCGCGGAGGTCCCGGATGCCGTCCAGGTCCTTATCCGACACGAGCTCGGCGATGCGCGTCACGAGATTGGCCCGGTTCACGTTGTAGGGGATCTCCGTGATCACGATCTGCTCCATGCCACCCTTCAGCTCCTCGGAGTGCGCCTTGCCGCGCAGGCGGACGATGCCCTTGCCGGTCTTCAGGTAGGAGAGAATCGCGTCGCGCCCCGAGATCACGCCGCCCGTCGGGAAGTCCGGCCCCCGGACGATCTCGCAGAGCTCGTCCACCGAGACGGTCGGCCTGTCGAGGATGGCGCACGCGGCGTCGATGATCTCGCTCAGGTTGTGCGGGGGGATGTTGGTCGCCATGCCGACGGCGATCCCCGTCGAGCCGTTCATCAGCAGGTTGGGCAGCGCGGCCGGCAGGACCGTGGGCTCCGTCGTCGACTCCTTGTAGTTGGGCGCGAAGTCGACCGTCTCCTCCTCGATGTCCTTCAGGAGGTCCTCGGCGGCCTCGTTGAGCCGGCACTCGGTGTAGCGGTAGGCCGCCGGCGGGTCGCCGTCGACGGAGCCGAAGTTTCCCTGAGGGTCGATGAGCGGGTAGCGCATGACCCAGGTCTGGGCCAGGCGCACAAGGGTGTCGTACACGGACGCGTCCCCGTGGGGGTGGTAGTTCTTCAGGACCTCGCCCACCACGCCGGCGCACTTGTCGAAGGGCCGGTTGTGGACCAGCCCCTCGCGCAGCATCGCATAAAGGATCCGCCTCTGCACGGGCTTGAGGCCGTCGCGGGCGTCGGGCAGGGCGCGCGCGATGATGACCGACATCGAGTAGTCGATGTAGGCCGTCTGCATGATGTCGGTGATGTTGGCCGACAGGAGTTTTTCGGAGCCTGTGTACAAGGGATTGAGGGGAGGGTGAAGGGTTTGGCCCGGGGCGTCAGACGTCCAGGTACTGCACGTTCAGGGCGTTGTCCTCGATGAACTGCCGGCGGGGCGGGACCTCGTCGCCCATCAGGAGCGTGAACATGGCGTCAGCCTTCGCTGCGTCGTTGACGGCGACCTTGAGCAGGCGCCGCTTCTCGGGGTCCATAGTCGTCTCGAAGAGCTGCTTCGGGTTCATCTCGCCGAGCCCCTTGTAGCGCTGGATCGTGAGGCCCTTGCGGCCGTTGGCGCGGATCTGGGCGATGATCTCGAGGGGGCCCTTGAGCTCGGTTGTCACCTCGCTTTTCTGGCCCGGGTTCTCGGTGATCGAGTAGCGCGGCTCCTCGGTCGGGCTGAACCGGTTGATCTCGAGGCCGGCCGCGGCGATCATCTTGAGGATCTTCGTCATCTCGTTGCTCTCGAAGATCTCGTGGAGCGTCACGCGCTTGGGGGCCGCGGCGGCCTTCGAGTCCGGCTTCTGTGCCGCGCCCTCGGTCGGGTCGAACAGGTCGGCGTCCAGCCCATGGTCCTGGATAAACTTGGAGCGGGCCGCCTCGTCCTGGAGAAACTCGTGGGTCTCCTTGTTGCCCTCGCGGATCCTGGCGATGTAGCGGGGCAGGGCGTGCGTCTTCTTGTCGTGCCTGTCCAGGTATTCGCTCAGCTCGGCGCCGTAGCGGGTCACGCCGGCGCCCAGCTCCTCCAGCGCCGCCAGCGCCTCGACAATCCGGTCGATCTGCTGCGGCGAGAAGTCGTGCTTCTCGGCGAGCCTCCTTAGGACCACGTCCTCGGAGCCGAGCTCCAGCAGGATGCGGTTCAGCTGCTCATCGTTGTCGATGTACTGCTCGCGCTTCTTGCGCTTGATCCGGTAGAGCGGCGGCTGCGCGATGTAGACGTAGCCCCGGTCGAGAAGTCCCCGCATCTGGCGGTACAGGAACGTGAGGAGCAGCGTGCGGATGTGGGAGCCGTCGACGTCGGCGTCCGTCATGATGATCACCTTGTGGTAGCGGGCCTTCTCGACGTTGAAGGCGCCCTCGCCCTCGGCGTCGCCGATGCCGGTGCCGATGGCGGTGATGAGCGTGCGGATCTCCTCGTTGGAGAGCACCTTGTCCAGCCGCGCCTTCTCGGTGTTGATCAGCTTCCCGCGCAGGGGGAGGATCGCCTGGTAGCGGCGGTCGCGGCCCTGTTTCGCCGAGCCGCCCGCCGAGTCGCCTTCCACGATGTAGAGCTCGCCCAGCGCCGGGTCGCGCTCGGAGCAGTCGGCGAGCTTGCCGGGAAGCCCGCCCCCGGAAAGGGCGCCCTTTCGCACGGTTTCGCGGGCCTTCCTCGCCGCCTCCCTGGCACGCGCCGCGTTGAGGGTCTTGTCGATGATCCGCTTCGCCACGGCGGTGTTCGACTCGAGGAAGAACTTGAGCTTCTCGCCCACGACCTTCTGCACGATCCCGTCGATCTCGGAGTTGGAGAGCTTCGTCTTGGTCTGGCCCTCGAACCGCGGCTCGGAGACCTTGACCGACACGACCGCGACAAGGCCCTCGCGCACGTCGTCGCCCATGATCGCGGGGTCCTTCTCCTTGATGAGGTTGTTGGACCTCGCGAAGTTGTTGATGACGCGGGTGAGCGCCGTCTTGAAGCCCGAGAGGTGGGTGCCGCCCTCCAGGTTGTAGATCGAGTTCGCGTAGGCGAAGACCTGGTCGTTGTAGCTGTCGTTGTACTGCATCGACACGTCGACGACGGTCGCGGCCTTGGCGGGGTCGTCGTTCGGCACCGAGTCGCTGAAGGTGATCGGCTTGTCGTGGAGGACGTTCTTGTTCTGGTTGAGGAACTTGACGAACTCCATGATGCCGTCCCTGAAGAAGAACTTGTCCTCCTTCTGGGAGCGCTCGTCGGCGAGCTCGATCTTGATTCCGGGATTCAGGAAGGCCAGCTCCCGAAGGCGCTTGGCGAGGATCTCGTACTGGAATTCGCGGGTCGTCAGGAAGATCTCGGGATCGGGCTTGAACGTGATCTTCGTGCCGGTCTTTCGGGTGTCGCCGATGACCACCATCTTCTGCGTCGTCTTTCCCTGAGCGAAGCGCATCTGGTAGACCTTCCCGCCGCGCCGCACCTCGGCCTCGAGCCACTCCGAAACGGCGTTCACGCACTTTGCGCCGACGCCGTGAAGGCCGCCCGAGACCTTGTAGGCCCCCTTCCCGAACTTCCCGCCCGCGTGGAGATTGGTGAGCACGAGCTCGAGCGCCGGTATCTTGTAGACGGGGTGCGCGTCCACGGGGATTCCGCGGCCGTCGTCCTCCACCGAGCACGATCCGTCCAGGTGGATCGTGACCTTGATGACGGTGGCGAACCCGGCCAAGGCCTCGTCCACCGAGTTGTCGACGACCTCGAAGACGCAGTGGTGCAGGCCGCGCTCATTGGTGTCGCCAATGTACATGTCCGGGCGCTTGCGCACCCCCTCCAGACCCTCGAGTTTTTGTATCTTTGAGGCGTCGTACGCCTCGGCGCCAGCCTGTGATTTTGAGGGGGTTTGCGGGTCGGTTTGGTCTGCCATGTACGGGTCGGGTGGGGGCGGAAATGAAAGAAAAATTCTGTTCCGAAAACGGCAGGGCACGCGAGGGTTTTTTTGGGAAAAAATCGCGTAAATTGGGCGTTTTAAACGCCCTCCGTGGCCCTTGGGCATCCCACCCGCTATCCCCCCCCGGGGTTAGGACCCTGGCGCGGGGGAATTTTCCCATGGCACGGGGGGCGGAACGGGCCGAAAACACGCCCGCGGCGAGGCCATGAATGCGGGGAAAATCCATGGAAACTGGCGCAATCCGACCGCCCGGCGGACATAACTCCACGATGGGATTGACCGCGGTATTGCCGGATGCACATTGGAGGGTCCATGCCTAGCCCCACGATCGAGCTGCTCCTTGTCCTGCAGGATCGTGACACGAACAGGCTCGGGGTGGAGGCGCACCTGAGGGCGGTCCCGGTGGAGATCGCGGCCGTCGAGCAGAGGATCGCGGCGGAAAGGGCTGCGATCGAATCGGCCAAGGGCGAGCTGCGCGAACTCGAGACCCGAAAGAAGGCGCTCGAGACGGACATTGGCGCTGCCGAGACCCAGAGGGGCAAATACCAGACCCAGCAGCTTTCCGTCAAAAAGAATGACGAGTACCAGGCGCTCGGGCACGAGATCGAGAACGTCCAGAAGCAGATCGACGAGCTGGAGGGCCGGGAGCTCGAAACCATGTACTCGATCGATGAGGCGCGGAAGCGCTTCGCCGCGGCCGAGGCGACCCTCAAGCAGAACATCGCGGGCCACGAGGCCCGCATCCGCTCTATGACAGAGAGGGGGGCGAGCCTGTCCGAGGAGCTGAAGGCGGCGGTGGCCGCTTTGGCGGCGGCCCGTACGCCGATTCCGGAGGCCGCCCTGCAGGCCTACGACCGGGCGGCGGCCCGCAGGATGCCGGCCGTCGTGCCGATACGGGGTGGAAAGTGCGGGGGCTGCCACCTGAAGGTCTCCAGCGAGGTCGAGTCGGCTGCGCGCGGGAAGACCGCCGACACGGAATTCGCGCTCTGCGACCAGTGCGGGCAGATGGTATATTGGGAGTCCTAAGAAGCTTGCGGGCGGCCCGGCGCCGGGGCAATGTCGCCCCCTTAGCTTTGGGGCCAGGTCGTCGCTCCAAGTTCTTTGATCCCAAGGCGCGGGTAACGCCGTGCCCGATAGAAGTTTGGAGAGGAAAGTCCGGACACCGCAGGGCAGGATGCTGCACGAGCCGAAGGGCAAGTGCAGGCGCCGCGGCTCAAGCCGCGGCGACGGACAGTGTCACAGAAAACAAACCGCCCGGCGGCCCCTCGGGGCGGCCGGGTAAGGGTGAAAAGGTGGGGTAAGAGCCCACCGCGCCTCGCCGCGAGGCGGGCGGCACGAAAAACCCCTTCCGGTGCAAGACAAAATAGGAGACTGGGCTGCCCGTCCCAGAGTCTCGGGTATGTCGCATCCGTCCGTCGCCGCGCGGTTCCGCCGCGCGGAGGGGCGGGCGGGCGGGCCCGCAAGGGCGCGAGAGAAATGACGGCCGAAGCGCCGCAAGGCGTGGAACAGAATCCGGCTTACCGGCCCCAAAGCTAAAATTTTCATCAAAGTAACCGGTCAGCAGCGGGAATGTTTCCGTAACATGGTTGAATCGGGCTCGTGAGCCTAACAACCAACCGAACATTCCACACAAGCAGAGTTCGTTTTCTCGCGGCGGTCCTTGCGGCCGCCTGCTTTTCAACGCCGGGACTGGTCGCACAGACCGCCGCCCCGGCTGCCCAGACGCCCTCCGACACGACTGCACCCACCGGCACCGTCAGCTCCGACAAGGCCGTGCGCCTGACCGAGGTCGAGGTCACGGAGGGCAGGGCCTCCGCGCTGACCGAGGCGCCGGTCGACAGCAGGCTCGACGCCATCGAGCCCGTGTCGGTCATCAGCGCCCAGATCATCAACAATACGATCGCCCCGACGGCGGACTACGCGACGATCGCCAACATCGCGCCTAGCATCGTCAACATCGAGACCGAGGGTCCGGGCCTGAGCGAATCGAAGATGCTCTCAATGCGCGGATTCCAGGACGGCCAGTACAATGTGACGTACGACGGAATACCGTTCGGCGACGCGAACGGCGAGACCCACCACACGACCAGCTACTTTCCCGCGAAGGTCCTCGGCGGCGAGGTCATCGACCGCGGGCCGGGGACGGCGGCGGACATCGGCGAGAACACCTTCGGCGGCACGATAGGGCTCCTCTCAAAGGACCCCCGGGCGGACCAGGCGGCCGTGCTGACGCTGTCGGACGGCAGCTGGAACACGTTCCTTGGGAACATCGAGGTGAACACGGGCATTCTGCCCAAGATCGACGGCGCCTCCCTCGTCATGACGTACCAGTACATGAGCTCCGACGGGTACCGCAGCTTCTCCTACCTGCAGCGCAACACCTATTACCTCAAGTACGTCCAGCCGATCGGCGAAAACACGACCCTGACGGTCGTGGGCAACTTCAACAACATCAAGTTCAACAACCCGGGCACGGCCACCCAGGCGCAGCTCAACCAGTTCGGGCGCAATTACGGGCTCGACGCCAATCCCTTCGATCCGAACAACAACTACTATCCGTACAACTACCAGCAGAAGCAGGCGGACTTCGAATACATCGGCCTGACCTCGAAGCTTGGCGACGACTTCAGCCTCAACGACAAGTTCTACACCTACTACTACAACAACGACAGCCACGAGAACTCGGCCGATCCCGTGGCCGGTGCCTCCGTGACGAAATACCCGGGAACGGCCTACGCGGGCCCCGCCTACGTGAACAACTCGGGCAACACGCTCCCGAACACCGGGGAGGGCCAGGCCACGGGGAGCGGAATCACGAATGACGACGACCCGGGCGGCCGCATCAAGGTGAACGCGTACCGGGCCTACGGCGACTACCTGGCCCTGATCCACGGCGAGGATTCGCAGCTCGAGGAGAAGGTCGGCGTCTGGGCGGAATACGTGAAGGCGGACCGCTACGCGTACCTCCTCGACTACGGCGCCGCCTACGCCGCGGCCAACCCTCAGGACGCCATGAAGTTCGGGTTCATCGACCCGACGAACTCGAAGGGTTCGCCCTTCAACCCCGGCTACCAGTGGCAGATGCACGTCATGAACAAGACGTTTCAGCCCTACGCAGACTTCATCCTCAGGCTCAACAAGCGCCTGACCGTCGAGGCCGGCGCCAAGGACTCGAACTTCACGATCGACCTCGAGGCCCCGGTGAACCAGGGCACGGAGAAGCCGGATTTCAGCGACTACACCTACACGAACTTCGAGCCCCACCTTTCCGTCAACTTCATGATCACGCCGGAATGGTCGGCGTATGTGCAGTTGGCGGAGGGAATCGCCTACCCGATCGTGACGGACGAGGAGAACGTTCCGAACGACGCGAAGGACCTGGCCGCGACGGGCACAAGCTACAACCCCGGCAACCTGAAGGAGGAGCAGACGGTCAACTACCAGGTCGGCACCGTGTACAAGACGGACAGGTTTAACGCCGACGCCGACGTCTACCTGATCGACATCGACAACCTCGTGTCATCGGTGACCGATCCCAACGACTCCACGAACGCGCTCTATTTCCGGTCCAAGGGCGCGTGGCTGAGCGGTGTCGAGGCCGAGGCGACCTACTACGTGGGCGGCGGGCTGAGCGTCTACGCGAATGGATCCCTCAACCGCGCGACCTACAAGACGGACGCCGGCGTCCCGTCGTTCAACGTCGCCTCCCTGGGGGCGTTCGGGGCCAACGGCGTGCCCAATTCAACGGCCTCCGTGGGCGCGATCTTCAACCGGACGGGGTGGTTCGCGTCGATCGGCGACAAGTATGTCGGCTCGTACATCGTCTACTCGAGCGCCCTGGTGAACCCCGATCTCGGGCTCTACGGCCAGACCTCGACCGGGCAGCCAGGCGGGGCGCCGGTCCCGGTCCAGACGGGCACGAACCCGGGCTTCTGGATGGCGGACTTCGCGTGCGGGTACGCGCTCAGGACGCCCCGCTGGAGCCACATCCACTCGGTCAAGATCAAGCTCCAGGTGGACAACCTTCTCAACCGCAAGGTGCAGCTCCTGAGCTCGGTCGGGGCGACCCCGGCAAGCAACGGATTCAACGTGCTGCCGACGTCGAACTACTTCCTGACGCTCTCCACCGAGTTCTGAGCCCCGTTCCCTGAGAGCCCCCGGGTCGGTCAAGAGGCAGCCCAAGGCCGCCTGTTGACTCCCCGGGGTTCCCTTTCACGGTCATTGGGGATTCATCGATCTGCATGAAGAAGATTCGCCCTGGCATCCTCGCCCTTGTTCTGGCCGGAGCCGCGAGCCTGCCGCCCGCCCCGGCCCGGGCCGAGGGGGCGGCCGCTCCGGCCGCGGCCCATCGCGTGGTCCTGGTGGTCTTCGACGGGATGAGGCCCGACTTCGTGTCGGCCGAGGAGACGCCGAACCTCTGGAAACTCGCCGAGCGGGGGGTGCTCTTCGCCCACCACCACGCGGTCTACCTTTGCTCGACCGAGGTGAACGGCACGGCGCTGGCGACGGGAGCGTATCCCTCACGGAGCACGGTCGTCGCGAACTACGACTTCCGCCCGCGAATCGATCCGCAGAAGCCCGTCGGGATCGAGATCCCGAGCGTCGTGCGCCGCGGAGACGAGGTGAGCGGGGGCCGCTACCTCGGCGCTCCCACGGTGGCCGAGATCCTTCACGCTCACGGCCTGCGGACGGACGTCGCGGGATCGAAGCAGGTCGCGCTCCTGCACGACCGCGCGAGACGCCCCAACGAGCCCGGGGTCTCGCCCGTTCTCTACGAGGGGGCGGCCCTGCCGCCCGCGCTGGAGGCGCCGATCGACCGGGAGATGGGGGATTTTCCCCCAGTCCCTCGGGACCAGGACAAGGTCGCCCGGGACGCATGGACAACCGGGGCGCTGCTGCGCGAGCTCTGGAGGGACGCCGTGCCCCCGTACACGCTCCTCTGGCTCGCCGAGCCCGACTTTTCCCAGCATGCGACCGGACCGGGATCCGCGCAGTCGCTCGCTGCCGTGAGGAGCAGCGACCAGAACCTGGGCCGGGTCCTCGCCGAGCTCGACCGGCGGGGCCTGGGGGACACGACCGACGTCTTCGTGGTGTCCGACCACGGGTTTTCGACGGTGGCCTGGAAGGTCGACGTCGCCGTTGAGCTCTCGCTCGCCGGATTCAGGACGGAGCGGGTCGCGCTCGGCGGCCTTAAACCCGGGGATGTGATGGTGGTGAGCAACGGCGGCAGCTCGCTCCTGTACGTGGGCGGCCACGATCCGGACGTCTGCCGGCGCCTTGCGGCCACCCTCCAGATCCAGGACTGGGTCGGCGTCGTGTTCTCGCGGCAGCCGACAGAGGGGGCTTTCCCCATGGCCGAGGCCCGTATCGACGCGCCGGATGCCCCGGACCTGGTGGTCTCGTTGCGCTGGAGCGGCGACAAGAGCCGGACGGGAGCCCCTGGGCTCCAGACGTCGGACCTCTCCCCCTCGGCCAAGAAGGAGGGCAATCACGCGAGCTTAAGCCCCTTTGACATGCACAACACGCTGGTAGCGGCCGGCCCCGACCTGCGCCGCGGCGTGGTCGACACGCTGCCCTCAGGGAACACGGACGTGGCGCCCACGATCCTCTGGATTCTGGGGCTGAGGGAGGAGGCGGCGAAGATGGACGGCAGGGTGCTCGGCGAGGCGCTTTCCATCGAGGCGCCGCCCATGCGGGGCTACGAGATCCGGCGCCTCGAGGCCCGCCGCGACACGGCCGGGGGCGTGTGGCGGCAGTACCTGCAGGTGAGCGAGGTGAGCGGCGTCCGCTACATTGACGGGGGCGGCGGGGCTTTTGAGCCGCGGGCCAAGTGAGCGCCCCAGGGGGCGGTCAGTCCGGCCGGCGCCGTGCCGCGGGCCGCCCGAGGCCGAGCCTGTCCGGTTTGAGTATTCGCGCTCAGGGCGTCCCCAAAATCGTCACGCCATGGCAGGCCCGCATTTCCTCGTCGTCCGGCGGTTCCCAACGGCCCTCGACGTAGTCGAACATCTCGCGCGTGACTTCGAATCGCAGCTGGTGTAGCCCGCCTTTCTCGGAGTTGCGCGCCGCCACCCGCCGCCACCGCTCTTCGACCGGCACATCGACGAAATGCAGCTGGACCGTGAGTCCCGCGTCGCGGGCAAGCTTGGCCAGTCGCGCGCGGCTCTCCCTCCTCGTGAGCCCAAGGTCCAGCACACAAGGGATGCGCCGCGCCGAAACCTGAGACGCCGTCGCCCAAATCTGCTCGTAGCAGCGCTCCACGCGCGCCATCGACCACGAGGGGTCAAGGGGCTGCGGCGAATCCATCCAGAACAGGGCGGTCATCCACTCATCAATGGAGAACCTCACCGCGCCGAGCTGTTCGCTCAGCCGCAGGGCGTAGGTCGTCTTCCCCGCCCCCGTTGAGCCGCAAACAAGGTGAACAAGATGGCTGTGCATCAGCCTTCCGTATTCATTCGCGGGGCATCCTTCAAACTGAGACGTTCACCCGCCCACGGCAGTGTAATAAACTGAACGATGCCTTATGAAGGGTGAAAGCTGGGGGTGAGTTGGTTGCCCTTTCAATCAGTCACAGGCTATACGCCAGCGGATGCTTGGGCTCGTAGAGCATGATGTCGTCCGCGCCAGGTACGGCCATCATGGCCACGAGTCCGTACCCGTGATCCTGAACTTCGCCGCGGAACTCCGCTCCTTTGCCCTTCAGTTCAATGACCGTGCGTGAGATGTCGTCGCACATCAGGGAGATCAGATGGTGCCGCGGCGATTCGTACGTCTTGCCATCATAGACGCTGTGGGTCGGGTGCACGCCCATCTCGCTCCGCCCGGTCTTGAAGATCAGCCAACCCGCGCCTCCACCTACCACATCCTCGACGTAGGGCCAACCGAGGACGTCGCGAAGGAATGCGCGCGTTGCTGGGGCATCGTCGGAATAGATCAGGGTGTGGATGCTGGTGATCATTGGACTCAACTTCTAAAATTGCCTAAGATTATGCGGTTTCTGGCTATTGCCAATCCCGAAGCCGTTCAACCCGCCGGGGTTCGAGATTGGGACACCACCCCGCCCACAATACCCTTGACTCGTCCCGGTCCGTTTGAGTCCTTGACCGGCTCCGAACTTCACAACGACCATGGCCAACACCCAATCCGCTATCAAGGCCGCCCGCAAAGCCGGGCGCCTGGCACTCCGCAACCAGGCCGCCAAGACCCGCCTGAAGACCCTCCACAAGGCGTTTGATGCCGCCGTGAAATCGGGCGACGCCGCGGCGGCCAAGGCGGCGGGCAGGAAGTATCTGTCCGCTATCGGCAAGGCCGTGAAGTCCGGGGTCGTTCACAGGAACGCCGCCTCGCGCGCGAAGTCGCACGCGGCGAAGTACGTGCTCGCGAAGTGAGCGCGATTTTGGGATGGCTGCGTGCCATCCCAAATTGAAGACGACCCCCAGCGTCGAACTTTTCCTTTCGCGCTTCGCCGACGGCGAGTGGAGGGAGGTCGTGCGCCCCTGGCTCGAGGCGAGCCGCGGGGTCCTCGAGCGTTCGCTTCTGGTCGCGCCGACGCGCGGGCACACCCAGGCGCTGAAGCAGCGCTGCCTCGGCGAGGGAGTGGCCGTTCTCGGTGTCGAGTTCCTAACCCCGGGCCTCGCGAGGAGGAAGAGGCCGGGCGCCGGCGGCCTCGGCAGGACCCTCCAGCTGCTTGTCCTCAAGGCGCGGATCGCGGCCCGCATCGCCCCGCTCGGCCCGGACAATCCCGCGCGCGGCCTGTGGAAGAGCCTGGAAAGCGACCTTGAGTCCGCCCTCTCGGACTTCGAGGACCTGATCCGGGGCGGATTCCGGCCGGAGCATTTCCCGAGGCCCGAGCTTCGCGAGGTCTTCGGCGAGATGGCTGCGTGGATCGAGGCGCACGGCTACGCGCTCGGCCCCCTGCAGGACGAGCTCGCGGGCCTGGGGCCGCCGAAGCCCGGGGAGGCGCCCGTGGCCGACAGGCTCCTCGTGCTGGCGGGCGGCCCGGAGGGGTGGGGGGATTTCTTCGGGCTCGTTGCGTTCGCCCGTCGATGCCGGTCGGTCTGCGTCGTCCTTACCGAGCCGGAATTCAGGGGCAAGGGCGGCTCCGGCGAGGAATGGGTCGACGTCTGGCAGGCCATCCTCGGCGTCGAGGCCCGGGTGGTCGAGGCCGATCCCGCGCAAAGCTGCGCCGGCGTGGCGGAACTCTGGGAGGGCGCCGGGGGATCCGCGGAGCGCGCGGACGTGATCGTCGCCCATTCGAAATCCGAGGAGATGGCCCGGGTCGCCGACGCGGTGGAGCGCCTCCTGGCCCAGGGCTCGGACAACATCGGGGTCGTCTTCCCCAAGGCGGGCGCGGCCCACGCGCGCCTGGTGCGGCTGCTTGAGGAGCGTGGCGTGGCGTACGCCGACCTGATCGGGACGGCGGGCGCGCCTCCCGTCGACACGAGGATCCAACGGGCCCTTGCGGATTTCTATGAACGGGGATGCCGGCTCGAGGAGCTCCTTGCGCTGTGGCCCCTCCTGCGATCGCTCAACCTCGCAAGGCTCACGCCGGCGCAGGCCCGGTCCGTCTGCGAGCGGCTCTTTGACGAGGTGCAGTCGCATTCGGTCGAGCCCCACGTCGGGCGCCTCGAGGCGTCGGACAGCAAGGAGTGGCGCGAGGTCGGGCGGGTCGCGCGGCTGCTCATGCCGGGCTGGCCCGAGCAGCTTTCGCCTGCGGACGCGCTCGCCCGCTTTGAAGCCGCGAGGGACCGGCTGGGGATTGCCGAGCCCGCGGGCTGGTCCGCCCTGCGGGAGTTTGCGGCGCGGGCCGCGGAGTTGATGCCCGCGCGCGCCCTCCTTGAGGCCATCCGCTCGTTCCTGCCCGAAAAAGGCCCGGCCGGCGGCGTCCCGGGCAGGAGCCTGTTTGCGCACGTGACGCTCACAACGTGCCGGCGGGCAGCGGCGGTTGTCTGGTCCGACGTGATCCTTGCCGAGTCAAACCGGGGGATCTGGCCCGAGAAGCGCGAGTCGAGCTGCTGGCTCGGCGACGAGGCGCGCAGGGAGCTCGACATGTCGTTTGGCCGGTTCTCGCTCGGCCTGCCGACGGGCGACGACCGCGCGGTTCTTGAACGGCGGCTCCACTGCGCGGTCGCCCGCAACACGCGCGGGAGGGTGATCTTCAGCGCGGCCCTCTTCAGCGACGAGGAGCCCGAGGTGGCCATGGGCCCGAACGCCTGGCTTGAGCGCGTGCTTTGGAGCAAGGGCCTCTTGTCCGCGGCTGACGCGGGCGCGGAGGCGTTCGAGCGGCTGGCTGCCGAGCGCCGCGGCCCGCCCGGGATCGGGGCGCCCCTTGCGGGCGCCTGGCACGACATCTGGCGCCGGCGCAGGGATCCCGCCGTGGCGTTCGACGAATTCTTCCTCGGGGAACCCGATGGCCGCCACAGGCCGGCGAGCCTCTCCGCGAAGTCGATCGAGCGCGGTATCGTCGATCCGGCCACACTCTGGTTCGAGGCCGTCCTCGGTGTGCGGCGCGTCAACTGGAGCCCGTTTGCGCGGGCCCGACAGAGGTCCGTTGGAAACGCGGTCCACGGCGTGCTTGCCGCGGCCTTGCGGGGCGCGCCCGTTGAGGGGAGCTTCTCGCGCCTTCCCGACGGGGGCGCCGCGGCGGCAAGGCTGGACGGGGAGTTGCTGCGCCTGCGTGCCCGCTGGCCTGCGGACCGCTACTGGGACTCGTTTCACATGGACGTGGCGCGCGCGGCCCGCGAGCTGCTCGGGAAGGTGTTCGAGCTTCCGCCGGCGGCCTACTGCGCGGTTGAAGCGCCCCTGCCCGAGGGCGCGAGCGTCCCGGTGGGCGGCGCGGGTAGGATCCCGGTGCGCGGGCGGATGGACCTCGTTCTCTCCGACAGGCCGGGCTGGGACGGTGCCAGCGTCGAGATCGTCGATTTCAAGACGGGCGGCGATTCGGGTCTCTCGGCCAGGAGCATGGCCTCAAGGGGCGCCTCGCTGCAGCTCGGCGTCTACCTTGTGGCGGCGAAGTCGGTCGGGGCCTCGGGCAATGTCTGGATGCTCAAGCCCGAGGAGCGGCCAACGAGGATCGGGATGGACGAGCTGGAACGCGCGTGCTCGAAGCTTTGGATACTCGGCGCGCACCTTGAGACGGGTCTCTACGGCGCCCGGACCGCCGACCGGAGCGAGTACACGCACGGCTTCGAGTGGCCCCTGGCGTGCTCGCCGGTCCCGTCAGCCATCCTCGAGAACAAGTTTGCGCTCACGTTCGGGGCCGGTCCGCCGGCCGATGCGAAGGAGGACAAGGATGCCTAGGCTCCCGTCGGACCAGCCCGCCCGCGACCGGTTCACGAACGACTGGTCGGTCAACCTCGCCGTGGTCGCGAACGCGGGCTCCGGCAAGACCACGGCGATCTCCGAGCGCCTCGCCGCGATGGCGCTTTCGGAAGGCGGAGCCGAGATGCTCCGTCACACGACCGTCGTCACGTACACGAAGAAGGCCGCGGCGCAGATCGAGCAGCGCGCGCGCTCGGTGCTGCTGCGGCGGATGGCCGAGGCCGGTCGGACGGATGTGGAGCCGCTCGCCCGGCTCGAGAGGGCGTTCTTCGGGACGATCCACAGCTTCTGCCTGCTGCTGGCGCGCCGGCACGGCAGCGTGCTCGGCGTCCACCTCAACCCGGCCCTGGTCGAGGACGACGAGGACGCCCACTGGCAGGAGTTCCTCGAGCAGGACCCGATGACGTTTGATTCCCTGGGCGAGGCGCAGGTCGGGGCCTTCCTGCGCCACGCCTCGCTCGACGAGATCTTCAGCCTGGCCCGCGACCTCGATCTTGCCACGGCCCGCCGCCTTGCGGGGCGCCGGCTTTCCCCTGAGCCGCAGGCGCCCTCGCGGAGCGTGCTCGGCGAGATCATGGAGGCGGCGCCCGCGCGAAGAGGATCCGGGGCGGACGCGCTCGCCCGCAACAAGGAGAGGGCAAGCGAGTGGCTGAGGCGGTTCGCCGAGGAGACGGAGCGCCTGCCGATCGCTGAACCGGAGGGTTCGGCGGCGGGGATCGGTGACCTCTACAGGAGGTTCTTCGCGCCCCTGAAGAACTGGCTGGCGGACGCGGGCGGAATTCTGGCCGCGGAGCTCTCGCTTCGCTACCGGTCGTGGCGCCTCGACCGCGGGATCCAGACCTACTCGGACCAGATCGAGACGGCGCTCGCCGTCCTGGCGGACGAGTCAATGCTCGAGCGTATCCGCGGCGAGGGCTGGAGAGTGATCCTGGACGAGGCCCAGGACACGGACCCGAAGCAGTTCTCGGTGCTGGTCGAGATCGCGCGCCCGCCCGGGGCGCAACTGCGGACGTGGCCAGGCAAGGGCGGCGTCGGCCCGAAGCCGGGACATTTCTGCATGGTCGGGGACGCGCAGCAGGGGATCTATTCGACAAGGGCGGACATCCGGAACTTCCAGGAGCATGTGGCCGCCTTTGACGAGGGAAACGGGGGCGAGCGCCTCACCTTCGGCGTCACGTTCCGCGCCCCGCGCCGCGTGGTGCGCCTTCTCAACGCCACGCTTGGCGACGCGTTTGGCGAGAAGCGCGACTTCAACTTCGGCCTTCCGCCCGCGGACGGCGAGCCCGAGCCCTTCCTGCAGGTGCGCTACGAGCCGCTGGTGCCGGGCCCCGAGAACATCGAGGGAGGCGCATGGATGCTTCCCATCGAAGAGCAGCCCGTCGAGGGCAGGCGGCACGTGGCGGACCGCAAGCTTAAGAACGAGGCCTGCCAGGTCGCGCGCTTCCTCGCATCGGGCGGTCCCGGCGCAGTCGGCGCTCAGGCGTGGGGGGACGTCTGCATCTTGGCTCCGCGAAGGGCCTGGCTGCCCATCATCCGGGACGAACTTGACGCGGCGGGACTCAAGACCGCGCTCCAGATGAGGCGCAACCGCAACGGGGACAATCCTGTCTACGCCTGGACCTGCGGGCTGCTCGCCGTCGTATGCGATCCCGAGAACTCTTTCGAATGGGCTGGCGTGCTGAGGGAGGTCTTCTCGGTGAGCGACGCGCTGATAGCCGGCGCGCTCGGGGACCGGGGAGAGTTCCGCTGGGACGAACCCGACGACTTCCCCGGGCCCGTGAGGGAGGCGCTCGAGCTCCTCGGACCCTTCATCGGCCGCGCGGACGCCGAAGGGGAGTCCCTTGACCGCTTCGCTTGCGAGATCTCGGCCGCGTGCGGTCTGGCGGAAAAGGCACGCCTGGTGGACCCGGACGGGGGCCTTGGGGACGAGCTTGCCCGGCTGCTCGCCGGGGCCGCCGAGCTGAGCCTCGGCGGCGCCGGTCCGCGCGCGTGGCTCCGGGAACTCCTTGGGTCCCTGGACGAATTCCGGGCATCCGGGCGCACCGCGAGGGACTCGATCAACCTGATCACGTCCCATTCCGCAAAAGGGCTGGAGTGGCCGGTGGTCATACCGTTCGGGCTGTGGCGTTCAATCGTCTCCCGCGGACCCGAGGGAATGAGGATGGTCCCCGGGCGCGACGGCGTCACCCGCGTCGCCTTTGACAGCGACAGCATTGCCCAGGACACACGCGTCTCGCTGGAGCGCGCGCAGCTTCGCGAGCACGTCCGCCTGCTTTACGTCACGCTGACGCGCTCGAAGAACGCCCTCGTCATTCCGTGGTCTGGGGGGGATCCCGAGAAGAACAGCTTCGCGCAGTTCTGGAACCTGGACCCTGCCGCCCTGGACCTTATCCCCGCCGCAGGCGCATTGCCTGGGCCCAGCGAGCCGGAACACGCCGACGAGGCCGAAGCATTGACCCCGCCCGCCTCGCCGGCAGAGCCCACCCCGGCCCCGCCGTTTCCGAGGCGGGTCCTCCCGCACGAGCTTGCGGCCCTTCCGGACGAAGCGAGGGCCGCACGCCACGAGTCCTCCCTGGACATGCCGCCGCCCGTGAGGGACGGGCCCGACCCCCTCGAATACGGCGTCTGGTGGCACGAGGCGCTGGAGCACATGCCGTGGTCGGGGGACGAGCCCGCGGTCGCGGCGCACGGGGCGGCCGCGAAGGCGGCGGCCGTGGAGAGGGGGTTCGGGCCGCGGGCGGTGGAGGAATGGGACTGCATGCTGGCAAGCGAGCCCTGGCGCCTCATGCGCGACCCGAGGTGGAACCGGCTGGCCGAGGTCGGGATCTTCGCACCGCTCTCGCCCGACAGCTGGATCGACGGCGTCATGGATCTTGTCCTGCACGACCCCGGGGCCGCGGAGGTGTGGATCGTCGACTGGAAGACGAACCGCCGCGGGGAAGGGGAGGGCGACTCGTCGCTGTTGGAAAGGCTGGCGGCGGAGTACGCGGGCCAGCTTTCGGCGTATGGGACCTCAGCCGCCGCCTTCTTTCCGGGATCGAGGGTGACGCTCTGGATCTACTCGACCGCGGCCGGCGCCTGGACGCGCGTCGCCGCGCCGGCTTGACCCCGTTGGCGCAGGCGTCTCAGGGGAAGATTGCACTCGACAGGCCAGTGGGTGAATCGCACGTTTGTTGCACAAACTCCATATGGGAAACCTCAAGAAGAAACGCCGCCTCAAGATGAACAAGCACAAGCGCAGAAAGCGCTTGAAGTCCAATCGCCACAAGAAGCGTACGTGGCAGAAATAGACCGAACCCGCCGCGCCCTGCGGCGGGTTTTTCTTTTAAATTACGGTAAATACTTACGGGCGGGGCATTAATGCCTTTTTCGCCTTGTAAATCATCCCCGAATCTACTGATGTGGCCAACCATTCGCCGGAAACCGTCCACCGTTTCCCGGCGCGCGCCTAGAATCCGAGCCAACTCAACTTAAACGCCCCCATGCTCTTTTCTAAAAAGACGAAGGGATACTTCGTCGAATGGAATGAGAATTCGGTGCTGTTTGCCCGGACAACCTCAGTTGCGGCGCCGATGGAGATTGAGGAGCTGAAGGAGTGCGCCCTAGGGGACGAGGCGGGCATCGCGGACACGCTGAAGCACCTTCAGCCGAGGAAACCCCCAAGCGGCTATATGCACGCTGTGGTAGGGGTTTATCCGCCAAGACGCGTCGTGCGCAGGCACACTTTGGAGATCAAGAAGATGAAGGAGGCTAACTACATGGCCGACGTCTTCAGCCAGCAGCTCCGGATCGAGCAGGACAAGTACACGGTGGCGATGATCAACTCGGTCGACGGCACCGACTACGACCTGGCCAGGGCCATGCAAAAGGAGGTCATCTTCTGCGGCGCCCCGAACGACGATATCGTCGCCTCCCAGGAAACCCTGCTCAACTCGGGGATCTACCCCGAGCGCCTCGAGCTGGGAAGCGTCGCGACCCTGGGCGCCCTGGTCGACTGCCTGAACTTTGAGAAGTCCAAGACGCCCACGCTGGTTCTCGACGTCGGCAACGACACGACCCACAGCTTCATCATCTCGACCAACGGCGTGGAGGCCTCGAGGCCGATTCCGCAGGGCCTGGAGTCGATGGTGCCGGTCGTCCAGAAGGAGCTCGGGCTCAAGGACGAGGAGTCCGCAAGGAAGCTGTTCCGGTCCAACACGTTCGACTTCACCGGCATGGGGCCGCTGCTGATCAAGCGGCTTCTGAAGGAGCTGCAGTCATCGATCGGCTTTTACGAGGTCCAGACCGGCCAGTCCGTGGGCCAGGTGATCTGCATCCAGCTTTCGCCGAAGCTCTCATGGCTCGAGGGGTCCCTGGCGAGCTCGCTCGGGATCGCGACCCTGAAGTTCGACCCGGTCCCGTGGCTGCGGTCCCGGCGCGTGGTCGTTCCCGACGCGCTCACGAAGACGGCCGGGGAGTTCCGGTGGTTCGGCCTGATGAGCCTGATGGTGCAGTACAACAACCAAGATGGCGCTCGCCCTAACGAAAAAAAGTGACGCCGGCGTCGTTGTGGTGCCCCCGTGGCATCCCAACCTGCGGATCGTCCAAAACCTGCCCGACACGAAGGTCGTGCGGACGGCGTTCTTCGTCAACGGCGCGGCCATGTCGGTCGCGATCGCGCTGGCGCTCTACCTCGGGATCCAGGAATGGAAGCTTCACGAGGTCAACAAGCAGGTCGCGGATTGGCAGCGCCAGATCGACCAGAACAAAAAGCAGAGCGCCGAGGCCGTGGCCCTCTACCAGGATTTCAAGCAGGAGGAGGCCAAGACGGCCGAGGTCGCGGACTTCGTGGCGTCCAAGCCCGTGCTTTCGGCGATCATCCTCAGGCTGGCGCAGATCACCCCGAAGAAGATAGCCTTCGACCTTCTCGATTTCAGGGAAGCAGGAGTGGCGATCCGAGCGACCGTGAAGGGCGCGCCTGACCGGGCGAGCGGCGATGCGTCGGCCTATGAGAAGCTCCTGCGCACAGACAAGGTGCTCGGGCCCATCTTCAACGACGTCAACCTCGTCACGATGCGCCGCAACGCGACGACCGGCCGGCTCGTGATCGAGATATTCTGCGACTACAGGAAGGAGAAGGGGGCGAAGAAGTCATGAGCAACGAGGAGCTAGTCGCCTTCCTGAAGAAGAACGTGATCCCCGTCGTGTGCGTGATCGTGAGCATCGCGATCGCCGCGACGCTCTACTACCGCAGCGACGTGCTCCCCGACGCCGAGAAGGTGCTGGCGCAGAAGACCCAGCAGGGCGAGCTCCTGGCGGCGAACATCGAGGACTCCAACCAGCCGCCCTCCCTGAAGGAGCAGCACGCGGCGATTGTCGCGTCGAACGAGGCGATTTCCAACAGGCTCGTCCGCGTCGGCCAGCTGGCCGAGAACCTGCAGTACTTCTACCAGCTTGAAAGCGCCACCAGCGCAAAGCTGACGCCCGTGCAGGTCCCGGTGCCGCCCCCGGGAAAGAACGCGCCGAAGGCGTTCTTCATCCCGGTGGGATTCACGCTGTCGGCACAAGGGGACTACGCGCAGCTGATCGACGTCCTCCGGAGGCTTGAGGACGGCGAGCACTACTGCCGCGTACTGACGTGCAACGTGCGTCCGCTGACCGAGCAGCGCGGGGGGCCGCTTCTGATGACGTTGTCGCTCCAACTCCTGGGAACCCAATGAGACGCGCGAGGAACATCCTGCCCGCGGCCCTTGGGGCGCTCATCGCCGTGCTCGGCGTGACGGCCCCCATGGCCAGCGCGCGCGTCGAGTCGGAAATTGCCCCGCCGGACAAGAGGAAGGTGTCGGTCGAGAAGGCATCGGCCCTGGCGAAGCAGAAGCTTGTGGCGGCGCTGCCTGGGGAGCTCATCCAGCCCTTCGCGCCCCCGGGCTTCGACCTTACCGATGCGGAGGAGGCCGCCGCAGCGGCCGCGGCCGCGAGGCTCGCCAACCAGAACAACCCGGCGGCGCCGCTGCCGCCCTCCAACCACCAGCTCCTCGAGGAGATCGTCTCCAAGGTGAAGCCCTCGGGAACCATCTACGTCGGAGGCAAGCCCCTGCTCATGTTTGGGAAAAGATTCGTTAAAACAGGCTCCCACTTCACGGTTACGTATAAGGGTAACGACTACGATCTTGAGTTGACGCAAATAGACGGCACAAACTTCACACTGCGTTACAAAAGCGACGAAATCACCAGGCCAATACAACCAGGAAAGTCACCATGAGAACCCGCCTTTTCCTTCTAGCAGCTATAGCGGCATTGCTAGCCACGCCATCGCCGGTTAACGCGCAGACTAAGGCGGCACCCGCGAAGTCGGCTCCGCCGGACACAGCGACGACGACGGTCCAGGTCACAACGACCGCTCCTGCCGCGGCGCCCGCCCCCGAGGACGTCTCGGTGAAAGAGGCCCCGGCGCCGACCGGCGCCACGGCCACCAAGGGCCACGACACCCTCTCGGTCGACTTCCCCGACGAGGAGATCCGCAACATCCTGCGCAACGTGGCCGAGCTTTTCGACCTCAACATCGTGATCCCCGAGACCCTCCAGGGGAAGACCTCGGTCAAGCTCCACGACGTGACCTGGCGGCAGATCTTCCAGGTCGTTCTGACGCCCGTCGGCTACACCTTCATCGAGGATGGCAACATCATCAAGATCGTCAGCAATGAGAGCCTCACGCAGGAGCCTGTGTCGACGGAGATCTTCGTGATCAACTACGCCAAGGCCGCGGACATTCAGCCGACGCTCTCCTCGCTCGTGGACGCGACCGCCGGCGGCAAGATCGTCATCGACGGGCGCACGAACAGCCTCGTGATCACCGAGCGGCCCTCGAGGATGAAGCGCATCCGGCCCGTCATCGAGGAGCTCGACCGGCCCACGGACCAGGTGATGATCGAGTCGAAGTTCGTCGAGATCTCCAACAACGACATCAAGAACATCGGCGTCAACTGGAGCTCGCTGAGCGGCTTCAGCGTCGTCGGCTCCAACGGCCAGACCGGGCTCTACCAGTACGCCAACAGCTACGGCTCGACTAACGCTAACGGCGCCAACCTTACAAACGGGAACACGACCGGGACGACGACCGGCAACTCGACCGCCACGAACGGCAACAGCGGGACGACGCTGTCCAGCGGCTCCACCAACAGCACGAACAACAGCACGACCAACGGCACGCCGACGAACACGTCGAGCACCGGCACCAACAGCAGCATCTCGACCACGATCGGCAACACGGTCACGACCGCGGTGACCAACGCGGTCACCGGCACCGTCAACAGCGCCCTGAACCTCACCCAGTCGACCCAGGGCGGAGGGTCGTCGACCAACGCGATCTCTGCCGTCTTCTCGTCCGACCAGTTCAAGCTCGTGCTCTCGGCGCTCCAGCAGCTCAACAACGCGAAGATCGTCTCGAATCCGACGGTCGTCACCCTGAACAACACCGAGGCCTCCATCAACGTCGGCCAGCAGTACCCGATCCCGAGCTACACCTTCAACCAGCAGACCGGCACGTTTGAGGTGTCGGGCTTCATCTACAAGGACATCGGCATCATCCTTAAGGTGACGCCGCAGGTGAATACGCGCGGCTTCATCAAGCTGACGCTCTCCCCCGAGGTGAGCCAGAACCAGGGCACGACGAGCTTCGGCGGCGCGAGCGGCGCATCGATCCCGATCATCGGCACCCGCAAGGTGATGACCCAGGTGTCGCTGAAGGACGGTTACACGATGGGCATTGGCGGCCTTATCAGCACGAACTTCAACAGAGGCGTAAGCAAGGTGCCGCTCCTCGGGGACATCCCGCTCATCGGCTACCTCTTCAAGCAGAGGACGGACAACAACGTCGTGGACAACCTAGTGATCTTCATCACCGCCAAGACGATCAGCGCGGAGGGCGCGCCGGTCGAGCAGGTGTTCAACTCGGAAGAGGTGCGCGCATTCCACCTCAAGCGCTCGGACATGCCCGGATACCGGGACGGCAGCGATCCTTTCGAGGACGAGTCCCCCAAGCCTTCAAAAAAAGGCATTCAGTGAGGCGTCACTCCTCCCAACCGTCTCCCAAGACGTGACACCATGAAAACAAAAATCATTTCCCTGCTGGCGCTCGTTTCCGGCCTTGCGGCTCCCGCGGCGCTGGCACAGACGGCTCAGCCGGTCTTGACCTGCAAGATCGTCGACATCCAGGTGACGAACAACACGGTCGGCAGCGCCCAAGTGACGGCCGGCGGAACGGCCTATACCGTTGTGCCCACAGTGACACTCGTTGGAGGCGGCGGCATTGGGGCGACGGCGCACGCGACGATCGATGCGGGCGGTGCCGTGGACAGCGTCATCATAGACAACCCCGGCTCGGGCTACATCGGGCCGCCGAATGTACAGATCTCGGGCGGCGGTGTGGGTCCCCCGGCGGCTTCAGGCGCCGAGGCGACCGCCTACCTTGCCGTCACTACGGACTTTCCGATCCCGAATAATCCGGCGCCCAACCAGAACGAGGGCTTCGGGGCGGCGGGCGACACGATCGGCATCTCGGCTCTTGCGTCCGGCACGCAGCCGAGCGCGGGCTTCAGGTACGGCTTCACGGTCAACGGCCAGTCCGTCGGGACGAGCATCATCGAAACGCCCGGAGAGTCGGGCGGGATCTATTGGACGCCGCCGCTGCCGGGCGTCTACAACATCACCGCGACCACGACGGATGGCCTCGGCAACACCGCGACTTCCGCCTCGATCCGGTACTTCGCGACCGGAACGGCGATTGTCAGCCCGGTCGCTGGGGGCAACGTCGGCGGGCCGGGAACCCTCGTCCCGGTGGGCTCGTCGCTCGTCATTGAGGCGACCTCGACCCCTGCTGATGGATTCGTGCAGAGGATAGACTTCTACACCGATTGGACCGGAAGCACGTCGACGAGCACGCTCATCGGCTCGGGCACGAACTACCCGTATTCGGTCATCTACACGCCGACCGGACCCTCGGGGGTCACCCATCGGATCAAGGCCGTTGCCTACGACAACAACGGCGCAGTGGTCCCCGGTGTCGTGTCCATGGACGAGATTCTGCTGACGATGACGACGGCAAATTCGGGCCCGCTGCCGACCTGCTCGATTTTCACCCCCACGAACGGCTCGCTGCTCGAGATCCCGGACTACGGGACGAACGCCTCCGCGGCGGTAAACGTCATCGTGACGGCGGGACCCGGCACCGGGAGCGGTGCGCACATCCAGAGGGTCGAGCTGTACATCAATGGCGTCCTGTTTGGTACGGACACCTCCTATCCCTACAAGTTCGTCTGGCAGCCGTCCGTGACGGGCGCCTATGCGCTCACGGCCCTTGCCTACGACACCTTGGGCAATGTCGTGGCGTCGACGGCCTCCGCGAGCTCAAATTCCCCGGTGGCGACCAACATCACGATCGAATCGGCGCCTGCGGTGGACATCGTCTCGCCGGGCCAGGGAGCGACGCTGAACGGTGGCGCTGCGACCTCCATAACAGCCGTGGCCTCCGACACAAACCTGGATATGAGCGGCAACCCTGTGACGATCAAGCAGGTGCAGTTCTTCCAGGACGGTACCTTCGTCGGTGTCGCATCCACGCCCACCGCTGGCGACTTCTACACCATCTCGTTCAAGCCCGTCCAGAACATGATCAACGGGGCCCCTGCGCCCAGTTCGCTGACCGCGATCGCAACGGACACGGTCGGGTTCTCTGGGAACGCGGCTGCAGTCCAGGTGAACGTCACCTCGGGCGGCACCGGCTCGAACGTCGTCATCGGCACGCCTCCCACGGTGACGCTCGTGACGCCGGCCAATGAAGCGAACGTCATTGTGAACACGCCAGTGAAGCTGTCGGCTACCGGGACCGCGCCGAACGGAAACATCTCCTCGATGGCTTTCCTCATCGACAACACGGTGGTTTCGACGCTCACCCAGTACCCCTATTCGGCGACGTACACGTTCCAGAACCTCGGCACGTACCAGCTGGTCGCCCAGGTGGTCGACAACGTCGGTGACGAGACCAGCACCAAGGCCATCACGATAAACGTGGTGCCGGAGCCGCCGCCGACGGTGAGCGTCACCGCTCCGGCGAGCGGGGGAATCATCACGGCCGCGGCGGGCGTTACCGTGACTGCGACGGCTTCGTCGCCGTCCGGCACGATCGCCAACGTCCAGTTCTTCGAGAACAACATCTCGATCGGCACCGCGACCACGGCGCCGTACACCGCGTCCTTCACACCGCTGTCGGCGGGCGTCTACACGCTGACCGCGGTCGCGACCGACAATGCCGGAGAGCAGACAACGTCCGCGCCGTCGATCGTCGAGGCCGTGCAATCCACGGGGGGACTGGGCACGTCGATCTATCGCGGAACGTATCAGGGCGCCAGTTACAGCGACAGAGGATATTTTGCGTTCATCGTTGTCGATGGATTGTACGGTACCTACATCTCGCATTCGGACACGACCGTGGCGCCACCCTCGACGGCCTTCTATTCGGACCTGAAGGTGAGCACGGGCGGCGCCTTCTCGCTGGCCGGCAAGCTGCAGAACTGCGTCGCCGGTGTGTCTGGCGTCCAAGGCACGCTGCTGCCGGGTCAAGAATTGTTCATCGGCGCGGCAACCCAGCCGAACGGCCAAAGCGTGGCAACCGGGTACTACACCGGGAACCTCGCGGGGCAGGCCGGCAGCGCGGTCACCGGCATTCTTGGAGCCGACGGCAGCTTGATGCTCTATATCAGCTCCGGCTCGTTCTCGGATGTCGCGGACGGCTCTGTCGACGCCTCAGGCGCGTACACGATCACAACGGTCGGGAACAATACGGTGACCGGCAAGGTGGACCCGGTGACGGGATTCCTCACCGGGGCGCTTTCCGGCACGCCCGGCGGCTCGCTCCTGGCGGCCCGGGTATCAGGCGGCACGTTTAGCGATGGTGTCCTTAGGAACATCTCGACGCGCGGCCAGGTGGGAACCGGAGGGAACATCATGATCGCGGGGTTCGTGGTCGGGGGCACCTCTCCAAAGACGCTCCTGATCCGCGCGGTCGGCCCAACGCTGTCCTCCTTCGGGGTGTCAGGGGCAATCACGGGCACGTCCCTGAACGTGTACTCCGGCACGACGGTTGCCGCCCAGAACACCGGATGGAGCTCGAATCCCACTAACGCGGCGGCCGTGGCCAATGCCGAGCCGCAGGTGGGGGCGTTCGCTCTTCCCAGCGGCAGCTTCGACTCGGCGCTTGTCGGGACGTTCGCCCCGGGGCCCTACACGGCCCAGGTGAGCGGACTGAACGGCGCGACCGGAACCGCGCTCGTCGAGATCTATGATCTCGACACGTACACGCCGTTCACCCCGCAGAAGCTGATCGACGTGTCCACGAGGGGCACCGTCGGCTCGGGGAGCAATGTCATGATCGGTGGCTTCGAGATCAACGGGGCGGCCCCCAAGCGGCTCCTGATCCGCGGGGCCGGGCCGGGCCTGACGACGCTCGGCGTCACCAACGCCCTCGCGTCGGCGCACCTGCAGCTCATCAACTCCGCCAACCAGTCTCTCATCCGCGAGAACTACTCGTGGGGGACCGGAAACGACGTGGACCTTGTCATGGCGGCCGAACAGGCGACGGGCGCATTCGCCTATGCACCCGGGAGCGCGGATTCGGCGATACTGATCGTGCTGCCGCCAGGGACCTACACCGCCATTCTCTCCGGATCGGGATCGTCCACCGGCACCGCCCTTGTCGAGGTCTACGAGGTTCCCTAGACGGGGACCTCGCCAGGCGCGACAATTGGGTGGAGATTTCCCGATTACGGGCTAGGGTGCGCTGGTCTATGTCCAGGGCACCAAGCGCCGAAATCCCGCCCGCCGGCAAGCCGAACGCGTTTGCCGGCGTTTTTGCTATGCTGGCTCCGCACATGGCGGCGCTCGACGAGTTTCTCCAGGGGCAGCTGGCGTCGTTCGAGCCCGAGATCCGGGCCATGGTCAACTACTGCATCGACACGTCGGGCAAGCGCATCAGGCCCGCGCTGGTGTTCCTGAGCGGCTGGAAGGACCCGCAGGCCGTCTCGCCCGACCTGGTGCGCGCGGCGGCGGTCGTCGAACTCGTGCACCTCGCGACGCTTGTTCACGACGACATCATGGACTCGGCCGACGTCCGGCGCAGCAGGAGGACCGCGACGCGGGAATTCGGCCCGACCTCCGCGGTCCTGTTGGGCGACGCTCTCTTCGCCCACGCGCTGCATCTGGCCACGCATTTCCCGACAACCGAGGTCTGCGCCGCAGTGTCGGAGTCCACGCGGCGGGTCTGCGCGGGAGAGATCGTCCAAACGCTCAGGCGGAGGTCAACCGACCTGACGCCGGCCGACTACCACCGGATCATCGACCTGAAGACGGCCGAGCTCTTCCGCGTCTCATGCTACCTCGGGGCGCGGCTCGCCGGCTCCGAGGACGGCTACGTGGACGCCTCGGACCGGTTCGGCAGGCACCTTGGCATCGCGTACCAGATCTATGACGACCTCGCCGACTTCTTCGGCCGCGAGGACAAGATTGGCAAGACGCTTGGCACGGACCTGGCGAGCGGCAAGCTCACGCTCCCGCTGTTTGCCCTCATGGACAGGCTGCCTCCGTTCGAGCGGGCGGCTCTTTCTGAGGAAATCGGCGGGCTGCAGCCCGCGAAGCCCGCGCTGCGCCTGAAGCAGATGCTCGACTTCGGCGTCTTCGACACGGTCGAAGTCGCCGTCCGCCACGAGGTGTCGGCGGCGCGCGCCGCCCTCGCGGAATGGCCGGGGCGGCCGCCGACGCAGCACCTGCTCGCCCTCTGCGACGTCCTTCTGGCGCAAGTCGGCTCCCTCAAGCCGGTTGGATGAGCGCCGGTTCAGCCGTTGGGGCGGGGCAGGACGCCGGGAAGGGCGCCCCGACTTCGTTTCCATTTGCTTTAGGTCGCTCGCGGGACTTTCTTCTGCCTGCCTAATGAACGCCAGCAAGACCCTCGAGAAGACCCTCGTGGCGTCGCCCGAGCGCAAGCTCGAGGCGGATGCTGACCTGGACATCGTCCGGAAGGTCCAGGTCGGCGACGTGGCGGCGTTTGACCGGCTGATCTTGAAGTATCGCGAAAGGGTACTCGGGATCATCTACAACATGACCTCCAACCGGGAGGACGCCTCGGACCTTGCGCAGGATGCCTTCATCAAGGCGTTCCAGTCCATCCACCGATTCCAGGGGCAGGCCTCGTTCTTCACATGGCTCTACCGCATCGCAGTCAACTCCACGCTGAGCCACCTTCGGAAGAACCGGCTGCGGTCGTTCTTCAGCCTCGAGTCGATCCGCGAGGAGGATCCCGTGTCCCGCGAGGTGATCGACGCCCTGACCGACAAGACGGGGGCCGGAAGGGACGCGTTCGTCCATGAACTCCAGGAAAAATTGAACGATGCCATGCAGAAACTGTCTATCAATCATCGGACAGTGGTGACTTTATTCGAAATCGACGGACTCAGCCATCAGGAGATTGCCGAGATAATGGAATGTTCGGTCGGGACCGTGAGGTCACGGCTCCATTATGCAAAACAATTGCTCCAAGCCGAGCTCCAGCCTTATTTGCTCAAATGAAACGAGATACGGAACGTAAGACCACAATCGAGGATCTTTTGCGCCTCAAGAGGGCCGAGCGTCCGCCTGCTGAGTTTTGGGCGACATTCGAGGCGGAAATCCGTGCGAAACAGCTTTCGGCGATCGTGAGCAGGCGGCCCTGGTGGGACGGGATTTCGAGGATTTTTGCGGTCTTGAACAGGCACCCGGTCCCCGTCGGGGCGGCAGCCGCGTTGGCGCTGGCCGGGATCGGCGCCCGCTACGTGGCTGGAAATGCCGAAACGGCTTCGGTGAATCGCGCGAGCGTGTCGGAGCCGGTTGCGGCGGCGGCGGTCGCCGCGCCCGTGGCACGCTTGGTGGAAAACGCGGTCGCGGCTCCTCAGGAGACCGGATTTGCAGCGCGTGAGGCAGTCCCGGTGCAGGCGCCGGTTGTCGCGGTGACCGAGTCCCACATCACCAAGGCGCCGGCGACGGTCGCCGCCGAGTCCGCGTCCCGGTCGCCGTTCGGCGACGGGATAGGTGTCACCCTTTCGGATTTTCGCGAGCCGGCGCCGGACACCGCGCAGCGCGCCGTCTTCGGCTCGGACCGCGAATTTGAGCCTGCGTCGACACCCGCCCGCATGCCGCAGGCCGATCCCCTCGCAGGGCTGGATCCGGCGGCCGAGCGCCGCGCACGGCTTCTCGCTCCGGCGCTTCCGGCTTACGCCTCAAGCGGCACGCGCGCCGTCGCGACCGACTGGATGAAGGCCAGGGCCTCCTCCAACGAGCGCATGTACGAGTCGATGGACCAGGGACCCAGCGACAGGATGCTGGTCGGCTTCAGGTTTTGACCGTCTTGGCGGGTGACGGCGGCAGACACGCGCCGCAGCCGTTCGCAAAGAAGTCGTTGCCCTTGTCATCGACCAGGATGAACGCGGGAAAATCCTTAACGTCGATCTTCCAGACGGCCTCCATCCCGAGCTCCGGGTACTCGAGCACCTCCACCTTCGTGATGTTCTCCTTCGCAAGGATCGCGGCGGGCCCGCCGACGCTTCCCAGGTAGAACCCCCCGTGCTTCTTGCATGACGCCGTCACGCCCGGTCCGCGGTTGCCCTTTGCGAGCATGACCATCGACCCGCCAAGGGACTGGAACAGGTTGACGTAGCCGTCCATGCGCCCGGCCGTGGTCGGGCCGAATGACCCGGAGGCGTATCCCGTCGGGGTTTTTGCGGGCCCCGCGTAGTAGACGGGGTGCCTCTTAAAATAGTCGGGGAGCCCCTTGCCGGCATCCACCCGCTCCTTGAGCTTTGCGTGCGCCGCATCGCGGGCTACCACCATCGTTCCGGTGAGGGACACCCGCGTGGTCACGGGGTACTTCGAAAACTCGGCCCGGATCTCCTCCATCGGCCTGCTCAGGTCAATATGAACACCCGAGGTGTCCTTGAGCCTGCGCTCCGAGGCCGGGATGAAGCGTCCCGGGTCCGAGTCCAGCTTCTCAAGGAAGATCCCGTCGCGGGTGATCTTCGCCTTGATGTTGCGGTCGGCTGAGCACGATACGCCCATCCCGACCGGGCAGCTCGCCCCGTGCCTGGCCAAGCGGACGACGCGCGCGTCGAGCGCGAAGTACTTTCCCCCAAACTGCGCGCCGATCCCCGTCTGCCGGGCGATCTCCATCACCTTCGCCTCCCAGGCCGTGTCGCGGAACGGGCGCCCGAGCTCGTTGCCGGTGGTCGGCAGTGAATCCAGGTAGTGCGAGGACGCGAGCTTTAGGGTCTTCATGCACGCCTCGGCGCTCGTGCCCCCGACGACAAACGCCAGATGGTAGGGCGGGCACGCGGACGTCCCGAGAAGCGGCAGCTTTTCGGCGACAAACTGGGCGAAGCTCTTGGGGTTCAGGAGCGCCTTTGTCTCCTGGAAGAAGAGCATCTTGTTCGCGGAGCCGCCGCCCTTGGCGACGAAGAGCAGCTCGTACGACGCGCCCTTTGTCGCGTGAACATCGATCTGGGCCGGCAGGTTGGTGCCGGTGTTGACCTCGTTCCACATGTCGAGCGGGGCGGTCTGGGAGTAGCGTAGGTTCTCCTTCGTGAAGCACTCGTAGACGCCGCGGCTCAGCCATTCCGCGTCGTCAGCCCCGGTCCAGACCTGCTCGCCCTTCTTCGCGAAGATGGCGGCCGTTCCCGTGTCCTGACACATGGGAAGGATCCCCTCGGCGGAGATCTCCGCGTTCTTCAGGAGCGTCAGCGCCACATACCGGTCGTTTGGCGAGGCCTCGGGGTCGCCAAGGATGGCGGCCACTTGTTCCAAGTGTGTCGTGCGCAACAGGAAGGCACTTTCGCGAAACGCGTTCTGGGCCAGGTAGGACAGCACGTGCGGGTCGACCTTCAGGATTTCGCGACCCTCGAATTGCGTCGTCTCCACGCCCTCCTTCGAGAGCAGGCGATATTCGGTGGTGTCCTCTGATAGGGGGAGGGGCTCCTGGTAGATGAACGGTGGCGTAGCCATGCCAAAATTATGCCCAACTCCGTCCCCAAGTAAAGGTGACCGTGGCCTGCGGCGGCGTGCCGCCTACTTGGCGGCGGCCATAGCCCTGACGACGGCGTGGAACCGCGGCAGGTCGGCGGGCGTGACGACCTCCCCGTTGGTCCTGCGCCAGCCGGCATAGCTGGGCCATATCCCACGGGAGAGGAAATTGTCGACGATCTTGGACATTCCAGCCACATGCAGGTAGTCCTTCTGCTCCTTCTCGTCGCGCGTGCGCGAAACCATGGTCTCGGGGATGGGCAGGATCCTTCCGCTCGAGACGTGTGCGAGATCGTTGAGCACGACAAGGGGTCGCGAATCCTCCAGGGTGGTCGCGGGTCGCGGGACCTCGCCCTGAAGGTACCGGCAATACTCGAGGTGGTTCTCCTCCAGCCCGTCGAACGGCCCGCTCAAGATCCTCTCGGTCCGCCCGTCCTTCCAGGAAACCTCGACCTGGCCCCCCACGGCATACCGCAGGACGGCCTTGTCGCAGATCACCGTCTCGGAGCTCGCGCTCGTGCCGGCGCAGGCGTGCGAGAGCGAGAACCGGAGCGTGCAGCCGGTCGCGAGATCGGCCTCCACGAAAAAGGTGTCGGCGCCCTCGATCGCGTGGGCCCGGTAGAGCTCGGCCCTCACCGCCGCGACGTCGGGCCAGCTGTAGAGTCCGGGAGTCCCGGTCCAGAACAGCATGTTGTGCACGAAGTGCGCCATCGCGTTGCCGAAGCACGAGTCGAGAACGATGCGGTCCCCGAAGACCAGCCTGCCGGACCAGGTGTTGCGCGCGAAATACCCGGCGGGCCGGGGCCAAAGCGCGCACAGGGTGCCCCCGCGTATCGCGCCAAACTCGCCCGAGAGGAGCCTCTCCTTGAGCGCGAGGCGGCTCTTCTCGACGATGAAGTTGAAGCCGACGAGGGACGACTTGCGGCTCCGCTTGTCGGCCGCGACCATCTTGTCGAGCTCCGCGAAGTCAAGGGTAGGGGGCTTTTCGATGTACGCAGGGAGGCCGTGGGAGGTGACCGCATCGTGCATCTCGGCGTGAAGGTGGATCGGCGTGGGGATGACGACGTAGTCGAGGTCGCCGCTGCAGGCCCCGAGCATCTCGCGGTAGCCGCCGAAGACCCGGACGCCACGCTGGGCGAAACGCCATGTCTGCCGCTCGCTCGCAAACGCCCCGAGACCCGGATCGCAGGCGCAGACGAGCCTGACCAGGCCGCGTTCCTCAAGACGGGCGACCGTGTTGTGGTGCGAACCCGCGAATCCCCCCATCCCGATGATTCCGATTCGGACGGGCCGCTTCACACTATCTTGAACTTGGGGAGATCCTGGCCGTCAATGAGGCCGACGGGCCTGCCCGATGCGTCGACCACGATCAGGTCGTCGATCTTGTGGAGTTCGAAGAGCCGCAGCGCCTCGACGCCGAGCGCGTCGTCGCGGACGATCTTCGGCGAGCGGGTCATGAACTCGGAGACGGGTCGCCTCAGGAAATCCGGCCCGGTGAGCGCGGACCTGCGGAAATCGCCGTCCGTGAGGATCCCGGTGAGTCTGCCGCTCTTCGCCCTCACGAGCGCGATGCTTCCGCTCTTCGCCTTCGTCATCGCGAGGATCGCCTCCTGGACCGTGACCGTGTCGTTGGCCACCGCCAGGCGCGGGCCGCTGCGCATGATGTCGCGCGTGCGAAGAAGAAGGACGCGACCCAGGTTTCCGGCCGGGTGGAACTTGGCAAAGTCCTCCCGCGTAAGGCCGCGCGCCTCCAGGAGGACCATGGCGAGGGCGTCCCCGAGGGCGAGCGCGGCGGTCGTGCTCGCGGTGGGCGCCAGCTTCAGGGGGCACGCCTCCCTCTTGACGCGGTAGATCAACCGGTGGTCGGCGTCGCGGGCGAGGTCCGACTTCGGGTTCCCCGTGAACGCGACGTACTTCAGGCCGAAGCGCTTGATGAGCGGGACGAGCCGAAGAACCTCGTCGGACTGCCCGCTGTTGCTCAGGAGGAAGGCAAGGTCGCCCTCGTCGCACAGGCCGAGGTCCCCGTGGAGGGCCTGGGTCGGATCGAGGTAGCATGACGACACGCCCGTGCTGTTGAACGTGGCCGCGATCTTGGCGGCGACATGGGCGGACTTTCCGACGCCGCTGAAGATCAGCTTCCCGCCCGCGGCGATGGTTGCCTCCACGGCCCGCGCGGTGTCGACGAATTCCGCGCCGAGCGCCCTGGAGGTCTCCTCGAGGGCGTCACACTCAATGCGTATGCACTGCTTGGCGCGCGCGAGCGCCGATTTTGGTGCGATTGCCATCAGCGCGGGTTGTTGTCGGGCGTCATTTGTGTTTGAGTCGGGGACGGAGAGTGGGAAATTTATCCGTCCGGTCCGACCGTTCAATCCCATTCGCCGCCAGATGCACCTTCGTTCCATCCTCCTCGGCCCCGCCGCACTCCTGGTGCTGGCGCTGGGGCCGGGCTGCGGGGGAGACGCGGCGTCGCTCTCCTCGGAGATGGACGACTCGAACTACCGAGATGGCCAGCAGATGGAGCGCCAGGGACGGTGGGACGAGGCGCTCTCGGACTATCTGAAGGTGATCGACCGCCGGGGGGACTCGGCGCCGGAGTCAAACCTCGATGCCGGCCTGATCTACCTCAACCACATCAAGGACCCGATCTTCGCGATCTACCACTTCCGCAAGTACCTTGAGCTGGAGCCCAATTCAAAGCAGGCCGTTTATGTCCGCGGGCTGATTGATGCGGCCAAGCGCGAGTTCGCGCGTGCGCTTCCCGGGCAGCCGCTGGAGAGCGAGACGGAACACATGGGCGTGGAGGAGCAGGTGGCGCGCCTGCAGCGCGAGAACGACGAGCTCAAGGCCGAGAATGCGGCGCTTAGGGCGGGCGGGCCGGTGCCCGTGGTGCATTCCAGCGCGATCGACATCAGCGCGATTCCGACGCCGCAGAGCGCGACCCAGGACTCTGCCCGTCCGGCGGACGCCTCCGTTTCACCGATTTCGCTGGCTCCCGTCGAGCCGGCCGACAGCGGGGCGGCGTCCGTGGCGAAGGCAGCTCCGCAGGACGAGCGGCCGTCACAGACGGCGCCCTCGCGGCCCGCGTCCGCCCCGGGCGAACGCCACCACACCGTCTCAAGGGGCGACACGCTCTTCAGTCTCGCGCAGAAATACTACGGGAACCGCTCAAAATGGCGCGACATCTACGCCGCCAACCGCGACCTGCTGGCGAGCGAGAAGACGCCCCTGAAGATAGGCTGGGAGCTGAAAATTCCCTAGACCGACGCGAGCGCCTCGTCGAGGACGGCGAGCATGAAGTCCGCGTCTGAGGCCGAGAAGATCATCGGCGGCTTGATGCGGAGCGTGTTGCCCCAGAGCCCTCCCTTGCCGATGAGCAGCCCCATCTCCCTGCAGGCCTCGAACACGGCGGCACACTCGTCCTTGGCTGGCTCCTTCGTCTTCCGGTCCTTCACCAGCTCGATCCCCAGCATTAGGCCCAGGCCTCGGATGTCGCCGATCAGCGAATGCTTCCCGGCGAGCCGCGCGAATCCGGCCTTCAGGTGGTTGCCGATCTTGAGTGAATTGGCCTGGAGGTCCTCGCGGTCGATCACCTCGAGGACGGCGCGCGCCTGGGCGCAGGCGACGGGATTGCCCCCGAATGTGTTGAAATGGATCCGCGAGACGAGCGCCTGGGCGATCTTTGGCGTCGTCACGACGGCGCCCAAGGCGCAGCCGTTTCCGATGCCCTTCGCCATGGTGACGATGTCCGGCACGACACCCTGGGTCTCGAACCCCCAGAAGTGGGTCCCCGTCCTGCCGAAGCCCGCCTGGACCTCGTCGGCGATGCACACGCCGCCCGCGGCCCGTACGTGCCCGTAGGCGTGCTTCAGGTACCCGTCGGGGAACACGACCGTCCCTCCGACCCCCTGGATGGATTCGGCGATGAATCCCGCGATCTTCCCGGAGGTGCCGAACTGGATGAGGCTCTTCACGTCCTCGGCGTATTTGCGGCCGGCCTCGGGGTCATCCTTCCCAAACGGTCCCCGGTACAAGTCTGGAAGGACCGAATGCTGGACCCCGAACCCGTGCGGTACGTTGAACTTCCACGTGCTGTGGGAGGTGAGTCCCATGGTGGACTGGCTGCCGCCGTGGTAGCCATTCCGCAGAGCGATCATGTCGTAGCAGCCCGTGTAGGCCCGCGCCATAAGCAGTGCGAGGTCGTTGGCCTCCGAACCGGAGTTGACTAGGTACACGACCTTGAGCTCGCCGGGCATCCGGGCCGCGAGCTCCTTGGCATAGAGAACGATGTTCGGGTGCAGGTAGATGGTCGTGGTGTGCTGGAGGATCTCGTTCTGTCGGTTCGCGGCTGCGACAATGTGCGGGTGGCAGTGCCCGCAACTCACGGTCACGATGCCCGCGATCCCGTCCAGGTAGCGCCTGCCCTTCTCGTCGAAGAGCCACTGGGCCTTGCCCTCGACGATCATGAGCGGCTTCTTGTAGTAGTGAAAGATCGCCGGGCTGAGGAATTCCCTGCGCAGGGCAAGCACCTCCTCTGCCGAGGGTCCGGAATAGGGCTGCGGCACGTGGCCGCACGGGGGAAGGGGGATGGATTTCATAATTTAGCTCTTGGGCGCAAGCTTACGGAGAATCACATAGGCGACAAACGCTATCGCGAAGCCGGCGAACCACGCGAAGCCGTAGATTCTAAGGAAGAATGCCGGGACGTGTGACGGGTCGATCAGGCCGACCTGTGCCAGGAATCCCGGAAGGTTCGGGAGCGCCGCGACAAGGAACGCCGCGATCGCGGCGACGCTCCATCCCCCCGAATAGCGGTACTGGCCGTTGGGGTCGTACAGCGCCGGGACGTCCAGGCTCCGGCGCCGGATGACGAAATAGTCGGCGATCATGATGCCGCCGACGGGCCCGAGCAGGGCGCTGTAGCCCACAAGCCAAGTGAAGATGTAGCCCGACGGGTCGGCGACGAGCTTCCACGGCATCATCACGATCCCGACGACGCCCGTTATCAGGCCGCCCATCCGGAAGGAAATGCGCCTCGGGGCGAGGTGGGCGAAGTCGTTCGCCGGGGAGACGACGTTTGCGGCGATGTTCGTGGCAAGGGTTGCGATCCCTAGGGCGACCATCGCGAGGATGAGCACGGCCGGGTTCCTGAACTGCACCAGGACCTCGATCGGGTCCCAGATCGTGTGCCCGAAGATGATCGCGGTCGCCGAGGTCACCGCGACGCCTATGAAGGAGTAGAACGCCATCGCGAGCGGAAGTCCGAGCGCCTGGCCCACCATCTGGTCCCTCTGGGACGCCGCGTAGCGGGAAAAGTCGGGTATGTTCAGGGATAGGGTAGCCCAGAACCCTATCATGCCGGTCAGGCTCGGGATGAAGAAGGCCATGAACTGGCCCGCCTTGGGCTGGCCCGGGTCGAACGCCGAGGGCTGCGACAGCATGGGCCCGAACCCGCCCGCGGAGCGCCGGGCCCAGACCAGGAACACGACGCCGAGCGCGATCAGCAGGGGCGCCTTGATGTTCAGCAGCAGCCGGATCGAATCGATCCCCTTGTAGACGACCCACATGTTGAGGCCCCAGAAGGCCATGAAGCACAGGAACTGGGACAGGGTCACGCCGAGGGCGTTCGTGGCGGCGCCCGCCATCGCCGGGAAGAAGATCGCAAGGATCTTGTGAATCGCCTCGCCGCCTATCCACGACTGGATTCCAAACCACCCGCAGGCGACCAGGGCCCTCAGGAGCGCAGGGATGTTGGCCCCGATCGTCCCGAAGGAAGCCCGGCACAGGACCGGGAAAGGGATTCCGTAGCGGGTCCCCGCGTGGGCGTTTAGAAGAATCGGGACAAGGACGATCGCATTGCCGAGGAAGATCGTGAGGACGGCCTGCTTCCAGTTCATGCCGCCCCCGACCAGGGAGGAGGCCAGCATGTACGTGGGGACGCACGCCGACATGGAGATCCAGAGCGCCGCGAAGCTGCCGACCCGCCAGGTGCGCCTCTCGGGGGGCACGGGCGCCAGGTCCGGGTTTTCGAGGGGACCGCCAGCCATCTTCAGGACGATCCGATAAGCATGCCCGCGAAGAAGACGAGCAGCCCGCCGACGATGACCTGGAACGCGGCCGAGAGAAAGGGCGTGTCCATGTAGTGGTGGCGTATCCAGGAAATAATCACAAGCTCGACGAGCACGACGGCGACGGCGATCGTGAACGCCGCGTGGAAATCGGTGATCATGAAGGGCAGCGTGTGGCCCAGCCCGCCCGCGGCCGTCATGAGGCCGCAGACCGCGCCGCGGATCATCGGATGGCCGCGGCCGCTGATCGCCCCGTCGTCGGAAAGCGCCTCGGCGAAGCCCATGCTGATCCCGGCGCCGACGGAGGAGGCGAGGCCGACAAGGAAGGCGTCCCTGCTGCTGTGCGTCGCGAAGGCGGCCGCGAAGAGCGGCGCGAGCGTCGACACGGAGCCGTCCATCAGGCCGGCAAGGCCGGGCTGGACGACCTGCAGCACAAACATCCTCCTCTGGCTCTCGTCCTCGATCGCGCGGGCCCCCGAGGCGACCTGCTCCGAGTCCATCTTGTCGGCGAGCGCCTCGTGGCCCGCCTCAACAAGCGCCAGGTCGCCCAGCAGCTTGCGCGTGGCGGCGTCCTCGGTCCTTGTGGCCGCCACCTCGTAGAACCTGCGGGAGGCAAGCTCCATGACGCCTATCTGCCGGCGCACCTGGGCGACGGTGAGCGCATTCATGAGCCAGACCGGCTTCTGTGTGACAATGCCCTTTACGTCCGACCTCTGGATCTGGGGAATATGGTCCCCGAACCGCGCGCGATACATGTCGATGAGGCGCTGGCGGTGGACGGACTCCTCGGCCTGCATCACCGATAGCGTGGACGCGGTGGAGGGAAACGTCTTGCGGAACCTCTCGGCAAGGTCCCCGTAGATCCGGCTGTCCTCCTCCTCCATCGACACGGCGAGGGCCATTATTTCCGGTTCGGTAAGTTTGGAAAACGCCTTTGCCATTGGGTTTTGCGGCTTGGCCCGAAACTACGCCCCATGCCAGGCGCCTACCAGCAACAAATCGTTGGCAAGACTGCCCTTGGGTTATACCGTGGCCAGGCGGCGCGGCCCGATCGGACCTCCCGGCAATGTCGACACAATACCCATTTATGGACAATGGGTTGCGCAGCAAAGATGCACGTGACACGCCCGTGCCGGTTCAGGAGGGGCCGGCGCCGGAAGCGCGGAGGATGCCCGAAGGGGCGCTTCGCGGGCGCGCCTCGAATTAGCCCTGTAACTTTCTTGTGTTTGGCGGTGTTATTGGGACTAACACCCCAATTATGTCCTACCTAAGTCGGGTCATCGCAACTGCCGGCGTCATTGCCGTTTTCACAGCATCCGCGTCCGCAAAGATCGAGCGCGTCGTCGAGAAGTCGTTTCCGGTCCAACCCGGAGTGCACCTCAAGGTTTCGACCGCGGGCGGCGACATCCACATCAAGTCGACCTCGGGCTCCGTCGTGAATGTGGTCGCCAAGGAGCATATCCGCGCCGGCAGCGAGGCCGATGCGGACGAATTGCTGAAGAAGCTCGATCTCAAGATCGCGCAGGACGGCAACGAGGTGGTCGCCTCGGCATCCTATGAGTCGGGCGTCGGCTTCCACTTCGGAAGCTGGCCTCCGGTCCAGGTCGACTTTGAGATCTCGGTTCCTGCGAGCGCCTCGGCCGAGCTGAAGACTTCCGGCGGAGACGTCGTCGTGGGCGACCTGGACGGCGCCCTGCGGGCCCACACATCGGGAGGTGACGTCAAACTCGGAAGCATTGGGGGAGAGATTGACGCGTCCACCTCCGGCGGAAATGTCAGCCTCACGGAGGGGCGCAGCAGCGTGAAACTTTCGACGTCGGGCGGAAACGTGACGGTGGATCACATCGTCGGGCCGGCAGACCTGAGAACGTCAGGGGGCGACATCAGGATCGATTCGGTTGAGAACACGCTCACGGCGCAGACGAGCGGAGGGGATGTCAAGGCGGGGTTCAAGGGGCCGCTCAAGGGCGACTGCGAGCTTTCCACCTCGGGCGGCGAGGTGAAGGCGACGGTGAGCCGGGAGGCGGGCTTCCATCTCGACGCCGCCACCAGCGGCGGGGAGGTCAACGCCTCGGGGCTCACGATCACCATCGACCGCGGCGGCACGGGCCGGAGCAATCTGGCAGGCGCCGTCAACGGCGGCGGGCCGCTCCTGAAGCTCCGCTCCAGCGGCGGCAACATCGACATCGTTTCCCGCTAGGCCCTGCTCGGGGTTCTCTTCAGGAAGCGGCCCCTGGTCGGGTTGCCGATGAACTGTCCATCGCGCGCGGCCACCTCGCCGCGCACGGTGACGGCGCTCGGCCTGCCCTCGATCTTCCAGCCCTCGAACGCGCTGTAGTCGACGTTCATGTGCTGCGTCTTGACGGAAATCACGCCGCGGTATTCGGGATCGAAGACGACCAGGTCCGCATCGGCGCCGGGCTGGATGGTGCCTTTCCTGGGGAAGAGATCGAAGGTCTTCGCCACCTCGGTGCTCGCCGCGTTCACCATTGTGTGCAGGTCGATGCGGGCCGCCTTGACGCCATAGGTGTAGAGGAGGTTCACACGCTCCTCGAGCGAAGGTATGCCGTTTGGGATCTTTGTGAAATCCGACATCCCCATCCGCTTCTGGCCCTCGAAATCAAACGGCGCATGGTCGGTCGCGACCGTCTGGATAAGGCCGTCCCGAAGCCCGTTCCACAGCACGGGCTGGTTGCTCGCGTCGCGAAGCGGGGGCGACATGACGTACTTTGCGCCCTCGAAGCCCGGCCGCTCGGCCCAGGTCTTGTCGAGGACAAGGTACTGGATCAGCGTCTCGACGGTCACGTCGACGCCGCGCTGGCGTGCGGCCAGCGCCTCGGCCAGGGCCTCCTTGCAGCTCAGGTGGACGATGTAGGTCGAGGCGCCGGTCAGCTCGGCGAAGGTCATCAGGTGGTGGACGCCCTCGGCCTCGACCCGGGGCGGGCGGCTCTCGTGGTGCTGGCCCGTGCCGGTCTTGCCGGCGGCGATGAGCTCCTTCTGGCGCTCAAAGACGAGGGTCTCATTCTCGCAGTGCGCCGTCACGACGAGGCCAAGCTCCCGCGCGAGCTTGAGCGTGCGGTAGAGCTCCGTGTCGTCGACCCCGAAGGCCCCCTTGTAGGCGAGGAAGATCTTGAACGAGCTTATCCCGCGGCCGACGATCTCGCGCAGGTGGGACTCCGTCGGGCCGTCGAAGCGCGAGACGCCCATGTGGAAGGTGAAGTCGCATGCGGACCTGCCCGCGGCGCGCGACATCCAGTCTTCAAAGGCCTTCAGCGTGTCGTCGGAGCGGGCCGGGCAGCACATCTCGATCAGGGTGGTCGTCCCCCCGATGATCGCGGCCTTGCTGGCCGTTTCGTAGGTGTCCTTTGCGTACGTCCCCATGAAGGGCAGCGTGATGTGGACGTGGGGGTCGATGAAGCCCGGGAAGACATACTTTCCGGAGGCGTCGATGACCTGCGCCCCGGCCGGGGCGTCGAGCCCGACGCCGATCCGCGTGATCGTCTCCCCCTCGCAGAGGATGTCCGCCCTCGTCCGCGAGTCCGCGGTGATGATGTCGCCGTTCTTTATCAGGAGGGCCATGGCGGGCTCACTTTCTCCAGACGTCCTCGGTGACGCCGCCAAACCAGCGCGTGGTCACGGTCTTCTGCTGGGTGTAGAACTGCACCGCCTCGCGGCCCTGGATGTGGAGGTCGCCGAAGAACGAGGCGTCCCATCCGGTGAACGGGAACATGGCCATGGTCGCCGGGACGCCCACGTTGATGCCGACCATCCCGGCCTTGACCCTGTGCTTGAACTCGCGGGCCGCGGCCCCCGACGACGTGAAAATGGAGGCGCCGTTGCCGAACGCCGACCGGTTCGCGGCCTCGATCGCCTGGTCGAGGTCGTCCATCCGCATCACGTTGAGGACGGGGCCGAACACCTCCTCGCGGGCGATGGTCATCGTCTCGCGCACCTTGTCGACGATCGTCGCCCCCAAGAAGAACCCGTTGGGCGCGTCGGCGACCGAGGCGCGCCGGCCGTCGCACGCGATGGTGGCGCCCTCCTTCTCGCCGCTCTCGACAAGCCCGCGCACCCGGTCCCTGTGGGCCGCCGTGACAAGCGGCCCCATGTCGGGCTGCGACATGGGCGTGTCGGTCCTCCCGATCTTGATCGAGCGCGCCGCGTCCACCAGCTGGGGCACGACGGTCTGCGCCGCCTTTCCGACCGCGATGGCGGTCGAGCCGGACATGCACCGCTCGCCCGCGCAGCCGAACGCCGCGGTCGCGAGCGCCTCGACCGACCTCGGTATGTCCGCGTCCGGCATGACGACGATGAAGTTCTTGGCGCCGCCGTTTGCCTGCACCCGCTTCCCGTTCTTGGTGCCGGTCTCGTGGATGTACCTCGCCACAGGGGTCGAACCGACAAAGGAGACGGCCCGGACCTTGGGGTGCGCGAGCAGTGCGTCCACGCATTCGCGGCCGCCGTGGACGATGTTGAACACGCCCTTGGGAAGCCCCGCCTTCTCAAGGAGTTCCGCGAGGATCAGGGAGGTGAGCGGCACCTTCTCGCTTGGCTTCAGGACGAACGTGTTGCCGCAGGCAAGCGCCAGCGGATACATCCAGAGGGGGACCATCGCGGGGAAGTTGAACGGCGTGATCCCGGCGCAAACCCCGAGCGGCTGCAGGCAGGTCTCGCAGTCGACGTTGCGCGCCACGTCCTCAAGCGTGTTCCCGAAGAGCAGGGACGGCGCCCCGCACGCGTATTCGATGTTCTCGATCCCGCGGTAGACGCTTCCCCGGGACTCGACGAGCGTCTTGCCATGCTCGAGCGAGATGTTGGCGCAGAGCCTGTCAAAGCTCTCCTCGACCAGGTGGCGGTACCGGAAGAAGAACCGGGCGCGCTCGATGACGGGCGTGTCCCTCCACGCCGGGAATGCGGCGGCGGCGGCGTCCACCGCGGCGTCCACCTCGGTCGATCCTCCCAGCGGGCACTCGGAAATCACGTCGCCGGTGGAGGGGTTGTAGACCGGGGTCCCGGCGAGCTTGGGGCGGATCCATTCGCCTCCGATGAACATGGGGCAGGGGAGAAGGTGGGCCGATTTCATAGTGTTGCTTCTGTGGACATGGAGAAAGGGGGCATAGGCTCCGGAGGAGAGTCTATTTCGGGCCTCAGGGCGAGCTGCCACCATCCGACGTCCCGCCACGCCCCGAGCTTGTAGCCTATCCTGCGGTAGATTCCGACGAGCGTGAAGCCCAAGGACTCGTGGAACGCCTGGCTGGCCGGGTTGGGCACGAGGATCCCCGCGTAGGCCTTGAAGATGCCCTGTCGGCGCAGGCGCTCGAAGAGCTCGGCGTACAGGGCGCGGCCCCGTCCCTGCCCTCGGAACCGCTCGTGCATGTAAATCGTCACCTCGACCACCCAGCGGTAGGCCGCGCGCTCGCGGTGCGCGGACGCATATGCATACCCGGCAATCGTCCCCTCGATCTCGTCGACAAGCCAGGGGTGCCGGCGGCTTATCCTTTCGATGCGCGACGCGATCTCAGCCGCGTCCGGGGCCTCCGTCTCGAAGGAGACGCAGGATTCCTCGCAGAAAGGCCGGTAGATCGCTGCAATCTGCGGAGCGTCCTCCCGTTCAGCAGGTCGGATCATTGCCGGACTGCGCCTACTGGCGGGAAAGGGCGTCGGACTGTTTCACGAACTCGTCCCCGCTCCATTCGCCGTCGGAGGAGACCTTCCCGGCCGCGGCCTTCTTGGCCGCCTTCCGGTCGGACTGGCGCCGCACGAGGTCGGCATGCGTTGTGAAGTAGTCGAGGCTCTTGCCCTTGAAATCCGCGAGCGTCTCGAACTTGTGCTTGTCCATGAAGGCGAGCAGCTCGTCGCACATCGGCTTCACGCATTCGTAGCCGAACTTCATGACGCCCGTGCAGACCTGCGCGGTGTCGGCTCCGAGGAGGATGAACTGTGCGGCGTCGCTTCCGGACTCGATGCCCCCGATGCCCGAGAGCGACCGGCCCGGGAACTCCCTCCTGATCATTGTGGCGATCTCCATCACCATCCTCAGCGCGATCGGCTTGACGGCCTTGGAGGAATATCCACCCGGGGTGGTCCATCCCTCGACCGAGGGCTCGGGCCGCAGGGTGTCCAGGTTGACGCCCATGACGCTTCGGATCGTGTTGATTGCGCTGATCCCCTGGCAGCCCGCTCTCAGGGCCGCGCGGCTCGGATCCTCGATGTGCGTGATGTTCGGGGTCATCTTCGCCCAAACCGGGCGCTTCGCGACGCTCATGACCCAGCCGCACACCTCGGTGAGGATGTCCGGGTCCTGGCCCATGGCCGCGCCCATCTTGCGTTCCGGCAGGCCGTGCGGGCAGGAGAAATTGAGCTCAAAGCCGTCCACGCCGGCCGCCTGGCAGCGCTCGATGATCTCGATCCAGGCGTCCTTGCGGTACTCCTCCATAATCGAGGCGATCAGCACGCCCTGCGGGTTGGTGTCCTTGCATTTCCTGAACTCCTCCATCCAGATGCCGAACGGCCTGTCGCTGATCAGCTCGATGTTCTCCCAGCCGATGATCTCCTTGCCGTCGTCGGAATGCAGCTTGGCATAGCGGGGCGTTACGTTGACGACCTTCGAGGAGTCTAGGCTGATCGTCTTCGCGATCACAGCGCCCCAGCCCTCGCGGAAGGCCCGGTTTATGACGCTCAGGTTGGTGCCCGGAGGGCCGGATCCAATCACGAACGGATTTGGCAGCTTCAGGCCGTCTACAGTCGTGGCTAGTGTTGGCATAGGCTTTCGTCCTCCGGGGCAATCTCGCCCAGAATACGCTCGTTTCCAAGCAGCAACTGCACCAGCCTGTGCCCCTCGGAACCCCCATGAACTCGCCCCTCGATCCGAAGCGGACGGTTGCGGAACTAAAAGACCTGCGCCGACTTACGTCCGACGAGAACGGCGCGCAACGCGTCGCATTCACCAAGACCTGGTCCGCGACCCGCGCCTGGCTCCGGGAGAAGCTCGCCGCACTTCCCGTCGAGGTCCACGTGGACGATGCCGGCAATCTCTGGTCGACCCTGAAGGGTCACAGCGACCGCGAGCTTCTCATCGGGGGACATATGGACTCGGTTCCCAACGGCGGGTGGCTCGACGGATGCCTGAACGTGCTCGCGGGGCTCGAGATCCTGCGCCGCATCAACGCGCAGTACGGCGGGAGGCCGCCCGTGACGGTGCGTCTCGTGGACTGGGCGGACGAGGAGGGCGCGCGCTTCGGCAAGAGCCTCTTCGGCTCCTCGGCGTGCTCGGGCACGCTCGACATGGACGAGGCCCGGGTCCTGCGCGACCGGGACGGCGTGAGCCTGCCCGATGCCCTGAGGGAAGTCGGCGTAGAATTCGAGAACGTGAAGAAGTGCGGCCGCGAGCTCGCGAAGGCCGCCTCCTACCTGGAGCTCCACATCGAGCAGGGCCCGGTGCTGCTCGACCTAGACCTTCCGCTCGGCGCCGTCCTCGGCACCTTCGGCGTCGAGAGGCATGCGATCACGTTCCGCGGACAGGCGGCGCATTCGGGAAGCACCCCCATGAACCGCCGCCGCGACGCCTTTCTCGCCGCGGCGAGGATGAGCCCGGAGATCTACGCGATCGCGGGCAGGAACGGGGGTGTCTGCACGATCGGCTCGTGCACAACGAAGCCCGGGATCGTGACGAGTGTGGTCGAGGAATGCCGGATCACGCTCGACCAGCGGCACCTCGACCCGGCCGCCCTTGCGAGGATGCTTGCGCAGGCCCGCGAGGCGGCGGATCGATTTGCCGCTGAGGGCAAGGTGTCCGTCTCCTGGGAGAGGCTCTGGCGGATCGAGCCCGTCCCGTTCGACCCGGCGCTGATCGGCCTTTGCGACGAGTCAATCCGCGAGACCGGCGGCTCCGGCCACCGGCTTCCATCAGGGCCGCTGCACGACGCGGCCGAGGTGGCGAGGGCGGGGGTTCCAACCGTGATGATGTTCGTCCAGAGCCTCCACGGGATAAGCCACAACAAGATCGAGGACACGCGCGAGGATCACCTTGAGCTGTGCATCCGGGCTTTTGACCTCCTGGCCGAGAAGGCGATGGCCCGGATCGGCGCCTGCTGACGGTCCCTCTGCCGCCTTGCGGCGAGGGGCTCAGGACTCGAGCCCGAAGAACTTGAGCGTCCGGCGCATGGACGCCACGAGCGCGTCTATCTCCCCCTCCTCGTTGTAGACGTAGAAACTGGCGCGCACGGTGCTCGTGAGGCCGAGCCTCTTCATGAGCGGCTGATTGCAGTGATGGCCGCCCCGGAGCGCGATCCCGTCCTCGTCGGCAAAGGTGACCACGTCGTGCGCGTGGACGCTCTTGAAGGCAAAGCTCACGAGGCCCCCGCGCTCGCCCTTGGGGCCGATGAGCCGGATACCCGGCAGCTGCGCCAGGCTTTCGTAGGCCATGCCGGCAAGCCTGCCGTCATGCTCGCGTATCTTATCCCTGCCGAGGGAGTCGAGGAAGTCGCATGCGGCTCCAAGCGCCACGGCGTCGGCGAAGTTGGGCGTCCCTGCCTCGAACCGCTCGGGCGACGGCTTCCAGAGGCTCTCGTGGAAGTCCACCCTTGAGATCATGCCTCCTCCGACCTGGTACGGGGGCATTGCGTCCAGGAGCGCCCTGCGCCCGTACAGCGCCCCG